>Ga0335077_10007850_pt1 | contig 13225 bp, 8 predicted proteins | sample Lox_Sample_31_FD_207151 | JGI IMG/M metagenome (GOLD analysis project Ga0335077, IMG submission 207151) | Soil microbial communities from Loxahatchee National Wildlife Refuge, Florida, United States - Lox_Sample_3.1 | ecosystem: Environmental > Terrestrial > Soil > Wetlands | place: USA: Florida... | reverse complement strand
CGGCGCGTTGTTTGAAGGCTTCATCGCGGCGGAGATGGCCAAGGCCCAGGTGAACGCGGGCGGCCGGCGCGAGCTTTACTATTTTCGCGACCAGCAGGGTCTGGAAGTGGATTTCCTCGTGCCCGGACGCGCCGGTGCGGTGGCGCTGGTGGAATGCAAGGCGGTGCGTACGGTGACGCCCGCCATGGCCGCGCCGATGCAGCGGCTGGCCAGGGCACTAAAACGAAAACGCGCGAAGGGTGCCGGCACGAGGATGTTCCTCGTCCATCAGTCACCGCAGGCGGGAACACCGACACGGGCTGTCGCTCCTGGCGTGCGCGCACTGCCGTGGCAGGAATTTCTAAAAGAGCTGTGACGACTCTCCTAAAGGCGGGCTCCCACCACCCCCACTTTGGTGTGTCGCTCAAATCACCGCTTCGGACAGTGAGTCGAAAAAATGTAGGCCTTCCGGGTTCAGCGCCAAGCGCAAGCGGTCATGAACATTGACGCGGATGCTCGGGTCTACGCAAGCCACCATCGTGTGCGGACCGGCCGCTACATCAAGGAGGATCTCGGAGCCAAGCTTTTCGACGACCTCGACGACAACATCGAAGCCGAGCTCGACCGGATCGGCCGCCGCGGCGACGTGCAGATCCTTCGGGCGGATTCCCAGAGTGACCTCTGTTCCCACATAGCGGCCGAGCCGGCTGGCACATTGAGTCGGCGCCTTGAGTTGCATGCCGCCGCTTGCGAGCCAGATTTCTCCGTTGCTTTGACTCACCTTGATCGTAGCAAAGTTCATCGCCGGCGAGCCGAGGAAGCCGGCGACGAACCGGTTGGCTGGCTCGTTGTAAAGCTCGAGCGGCTCGCCGACCTGCTGGACGAGGCCGTCCTTCATGACAACGACCCGGTCGCCCAAGGTCATGGCCTCGACCTGATCATGAGTTACGTAGATCGCCGTGGTGCCGAGGCGGTCGTGGAGCTTTTTGAGCTCGACCCGCATCTGCACGCGCAATTGGGCGTCAAGGTTCGACAGTGGCTCGTCGAACAGGAAGACCCGTGGGTGTCGAACGATCGCGCGCCCGAGGGCAACGCGCTGGCGCTGACCGCCCGAGAGCTGACGCGGCTTGCGCCGCAGGAGTTGTTGGATGCCGAGGATCTCGGCCGCCTCCTGCACGCGCCGGGCGATGTCGGCGCGGTCGAATTTGCGCATCTTCAGGCCGAACGCCATGTTGTCGTAGACGCTCATGTGCGGATAGAGCGCGTAATTCTGAAACACCATCGCAATGTCGCGATCCATCGGCGGCAGCTCGTTGATAAGCTTGTCGTCGATCATAATGCGGCCCGAGGTGATCGATTCCAACCCGGCAACCATCCGCAATGTCGTCGTCTTGCCGCAGCCAGAGGGACCGACCAGGACGAGAAACTCCTTGTCGCGGATCGCGAGATTCATGTCCTTGACGACATAGACCTCGTCGAACAACTTGTTCAGATTCTGGATAACAACCCGAGCCATTGCTTTCGCACTTCCTGCTGTGAGCGTTCATCCTTTGACCGAACCGGTCAGGCTGGCGACATAATGTTCGACAAAGAACGAATAAACAATCGCAACCGGAATCGAGCCCAGCAGCGCACCCGCCATCAACTCGCCCCAGTAGAACACGTCACCGCGAATGAGCTCGGAGGTCACGCCGACCGGCACCGTTTTCTGCTCGGGTGAGGACAGGAAGACCAGCGCATAGATGAACTCGTTCCAGGACAGCGTGAACGCGAAGATTCCGGCCGACAGGATTCCGGGAATGGCGATTGGAAAGATGATGTAGACCATCGCCTTCCACCGCGTGGCGCCATCGATTCTGGCGCACTCCTCGAGCTCCTTGGGGATCGACTTGAAATAACCCATCATCAGCCAGGTGCAGAACGGGATCAGGAAGGTTGGATAGGTCAGGATCAGCGCCCAGGGCGAGTCGCCGAGGCGGAAGTTGCGGATGACGTCGGCAAGCGGAATGAACAAGAGAGTCTGTGGCACCAGATAGGTGATAAAGATTGCGGTTCCGAGACTACCCGCAAACGGGAACTTCAACCGCGACAGCGCGTATCCAGCGAGCACCCCGCAAAACAGCGAGATGGCCGTGGCGGCGATCGAGATGATCATCGTGTTCAGCATCCAGGTGCCGAACAGCGTTTCGGTGAGCAGATCCTTGATATGCACCAGGGTCGGATGCGAGGTCCAGAATGGGGCATAGTTGGGCGCGTTCCACGGACGGTAGAGCTCGCTGTCCGGCCGGATCGTGGTGATGATCATCCAGTAGAATGGGAACAACAGCCCGACGACGAAGGCGGTCAGCGGGACGTAGAAAAAGACCCAGCGTTTCCAGCTCGCGCCTTCGATCATCGCTCAATGGGTCTCCACCCGGCGGATGTACAGCAGCTGGACGATCACGACGAGCAGCAATACCGGGAACACAGCCAGCGAAATGGTCGCCCCTTTGCTCAACAGACCGGTACCGATGCCGAGCTGGTAGGCGTAGGTGGCGAAGAGCTGCGTTGCATTTGCTGGCCCGCCCCCGGTCAGCACATAGACCAGTTGGAAGTCAGCGAAGGTCTGGATCACCGAAAACAGCACGATTACCAGGGTCACCGGCAAGAGCAGTGGCCAAGTCACGTGCCAAAAGCGCTGCCAGGCCCGGGCGCCGTCGATCGCCGCCGCTTCGTGCAGCTCCGGGCTGATCGTCTGCAACCCGGCAAGCAGGCTGATCGCGTAGAACGGCACGCCGCGCCACACATTGACGATGATCACCGACATCAGAGCCAGGTTCGGATCGCCGAGCCAGTTGATCCGTCCCTGAATCAGGCCGAGTCGGAACAATAGCCAGTTGATCACACTGAAAGTGGGGTCGAACATCCACTTCCACGCCAGGGTGGACAGTACGGTCGGGATGATGAAGGGCAGGAGGATAAAGGCGCGGGTGAGGGCCTTACCTTTGAAATGCCGGTTCAGGAGCAGCGCCAGCCAAAGGCCCAGCGCGAGTTTGAACACAGTCGCGACGGCCGTGTAAATGCAGGTGTTCCACACTGCGACATGAAAGATGCTGTCGCTCCAAATCTCTTCGAAGTTCTGCAACCCGACGAACTTGCCGGGCACCCCGACCTTGGTGTCGGTAACCGACAGCCGCACGCCTTCGACGAAGGGATAGGCGATAAAGAGCGCGAGCAGCACGAGCGTGGGCAGCAACAGGAGCATGGCTAGCCAGCGTTCGTCCTCGAGCAATCGGGTGACCGGCCCGCGTCTTGGAGCGCCAACGTAGGTGCTCGGGGATGCAACAGTCGTAAAGGTCATTTCATCCCTTCTCGCGCTTGTGGCCTCCCGACCAGTCGAGCTCCAAGTCAGGCGTAGATCTTGACGAGCTCCTGGTGAGCCCATTTTACGGCGTCGGCTGGCGGCATGCCCTGTACCGCCTTCGCGTACATGTCGACGACGATGTACTTGGTCAGAGCCTCGGCGGCGGCGCGGTTGGGCGGCCCGGCATAGCCTACCAGGCGCCCATTGCTCGCAATGTCTTTGTACGGCCGCATCACCGGGTCCATGCTCCAGACCTTGTGGCTCTCCCAATCCTTGGTGGGCGCATCCGTAAAGCCCTGCTGCGAGGTGAACCATTGGTCGAAGATCTCCTTGGAGGAGACCCAACGCAGGAAATCCTTGGCCGGCTTCTGATTCTTGGAGTAGCCCATCAGCATGTTGGTCATGGTCAGCGGGTAGATGAAGCGGCCCGCAGCGCCCTTCGGAGGCAGTGCATGCAGGATGTCGTCCCTCAGCGGGGTGCCCTTCTCGCTGAGATATGAGTCCGGCTTCTTCTTGGCTTCGAGGTAGATGGAGGCGCCGTTGTCTGTGCAACTGATGGTACCTGACAGGAACGCCCGGTTATTGCTGCTGTCGTCCCAGGAAAGCCCGCCTTCGTCATGCGCTTCATTCCACAAAGCGATGGCGAACTTGACCGACTCGACCGTTTCCTTGCTGTTGAGCACCACCGTCTTGCCATCCGCTCCCACTTCCTTACCGCCCCAGGACCACAGATACGGGTACCAAAACCCCGGCGCATCGCCAAAGGTGTGGCCCAGTGTTTGGCCGAACGGATGGCCCTGTCCCTTCAACTTCTTGCCCGCCGCCCGGTACTCGTCCCAAGTCTGCGGAAACTTGCCGGCGCTGTAGCCGATGGCTTCGAACCACGATTTGCGATAGACAAGCAAACCGCCAACGACGCACCACGGTACACCGATCCACTTATTGCCCATCGTGGACACGATGCGGCACACCTCATAGTAGCCGCCCTGCGACTTGCCGATCTCCGGCGCCACATCGCTCACATCGACCAAGCTCTCGATGTAGAGCTGCGGCCAGTTGTTGAAAGCACAGATGATGTCGGGGCCGGTGCCAGACTGGATTGCCGCGGTAGCGCGCGCCTGCAGATCATTCGCGTTGATCGTTTCGACATTGAGTTTGATGCCGAGCGCCTTGCCGCATTCCGGGGCGAGCTGATTCTTGAGCAGCTGATCGGAGGCCGGTACGAAATCGGCCCAGCGCAGCCAATGTACCGTGGCCCCCTGGGCGTAAGCCGGCGCGCTTCGCGCTGCAAGGATCGCCGCAAGGCCGCCGTTGGTCGCCGCAACCGCGCTGAGGGCGGATAGTTTGAGAAGCCTACGTCGGTTGATATGCGTCATGATCTCCTCCTCCTCCATCGAGAGCGTTGCATTTCGCGCCGGGAGCTATTCACTAATTTTCTGGTTGCAACGGCTCACTCATCGTAAAAAGCCTGGCGGGCGAATCTGCCTGGTGAGGCGCCTTCATTGAATGACGATAGCACACAACAAATCGTTTTGTTGTCGCTGCCTGGCGGACTAATTTTTCTTGAACCTCAGGACTCTGCTGGAACTCGTGCTGGTGGCGTGCGTCGTGAGCATGGAATGTCCGCTTACGAGGGGGTCAGGCCCGGCACGCGACCGGCAACAATTGGCCGCAGCGCCTGTCGACTTGAGGTCGCAGGGGATCCCAGTCGGTCAGGCCCGGGCGACCGCTTTGGCTTAGAGTTCCCCAATGCGCGTGCTCCTTTCAGAAGGTTCCGAGCTCACATCGCGACAGGTCGCTACTCGACTCGGCGATCTCGGACACGAAGTCGAGATTCTTTCCTCGACCCGGATACTGAGGTACCCGGCGGTCTCGCGATGGTTCAGGCGGTGGCGGACCACGGGCGCCTAGTAGCGCATCATGCCTGCTTGCGCATCCGAGAGGGTGTCGGCGGCGGTGCGGCGATCAAGGAAAGTGTGGACATACCTGGGATGTCCGCGCACCTGGAAAAGCTGCTTGATAGGCTCCGCTGGCACGGACCTCTGTCCATGGATGTGACCCTAACGGCACAAGGGCCGGTAGTCATCGATGTCAATCCGCGGCTCGTCGAACCCATGAACGCCTACTTGTCGGGCGTCGACCTGGTCGGCGCGGTCCTCGATCTGGCGTGCCAGCGCCATCCGCCGAAGCAACTGGCGGGCAGATCAGGCATGCGTTCGCGCCAACTTCTGCTGGCGATCCTGGGCGCCGCGGAAAGCGAGGGTTCTCGAATCGCCGTCGCGCGTGAACTGATTCTGGCTTTGCGGCAACGCGGCGAGTACGCCGATGCAGTCGAACAGTTAACGCCCCTCTCCGGTGACCCGATTGCCGCGATCCCGGTGGCAGCCGCTGCAATTTCGACGATTGTCTGGCCGCCGCTGTGGCGATCATTTCACGCGGGTGCAGTTGGCCCTCATTCGCTAACACCCGAGGCCTGGCGAGACATCGTCGCGGCGATTCCGAGCAAAGCGGTACCCATCGGGACGTGATTCCGAATGAACCATAAACCGCCCACTGAAGCACGAGCGCGATGCCGATCGAGAGGCAGAGTAACACCGTGCTCGTGCCGAGCTTGACCCGCGAGCGCCGGAAGGAGGCTAAGCCAGGCCCGATGGAAACGGATGAACAACACCGTGTGGCAACGAGCAAGGACTGAGGCAGGTTTAGCTCACCTGCACGTGCACGACCTGCGGCACACGGTCGGAATGCGGCCGAGGGAAGCCGGTGTCAACGAGGAGACGATCGCGGATATCCTGTGGCAAAGCCGTCGCGGTATGACGGCTCAACTACTCGATGGCGCAGACCGTGGAAGTAGGGCGCCCGGCAGGATTCGGGCCCACGTCCATATATGGTTCGTAGGCAGATTCCGTTGTCCTAACGCATCGACAAATCAGCTACTTGCAGCGCTTGCCAACTTCAATCCCAGTCTATCCACGGCACAATGATGGCACGCCCAATTTGGGTGGAGCACGCTCGGCGTGGACTGCAAAAATGGACCCGACCGACGCGCGACGTATTCGAGTCTGTGGGCATCAAGCGTTGATCAGACCAAGGGACCTCTCGCAATGAAACGCTTGATCTCTTCCGCGGGGATCGGCTTGCTGAAGAAGTAGCCTTGGGCTTCGTCGCACTTGGCGCTCTTCAGCAAACCCAACTGCTCCTGCGTCTCTACGCCTTCCGCGATCACCTTTAGACCGAGTGAATGTGCCAAAGAAATGATGGTGGAGACAATGGTCATGCTTTCTGTGCTGCTGGTCATCGTGGCCACAAATGAGCGGTCGATCTTCAGCGCGTTGACCGGCAATTTCGCCAGATAGCCGAGCGAGGAATAACCCGTACCGAAATCATCGACTGCAATGTTGACACCCATGTCCCGGATCGCCCGCAGCTTCTGCACATTGCCCTCGACGTTCTGCATGATGAGGCTCTCGGTGATCTCCAGGTCTAGCTCGCGTCCGCCATCGACGTTCTGCTCGACCGCCTGTCGAACCACATCAACGAAGTCTTTTTGCTGCAATTGGAGCGGTGACACGTTCACCGCGATGCGCGGCGGGCGAACAGGTTTTGCCTGCCAGAGGCGGCTATCTTCGAGCGCTTGACGGATCGCCCATGTCCCCACCTCGAGGATCATCCCGGTTTCTTCCAAGAGGGGAATAAACCGTACGGGCGGCACCAGGCCTGACTCGGGGTCGTTCCAGCGGATCAGTGCCTCCAAGCCGCTTACGCGCCCGGTCTCTAAGTACACCTTGGGCTGGTAATGCAACACGAATTCGTTGCGCTCGATGGCCAGCCGGAGCTTGTTTTCCAGCATAAGCTTCTCGGCCACCCGGGCGTTCATTGCCGGTGTGTAATACAGATACTTTTGGCCCGATGCTTTGGCCTGCTTCAGCGCGGCTTCGGCGTTTCTGATCAGCGTCTCGGCATCGCGCCCGTCGTCGGGATAGAGCGCAATACCCGCCCTTGCCGACACGCGAATTTGTGTGTCATCCAACTCGAAAGGCTGGGCGAGAAGCGGCAGGATTCGATCATCGACTAGCTTAGGCACGTCGTCTTCGCGGCGCCCGATCCCGTCCGCGGCGACGGCGAAGGTATCCCCGACCATGCGCGCCAGGCTACCGGGATTGTGCAACGTCCGACCGAGGCGTTGCGCCACCATCTTCAGCAGGGCGTCGCCCCCGCGGCGGCCAAACGTTTCATTGATCTGCCTAAAGCGCTCCAGGTTGATCAGTATCACTGCCGCACCGCTTGCACTTCGCAGTGCGGCATCCACGAACTGGGTCAGCCGGTCATGGAACAGAGCTGCGTTTGGCAGGCCCGTCAACGCGTCGTAATTCGCTAGGTACTTGAGCGTCTCCTCCTTTTCGATGTAGCCCAGCGCAAACGCGATGTCGCCTGCCAGCTCCGACAACAACTTCATTTCTTCTTCGTCGAAGAAATGGGTCTCCGGGGCGTACAGCGACAGCAACCCGACCGTCTCTGTTCCCACTGACAATGGAAAGATCACCCCGGAATGATACCCACGCTCGAGATGCTCCTTCTTGTAGAAGATTTGCGGATCGGTCGCGAAGTCGTGGGTGACTACCGGCGCCTGGCTGCGGATCGCCCGCCCGCCAGTCCCTTCCCCTTCAAACACTCCCTCCTCGATCGACAATCTTAGACCGGTACCGAGAAATCCGTCCTCGAACCCAGCCCATGCCGCCGGGACGATCTTCTTCGCACCTCTGTCCACCAAGCCGATCCAGGCCATCCGAAAGCCGCCGTGTTCCACCGCGATGCGGCAGGCCTCGTTGAGCAGCTTTTGCGGGTCGCGGATGCGCACGATGACCGAATTGATCCCACTCAAAACGGCGTGAATCCGACTCAGTCGCGCGATCTTTTGCTCCTGTGCGCGCCGCCCGGTGATGTCGTGGAAGATTACCTGCACTGCGCCGTTGGAAAGCTTTTTGACGCTGATCTCGGCCGGGAAGGCGGTTCCATCCTTGCGGCGCACCATACGCTCGAAGCGCATCGATTCCCCGGTTCGAATCTCGCTCATGCGCTGGGCGTGCATCTGCCTTTCTTCCGGCAAATAGGTTTCTCTTCCGTTCATGCCGAGCAGTTCCTGCTCGGTGTAGCCCAGGAGCTCGCAGCCTCGAGAGTTCACCAGAATGAAATTGCCTTCCGCGTCGCTCACGAATATGCCGTCGGAAGCTTGCTCGATCAGCTCGCGGTATTTGGCTTCGCTCTCTTGCAGTCGCCGCTCCGCTTGCTTGCGCTCGGTGATGTCATAAGCGACCACCATCCTGGCCGGCCTACCTTCGAACAAGAGGTCATGGGATGCAATCTCGACGTCGATGACCGCGCCATTCTTCTTGCGGTGTTGGCGGCTGTTCTCGTTCATGGCGGGAAGCGCTCGTGCCGGGTCCCCGCCTAAGCCAGGGAAGCTTGGTTGCCGGGCGCGAATGTCCTGGACCGTCATGGACAGGAATTCTCCCCGGCTGTATCCGTAGCGCGCCACTGCCGTATCGTTCACCGCCAGAAAGCGCAGCGTCTCGGCGTCGTATACCCACATCGGGTGCGGGTTGCTTTGGAACAGCTCGCGGTAGCGTTGCTCGCTCTCGCTGAGCCCGATCTCGAGCGCTTGACGCGCTTGCCGGCCTTGTGCCTCCTGTATCGCTTTTTCCACCGCGGCCGGAAGCCGGATCAAGTTGGTCTTGAGGACGTAGTCAGTCGCGCCGTTCTTCAATGCGCGAATAGCGTACTCCTCGCCGAGCGTGCCGGAGACAAAGATGAAGGGGATGTCGGGGTACGATTGTGTGGCGATCGCAAGCGCCTGCATGCCATCGAAATGCGGCATGGAGAAATCGGACAAGATCACCTGCGGCTGGAACTCCTCGAGCTGACGAACGAACGCCTCGGCGGTATCCACCCGGCGGGTTGAGCAGATGATCCCTGCGCGTTTGAGTTGGCGCGCAACGATCTCCGCGTCAGTCGCTACGTCCTCGACGATGAGAACCTTCAGCTCGTCGCCCATGCTACTTGCTCATCGGGCATTCAGTGCGAGTGAGGCACTTTGTTCATGACCGCCCAGTAGCAACCTGCCTTCGATACCTCTTCGAGGAAGACGTCGAACTTCACGGGTTTGACGATGTAGCTGTTCACGCCCAGCTCATAGCTTCGCACGATGTCGCTCTCCTCTGCGGAGGAGGTGAGCATCACCACCGGGATCATCTTGGTGCGCTCGTCGGCTTTTATCCGGCGCAGGACCTCGATGCCGTCCACTTTGGGCATCTTTAGATCCAGCAGGATGAGCTTGGGGTGACCGTTGGCGCGCGTTTCGTAGGCCCCTGTACGGAAGACGAAGTCGAGCGCTTCTTGACCGTCCTTGACCCAGGTCACGTGGTTCGCCAAGCCTTTCCGCTTGAGCGCCCTCATCGTCATCTCCGCGTCTGTCTCGCTGTCTTCCGCGATCAGGATTTCGACTGGCTTAAGGTCACTCATTGCTCACCCCTTCGGAAGGCTGAAATGAAACGTTGCACCCTCGTTGAGCTTGCCCTCAGCCCACACCCGCCCGCCATGACGCGTTACGACCCGCTGAACGATGGCCAGTCCCACTCCGGTGCCCGGAAACTCTTCGGCGCTGTGCAAACGCTGGAAAACCCCGAACAGCTTGGCGTAGTACTGCATGTCGAAACCTACGCCGTTGTCTTTGACGCTGTAGATCGTCTGCGAGCCGTTGAGCTGGCCCGTCACTTCGATCAAGGGTTCTTTCGTCGTGCCGCTGTACTTGAGCGCGTTCGACAGCAGATTGACCCAGACCTGTCGCAGCAGTGCCCGGTCGCCTCGGGCCGCCGGCAGGGAGCCCAAGACCAAGCGCGGAGACACGTGGTCGGCGCTCGCCAAGACTTCTTGGAAAACCTCCTGCGCTAGCGCCGTCATGTCCACCTCGACTGCCTCGATCGGCTGACGTCCTAAGCGGGAGAAGGCCAGCAGGTCATCGATCAGCAGCGCCATCTTCCTGCTGTTGTCCTGGATCACCCGGAGCAGGCGCTTGCCTTCATCGTCCAGTGAGGCGGCGTAGTCCTCTTGCAGCATCAGCGAGAAGCCGTCTATCGCCCGAAGCGGTGAGCGCAGGTCGTGGGAAACCGAGTAGCTGAAGCTCTCCAGCTCCTTGTTGGCGGCCTTCAGCTCGGTGGACTGCTGCTCGAGGCTCGCATTCAGTGCGCGGATGCGCTCCTCCGCTTCTTTGCGCTCGGTAGTGTCGGCGACCACCCCCATCATCTTGACAGGCTCGCCGCTGCTATCGCGGTAGACCTGGCCTTCGGCGGCAATCCAGCGCACACAGTTATCTGCCCGGTTGATTCGGCACTCCATGCTGAAGCTTCCTGTCCTGAATGCATCCTCGAAGCATTTTGTGACAGACTCGCGGTCTTCCAAAACCACGTGCCTCATGAAAATTTCTGCCCCCCAGTTCGGGAGTAGCGCTTGGTAGCCGAATATCTGATCATGACGCAGAGATCGCACCGACGTGTCTGTAACCAGATCCAGTTCCCAGGCACCTAGCCGGGCTGACCGCAGTGCGAGATCGAGCCGCTGTTGGCTTTCGCTGAGCACCTGTTCGGCGCGCTTGCGCTCCGTAATGTCCTCGGATATCCCGAGCAGGTAGCGCGGATTGCCGGCGGCGTCGAAGACAGGGATTTTTCTCGTGTGCAATAACCTCAGACCCCGATCCCGGGTCTGTATGGATTCTTCTGGAATATCCACGACCACTTTCCCCGACAGTACCACCCGGTCCTTGCCCGTGAAGAAGTCAGCCTGCTCTTTGGGGAACAAGTCATAGTCGCTCTTGCCGAGCACCTCTGCTTCGGAGTAGCCGAGCAGCTGCTGATTTGCCTTGTTGTGCCGAACGAATGTCAGGTCCTTTGCATCCTTCACGAAGACCATCGCGGGAATATGCTCGAAGACCGAGTCCAGGAACGAGTTTGCCTGACGCAACTCCCGCTCGGCCTTGCGGCGCTCCGTGATGTCGAACAAGGTCGAGCGGCTCATCAGATAGTTGCCAGTCTTGTCTCTCACCGCCGTGGCGCTGAGCGACACCGGCAGGAGGGTTCCATCTTTGCGGACCAAGTCGAACTCCACATCGCGCAGCGAGCCTCGCTCCTTGAACAGCGCAAAGTTCTGCTGAAAAGCGTCCCGGCTCGCCGGGGTGAGGATGTCGGGCATGGACATCTTCTCGATCATCTCTTCCCTGGTATAGCCAAGCCAGTTGAGCTCCGTGTCGTTGATCAGGACGAACACGCCGTTCTCGTCCGTAGACTGGTAGCCGCAGGGCGCGTTGTTGTACAGGTCTTCGAGTTGCTCGGCGTGCCGGCGCACGTCGGCCTCGGCCTTCTTGCGTTCTCGGACCTCTCGCGTCAAGACCACGAAGGCGAACCACAGAAACAGGAAGGCCGCAGCATTGCCGAATACGATGATCACGGTCGTGGCGATCCTGTCTTTCTCGAAGACGCGAGAGCGCTCTTCGAGGAGCCCTTCTTCCTCCTGCTTCATCGCGGAGACGAGTTCCCGGATCTGGTCCATGATCGCCTGGCCCTCAACCAGAACTGAACGAGCGGAGGCCGGATTCAGTCGTGCCGCCTCCCTAATCTCGATAGCGTGTTCCAGGAGGGCCAGCCTGCCGGAGACGAGAGACCCTAGCCGCGTAAGGGACTTTTGCTGCTGCGGGTTGTCCGCAGTCATCTCGCGCAGCGCCTGGATCTGCTGCGGCAACGCCTTCGCGGCGACCTCATATCGCTGGAGGTACCGCTCGTTGCCGGAAATCAGATAACCCCGCTGCGTTGCCACGGCAGCTTCAAGTTGGTACATGAACTCTTCGAGCTGCAGCATGACCCGATGCGTGTGATCGACCAAGTGCGCCCCGTCGACGAAGCGATTGATGCTCCCATACGAGATGAGCGCGATGACGGCGAGAACGAGCAAGGCGACGCCCAGCCCAAGCTTGGCGGGGATGCTCTCGAGTGGCCGGGCCATTGGGTAGGAATCAGGGGTGGCAGTGGACGCCTACGCTGCTAGTGATGGCGGCGTGAAGCCAATTCCATGCCCGTTTTTGGGTGCGCGCCCCTTCAGACCGGCGCGGCGCTAAGCCCAGCCATTGCAGCAAACTTCATCCGGTGCGGGGCGGCGCGCGTTTGCACTCGGTGAACAACGAATCAGATCAGCGCGCGGGGCTCCATAATCGAGTACGCCCGCACCGTTCATGCGGAGATGGCGACATCGTTGTCCGCCTGGCGCCAGATTGGCGGGGCTGCCACTGGTACTTTGACCACATGGCCGCAGCGAACTGAGCCCGTCAATCGAGGATTCCGACCCGTTGCCGTCCGTTGTACGGGCCTTCGCGCATTTCGCTGTACGGTATAGGTTCCCTGCATAGGCCCTCCCCCATAGGCATCCACATAGGGAAGCAGAACACGCAGAACGCTGCGCGTACGGCCTATATTCAAGATCTGTCCGGCTTCCTTCAACATCGCTTCGGAAAGCCCTTCCACGAAGCGCTGGCGATCACGTCAATGTCTCCCTAGGTCTGTACGAGAATCAAGTTAGCGCCGATCTGGTCAGCCATCTGACCGCCTCCCGCCGGAACATTTCTCGCAAGACGCGTAAATAACCTTCCGCGACCGCGCTTCATGGATGCGGTAAAACCGCGGGCAATGCATCGCGCTTTTTGTCGTTCGCCGGGTCCACGTGCTGCACCCTGCGGCTCTTCCGCTCGCCTATTGCCGATAAGGCCTGCGAGTGAGAACGCTAGGATTAGCGCAAGCGGCGGCGAACCGTTGCGAACAATCAACCGACCCGACGCTCTATAAGCCCCGATGGAGTAGCATTTCG
>Ga0335077_10007849_pt1 | contig 13225 bp, 10 predicted proteins | sample Lox_Sample_31_FD_207151 | JGI IMG/M metagenome (GOLD analysis project Ga0335077, IMG submission 207151) | Soil microbial communities from Loxahatchee National Wildlife Refuge, Florida, United States - Lox_Sample_3.1 | ecosystem: Environmental > Terrestrial > Soil > Wetlands | place: USA... | reverse complement strand
CGGCCACGCGCCTGCTCATGGCTGCAGCCGGCTTTGCGGGCACAGGACTGTTCGGCTCTGAGATCATCCGCAACCGGCAGCTTGCACTGGAGCACGTCCGGCAGGTAGAAGCTCAAATCCGCCTGCGCCAGGAGATGGAGGAGCAACTGCAGCTCCTCATCGAAAGCAGCCCAATCGCCATCGTCACGATCGATGCGCAAGGAACCATCCTGCTCGCCAACGACGCCAGTCATCGTCTGCTCGCACCCGGAGACGCTCCCATCGCGGGCCAGCAGATCGGCGAGTTTCTTCCCGCGCTTCAGACCGTTGTGCAAACCCAGAGAACAACTCTTTTTCGCACCGAGCTGCAGTGCCGCGGAAAGCGCCGAAATGGCGAAGCTTTTCTGGCAGGGGTCTGGTTGTCCACTTACACCACGCTCCGCGGCCCGAGACTATCAGCGATCATCGTGGATCTGTCGGAAGACTTGCGCGATCGCGAGGATTTGAGCCTTGATCATCTGCTGAAGAACACCAGGATCCTCATGGGCGCTGTGGCGCACGAAATTCGGAACCTGTGCGGTGCGGTGCGCGTTGTGCATCGAAATCTGTCCCGCGTTCCGAGCCTGCAGGACAACGAAGATTTTCGCGTACTTGGTACTCTGATCGAGGGCCTGGGGAAACTCTCTGAGATGGAGCTGCGGCCCTCGAGCGATCAGGGTCCAGCCTCGGTCGAACTGTCGACTGTGCTCGATGAGTTACGGGTCCTGATAGAAGCCAGTTGCCACGAAGCCGGCATCACAATTCTGTGGCGATTGGAAGACCATCTCCCTCTGGCCAGAGGGGATCGTTACGGCTTGCAACAGGTTTTTCTGAACCTTGCCCGGAACAGCCAGCGTGCAATGGCTACCACGCCAGCCAAGCAACTGACCATCAGCACTTCAGTCGAGCAGGCAGCTGTCATAATTCGCTTCGAAGATACTGGCATTGGGATCCATTCTCCGGAACGCCTGTTCAAGCCGTTTCAGGATGGAGCGGATGTGACCGGTCTCGGCTTGTATGTGTCGCGGGCGATACTGCGCAGTTTTGGCGGCGATCTCGTATATGAACCGCGAAGTGCGGGCTGCCGGTTTGCGGTTTCTCTGCCACTGGTTCGGGTTGAGCAATTTGTATCTGAACGGGATTGAATCTGTGAATACTCGGTTGCTGCTCGTCGACGACCACACATTGTTCCGCGAAAGCGTGGCCCGCCTGCTCATGGCGGAGGAAGACTTCGAAGTTGTCGCTCACTGCGGTTCGGTGGGGGATGCTCTTGAGGTCTTGCGCCATCGCGCGGTCGACGTGGTTCTGCTGGACTGGGATTTGGGTGCCGAAACTGGATCGGACTTCATCCAGGAGGCGCAGAAGGCAGGGTTTGAGGGCCGGGTCCTGCTCGTGACTGCCGGCATAAATGAGAACGAAGTAGCCGCGCTGGTGCAAAAAGGCATTGCCGGGGTCTTCATGAAACACCGTTCCCCCGCCCTCTTAATACGCGGTATCCGCGATGTGATTGAAGGCAAGGTCTGGTTCGAGCACGATTTCTTGAAGAAGGTGCTCGAGGAAGGGAAAAGCCGGCCGGAAGAGGCACGTCGCAGCCGTTTCACCGAACGTGAGAGGCAGGTCCTGAAACTGGTGTTTGGAGGCGCCGCCAACAAGCAGATCGCCGATCAGTTGCGCATTTCTGAGAGTTCCGTAAAGGGAACTCTCCAGCAACTGTTCGCGAAGACCGGCGTCCGCACGCGAAGCCAACTGGTGCGGATCGTATTGGAGGAGTATCAGGACCAGCTTTGACTAGACCAGCCGCTGCGCGTGTTCAAGGCACTGCTCGAGGATGACAGGCACTTCGAACAGCGCTTGGTTGCTGTAGGTGCTGGCATTGCGGCGGAGTTTGGCAAATGTCGAAGGTTCGAGCAAGCGCTCAACCGTCGGCCCAATATTGCGGAAGCCATCCACGACCAGACCGTAGCCGGTCGCGGTGATCCACTCCGCGTTGTAGCGCTCCTGGGGCAGGGTTTTGCCGTTGCACTCGACAATCACGGGCAGATGGAACTGAAGCGCTTCGCTGATGGATCCGGGGCCGGGCTTGCCGATGAAAAAGTCCGCGAGCGACATGTAGTACTCCACGTTGGCAGTGAATCCCTCGACCAGCATTGGCCTTCGCGTCTTCAGGGCCTTGAGCGTCGCGGCGAGTTTCTGGTTGTGTCCGCAGATCATGACCAATTGGACGTCGGCTCGGCTCCGGTCCAGGTTCTTGGCGATGTCAATCATCACTCCAGACCCGTGGCCGCCGAAAAGGACGATGCCGGTTGGACAATCGGGATCGAGACCGTGACGTTTCCTCTCCGAAGTGCGATCGATTACGGTTTCTTTGTAAAAGCGCGGCTTCAGTACCATGCCCGAAGTCTGGAAGACTCTGTCATCGGAGTGTCCCATCGCGAAGGCCTGCTGCCGGGCCCGCTCGCTGCCGGCGATGATGAACTGAGATTGCGGTTCAATCCAGAAGCGCGGTGGGAAATCCGCCAAGTCAGTCAGCAAAGTCACAAATGGAGTCCTGTTGTTACCAGTCCGCAAGCTTTCAGCCAGGGCGCGGTTGAAATGTGGAATAACCGAAAGGACCAGATCCGTCGGATGCTCAGCCCAGTATGCTTGCAACAGCTTCACGACCTTAGAATGGTAGAGGCGAATTGCCCCTTGAAGCACCCGCAGAAGTTGGGGAGTGAAACGTGTCCAACCCTTCCGGAGGATGAGGTTGTAAGCGTCTTCAATCTGGAGACCGCTCAGACGTCGGGCAAGATCGACTGGAGCAAGCAGTTCCTGCACGTTCAAGAGATTGACCTGCCAGGGCTGCTCCTGGGTAGTTAGTGTTTCCTTGAGTGCTTCGGCCGTGCTGCGGTGTCCACCGCCGGCATGGTGAAACACAACTGTGACCTTTCGCTGGGAGTGTTCAGGATCGGCTACCGGCGTTTTCATATTCGGGATGTTCGTGGAAATCAGATCCGTGTGACCAATCTCCTGCCTCCGGTGTTGCCTCATGGTCGTCAATGGAAACACAGTCTCCGTCCTGCTCTCGGTATTCATGGATTCGTACCCCTTCAGCGCCGATGGTGATGTACGTCGCACAAGAATCGGTCCAGCCTCCTGCGTTGTAGTACTGGATGCCGTCCTGAATCTGCTGCATGGCCACATGCGTGTGCCCGCAGAAAATGCGATCGACACCGTGCAGGCGGGCGTGAAACAGAGCTCCGGAAGCTACTTTGGGGGACATGCGCAGCCAGCGCGTATTCAGGCGATCGATCAGGCGTGCCACCGGCTTGCCTTTGAAATCCAGCTTCTGCAACTGGAGATATAGCAGCGTTCCCAGGTAGTTGAGGCGCAGGCTGTTCACCACGAACCGGTCAAACTGATGGCCATGGATCGCCAGATGCCGCTGCCCGTCGTAGTTCCAACGATATTCCTGGTACACCCTGACGCCGACCAGATGCGACATGACGTCGGTCAAGCCCTGGTCGTGATTTCCTTCCACCCATACCACCTCCACTCCACGTTTCGGATTGGAGAGCTTGCGAATATAGCCGAGAAACTTCCAGTGTTCCTTGGTGAGGCGACCGAAGTTGAGATCGGCGAAGATATCGCCGAGGAGAATGAGCCGGCGGTAACGGTTCTGCTTCAACACCCTCGTAGCGGCTCCGGCGCGGCTGGTTTCCGCGCCCAGGTGCACATCCGAGAGGATCAGCGTGTCATAGACGGGCGGATCCATGCACCATTTCTAGTGCAGCGAGGTTACAGCTTGATGAATTCCGCGTGACAATCCGATAAAGAGAAACCTGAGAGACAACATTAGGCAGGAGCCCTGGTGCGCTGTCGGTCGCTGAATCTAAAGGCTTAACAGGTCCGAAATCGAATCCCGGCGCAGCCTGTCATGGCACCTACCGGTCGCGCTGTTACCAAGGTGTCACGCGCAAGAACCAGCGGAGCCCGTGGCAAGTTGCTATAATGACGCCGGGTGAGCTTCAAAATGTCAGGTCAAGCGCGCGTGCGACCCTCAGATGGGCGGCGTCCAGTATTGTTTGGGCTGCTGATCATGCTGGCGGTGTTTGCTCTCGCGGTGAGCCTGGCAACTCGTACGTTTCCCGTCACAAGTTCGCAGGGCCCGATGGCGCAGTGCTGGTCAACCCACGGGGTCCGGCAACACATGGACGGGGATGCCGCGCAGTGGGTGCCTCCGGTACCGGTTCTTCTCGCGCTGCAAGCTCCCGTCTTCTATCATCGCGTAGCGCCGGATGACGTCCGTCTACCCAGCCTGCATTTCGACGAAAATCTTTACAACCGGCCACCTCCTTCTTGTTGATCTCTGTCTAGCCTTTGCTAGCTCATAGGCTGCGTCTTGACAGAGATCCGCCCGAGCGTGATGCGTAGCTCGGTCGTTTGATTTCACGCAACCATCACCTTCTCGGGCCAGGTTTCCTGTATTCCGCTTGCTTATGGCTGTTCTCGGCATAACGTGCCGGCAAGGGTCCGGGCAGCGAAGACAACTGAGTCGCCGGCTGTTTCGGCGTCGGGGAGGGTTAACGTGAAATTCAGCTATAGCCTGTTGTTGTGCCTGGCAGCGAGTCTTCTTGCGGTGCCACTCCATGCTTCCACCCGGCAGTTCCAGGAAGCAGTGGTGGTCAGTGCCCAGAAATATGAGCCTGACACCCCGCGTCATGGCAAGCGCACGGATGCACCACCTCCGGCGACAGAATACGACTACAACGTCTCTATTCGACTGAACTGTGCGGTTTATGTCGGGCGCTATCAGTCGGCCTTCGACTATCTGCCCGGAGTGTTTGCAGCAAATCAGACCGTCGAAGTCAGTCTCGATAAACACCTCATGTACGCCAAAGTCCCCGGCACGGGTGAGGTCAAGATGGGGATAGTCCGCCACTATGAGGATGATTCCTGCACTCCGGGACATTAACTCTGACTGTGGCTTTCACGTCAGGTAGGTGACAATGCATAAGCGATCTTTGATTTTGGTGGGAACCAGTTCTCTGGCTCTGCTGGTGGTGTTGTTGTTACGGGGAAAGAACGCTCATGCCGACAAGGGCGAGGAAGTCTCACTCCGCCCTGCGGCCGTGGCCCTAGTCAAACGGAGCCCCATAACAAACTCCCTAACGCTGTCTGGGGCGTTCCGGCCTTATCAGGAAGTGGACGTCCACGCCAAGGTGGCAGGCTACATTCGCAACATCTTTGTGGATGTGGGCGATCACGTGAAGGCGGGACAGGTTCTGGCGATTCTCGAGGTCCCAGAACTCAGCGCACAGGTCATGGGCGCGGAGGCCGACATACGGCGCAGCCAGGATTCGATTCAGCGTGCCAAGAGTGAAATCGAGCGCGCTCGCTCCACCCATTCCGCTTATCACTTCGCTTATTCCCGCCTGCAGCAGGCTTCGGAGGCGCGTCCCGGATTAATTGCGGAGCAGGAACTGGACGACGCCGAAGCCAAAGACAAAGAGAGCGAGGCTCAAATCACCAGCGCGCAGGCTGCCCTGGCCGAAGCGCAAAGCGAACTTTCCATCGCGCAGGCGAACCGTGACCGTCTGGCTGCGCTCGAGGCGTATTCTCACATTACAGCTCCGTTCACCGGCGTCGTCACCAAGCGATATGCAGACACCGGCGCTCTGATTCAAGCTGGAACCGCATCCGACACGCAATCCATGCCGGTAGTGCAACTGGCCGAATGGTCCCGACTGCGCCTGGTGGTTCCCGTTCCGGAATCTGCTGTACCCGGTTTGCATCTCGGAGGCTTGGTGCAAGTGCACGTCTCCGCCCTGAACCGCAATTTCGAGGGACGAGTGGCACGTTTTGCGGACGCGCTCAATGATGAAACTCGCACCATGCACACCGAGATAGACGTCGAGAATCCGGACGGAACGCTGGTGGAGGGAATGTACGCGGAGGCAACGCTGGTCCTTGATCACAAGGAGAACGCGTTGACGGTCCCCATCCAGGCGGTAGAACAGAACGGTTCGACGGCAAGCGTCCTGACCGTTGATTCGCATGACCGGGTTCAGGAGCAGGAGGTGAAACTCGGAGCAGAGAGCAGCGATCGAGTGGAAGTGCTTGCGGGATTGCAGGTCAATGATCGGGTGATCGTCGGCAGCCGCAGTGAGTTTCGCCCCGGCGACGAGGTACAGCCCAAGATCGTGAGAGAAAGTGCCAGCAGCGCGGAGGCGGGCCGCTAATGTCGAGTTTCGCCATACGCTATCCGTTCTTCATCATCGTGGTCTGCCTGATGATTGCCATTGTGGGCAGCGTCACCCTGTTTCGGATGCCCGTTGATCTGTTTCCCCCCCTCAATATCCCGGTAGTCGTGGTGGCGACGTTCTATGCGGGGATGCCGCCGGAGCAGATCGAGACTGATATCACTGATCCGTTTGAACGCTTCTTCACTCTGGGAAGCGGAGTTGACCATCTCGAATCCCGTTCGCTGCCCGGCGTGAGTCTGATCAAAGTCTATTTTCAGCCCGGCACGGATCCCAACGCGGACCTCAGCAACATCTCCAATCTCGCGCTGGCGGATTTGCGCCGGCTGCCCCCGGGCACGCTGCCACCGGTCGTGTTGAAGTTCGATGCTTCGAGCTTGCCTGTCTGTCTCATCACACTCAAGGGGCAAGGGCTCACCGAAACCCAGTTACGCGATCTCGGGCAGTACACAGTGCGCAACCAGATAGCGGGGGTACCGGGCGCCTCTGTGCCGCAACCGTTCGGTGGCCGTTACCGCCAGATCATGGTGTATGTCGACCCGATGAAGCTGGATGCCCATGAGCTGTCGGTCATGGACGTGGTGCGTACCGTAAACGACAGCAACCTCATCTTGCCGGCGGGAGACGTCAAGATCGGTCCGATTGATTACAACCTCTACACCAATAGCCAGGTGCCCACCACACAACAAATCAACGACATGCCGCTGAAAACGGTCGGGCAGGCGTCGGTGCTGGTGCGTGACGTGGGGCATGCCGTCGATGCACAGCAGATCCAGACGAACATCGTGCGCGTGGACGGGCAGCGTTCCGTGTACCTTCCGATTCTCAAACAGGGCGGAGACAGCAACACCATTGCGGTGGTTGACGGGATCAAAGATGCTCTCGGCAACCTGGTAGATGTGCCGAAGCGCCTCGTGGCCAAGGTGGTGTTTGACCAATCAGTCTTCGTCAAAATGGCGATTGAGAACCTGCTGCATGAAGGTGGCATCGGACTGATATTGACGGGACTCATGGTGCTGCTGTTCCTCGGAAGCATGCGCGCGACGGCTGCCGTGTTCCTGTCGATCCCGCTTTCCGCGCTGGCGGCGTTCATGGCCATAAGCGCCGGGGGCGGGACGGTCAACACCATGGTGCTCGGCGGATTGGCGCTCGCCTTTTCCCGCTTGATTGACAACTCCGTCGTCGTGCTGGAAAACATTTTCCGTCACCTCGAGATGGGTGAAGCGCCGGAAGTCGCGGCGGAAAAAGGAGGCCAGGAAGTCTCCCTTGCAGTCCTGGCGGCTACGCTTACCACAGCCATCGTGTTCTTCCCGGTGATTTTTCTCTACGGCGTAAGCCGGTTTTTGTTTGTCGCCCTCGCCAGTGCGGTTGTGCTTTCGTTGCTGGCCTCTTACGTAGTTGCAATGACGGTGGTGCCGCTGTTTTGCGCCAAGCTGATCAAGGGGCCGCATCTGGCGCACGAGCACAGTGTTCCCAAAGGAATGTTTGGAAAGATCGTCGCCGGGTTCAACCGGCAATTTGAAAGGATGGTCCGCCGTTACGACCACACTCTTAAGATTTCTCTGCTGAGGCCGGCTGCAACAGCGTTAGGACTTACCGGGGTCTCGCTGCTCTGCCTGTCTCTCTCTCCGCTGATGGGCGTCGCCTTTTTCCCCCGCACGGATCCCGGGCAATTTGTGATCAACATCAAAGCTCCTTCGGGAACCCGTATCGAACTTTCTGAGCAATACATCAAGCAGGTCGAAGACATCGTCCGCCAGGTTGTGCCTCCCAATGAGTTGGGAATGATCGTCTCCAACATCGGCATCACTCCGGACTTCTCGGCTATCTACACACCGAATTCCGCGCCTCACACCGGCTTCGTGCAGGTGAGCCTCAAAGAGGACCATAAGATCGGCAGCTACGAGTACATGCGCCGAGTGCGTGAGCGACTGAGCCAGGACTTGCCGCAGTTGAGCGCTTACTTTCAGTCCGGGGGACTGGTGGACTCGGTGCTCAACATGGGTATGCCTGCGCCGATCGATGTCCAAGTCAGCGGAAGTGATCTGAAGCAAGACTACGCGGTTGCCTCGCAAATTGCGGCACAGGTGAGACGCCTTCCCGATGTCAGTGACGTGCTGGTTCCACAGGACGTTGACTATCCGGCCCTGCGCCTGGACATCGATCGCGAGAAGGCGAGCCTCGTCGGCCTCTCGCAGAAAGAGATCGTGGACAACATCATCACGGCTCTTACTTCCAACGGCATGATTGCCCCGAACTACTGGATCGATCCAAAGAGCGGCAATCCTTACATGCTGACGGTGCAGTATCCCGAGGATGCGGTTAAGACGGTGCAAGACCTGAAGGAAATCCCGTTGCGTGGCGTGAAAAGCAGCGAACCAACCATGCTTGACACAGTAGTGAAGGTGCGCACCATTCCAACACCCACGGAAGTGGACCACTATCAGTTATTCCGCGTCATTGACCTTTATGTTGCGCCGCGGGGCGAGGACCTTGGCAAGGTAAGCAGCCAGATACAGAAAATCGTGGCTGCGACCAAATTACCGGAAGGCGTGCGAATCAACTTGCGCGGCTCAGTGCAGAACATGCGCTCCTCCTTCCAGAGCTTCGGTATCGGATTGCTGCTGTCGGTTGTGCTGGTGTACCTGATCCTCGTAGCCCAGTTTGCTTCGTTCCTGGATCCATTCATCATCCTGCTGGCTGTCCCACCGGGTCTGGCGGGCGTGCTGCTTTTTCTCCTGGCAACAGGTACCACGCTGAACGTTATGTCGCTGATGGGAATTGTCATGATGGTGGGAATCGTCGTTTCCAACAGCATCCTGATCGTCGAGTTCACCCGGCAGTTGCGGCGTGATGGGAAGCCGCTGGTGGAAGCGGTTTCTGTCGCATCCCGCCTGCGTTTGCGGCCGGTGCTGATGACCTCGCTGGCCACTCTGCTGGGATTGATTCCCATGGCTCTCAAGCTGGGAACGGGAAGCGAAGCCTATGCGCCTCTGGCCCGGGCCATCATTGGAGGCCTGCTGGTTTCCGTGGTAGTGACTGTTTACCTCGTGCCCGCCGCCTATATCTGGTTCCACCGAAAGGAAGAAACCAGCACGACGGAGGTGGCAGCATGAGGATGAGAACCGTCTTGCCGAGCTTTCTTCTTTGTGCGGTCTGGAGCTTTGGACAGTCAACGCTAGTTCTGCAAAACCCGAGCGATGCACCGGTAGGTGCGTTCGGAGTTCCCCCAAGTCCACAAATAACACCCCGTACAAACGGGGCGCAGGCTCTGCCCGCTACGCCGCAGAACCAGAGTCTCAAGCTTTCGGTGAAGGACGCAGAGGCCCTCGCCCTCAAGGACAATCCTGCAATCTCCGTAGCGCGTCTCACTGCTCTCGCTACCCACCAGGTCACGAGGGAAGTGCGATCCAACCTCTGGCCCTCCGCCTATGCAGATCTGACAGGAGTGGACGCTCATGACGACAGCCGGATCAGCGCCGGCAGCCTGAACAATCCCATCATCTATGCTCGCGCCGCAGCCGGAACCACCGTCAGCCAGTTGATTACGGACTTTGGTCATACCACCAACTTGGTCGCCAGTGCCCGCTATCACGAGAAGGCCGAGGACCAGAACGCCCTTGCCACCAAGGAGCAGATTCTTCTAGCCGTGGACCAGGCTTTTTACAACGCTTTGCAGACCCGCGCCGTTCTCCGCGTGGCGGAACAGACCGTGGCCTCGCGGCAGTTGGTCTCAGACCAGGTGTCGGCCCTCACCAAGAGCAAGTTGAAGTCGGAACTCGATCTGAGTTTCGCCAACGTGAATCTGGCGCAAGCCAAGCTTCTGTATCTCGATGCGCTGAACAATGACAAGGCCTCGGTAGCCGAACTCTCTGCCATTCTCGGCTACTCTTCGCTGCAATCCTTCGACCTGGTCGAGGACACGGAGCCGCTGGCCCCGCCTCCGCCAGATATTGACAAGCTCATCGCAGACGCTTTCGCGATGCGCCCGGAAATTCTTGCCGCGGAATTTGAATCCCAATCGGCTGAGAAACTGCACAGCGCGGACCGCGATCTGCTTCTTCCCACCGTCAGCGCCCTGGGCGCGATTGGAGACGCCCCATTTCGCGATGACCGCATCTCCAGTTGGTACGGCGCCGTGGGCGTCAATGTGCAGGTTCCGGTATTCAATGGGTTCCTTTATACCGCCAAGGCGCGCGAAGCCGATTTGCAGTCGCAAGCTAACCGGCAACGCCTCGCGGACTTGCGCAATCGCATCTCGCGGGATGTGCGCACCAGTTGGCTGAATGCCAACACGGCCTTCGACCGCGTCGATGTCAGCCAGCAATTGCTGGCGCAGGCGAACCAGGCGCTGGATCTGGCACAGACCCGCTATCGGCTCGGTCTCGGCTCCATCGTGGAACTGAGTCAGGCGCAACTTCAACAGACACAAGCGGAGATTGGGAGCGCCCAGGCTGGCTATGCATATCGTCTGGCGTTATCCATGCTGCGCTATCAGACCACCGGAATTTAGGGCACAAGAACCAGGAGGTATTTGCATGCAGCCGGACGGAAACGAAACTCAATTGGTGGAAGTACTCAATCGTGGCATCCAGGAATTGGAAAAGGTCGAGACCGATCCCAGGACCCTCAACTTCGTGGCGCGACGAGTTGGCAACATCGTGAAGCACATGCGCGACTTGCGAGAAGACCTCAGACCGCGTGGCCGTGCGAACGGGAATTCGCATGGTGACCACGCAGGCCGCAAGCCTTATCCTGCGACCCACCAGTCAGCTGATCGAAGCGAAGGATTGCTTTCCTAGCGCGGGAAGTGGTAGTAGACATCCTGCTTGGATGCGATGGCGGCGCCATCGCGCGTGGCGGGGCGAAAGCGCCAGTTCCTCAGCGCGGCCAGCACCTTTTGATCAATCACAGTACCCAGGCTGCGAACCACTTTCATCTCCACTATGTTACCCGCATCGTCGATGGTGATCTCGATTACGACGTCACCCTGAATTCCAGCCAGTTCGGACGCCGTCATGTCAGGATCCAAGGAGACAATTGGAAGGGCCGGGCGGACCTCCGCTCCAGTTATGGTCCCCACTGACAAAGATCCAAAAGGTGAACCGGCCGCCGGTGCCGGGTTTGACAGGCTGGATCCCCGGGCGCGTTCATCATTTTCAAGCTGTGACAGCAGCTTTTCGTCGTGTTCCTGCCGCTGAACGTCTTTTTTCCATGTGAGGCGAGCCTGTCTGCCCGCTGTCGTTCGAGGGGCGGACGATTTTGTGAGCGCGGCGGAATCCTCGTTTCCAGTTCGATTGGACAAGTACAAGGGAGTTACCGAGCCGCCACGCTCGCCCATTTGAACCGAGGATGGAGCCACAAACGTGGGAGCGGGTGCGTGCAGCAGCCAGGCGAGTAAAAGAAGGTGCAATGTCAGAGAACTGCACAAGACTGCGCTCTGCCGCCGGGAACCTTCAGCTTGAGATATCGAAAACATTCAACCCCACGACTACGTTGCTCTGTATTGTAGACGCACCAGCGGCGATCTGGTAATCACGAAGGTTAGGTCCTACTTTTCTTGGGTTTCCGGCGTTGCCCCAGCCGGGCCAGTGTCCGCATGCTCGCCTTCCGGGCGCTCAATATTCTGAACAATGACAGAAATGCGCCGATTGGACGGGTCCAGGGGCTCGGCGGGGTTTCGCAATAACTGGTCGGCATATCCCCGCACCTGAGACACCTGGTCGCCGCGGAGCCCGCGGCTTTGCATGAGACGTCGGGCGGCATTGGCGCGATCGGTGGAAAGCTCCCAGTTCCCATAGTTGCTCTTGCCCGCGTACGGTTTGGAATCGGTGTGGCCTTCGATCGAAACCTTATTGGGCAGTTTTCCAAGTTCCTGTGCCAGCAGGACCAGCAACTCGGCTCCGTTGCCGTTGGGACTGGGATTGCCACTATCAAAAAAAGTCCCTGTGGCGGTTTCGAGTAGCTCCACACGGAGTCCTTCCGGAGTCACGCTGATTTTGATTTGGTCTTTCATCTTGTCGAAATCACTGAGTTGATGAATGCGTTTCTCCAGTTCCTCCTTCAATCTCGGCATGTCATCTTTGGTAAATGCGAGATTGTCTGCCGTCCCACTCTTGCCCGACCCGATCTTGTCCGCCGTGCCCGCCGGGTCTTTGAAGTAGCCGGCAATAGCCTCTTTCACTGGCTTGCTGCTGTTCAGCAGCCAGAGCACGATAAACAGCGCCATCATGGCGGTAACGAAGTCGGCATACGCCACCTTCCACGCGCCGCCATGGTGCCCGCCATGTCCGGCTTTCTTTTTGATAACGATGATGGGCCGGTTTCTGTCCATTGGGCCGGTGCGGGTTAGGCCGAGGCTGCTGCCTCTGCTGCGGCAGGCTCGCCGCCGCCTTTGCAGGTCTTTTCTACCTCAAGAAAGGATGGTCGCACGTGTCCAGGGATGGCTCGACGGCCTACTTCAACAGCCATGATCGGAGCCGTTCCCTTCAGGAACGAGATCATAAGCACGCGCAGCACGTGCAGATAGGCGTGTTCATCTTCGGCGAGCTTCGCCATATTGGCGGCGATGGGTCCCACAAGCCCATAGCAGAGCAGGATTCCGAGAAACGTGCCGACCAGGGCTGCAGCCACTTTGTGTCCGATTTCTTCCGGAGGCCCGCCCAGTGCACCCATGGTGATCACCACGCCAAGCACTGCGGCCACAATACCCAGGCCGGGCAGGGAATCAGCCATGCTGCTCAACGAGGCCACTGGCTGACTGGCCGAGTGATGGTGCACTTCCATGTCCAGGTCCAGCAGTTGGTCCAGTTCGAAGGCATCCACTCCGCTGATTGCCATCCGCATGGTGTCGCAAAAGTAGTCTCGTATGTGGTGATTCTTCAGGAAAGCCGGATTTTTCGAGAGGATGGCACTCTTGGCCGGGTCTTCTACGTCACTTTCCAGCGACATCAATCCTTCCCGGC
>Ga0335077_10007846_pt1 | contig 13228 bp, 13 predicted proteins | sample Lox_Sample_31_FD_207151 | JGI IMG/M metagenome (GOLD analysis project Ga0335077, IMG submission 207151) | Soil microbial communities from Loxahatchee National Wildlife Refuge, Florida, United States - Lox_Sample_3.1 | ecosystem: Environmental > Terrestrial > Soil > Wetlands | place: USA... | reverse complement strand
GCTGTGGCCGTGGTAACAGCCCTCAAACTTCACGATCATCTTTCGTTTGGTTGCAGCTCGCGCCAGCCGGATGGCCGACATGGTGGCTTCCGTACCGGAGCTGACGAAGCGCACTTTCTCGATGGCGGGAAACGCCTCGGTGACCAGCGAGGCCAGCTCGGCTTCTCTTGGAGTGGAGGCACCGAAGCTGGTGCTGTTGCGCGCGGCCAGAGTAATCGCTTCGACGACTTCCGGTTTGGCGTGGCCGAGAATCAGCGGTCCCCACGATCCGACGTAGTCGATGTAGCGGTTGCCGTCAGCATCCCACACGTACGCGCCCTGGCCGCTGACCAGAAACGGCGGGTCACTACCCACAGACCGAAAGGCACGGACCGGCGAATTGACTCCGCCGGGAATAAGCTGCTCGGCGCGTTTCTGCAACGCGCGCGACTCCTTGAGCTCGCGAGCCATGGTTCCTCACAACGAAACCAGAGGAGTTTATCAGGATGGGAACGCAGCGGCTGTGAGGGCGGTCACACACTACCGTTTCGCCTGGTTTCCCGTCCAATCTCCAGCCCAGCGTTTGCCGGGGGATGGAAAGGCTTATTTTCCGCCACCTTCGGCGATGCCCGGCATCGAACTGAGATAGAATGAGAAGGAGACGCGGGATTTTCCTTCCCATCAGCGAATTAACACATGTCAAAGAGCAGCAAGCTTATCGTTCTCAGCCTGTCTTTTGTGATTGCCTCGTTCGTGGTACTTGGCGGACTGGGCATCAAGGTCAAAGCCAAAACCAACGACGATGGCTCCTATCGCCAACTCGGAGTTTACAGCGAGGTGCTGTCACGTATCCGCACCGAGTACGTTGAGGAGCCCAACATTCCGTCGGTCACCAACGGTGCACTCCACGGGCTGCTGGAGTCGCTTGACGCCAACTCCAGCTACCTCGATCCGGCTGAGTACAAGGACTACAAGCAGCGCAAGGAAGGCAAGGCCGGCATCGGCGCGGCCGTCTCCAAGCGCTACGGCTATGCTGCTGTCATCTCGGTGATTCCCGGCGGACCGGCCGACAAGGCCGAAATCGCCGGCGGCGACATTATCGAGGCCATCGAAGGCAAATCCACTCGCGAGATGTCACTGGCAGAGATTGACGGCTTACTTTCCGGCCCTCCAGGGTCAGTGGTCAACGTCTCTGTCGTGCGTCCGCGGCGGGTGCAGCCGATGAAGGCTGCGCTCACGCGCGCCATTGTCAGCGATCCCGCCGTCTCTGACAAGATGATGGAAGACGGCATCGGCTACATCAAGGTGGACGACTTCCCAAAGGGCCGTTCGCAGGAAATTGCTGCCAAGCTGAAGACACTGCAGAAGGACGGCGCGAAGAAGATCATCCTTGACCTGCGGAACTCCGGCAACGGGCTGGAAGACGAAGGCGTCGCAACAGCGAACCTCTTCCTGAATCACGGCACCATCACATATTTGCAGGGGCAGAAGTATCCCAAGCAGATCTTCAATGCTGATCCGCAGAAGACCATCGTGACGAACCTGCCGCTAGTTGTGCTGGTGAATCGCGGCACCGCTGGCCCAGCCGAACTTGTCGCTGCCGCCATCATGGAAAATTCGCGTGGCGATGTGATCGGTGACAAGACTTTCGGCTCAGGCTCCATCCAGAAGGTCATTGACATGCCTGACGGCGCGGCGCTGGTTCTTTCGGTGGCGAAGTATTATTCGCCTTCGGGTAAGGCAATTCAGGACACGGCCATCACGCCTAACATTCAGGTTGCCGACAACAACGATGACTTCATCTCGCCCGACGAGGACGAGAACGAGCCCAACGATTCGGCAAAGGAAGAGAAGAAGGGCAATCAGGCTGACGATCAACTTAACCGCGCGATTGAGGTGCTGAAGGGCCAGGGAAATAAGGCCTAGAGAGTCACGATTTAGTGCATTTGAGGCACGGAGAACGTGGTTCTTCGTGCCTTTCGGTTTTCACGTTGCGGAGGTTGCATGAAGCGAGTTGTCGGCCTGGGCGGAATCTTCTTCAAAGCGAAAGATCCGAAGGCGCTCTACGAGTGGTATCGCAAGCATCTCGGCGTCGAGAGCAACCCTGATGGGTCGGGCGCGATGTGGCGCGACGCTGATCACCCCGAAATTCCGGGGTGCAACGTGTTTGCGATTTTTCCTGCCGGCACAAATTATTTCGCGGCCAGTCAGTCAAGCTTTATGATCAACTTCCGCGTAGAAAACGTTGACGAGTTGCTGAAGGCACTGCGAGAGGAAGGCGTCGAAGTCGATCCCAAAGTTGAGAGATACGACTACGGCAACTTCGGCTGGATCATGGATCCGGAAGGTAACCGTGTCGAGCTGTGGGAACCGCCGAAAAATCACAGCTAAGAAGTGCGACCTGGTCCAACCGTTAGCAGCTCCATCATAAAGCTTCTCTTCACGGACGCGTACGATTGCCACTGCCTCGCCGCATAGGCCCATGAAGCAGGCTGGTAACGCCGGTCTCTCGCGTTATCGGGCTCGATTTCCTTCAAATTCAGCTAAGATGTTCCCAAGAAGTTTCTCAGGGGGAGTAGTTTCTTGTCCGCACAAGTGCCAACTGCGTTTTTCAGTTACAGCCGGGAGGACTCCGAGTTCGCCCTTCGTCTCGCCGGCGACCTGAAAGCTGCGGGTGCGAGCGTCTGGCTGGACCAGTTGGACATCGAGCCCGGCCAGCGCTGGGCGCGCGCGGTCCAGGACGCACTGACTGCGTCGCCGCGCATGCTGGTTATCCTGTCGCCGGATTCGGTCGCCTCCACCAATGTGGAGGACGAGGTCGCCTTTGCGCTCGAGGAACACAAGACCGTAATTCCGGTCTTCTATCGCGAGTGCAAAATCCCCTTCCAGCTGCGCCCCTTTCAATACATCGATTTCAGGACCGACTATGACCGCGGCCTGAAGGTCATGCTGAAGACCCTGGCCGCCAAGGAGCATAAAGGCGGAGTAGAGGCCGTCGTACCCGCAGTCTCCGAAGTGCCTCCCCAGAGCCCGAGGACGGCCGAGGGGGGCGACGGTCAACCTGTTGCAGAACTGGCGAGTGACAAGGAGCACCATCCGGCCGAGGATGAAGCCGCTCAGCGGGCCAAGCTTGAACTGCAGGAGCGCGAGCACGAGGCCGCTGCGGAGAAGGCCCGGCTGGAGCTGGAAGAACTCGAACGTCAGACCATCGTCGAAAAGATCCGGCAACAACGCGCACGCGAGCAGGCGCGGGCAAAGGGCATCACGACCGCCACTACGGGGTTGGTCGAAGGGTTGAAACGCGGACGCGAGCGGCTGCGGTCCTCGGGTATCATGAGCGCCCCTACGGGATTGATGGAAGGTTTGAGACGCGGGAGCGGGCGAGAGGAACAGCAGCGGGGGGGCGATGCCACTTCTGTTGACCTTCGCAGGTCCTTCCTGTCACAAAACGCGAGGAATGTCGCCATTGCCGTCGTTGTGGCCATCATCGTGGCCTTCCTGGCTTATCGGGCGTTGCGCCCGCGGCACGGGAACGAAGGAAAGGGAGCGCAACCAGCCAGCCAGGCGAGCGGCCCTCCACCGTCGGTCGAAGTAGCTGCCGGCAAGCCAAGCGGATCTACTACCCCGGAGGACTCGACGTCCAAGTCTACGAGCCCGCTTTCTTCCGCGACAGCGTCGCCTGGCAGCCAACCATCGGGCACGGCGAAAGATTCTGGGGCCAATGTCGAGACCAAGCCTTCGACGCCGGCCAAAGACCAAACTGATGTGGAGAAAAGTCAGGTTCAGACCGAAAAGAAACCCACCGACACCGGGAAGATCTCCAAGAAGGCACCACCACCAGCCCGCCCGCCCAAGACCGGATCGCCTGACCCAGGGGGCCCGCCGACCGGCGCTGACCCGAGAGTCAACGATTTGTACAACCGAGCAAAGAACGGAGATGCCCAAGCGATGTCAGACCTGGGCTGGGATTACGAGAAGGGCCTCGGTGTCTCCGCTGACTTCAACAGGGCCAAGTATTGGTACAGCCACGGCGCGGATGCCGGGGACATGTCGGCCATGAACCGCCTGGGCGGCCTGTATCAAAACGGCCTGGGAGTGCCAAAGAACTACCCCGAAGCTGTCCGCTGGTTTCGCAAGGCTGCGGACGCCAACAACGTGGATGGCATGATTCGCCTGGGCTTCATGTACAGCAACGGGCTAGGCGTCGATAAGGACTACCAGGCGGCAGCCGCCTGGTACCGCAAAGCCGCGATGTCAGGCAGCGCGTATGCAATGAGCAACCTCGGCTTTATGTATCAAAACGGTTACGGAGTAGAGCGAGACTATTCGAAAGCGGCGACCTGGTATCGCAAATCGGCTGAAGCCGGCGCTGCGCCCGGAATGTTCAACCTCGGCGTCATGTATGAAAACGGCTACGGAGTGGCGCGGGACTTACAGCAGGCCGCCAACTGGTACCGCAAAGCAGCGCAATTGGGCTTTCCCGAGGCAAAGAAAGCTCTGGAGCGAATGGGAGCCAACCCCGGCTAAGTCTCCTCCCCCGACCTATTCCGTCCAGCGCTTGAATACCAGGCAACCGTTGGTACCGCCGAAGCCGAAGGAGTTGGTCATGGCGTAGTCCATCGTGACCTTGCGCGCGGCGTTGGCCACGAAGTCGAGGTCGCAGCCTTCGCTGGGGTTGTCAAGATTCATGGTGGGAGGCACGATCTGGTCGCGCAACGCCAGCACGGTAATGGCGGCTTCCAGTCCTCCAGCGCCGCCCAGCAAATGCCCGGTCATGGACTTGGTTGAGCTCACCAGCAACTTATAGGCGTGATCGCCAAAGGCACGCTTGATGGCCGTGGCTTCCAGTTCATCGCCCAGCGGAGTTGAGGTGCCGTGGGCGTTGACGTAGCCGATCTGCTCCGGCTGAAGGCCTGCATCGCGCATGGCGTTGCGCATCACGCGGAAGCCGCCTTCGCCTTCGGGTGCGGGCTGCGTGATGTGGTTGGCGTCGGCACTCATGCCGTAGCCGACTACTTCGGAGATGATCTTTGCGCCGCGCTTGCGGGCGAAGTCCAGCTCCTCAAGGATGAGAATACCCGCGCCTTCGCCGATGATGAAGCCGTCACGGTCGCGGTCCCAGGGACGGCTGGCGTGGTGCGGATCGTCGTTGCGGGTGGACAGCGCTCGCATGGCGCCGAATCCGCCGACGCCCATGGGCGTGATGGCGGCTTCACTGCCGCCGGCAATCATCACTTCAGCGTCGCCGTAAGCGATCACGCGCGCGGCGTCGCCAATGGAGTGTGCGCTGGTAGTACAGGCAGTACAGGTGGCCTCGTTTGGACCTTTGGCGTGGTGACGGATGCTGACCTGCCCGGCAGCAAGATTGACGATGGCCGCGGGAATGAAGAACGGTGAGATCTTGCGCGGGCCGCCATTCAGCAGGTTGGAGTGCTCACGTTCGATAATGTCGAATCCGCCGATGCCGGAGCCGATGTTGACGCCGGTGCGCTCGGCCAGGTCTTCGTTCTCGACCTTGTAGCTGGCCATCAGCAGCGCCTCATCGGCGGCAGCGATGGACAGATGAATAAAGCGCGCCATTTTGCGCGCTTCCTTTTTCTCGATGTAGTGAAGCGGGTCGAAGTCCTTGACCTCGGCCGCAATCTGGCAGGCGAACTGCGAGGCATCAAATGCGGTGATGCGCTCGACCCCGCTCTTGCCGGCCAGCAGCGCCTGCCACGCGTCGGGCACATTATTGCCGACAGCGCAGATGATTCCAATTCCGGTTACAACTACGCGACGCCGCAAACTACTTCGATCCTTTCGCGTGCGCGTTGATGTAATCGATGGCGTTCTGAACGGTGCGGATTTTCTCCGCGTCCTCGTCAGGAATCTCGATCTCGAAGGCCTCTTCGAAGGCCATGACCAGCTCAACGGTGTCGAGCGAATCGGCGCCGAGGTCGTCCACGAAGGAGGCGTTGGGCGTTACTTCCGCCTCGTCCACGCCCAGTTGCTCCACGATGATCTGCTTTACCCGGTCTTCCACTGCGGTAGGCATGAGGTCAGCAATCTCCTTTCGCTCGGCCTGCGCTGGGCGGTAAGATGCGTTGGCGGGCCGGAATGGCGCGCTATTTCTTGGCCTTGGCGTGCGACTCGATGTAGGTTACCGCGTCCTGTACGGTACGGATCTTCTCCGCGTCCTCATCGGGAATCTCGATCTCGAAGGCCTCCTCGAAGGCCATGACCAGCTCGACCGTATCCAGCGAATCGGCCCCAAGATCGTCCACAAAGGAGGCGCTGCGCGTCACTTCCGCCTCATCCACACCCAGTTGCTCCACGATGATCTGTTTCACCCGTTCTTCAGTCGAAGCCATCGATCTCTCCTGTCACGCCGTGGCCTCTGCCGCGGCTGGCAAACTTGTAAGTGTAATTGCAGCGATGAAACTGTGTAAATGATGACGCGGATTTCCCCAGGCGGCGCAGCAACCCCATTTGAGGGACGCCGAGCCGGCCGAGAGGAACCCGATTCATCGTACCCGTTCGTGTTTGCGGTGGTCAACGCGGGATCGGAGGCATATGTGGATATCTTGCTAAGCGCGCCCTCCAGCTTGTAGTTTCGCTGCCGGGACTAGCCACAATCATTGGTCCGCTTCAGAAACATGTTCAGAAACGCCGTCCCCATCACGCGCAATGACGGTGCACCAATTTGCAACAAACGCCGGTGGACGTGACCTAACACCACTTTAGAGCCTTGACGTTCTATTCCAATCGGGGTACTGTCTGAGGCGCTGATCGAATGGGAACCGCCCATTCCGTTTCCCATCTTTCTCCTGTTTTCTCTAAGCAGCGGCAAACTCCTCACTCACTCACCTACAGTGCGCATGTCAAAGACCTAGGCGCACAAGTGCGGGATTGTATATGAACGAGTCCAACAAACAACCTGACCACAACGACACGGACGATATGGTCATCACGCCCGGGGGCCCTCGACCCAAGGACAAAGTCCATCCTGTCGGACCCGGCGAAGCGATCCGTCGTAATGAGGACGGCAGCTACACCGTGGTACGCCAAACCCCGCCACCCAGTGGCGAGAAAGAAGGCTGCGATGCCTGAAGAATATGTGATCACCCCAGGTGGTTACCGACCGAAATCAATGGTGCATCAAGTGGAAGCCGGGCATGTCCTGGATAGTACCGGCGGTGCCATCCGTATCCTCGATCAAGCGCGCAAACTGGTAGCCGATTATGGACCTCTTCCGGTTAAAGCAGGTTTGGAACCGCTGATGCCGCGGAATGTCACAGCCGTGAATCCGGCATTGATAAAACGCAGCGTACCGCAGCCCAGCGGCACCGCGGCTGCTCCCGCGAAAGTACCCGGCTTGGCGGGCGGCTGGATCACCTATGCCTATTGGAACAACGGCACCGGCAAGCCGCTTACATCGTTTAAGACAACCTGGCGCGTGCCACCCAACCCTCTCACGCAGCACGGACAGACTATCTTCCTCTTCAACGGGATCCAGAACAGCTCGATGATCTATCAGCCGGTATTGCAGTGGGGCCCGTCTGCGGCCGGCGGCGGCAACAACTGGGCGGTGGCGAGCTGGTACGCGGATGGCCAGACCGGACATTCCTTCCATACTGGCCTGACGAATGTCGGCGTCGATCAGATCCTGGTCGGGATCATGACCGAGACCGGAAGCTCGGGCGGTCTGTTCAGCTACGACTGCATCTTCCAAGGGATCGCCAACTCCAACCTGCCCATTCAGAACGTGCAGGAGTTGACCTGGTGTGCCGAGACCCTGGAATGCTACGGCATCACCGTCTGTTCGGATTATCCGGCAGCGGGCAGGACGCAAATGACCGGCATTGAGATCGTAACCACTGGAGGTCATCCCGCCCTGTCGTGGACGCCGGACAATGCAGCCACCGACTGCGGGCAGCACACCACGGTGGTCAGCAATAACTCTCCCGGTGGGGAAGTGGACCTGTACTACAACAACGCCATCGACTACATCGTTGACAAAACCGTCATTACCAGTGACACCACGCCGTTGACGCCATCCATTGCTTCTCTCAATGGCCGTCTCTATGTCGCCTGGAAAGGCGATGGTAATGACAACCTCAACGTGATGTACTCCGCAGACAACGGAGTCACCTTTGGACACAAGTACACCTCGCCGGAAACCAGCCCGCAAGCGCCGGCTCTTTGTGCTCACAACGGGAATCTGTACATCGCCTGGAAAGGTGACGGCAACGATCACTTGAATGTGGCGCAAGTGGTGATTTCCGGGAACAACATCACAGGGTTTACCAACAAGCGAACACTAGGCGATACCAGCCCCAAGAGTCCATCCTTGGCGTCGTTTGGCGGCCGGTTGTACATCGCGTGGAAGGGCGACGGTAACGATAACCTGAACGTCATGTACTCTGCCGACAACGGATCGACCTTCGGACACAAGCACACTTCGCCCGAGACCAGTCCACAGGCACCCGGCTTGGGCGCATCTCCCAGCAACCTGTTTATCACCTGGAAGGGAGATGGTAATGACAACCTGAACGTCGCGCAGGTCGTCATTTCAGGAAACAACATTACAGGCTTCGCGAGTAAGGTGATCTTGGGAGATACGAGCCCGGTGAGTCCAGCGTTGGCCTTTTCCGCCAACAAGCTCTATCTTTCCTGGAAAGGTGATGGGAATGACTTTCTGAATGTGATGTACTCCACGAACGGCGGGCATAACTTCGGGAATAAGGCCATTTCCTCGGAGACAAGTCCACAACCGCCGTCACTGTGCGTCCACAACGGCATTCCCTACATCGCGTGGAAGGGCGACGGCAATGACTTCCTCAATGTCGCACAGGTGGGTGCATAGGACAAAAATGGTTTCCATGCTTCTGTCAGAAGCACAGGCCTCCGAGGTTCGGGGGCCTGTTTTTTGGACCTGATTGTTTCTTCTGCCGAGGGATGACCGCGTCGACGCTTTCTGTAGCTTGTAGAAGCTGAGCGACGCATCGCCCTGGTCGAGGCGGCGGTAGCGCACCAGCGCGCCGAAGCCCTCGCCGGGATCGAATTTCTTCTCGTGCTCGGCGATGACAGTGGTTGACGGCCGCAGCAGCCGTGACTGCGACAGGTAACCGAGTGTGCGCTCGTAGCTGCCACGCATGCGATACGGTGGGTCGAGGAACACATAGTCGCAGACCACGCCGGTGCTGTCCAACAGCGGAAGGGCCTGTGAAACTTCGCGCTGGTGCAGCTCGAATCCGTCGGTAATCCCCAGCGACGCAAGGTTTTCGCGCAGCAATCGTGCGTGCTTCTTGGCCGACTCCACGAAGTAAACCTGACGCGCGCCGCGGCTCAGCGCCTCAATGCCGACAGCGCCGGTTCCGGCATAGAGATCCAGCCACACGCTGCCGCGCAGGTCGCGCGCCGCACTCAGCACATCGAACAGCGTCTCGCGCAGCCGGTCGCTGGTAGGGCGCAGGTCGGTCCCTGGAAGGGAGCGCAAGGGACGGCTGCGGTATTGTCCGGCAATGATGCGCATGGAGGGCAGCAGCTAGCAATTAGCAACCAGCAATTAGTAAACCCCGTTCTACACCTGGTGCTTTTCCTTGCGAGCATTGCCAAGTATAAATTTGCTCCTTTTGCTAGCTGCTGGTTGCTAGTCGCTAGTTGCTAAAATGAGAACAATGAGAAGCTGGTCATTCCCGGCGGGACAACTGTTTGGGGTGGACATCCGCATCCATCTCACGTTCGTGTTTCTGTTGGCGTTTGTGTGGTTCACGCAGTCGGTAACCATGGGCACGGCCGGGGCCATGCGCGGTCTGGCCCTGGTTGGCATCATCTTTGGCTGCGTGGTGCTGCATGAGCTGGGGCACGCGCTGGTGGCCCGGCGTAACGGCGTCACCGTGCGGTCCATTATTCTGTTACCCATCGGCGGAGTCACGCTGATGGAGGACACCGGCCAGCGCCGCGCCGATCCCGCGCGCGACATCCGGATTTCGGCGGCCGGACCACTCGTCAACCTGTTTATTGCCGTGCTCTCGGGCGCGTTCATCCTGGCATTCATGCCGCAGGTCCGGCTGTGGAGCCAGCCCTGGGTGCACGCCGGCAATCTGCCGCGTGCTTTGTTCTGGGGCAATCTGTTCCTCGGCGGCTTCAATCTACTACCCGCGTATCCCATGGACGGCGGACGCATTCTGCGCGCCCTGCTGGCTGAGCGCATGGACTATGTCCACGCCACGCGGCGAGCAGTGACCATTGGGCAGGTGTTTGCGATGTTGTTCATCTTTGTGGGCGTCGTCTGGAATGCCTGGCTCATGCTGATCGGATTCTTCCTGTTTGTGGGCGCGCAACTCGAGGACCGCTCGGTCATCTTCCAGTCGGTGCTGGAGAGCGTACGCATGGAAGACGTGATGCTGACCGGCTTCTCCACGCTCTCCCCTGCCGACACTCTCGAGGCTGCGCTGCATAAGGCAGTGCACACCCTGCAGGACGATTTTCCCGTGGTGCGTGGCTGCGATATGGTGGGTGTGATCAGCAAGCAGCGCATTGTGCAGGCGCTGCGGGTCGGAGGCAACGGCTACGTGCAGTCGGCCATGGTCCGCGTCTTCGAGATTGCCCAGCGCACGGACTCCCTGGCCTCGGCGTTTCGTAAGCTGGGCGGCCGCGGGCTAAACATGATTCCGGTGGTGGACCAGCAGATGCTGGTGGGCATCGTCACCATGCAGAACCTGATGCATAGCATGGCACTGCTGGCGGAGACGCGGAGATTGAGACGGCAGCAGGAGAGTGGGTAGGCATCAGGGGTTAGGGGCTAGAGGTTAGGGATCAGTCACTTACGACTTCATCGTAAGTGACGAGGGCGTTCGCGTAGCCGGTGACTGAAGAGCGAAGGACCCCCATATTCGCAAGAACCTTCCGCGAGAACTAATCATCGAATGCGCCAAGTCAGCTTTGAGCCGGAGTGTAATTCTGATGGGTACCTCTGCGCTTCGAGTAAGAACTCGACTTCTCGCGCAAATGGCGTGGGCGACAGTACATTTACCCCGTCCTGCACTCGCAACCTGATTGCATCGCTCTTCGGCCTGATGTGCTGCGGAAATTCGACGCTCTCCTCCGAGCCGCAGCACAAATACAGCGACAGCAGGTCGCAGAACTGAAGCACGTCGGTCCAATATTCCACTTCCCTTTCGGTCCGGCTTTGTATCTGCATCAGGCGACACTTGCGTTCTTCCTCGCATGCGATGAACTCGCGAACTTGCTCGGTGTCGTTCTCCGAATATGTGCCCAGGCTCACGCCGAACTGCCCAATCCGCTGAAAGTGCCCGCTCACGATTAAGCCGGCGATGGGAGCGACGGCTTCGGCGGACTCGATTGAGCCGAGCCAAGCGTGCAGGAAATCCCCTGCCTTGATTTCCAGGAATGAGAGGGGTTTCCCTTCCACGCTTATCGCGACGTTAGCTTCGTCATATTCGGCCGGTGTGGCCAGAAGGCGCTTGCGGCCGCAGTCGAAGTCGGCCCAGCCCTCATCGTGCAGGCTGATGCCGCGCACGATGTCGTCATCCACAGAGGGTGCATCTTGTAGTGCCAGATGTTCGGCGATCTGGCCAGCAAGCCGTGCGTGGTCGGGCTGGCGGATGAGATGGCACTTAGCAGAGGTCTTCTTCTGCGTCCGCGCCACGGCTTCCCATGCAGGAGTAAAGCCGCCGCTTCTTGCGGACGTGTCGCTGGGGCGGAGAATCATAGGGTGACGTAGCGAACAGCAGGTCCCTCGACTCGGACTAAAGTCCTCGCTCGGGATGACAGCATGGATTGTACTTGGACGCTTTCCGCGCTTCGAGCCGCTAGCGTCGTTTCGCTACGCGGGCACGCCTGGCGGCTACGGCGCGGATGGGGCCGGTGCCGGTGGGAGGCTTGCGATCTCCGTCCACCAATTGCTTGAGGACGACGGCATTGTTTCGCTCTTCGTTCTTCGACGCGTAAAGAAGAGTCAGACGACGGCGTTTTTCCTTCAGTTCGTACAGCTCTTGCAGCGCGTCATGTGCGGCCTTGTTGGACAGTTCCTTCAGGTATCGCTCGCGAAACTTGCTCCACTGTTGCGGGTGTGCGTGATACCACTTGCGTAGCTCGTCGGAAGGTGCGAGGTCCCTCAGCCACGCGTCGAGGGCCGCTGCGTCTTTGGTCAGACCACGCGGCCAGAGCCGGTCCACCAGCACGCGCGCGCCGTCCTGTCGTGAAGGCTCCTCGTACACGCGCTTGAGAGCGACTGTCATACGAGGTGTATTCTAACTCTGCCGGAGCGGTAGCGTCGGCGTCCGATTTCGCAAACAGCTGTCCTAAACTTCGAATTGCGCTTGCAGCCCAAACACGCGCGGTTTCTGCTTTTGTCCGCCATCACCTTAATGGCCATCGCCATCTTCAATGCGTGCGAAGCCGAGCCGCGCAAGACGGACGCCGAGCTTGGACTCAATCCCGAACAGGCCTTTGGACGCAAGGTTTACGATGCGCGCTGCGCCGAGTGTCACTATGCGTACAGCACGCGTGGCCTTCGCGGCCCCAGCCTGGCCGGACTGTTTAAGCATCCGTACATGAAGAACGGAATGCCTGCGAATGACGAGCGAGTTAGCGACATCATTCTCCTCGGTCGCTCGAAGATGCCGGGCTTTCAGCAGAAGTTGACGCCGCAGCAGATGGAAGCGCTGATGGCGTATCTGCATACGTTGTAGCCGCTCGGCGCTGTTCGCCAAAGCAAGAGCCCATATGTACTGATTCGAGCTTCGTAAAGACGTAACCAGCGTTCTGGCGAAAAGCGAAGAGCGAATAGCGATAAGCGCTTACAATAGGTGACGTGGCTACGGCTCCAGATCTCATCCAGATTGACGTTGCACCGCGCCTGCCGGCACCCAAGCCGGAGTGGCTGAAGGCGCGCGCGCCAGTGGGCGAGAACTATCACAATCTGAAGACGCTGGCGCGCAAGCTGGAGCTGCACACGGTGTGCGAGTCGGCGCACTGCCCCAACATCGGAGAGTGCTGGAACCATCGCACGGCGACCTTCATGCTGCTCGGCAATCTATGCACGCGTCGTTGCGGATTTTGTGCCGTGCCCAAGGGGCGTCCGCAGCCCATTGATTTCGATGAGCCGCACCGCGTGGCCGAGGCGGTCGAGAAGCTGGGGCTAAAATTTGCCGTGGTCACCAGCGTCAATCGTGACGACGACAATGTTGGCGGCGCGCGCGTGTTTGCCGAGACCATTCGCGAAATCCGCAAGCGTGTT
>Ga0335077_10007844_pt1 | contig 13228 bp, 13 predicted proteins | sample Lox_Sample_31_FD_207151 | JGI IMG/M metagenome (GOLD analysis project Ga0335077, IMG submission 207151) | Soil microbial communities from Loxahatchee National Wildlife Refuge, Florida, United States - Lox_Sample_3.1 | ecosystem: Environmental > Terrestrial > Soil > Wetlands | place: USA... | reverse complement strand
CCGGCGATGCAGCCCGCGGCAAGAAAACCGAGCAGCAGAATGGCGGTCATGCTCCAGTGCCAGGGCGTGAAGATCGCATAAGGCCGGAGAATGCCGAAGACGACCGAGGAGACAGCAAATTCAATCACAGCGTATGCCGACCAGGCGGCAGCGCCTTGGACGATACCGAGTAAAAGTGTAGAGGGAAAAGCTGGCTTGGAGGTCATGCCCCGCCTGTTTAGTTTACAATACTCGAATAGGACGATTCCACGATCGCCGCAGCGCGTCCGTCCAAAACGCACAAACACCGCCGAAGGAGCAGAGTTGCGGATGAAAGCCAGCCCCAGTAGTAAGTTTAAAGGTAATAACTATATTCAGGTCATATTTGACAGTTGCCGGTTTGACACGTTTGCGACGGCGCGCCCAAAGACGATCCGAAAGCTGGGGGACCTGGAACAGCGTTGGTCATATGCGTCCTGGACAGCGCCGTCACATTACAATTTGCTTACAGGTCTGTTGCCGCACACCAGCCCGACCAGAGTATTCGCGTCGGAATATTACAAGCATGACTTTCTACGATTTTCAGATCGGCTCGGCATCGAGGGCATCGGATTCAAGTCGCTTATCCCGAAGCTGTATTTTCCTTCGTTCCTGAAAGAGAATCTCGGTTACCGTACGCACGCGATGGTGTCGCTGCCGGTGTTGAACCCGCGTACGGTTTTGAACAACGGATTCGATACTTACCGGCTCATGGAGCATCACAACGACATGCGCGCCATGGTGCAAGAGATGCATTTCCAGGAAGATAGGCCCTCTTATTACTTATTGAACGTTGGTGAGACGCATTATCCATATGCCCTGCCGGACGAGCCGCCGGAGGATTGGCCGCGGATCAGCGGTGTGCACGGCGTGTTCAAACATCTGGATGATCACATTGTGGGCGGCAAGCTGCCTAGGAGCAAAGAGCGTTTCTTCAACCGCAACCAGATGCGCATGCTGAAGGACCGCCAGGTAACAGCGGTGAAGCATCTGGATCGCGTGGTGGAGGAACTCTTTGATATTGTTCCTAAGAACACGTACATCACTATCACCGCCGATCATGGCGAGTTATTCGGTGAGAGCGGTTACTTTGGCCACGGGCCGATTTTTCATAAGAAGGTTTTCGAAGTGCCGTTTGTCGAGGGCAAGCTGCGATGAGTCTGCCGGTGGTGCCCGAACTCGCGTACATCGGGCCGGGGGCGGGATTTGCGTTCCTGGGGTCATTCCTGACGCTGTTAGGCGGGCTGTTTCTCGGTGTGGTTTCGCTGCTCCTGTGGCCCGTTCGGCGATTATGGGCCGCACTGCGCGGCGTGCAGGGCTACAAACACGCGCGCATCCGCAAGCTGATCTTCCTGGGACTGGATGGTCTGGATCCGGCACTGGCCGAACGATACATGGCAGAGGGGAAGCTTCCCAATCTGAGCACGCTGAAGGGGCAGGGAGGATTCACCCGGCTGCGCACAACATTCCCGGCGCTTTCTCCGGTGGCGTGGTCGACGTTTGCCACAGGTGTGAACCCGGCGCGGCACAGCATGTTCGATTTCCTGAATCGCAGTTTGCGATCGTACATGCCGGAGCTTTCGTCCTCCCGGGTGAATGAGCCGAGCCGAATGCTGAAGCTGGGCAAGTACCGGATTCCACTGAGCCGGCCGGTGGTGGAGATGCGGCGCAAGAGCCGCACGTTCTGGCAGATCCTGGGTGAGCGGCATATCGGATCGACCATACTGCGCGTGCCGATCACGTTTCCGCCGGAAAAGTTCAATGGCAGGATGCTTTCGGCGATGTGCACGCCGGACTTGCTGGGCACTCAAGGAACATTTGCGTTGCACACCACGCGCAACGCCGGCGGCTCCATGGAGAGCGGGAACCGGTATCCGTTGAAGCGGGAGAACGGCAAATTTCACGGCGAAATCGAGGGGCCACAGAACTACATGAAAGAGGGGGGCGGAAGCCTACGGATTCCATTCGCGCTGACACCGAAAGGCGCGGGACGCGCGGCATTCGAAATCGGCGGCGAGCGGCACGAACTGAGCGAGGGCGAGTATACGCCGTGGATGACCCTCTCGTTCGCGGCCCCGCTGGGCATCAAGGTGCAGGGTATTGCGCGCTTCCTGCTGACGGAGACTGGCGAGGAATACTCGCTGTATTCGACGCCCATCAATATCGACCCGGAGAATCCGGCGTTGCCGATTTCACATCCCTCCTATTACGCGACCTACCTGGCCAAGCTGCTGGGGGCGTTCGCGACCCTGGGGATGGCGGAGGATACGTGGGCGCTCAACGAGCACGCAATCGATAGCGACGACTTCCTGAAGCAGGCCTACCTGATTTTCGAGGAGCGGCGCGCTATGTTCCTCAGCGCGCTGGAGCGGACGCGGCGCGGTGTGGTGGCTTGCGTGTTTGACACTACGGATCGCGTGCAGCACATGTTTTTCGCGCAGAAGGATCGCGGCGGGCAGCACACGAACACCATCGAGGAGTTGTACCGGCGCGCGGATGCCCTGGTGGGCGAGACGATCAAGTACGTGGACGATGAGACGGTGCTGATCGTGCTCTCCGACCACGGATTCGCGGCGTTCGACCGCGGTGTGGACCTGAACGCGTGGCTGCTGGAGAACGGATACCTGGCCTTGAAGCAGGGCGCGACCGGGGAAGGACAATACTTGAAGGACGTAGACTGGGGCAGCACGCGGGCCTACACATTCGGTCTGGCAGGGCTGTACCTCAATGTGACGGGACGCGAATCGCAAGGAATTGTCGAGCCGGGCGCGCAGGCCACGGCGTTGAAGCGCGAGATTTCGGCGAAGCTCTCAGGACTGCGGGACGGCGAACGGCTGGCTATCCGAAAGGCTTGGCCGTCGGACGCTTTGTACAAAGGGCCGTATCTGGACGCGGCGCCCGACGTGATCGTGGGTTACGCCGATGGCTATCGCGCGTCGTGGGATGCGGCGGTGGGCAAGGTGACCGGCGCGACTTTCTCGGACAACAAGAAGGCCTGGAGCGGCGACCACTGCGTGGATCCGCGCCTGGTGCCAGGCGTGCTGTTCTGCAACCGGGCGATCTTTGCGGAGAATCCGGGAATCGAGGATATGGCGCCCACCGCGCTCGATCTGTTTGGAATCGAGCCGCCGCCATATATGGAAGGCAAGGCACTGCTCAGACCGGGAGAGGCGCCTGCCCGTCGAGAGGTGGCGGCGTGAGGTGGGCGGCAGTGCTCGCCGCACTGATCGCGCTGAGCGGCGTGGGGTGTTCGCGGCTCTCGACCCAGGCGGCCGGAAAGCGCATGATCGTGCTCGGTGTGGACGGCATGGACCCCGTGTTTGTCCAAAACCACTGGACCGAACTGCCGAATCTGAACCGCCTACGCACGGAAGGAGATTTTCGCCCACTGGCGACGACGGTCCCGCCGCAAAGTCCGGTGGCCTGGTCAAGCGTGAGCACCGGCATGGACCCCGGCGGACACGGCATCTTCGATTTCGTACACCGCGACCCCGCGACCCGCGGCCCCATCTCTTCGATGGCGGAGGCCAGCGAGCCGGGACGCACCCTCACCATCGGGCCGTACGTGATCCCTTTGAGCGGCGGCAACGTACACTCGCGGCGCGCAGGCAAGACGTTCTGGCAGATTCTCTCCGAGAATCATCTTCCGTCCACGGTGATTCGGATGCCAGCGAATTTTCCGCCCGCAGATTGCGAGGCCGAATCGTTGTCGGGCATGGGCACTCCGGACCTGGGCGGCAGTTTTGGTACCTTCGCGTTTTACACGGACGACCCAGCGGAAACGCGGACCGAAGTGTCGGGCGGACGCATCGTGCGCACATCTCTGAGCGGCGGGCGCGCTGCGCTGACGATTCAGGGCCCGGCCAACCCGCTGCGCAAGGACCACGCGATCACCTCCGTTGACCTGATTGCGCACGTGGACCCGAAGGAACCGGCGGTTCGCTTCGATCTTCCGGACCGGCAATTCATTCTGCGGCAGGGGGAGTGGTCCGAGTGGCTGCGACTGCAGTTTCCGTTCATTTCAGGTTTGAAGAGCGCGTCGGGAATCCTGCGCATCTACCTGCAACAAGTGCATCCGTACTTGCGCGTGTACGCAAGCCCAGTGAATATCGATCCCGAGGAACCGGCGCTGCCCATCTCGACCCCGGGAGTCTACAGCCGGAACCTGGCGCACACGCTCGGGCCATACTACACGCAGGGGATTGCGGAGGAGACGTCAGCGTATCGCGCCGGACTGCTCTCGAAGGACGAGTTCCTGACACAGAGCCGCAAGGTACTGGCCGACAGCCTGCGCATGTTCCGCTATGAGCTCGACCGCTTCCAGGACGGATTGCTGTTCTATTATTTTTCTAGCGTCGATCAGAATGCGCACATGCTGTGGGGCCGCTACGATAGTGACCTGCTGGAGATCTATCGCGCGGTGGACCAAGCGATCGGCGAGGCGGTGCAGAAGGCAGGCCGCGATACGACGCTGCTGATTCTCTCCGACCACGGCTTCGCGCGATTCGATCGCGCAGTGCACTTGAACACTTTCCTTATGCACGAGGGTTTCCTGACGCTCGACGATCCGAGCAACGTGGGTAACGAGGAACTTTTCGCGCACGTGGACTGGAACCGCACGCAGGCCTATGCCGTGGGGCTGAACGCGATTTATCTGAACCTGCAGGGACGCGAAGCCGGTGGGATCGTGCAGCAGGATGAACGGGAAGAGATTGCGCACCAGATCGCGGCGCGCCTGAAGGAGTTCAAAGATCCGGTGAGCGGTTTGCCGGTTGTCGGCCAGGTGTATTTCCCGGAGAAAGAGTTTCGCGGACGGAATCTGAAATATGCACCGGACCTCCTGGTGGGATTTCATCGCGGATTCCGCGCCTCGTGGCAGACGGCGCTCGGCGCGGTGCCCAAGTTGCAGATCGAAGATAACACCCAGGCGTGGATCGGCGACCATTGCATGGCGTCGTCGGAGGTTCCCGGGGTGCTGTTCAGCAACCGGAAATTCCGGGTCGCTTGGCCACGGCTGGAGGATGTACCGGTCACCATTCTGCGCGAGTTCGGTGTGGCGCCGCCGCGCGAGATGATTGGAGAACCGGTGTACTGAGGAGCGCATGGACTTTTTCAACCGGGCGATCGACGCCGTCCTGAAGATGTTCTTCGCGATGTTCTCCTGGGCGCCGCCGGTGCTCGGGCTGACGGTAATCTCGGCGGCGGCCGGGGTCGGCATGTTGTGGGTAGTGGGACGCACATCGAACCAGAATCGCATCAAGCAGGTCAAGCGCTCGGTCGCGGCCGCGTTACTGGAGTTGCGTATTTTCGCCGATGAGCCGGCGGCAACAGGCCGGGCACTGCGCTCGCTATTTGGGTCCAACTTGCGCTACATGGGCCTGGCCCTGAAACCGGCCCTGTGGCTTGCCGTTCCAATGGCCCTGCTGCTGATCCACCTGGAATCATTCTACGGGCGCGCGCCGCTCACGCCCGGACGCGAGGCCCTGGTGACCGTGCGCATGGCGCCGGGTTGGAATCCGGAATCGGCTCCGCCGCGGCTGGAGACGCCTGCGCAGGTGCGGATCACCGCACCGCCGGTGCGGGCCGTGGATTCGCGCGAGGTCAGCTGGCGCCTGCTTCCGGTATCGGAGGTATCGGACGTCCTGGTATTCACAGTGAATGGAACCGAGGTGCGGAAGACGATCGAGGCCGGTAGGAGGCAGCGATTCGTGCCGGGGCGCGGCGTGCGCTCTGCGGTCGCGACGCTGTGGGAGCCGGGAGACGGACGTGTGCCTTCGAGCGCCGTGGAGTGGATCGAGATCGGCTATGCGGATGCCAGCCTGCCCGTGTTCGGCTTGGAAATTAGCTGGCTGCTCTGGTTCTTCGTGGTATCCATTGTCGTGGCACTTCTGCTAAAAAAGCGATTGGGAGTGGTGATTTGAATATCAAATTGAACAAAGCCCTGGCGGCCAGGGTCAAGAAATGCGCCGAGGCCGGCGGCTACAGTTCGCCGGAGGAGTTTGTCGAGCACGTGCTCGAGAAGGAACTGTCGAAGCTCGACACGTCGGCATCCGACGAGGAAATCGCCAAGAAGTTGCAGGGGCTGGGATATATCGACTAAGGGGGGAACATGAACCGGCCGAAAATCGAGTTCGACGAGGCGCTGTGGAGCAGGATGCAGAAGCATGCCGGAGAAGCCGGTTACAGCTCCACTGAGGAATTCGTCGTGCACGCCATCGAGAAGGAGCTTTCCAGAACGGAGCACGACTCCGACCCGAAAAAGATCAAGGGAATCGGATACCTGGACGCGGGTCTGGATATTTGATGCGCGTCACGCGCGTTTCGCCGTCGAGTCTTGCGCTCGGGGCTTTTCTGGCCTGCCTCGCATGGGCGAGCTCCAGTGCCGATTCGTTCCGGTTCGCGATTCTAGGCGATCGTACGGGTGATGTTCAGCCCGGAATATATGAGCAGGTCTGGAGGGAGGTCGCAGCCGAGAATCCGGCGTTCGTAGTCAGCGTCGGCGACACGATTGAGGGCTCGAACGATGCGCTTGCCGCCGGGGAGTGGCGGGAGGTGGAGCAGCTGCACCGGCCCTATCGGAAATATCCCCTATACCTGGCGCCCGGGAATCACGACATCTGGTCTGCCGCGTCGGAGCGGCTGTTTCGTGAGCACTCGGGACACCCGCCGCACTACAGTTTCGACCATGCGCAGACGCACTTCACGATCCTGGACAACAGCCGGTCCGACGAGTTGGCGTCTGAAGAGCTCACGTTCCTGGAGCAGGATTTAAGAGAACATGCTGCACAGCCGGTGAAATTCATTCTCATGCACCGGCCGTCATGGCTGTTGCACGTGGCGATGCGCAATCCGAATTTCCAGCTCCATCAGCTCGCGCGACAATACTCGGTGCCGTATGTAGTGGCGGGCCATGTACACCAGATCATGCGCGCCGAACTGGAGGGGGTGACTTACCTGGCGATGCCGAGCTCGGGCGGGCACCTGCGCAACTCGAAGCAATACCAGGACGGGTGGTTTTTCGGCCACGCACTGGTCGAGGTCCGCGGAAGCGACGTGGAGTTTCAGATCGAAGAGCTGAAGCCGCCGCATGGGCAGGGCCGGATTTCCAGGCCGGGCGACTGGACGCTGCTGGGCCTAGCGGCCCGCCGCGGGGCCGCTCAGCGCGCGGCGGGCGGCTCCTGGTCGGCGGGGATTCCGGCCAGGTAGCGGAAGCTGGCCGCGGCGCGATTCACCAGCGACGAATCGTGCCCGGCAAGGAAGAGACTCGCCTGTCTGCCAATGCGGACGAGGCTGTAGTAGCGCCAGATATCCTGAGATTCACGCTCGAGGAACACAATGGATTGAATTTCTCCGGCCTGGAACACGGGCATCGAGAGATAGCGGATGGCGCCACTGTTCTCGATGGCGAAGACGATGCGATCGGCAGACGCGCGAACGATGCGCAGGCTATAGACGGCCTTGCCGACCATGTTGTCCTCCTGGTGGACGTACACCGTCTGGCCCTCGGCGAGCTCACCGGGCGAAAAATCCTTACGCCGCTGCGCTTCGGAGGGGCCGGAGAGAGCGAAGGCGTCGAGCATCATGGGCTGCCACTTCTGGTTGGTGGTCGACCAGTAGAGCAGCCCGGAAAGCTGCGAGACAGCGCCGATGCGGCGGCGAAGTGCCTCTGCCCCGCCGTTGTGGCGAAAGCGTGCGGCTACGGCGACGAGTGTGGCGGAATCAGAGGGTATCCAGCCGAGACAGGATGGGGGAGTCCAACCGGAATGGTCCCAGGTCTTGATGACTGGGGGGCTATCGAGGGCGGGGTACGCGGGCGCCGGGTTGCCTTCACACGGCGGCTGCGGACCCGGTTGGGCATTCGCCGATGCGGCGAAGAATAGTACGGTGGTGAGAAGAAAGTTCGGCTTCGGCAAGAAAGTTCCGGTACCGGATCCGGTACCACCCCCACTGTACAGCGCCGCGGCTCGGGCGCACAATCAAGCGACGCAGGAGGGCTGCCGATGTTGAATTGGCCGGAGCAACCAGCGGTGGCGATGCCGCTTCCGCGAACGATGCAGTACTGCAAAGTCTGCCAGAGGCAGACCGCGCACGAAATACGGACCGGAGCCGGGGTAATCGCACGAATCTGCACGACGTGCCTGGAGCGGGCGCTGCGGTACGAACTGGATCGGGACTGACCTCCGGGACCGGCGCTCAGGCGCTAAGCTGCTACTGGATGGGGACGAGTCTCTGGAGCCTGGCGGATCTCTGCACGCCATGGTGCCTTCATGTGGCGGCAACACTCCGGGTTGCCGAGCAGATCGTGGCGGGTGTAGACCGGATCGAGGACATTGCCGCTGCGGCGAAGTGCAACGCGGCGGTGCTGCACGGCGTGCTCCAACACCTGGCAAAAAGAGGGGTTTTCGAGGAGCGCGAGACTGGCCGGTTTGCGCTCAACGAAATGGCTAAGGGACTGCTTGATCCTGCGCTGCGGCTAGGTCTCGACCTGGAAGGTATCGGCGGCCGGATGGCGTACGCCTGGAGCACCCTTCCCACGTACGTGCGCACCGGAGAGCCCGCGTACCAGGATGTCTTCGGGAAGCCGTTCTGGGAGGATCTCGAGGCGAATCCGGAGATTGCGGCCAGCTTCGATGCCCTGATGGGACCGTTGGGGCACGGTGTTCCCGATCCCGACTTTCCCCTTGCGGAGGGATGGGAACGGGTGCGAACGGTGGTCGATGTCGGCGGGGGCACCGGAGCGCTACTGGCGGAGATCCTGCGCGCGCGGCCCGGAGTTCATGGGATCCTTGTGGACCTGCCGGGAACGGTAGCGCGCTCGGCCGAGATCCTTCGCGCTGCCGGCGTCGCGGATCGAGTCAAGGCAATCGGCCAGAGCTTCTTCGATCCGCTGCCGGCGAGCGCGGATCTGTACGTATTGAAAGGCGTCCTGAACGACTGGCCGGACCGGGAGGCGGCCGCGATCCTGCGCCGGTGTGCCGAAGCGGCGCGCCCGGATGGCCGCGTGGTGGTCTTGAAAGGCGTGGTGCCGGACGGCGTACCCAAAGGCTTTTCGATATCGGACCTGCTGGTGGGCGGCAAGACGCGCACGGTCGGGGAATTCCGTGAACTGGCGCGCGGGGGCGGGCTGGAGGTGGTGGCGGTGGGACGGCAAGCGTCCGGCCCATCGGTTGTGGAGTGCCGGCCGCTGGCTCAGTGACGGGTCTGATGCGCGCTGGCTTCGTAACGCGCGACCATGAGATCGACCAGGCTCAACCAAGCGCTCTCCGGGTGCTCGACCTTCCGGTAAAGCGCGATATATTCCGGCTTCTTCATGCCCATGCCGGCGAAAGCCAGGGAGTAGATGCTGTCGTTTGAGAAATCGATGATCTGTTCCTTGGACCACTTCTTGGGGTCGGTGAGGAATGGCTGAAGGTAGTCGATGACCGCGGAGATGCCTGCGCCGCCTCTGGACTTGACGCTCCACAGATCCACGCCGTGGACTTGAGCGATCCGGCACGTGATGCTGAGCGCTTCCAGATTGAAGGCCGAGTAGGAGAGCGAACGCGTGCGCTGCTCCTCGCGGGGGGCGGATCCGTCGGGCTTGATCTGGCCCGGAAAGATGTGGTCCCGGTAGAAATTGAAAGCGGCCTTCTCCGCGGCATCGTCTTCGAGAAAGGTGGCGATGGCGGCTACCTGCGCGGTCCACCAGGAGGCATGATTGTTGCCGGAATGCATCTCGGCGTCGGCCGCCGGGCTGGTCAGCAGCCAGTGCAGGTAGTCCTGGAACCATTTCCTCGTAGCAGCCTGCTCTTTGGGGTCCCATGTGCCGGTTTGAGCCAGGAACTCCATGCCCTGGACTGCGCGAATGAATACCCGCCCGTCCAGGATGCCCGCGCCACGACCGGTGTTGACGTTACGAATTGCCTGGGCGTTGTCGAGCGAAGGATTCATGTGAGTCTTAGGATCGAGAAACCAGGCGCGGATGACCCGCGCGGCCCGCTGGGAATATCTTGGATCATCGAGCAGGTAGCCGGCGGCGCCCAGGGTGAACACGGCTTCGGCCATGGAATTCATTGCGGTCTTATTGGCCATGAAACGATTGGGATTGATCTGGCCATCCCTGCGGACGTACGGCGCTTTGGGATCTTCGGATTGCGGCCACCAATAGGGCGCTTCCGAGTAGTACTCGTGAACATCCAAGGCGAGGCCCTGCGGACGCTCGGCAGTTACGGTCAAGAGACCTTCCCTCAGGTGCCGTTCGGCGTCGGCGCGCAGGCGGCGCACCGGCTCGACGGTCCACGATTCCTTGCGGACAATCGCGCTGTGGATCGGTTCAGCTTCGGCGTCGGAAACGAGCGTCATGGGTATGCCCGCACCGCGGGCGCACCACGCCACTACCAGAGCCAGGAAAACCGATTTCACTATCTGGGTATTGTAGCGGATGGCGAACTCCACGCGGAGCGTTCGTATTGGGCGTTGAACTCACATCCGATCAACGCAATTAGCGCGATCAGATACATCCAGACCAGGAGCGCGATGGCGGCGCCGATGGAGCCGTACATGACGTTGTATCGCGCAATGTTGTTCACGTACCACGCAAAGACCACGGTTGCGACGAGCCAGAACACTGTGGCCAGCGCGGCGCCGGGCCAGACGTATCTCCAGCGCTGCCTGCGGTACGGACCTATGTAGTACAGCGTGGCGGTGACCGCGGTATTTGCCGCAAACGCGAGGACGTACCGCGCAACATGGCACAGCCATTCCCAGAGCCCGGCGAGTGGGTTCAGGATCGGATCGACCTTCAGCCAGCCGAGAACGAGCTTCTCGATCTGGGCACCGAACAGGATCAGCACCGAGGCGCACACCAAGGGCACCGCGGAAAGCAGGACCAGGGCCATGGCCACCACCGTTCCATGGATGAAGTCGCGGTTCCGCGGAACACGATAGGCGTAGTGAAAACCCTCGATCAAACTCTTGAAGACGCCGGAGGCCGCCCAGAGCGAAATGAGAGCGGCGCTGATCAGCAGGCTGAGAGGGCGCTCGCCCATCACGCGAAACTGCTGGACCACCAGATCTTCAGTGCCAGGGGGGACGATTTGCGAAAGGAAATTCTCCAGGTAATCGGCTACGAATTCTGTGCGGGTCTGGACCATGATGGCGGCGGCGCTGGTGAGCACGGGGAAGAAACTGAGCAGCGCGGAATAAGCCGCGCCCTTGGCCGCGCCAAAACATCCGTCGTCGAAAGTGGAGATGAGGCTCCGCTTGACCAGCCAGGAGAGGTTGCGCGGGGTCAGTCTCACAGGGCCAGTATAGCGAGGGGTGCGGATCGACCCGGCTTACTTCCGGAGCTCGCGAAAAAGCTCGCGGAAGGTGGCAGCGGCTTCCGTGGCGTTGGTGTTGCGCGTCTCATCGCCGAACCAGGTCTTGGCGAACGCGCCAAAACTGACCCACGTAGTTTGCAGAACGCCTTGAAAACGGGCGGCGACCGGCGGGGCGGAGTTGGCGCGGGCCAGGCGGATCAGATCGAGCTGACGAAGCGCGACTGAGGAATCGCGCCAAGGCGCGGAGAGCACATCGAAGCCTTCCAGCGCGAAGTACGCGGCGGAAGGGTGCGCGGTGCGATAGTGCCAGTCGCACACGACGATGTCTTTGGGCACGGCGTGGATGGCTGCGGCGGTGCCATTCTTCGACGCTTCCCATTCACCCATGCCGGTCACGTCACCATCGAGGAATCGATCGCCCCATATCCACATCTGCCGGTGCGCGGCCGACAAATGATCGTGAAGCGCGCGCACCTCGCCGGCGAAGAGCGCGGCTTTGTCCTTGCCTTTGCAGCGCAGACAGGCATCGTCACCGAGCAGGAACACTTCGTCCATGCCGACATGAAACGCGTCGGCTTCAGTGACCGAAGCCAATTCGTCGATCAAGTCGAAGACCGTCTTGTGCAGATCGGGGTGTAACGGACAATAGCTGCGGCAATAGGTGCCCTCGTTCTGGGGGTACTTGCCCGGAGTTTCATCGAACTCGGGATGGCTGCGCAACAGAGCGAACGTAGTGCGCGCCCAGGACTGGTGGCCGAGCAGGTTGATCATCGGGACGAGCCGAATGCCGGCGGAACGGCACGCGGCGGCGAGGCGGCGGACGTCTTCCGCGGACAGGGCGGGGATGTCGACGATCTCGGGGTGGGAGGTGAACTGGTAGTGGTAGTTGAACTCGACCACCAGCGTGTTGGCGCCCTGTTTCGGAAGTGCTTCCTTGATGAAGCGCTCGGCGAGAGGGATCTCGTCGGGGGCGGGAGCGGCGACATGGATGCCCCGAATGGGCAGCGGCTGTGCGAGCGCGACGGTGGCGAAAAGGAAGGCGAGCGATCGCTTGCGACTCATGGTACGGCTACGGTACCATTTGGCGCGGCGCGGGAAGGCGGTTCGCTGGCCATGCCGCTGGTGCTGAGCAGCACGAGATCGACGCGGCGGTTGTGTGCGCGGCCTTCCTCGGTCTCGTTGCTGTCCGTTGGCGCGTTGTCCGCGTAGCCGGCGACCGACATGCGGGAGGAAGGAATCTGGAACCGGTCGCGGAATAGCTCGAGCATGGCGATGCTGCGAGCGGAAGAGAGATCCCAGTTGCTGTGGAAGCGCGAGTTGTGAATAGGCCTGGAATCGGTGTGGCCCTCAAGCCGGACGGGATTCGGCAAGTCCTGGACTACGGCCGCGATCTTGGCAAGGATCGGAAAGCTCGCGGGTGCGATGGTGTCGTCTCCCGAAGCGAAGAAGGTGGCCTCCCGCATGCTGATCACGAGTCCGCGCGGCTCGAGCTTAAGCTGCAGCTTGCCGTTTTTCAGCTCCGCGTCAAGGCCTTGTTGGAGCGTGACGAGCGAGCGGGCTAGATCCGGCGGGTGACTGCCGGGCGGTGGCGGAGGAGGCGGGGTGTTCTCGCGTTCGTTGCTCGGATCTTTAGTCGCGGGAGGTTTCTTGGCCTCGTGTTTGCCGCGGCCCAGCACGGTCGAAATCGCGGTCGAGAACTGGCCGTGCTCGAGTGCCTCGCGGACAGAGTCAGACACGGCTTTGGCCTTGTTCTTGTCGGCCTGCGTGGAGGCGAACATCACCACGAAAAAGGCAAACAACAACGTGATGAAATCGGCATATGAGACCAGCCAACGTTCGTGGTTCTCGTGCTCGGCGGCTTTGTGTCGAGTCATGTGAGTGTCTACGTACGGGCCGACACCGGTTCGGGC
>Ga0335077_10007843_pt1 | contig 13229 bp, 14 predicted proteins | sample Lox_Sample_31_FD_207151 | JGI IMG/M metagenome (GOLD analysis project Ga0335077, IMG submission 207151) | Soil microbial communities from Loxahatchee National Wildlife Refuge, Florida, United States - Lox_Sample_3.1 | ecosystem: Environmental > Terrestrial > Soil > Wetlands | place: USA... | reverse complement strand
GCGGAGGACCTGATCGCCGACCTCGCCCAGGCTCTCGACCGCTCCTTCGGCCCCGTCTGACCGCCGTCCGCGTCCAGCTCGACCGCGCCGTCCTGGTTCGTGGCGCAATGAGGCCCACCGACTGGTCGTCAGCGTTTGCCCCGTTTCAGCTCCGGAGCTTCCGCTTCCAGTGGTCGGCCGACCTCCTCACCTCCTGGGCCTTCGAGATGGAAACCCTGATTCTCAACTGGTACGTGATGGTCCAGACCGGCTCGGTGATGCTCCTGACTTCGTTTGCGTCGCTCCAGTTCCTCGGCACTCTGGCCGCACCGATGTTCGGCGTCCTCGGCGACCGGCTCGGAGGACGCGTCATCCTGTGCGTCATGCGGACGATCTACGCGGCGCTCGCGGGAATTCTGGCCCTCCTCGGCCTGGCGGGCGCTCTGACGCCGGCCGCCGTGTTCGTCGTCGCGGCCGTGGCGGGGATCGTCCGCCCCAATGACCTCGTGATGCGCCATGCCCTGATCGGTGACACGGTCCCTCGCACGCACCTGACGGGAGCCCTCGGGTTGTCGCGGGCGACGATGGACTCCGCGCGCGTTGCGGGCGCGCTCGCCGGAGGGAGCCTCTTCGCGGCCCTCGGGTTCGGACGCGCGTACCTCGTGGTGGTGAGCTTCTACCTCGCGGGCGTTGCGCTGACCTTCCGGGTGTCGAGAGAGCGGCTCATCTCCGAGCCCGGCGCCGCCCCGCGCACGTTGGTCACGAGCCTGCCTCGCCCATCGAACCGGCGCGACCTGATGGAAGGCCTGCGCTACGTCTGGAGCTTGCCGCGAGTGCTGGCCTCGATGTGGCTGGCCTTTCTGGTGAACCTGAGCGCCTACCCCCTCTCAGGCGGCCTGCTGGCCTACGTCGTCAAGGACGTCTACCGGGCCAACGCTGGCGGACTGGGCTCGCTCGTCGCGGGCTTTTCCTTTGGCGCGCTCGTGGGCTCGATCACCACGGTCGTGACCCGCAGACCGCGTCGTCCCGAACGATCCATGATCATCGGCATCCTGATGTGGTACGTGCTCTTGCTCTGGTTCGCTCAGGTGCGGTCCATGACCGTCGCCATTCCCGTGCTCGTCCTGGTCGGCTTCATCCAGAGCATCGCCATGATCGCGATGTCGGTCAGCCTCCTCCACGCGTCGGACCGCTTCCGGGCGCGCGTGATGGGCGTCCGGACCCTGGCGGTCTACGGCCTCCCGCTGGGTCTGCTGGCGTCAGGAGCGCTCATCGAGCGGATCGGCTTCTCGGCGACCGCGACGATCTATGGTCTGACCGGCCTCGCGTGCACTGTGGTCATCGCCGCGAGATGGCGCGCCAGCGTGTGGCACTAGCGCGGGTTGAAGGGCGAGTACGCCAGGAACCGCCAGCCGAGCGGGCCGTGTCCCGCGATCTCCACGACCGCGTCGATCGCGACCTCGACGGCGCGCTCGGCGCCCTTCAGCCCGGCGAATTCCTCGCGCTTCCAGAGAATGCGCGCGCGCCCCGACAGCTGAAGGGTCGTGCCCGTGTCGAAGTCCACGAACAGCAGCCCCACCCGGGGATCCGCCTCGATGTTGCCGAGCGTCTGGAACATGTTGTTCCCGGGGTAGTCGGGAACGCGCAGCGTTCGATCGTCGAGGACCTGTACGAAGCCCGGCTGGCCTCCGCGATGAGAGGCGTCGGCTCCGGCTCCGGCATGAATGCTCGCGAGGAAGAACGTGTCGGCGCGCTCGATGAGACGCCGGTGTTCCCCGGTGAGCGCGGTGCCGCGGTGAGCGGTGCCGGCTCGAGAGTGCGCAGTGGCGCCCTCGGGCGCGCGCGCCTGGATGTACTTCGGGCAATTGCCGAAGACCTCTTGGGTCCGGATCTCGATCAGATCGGCACGGGCGGTGGTCACGCGCCCGTTGATGCGGAGCCGGCGACGCCGCTCCGGGTCGAGCACCAGGACGCCGATGGCGTTGTCTCTCGCCATGCCTTCGCTGAGCGGATCGGCGGCCGGCAGCCCCGCCGCGAGGCGAAGCGTTCGCGAGTCCGGCGCCGTGATGAACCCGGGATCACCCATGACCAGCGACGCCCAGACGTGCCCGGTCTCATCGACGCCGGCGAGGGCGGCCAGGCGCTGCGCCTCGAGGAAGTCGCCCGCGCCGTGAGGGATCTCCGAGGAGATGCCGCGCCCGAGACGGCGCGACTCGGCCTCGACCCCGGCCCGCGCCTGTACTGCCCGCTCACCCTCGTGAAAGACGCCCACGCCCGTTTGGATGCGCAGGCCGCCGCGAGCGGTTCGCGCGCGTCGGCGCCTCTGGTGATGTCGCGTGAGCAGTAGTCCGCCTGGCCGGGATCGAGGCACTCCGAGACGATCCCGCCACAGCACGTCGCTTCGCTGCGCTGCTGCCACCGACCAGGCGACGAGGAGCGCGACGCCCGCGAGCAGGACGACTCGCGTCCGGCTCACGCCCTCAGGGCGCGCGGATGACCCGCCCCGCCCCCGACACCGTCGCCGGATCCGGTAGCCGTCCATCGCGGATGATCGGCCGGCCGTTGACGAACGACCACTGGATGCCGCTGGCCCGCGCGATGTAGCGCGGCCCGCCGTCCGGCATGTCGTGGACGATCTCCTCTTCGTGGCAGGCGATCGTGTCCGGGTCGAACACGGTGATGTCGGCGGCCAGCCCCGGGGCGAGCCGCCCACGGTCGGGGATGCCGAAGATCTCCGCCGGCGCCCCGGTGATGAGACGCACCGCCGCTTCCAGCGGCAAGGCCTTACGCTCGCGCACCCAGTGGCCCAGGAGCTGGCTCGTCTGGCCGGCCTCCGAGAACTGAGTGATGTGCGCGCCGGCGTCGGAGAGGCCGAGCACGGCGGTGGGATGCAGGAAAATCTCCGCGACCGAACCGGCGTCGGTGTTCATCGTGGCGGACATGAACTCGGTCCGGAAGTCGTCCTCGAGGGTCAGGTCGAGGAACGCGTCGATCACGTCCTTCCCCGTCTCCCGAGCCACGTCGACGACGCTCTTGCCGGTGAAGCGCCGAAGATCCGGCCTGGCGACGCGCTTGACGCGCAAGGGGACGACGTCCCCGTTGAACAGGGCCGTCCGGCGGACGTTCTCGCGGAATTCCGCGCGGAAGCCGGGATCGGCGAGGATGGCGCGCCACTCGGACGGCTTGGCCTCGAGCACGCGCCGCCAGGCCTTGTAGCGCCCGAACACGAAGCCGTTCGTGATCGTGAACGTCGACGTGAGCGGCGAGCAGGTGCCCTGCGGATGCAGACGCAGACCCTCGCGCCAGGCGGCCTCGACCTTCGCCAGGATCTGGCGATGCTCGTCGGGACGCACGGGATTGTGGCGCACCGACACCATCGTGACCGGCCGCCGGGAGGCCCGCGCCAGCTCCATGTAGCGATCGACCTCCGCCACCCGATCGGGCCGGCTCCCGCCGATCGTCAGCTCGACGATGCCCCGTCCTGCCGAGCCCATGGCGGCGACCAGGTAGTCGAGCTCGCCCTCCGTGGCGAGCCGGCTCGGCACCGGCCGGCCGCGATCGCCCACGTGATTCACGTTCGTCGTCGACGAGAAGCCGATGGCGCCATCGGCCATCGCTCGCTTGACCTCCGCGCCCATGCGCGCGAGCTCGTCGTCGGTCGCCGCGCGCTCCCACGCCGCCTCGCCCATGACGAACTGACGTACCGCGGAGTGGCCGATCAGCGGCGCGACGTTGACCCAGAGGGGCTGGCGGTCCAGCGCGTCCAGATATTCATGGAACGTCTCGAACTCCCAGCGGATGCCCCGCTGCATCGCCTCCAGGGACATGCCTTCCACGTACTCGAGCATCTTCATCACCGTGAGCCGATCCTCGGGCCGGCAGGGCGCCATGGTGAAGCCGCAGTTGCCGGTCACGATGGTCGTCACCCCATGCCACGAGGTGCACGAGGCGGCCGGGTCCCACGTGAGCTGCGCGTCGTAGTGGGTGTGCGGATCGATGAAGCCAGGCGCCACGACGAGCCCCCCCGCGTCGACCTCGCGCGTGCCCCGATCCGAGACGACGCCGACCTCGGCGATGCGGCCTGCGGAGACGGCAAGATCGCCCGTTCGGCCGGGCGCGCCGGTGCCGTCGACGATGAAGCCACCGCGGATCACGAGGTCGTGCGTCATGCGCTTCCTCCTGGGGGGGACTGACGACGAGACGGCGAGGTCCCGGCGCGAACCCCACTATCCCACTGCGAGCGGCGGACAATCAAGTCGGCGCCACGCTTGACGGTCTGCCGGAGACGGCGCACGATGGTCCGAGCGTTTCCACTACACCCGGCACCAGGAGGACTTCATGCTCAACCCTGGAGACAAGGCGCCTGATTTCGTCGGCCGCGATCACAATGGCAACACCGTGCGGCTCTCGGACTTCAAAGGGAAACCCGTCGTCCTCTGGTTTTTCCCCAAGGCCGATACCCCCGGGTGAACGGCCGAGGGTTGCGGGTTCCGCGACCTGAAGGCCGACTACGACCGGAAGAACGCCGCGATCGTCGGGGTGTCGTTCGACACGCCGGCCGAGAACAAGAAGTTCGCCGAGAAATTCCATTTCAACTTCCCGCTCATTTGCGATACCGACCGGGTGATCGGCACGGCCTACGGCGCCAACGTCGACCCGCAGAAGGGGGCCCAGCGCGTCGGCGTGGTGATCGCGGCGGACGGCAAGATCAAGGAATGGCACGCGCGCGTCGATGCCCGCGCGTGGCCGACCGAGGTCCTCGCGACCTTGTAGCCGCGTGGACGCGCACCACCCTCCTCAATGGGTGGTGGTGCCGGTGAGGCCCTGGATGAAGTGGTCGATGAACAGCGCGTACAGGAGGGCCACCGGGATGCCGATCACCAGCGCGGCCGCCATCAGCGCGCCCCAGTGGTAGATGTCCCCGCGGATGAGGACGGTGATGAGTCCGACCGGCGCCGTCATCTGGTCTCGGGCCGCGACGTAGACCACCGCGTAGAGCGAGTCCTGCATCGACAGCGTGAACGCAAAGATCGACGTGATCGCGACGGCCGGACGGCTCAGCGGCAGCACGACGCGCACGATGCCGCTGATCACGCCGCATCCGTCGATCCACGCTGCCTCCTCGAGCTCGCGAGGCAGCGTCTTGAAGAAGCCCAGCATGATCCACGTGCAGAACGGGATCGTGAAGGTGGGATAGACGACCACGAGGGCCCACCATGAATCGTAGAGGCCGAGGGCGCCGACGACCCGCGCGAGCGGCAGGAACAGGATGATCGGCGGCACGAGGTAGGTCATGAACGTCGCGGTCCCGATGGAGCCGGCGCCCGGGAGCCTGAGGCGAGCCAGGGCATAGCCGGCCGGGATCGCGGCGGTCACGGTGATCAGCACGACGAGGGCCGCGAGAAGCATGGTGTTGACGAGCCAGGTGCTGAAGTACGTGTGGTGGAACAGGTACCGGAAGTTCTTGAGCGTCGGCGGGAGGTGGAACCAGAACGGAAACTGATCCATCCGATAGAGGTCGGCCTCCTGCTTGAAGGCGGTGATCGCCATCCAGATCACCGGGAACACCGCGATGACCACGAACGGCGCCAGCCCGGCGTAGAGGAGAGCGTGCCGGCGGGCCTCTCGTAGCGTCCTCATGCAGAGCGCTACTCTACCCTTCGGGAGCCGCGCTCGGGAAGGGGCCGGCAGAACGTCCACCGCCCTTGATGGCCCGGCCCCCTCGGCGTATGGTGGTCGCACGACGCTGTCTCTCAGAAGATGGGCCGCGCGATCACTCGCGCGCGTCGAGGAGCCGACGCGATGGAACTCGGGTTGAAGGGCAAGGCCGCTCTGGTGACCGGCGCCAGTGAAGGCATCGGGATGGCGATCGCGCGAGGACTCGCGGAGGAGGGCGCGCGCGTCGCGATCTGTGCCCGCACCAAGGCGACACTCGAGCACACGGCCGCGGAGATCTCGAAGGCCACCGGGATGGACATCGTCCCGATCCCGGCCGACCTCAGAAGCCTGCTGGGATGCGAGGCCTTCGTCGCGGAGGCCGCCGACCGACTGGGCGGCGTGGACATCCTCGTCAACAACGCCGGCGCCTCGGCCTTCGGAGCGTTCGTCGATCTCCCGGACGACGCTTTCGTGGATGCCATCAACGGGAAGCTCCTCGGCTACATTCGGTGTGCGAGAGCCGTCATCCCGCACATGCGTCGACGCGGCGGGGGCGCCATCGTCAACATCACGGGCACGACCCAGCAAGCAGTGGCCTTGCACACGCCGGGCAGCGCGTGCAACGCCGCCATCCGGATGTTCAGCAAGGAGCTGTCGATCGAGCTGGGCGCGCTCAACATCCGCGTGAACAGCGTGGCGCCCGGTCTCATCCAGACGGCGCGCGCCGACCGGCTCCTCGACGCCAGTGCTGCGGCCCAGGGGACGCCCGGGAACGTCTTCCGGGACCATCTGGTCAAGACCATTCCGTCAGGGCGGCTCGGCGCCAGCGACGACATTGCCGGCGCCGTGTGCTTCCTCGTGTCCGACCGGGCCGGCTACATCAACGGCGCTGCGCTGGTGGTCGACGGTAGCAAGTCGCTCGTCATCTGAGTGATGGAGCTCACCTTCCCCATCGTCAGGCATCCGGCGACGGATCGCCCGATGCCCGTCCTGGTGAGCGTGCCGCACTACGGCACGCAGCCGCTGCCCCACGTCTGCCGCGACGACTACTCGGAGCCGTGGTTCGAGACCTTCGCCTACGGGTATGCCGACGCCTTCGCGAGCGACCTCTACGGCGATCTCCACGAGCACGGGGCCACCGTCCTCGCGACGCCGTTCTCGCGCATCTTCGTCGACGTCAATCGCCGCCGCGACGATTTCGAGCACACGGACGGCGAGGTCAAATCGCGCCGCGGGGTGGTGCGCACCCATACCCAGCGCGACGCGCCCATCTTTGCGCGCCCGCTGCGGCTCGACGACCTCGAGGAGCGGCTCCAGACGCTCTACGATCCCTACTATCGGACCCTGGAGCATTTGTTGACCCGGCTCCGCGCCGCTCACGGGCACGCGCTGCTGCTCGACGGCCACACCGGCAGCCCCCGCCGGATGAAGGACCATCAGGTGATCATCGGCACGCGCCACGACGCGACGTGCGCACCGCGGCTGGCCCGGGCCGTGGGGGCGATCTTCACGCGCCACGGGTTCGAGGTGTACGAGAACGTGAGCGGTTACGCCGGCGGCAACATCGTGGCCACGTTCGGCCAGCCCGACACCCGCGGAGTGCATGCTCTCCAGCTCGAGATCAACGCGGCCCTCCTGATGACCACGAGCCGCGAGGAGTTCATCGCGAAGGTGTCGGGTGGTGGCATCCCCGAGAAGGACGAACGGAACATCGGCCGCGTGCGCCGCTGTCTGCAGGAGGTGCTGGCGACGCTTCCCTCGCTGCTCGCGAGCATGCACGACGCCTGAGGAGGATCACACGATGGGCCATGAATCGCTGATCGCCTACGTCAACGGTGAGTACGTCCCACGGGATCAGGCGAAGATCTCCGTCTTCGACTTCGGATTTCTCCGAGGGGACGCGGTCTTCGACACGACCTCCGCCTGGAACGGCTGCATCTTCAAGCTGGATGCGCACCTCGATCGGCTCGACCTGTCCCTGCGCGCGGTCCGGATTCCGTGCCCCCGGCCGCTCGAGGAGTTGCGCGGCATCATCGTCGAGACGGCGCGGCGGTGCGGCTTACAGAACGCCTACATCCAGACCATCGTGACACGCGGCGAGCCGCCGCTCGGCGTGCGCGATATCACCAAGTGCCGGCCCGGGCTCATCGTGTGGGTTGTCCCTTACGTCTTCATCTTGAATCCTGACCAGATCCGCTCCGGAGGTCGCGCCGCGATCGTCTCGACCCGGGCGCTCCCTTCGCAGTGTCTGGATCCGAAGATCAAGTCGCTGAGCCGGCTGCACTTCGACCTGGCGATGCTACAGGGCAAAGCCGCGGGCGTCGACGTGGCGCTGATGCTCGACATGGACGGCCACCTCACCGAAGGCCCTGGCTTCAACGTCTTCGTCGTCCGGGGCGGGGAAATGTTCTCGCCACCCGAGGGCATCCTGATGGGGATCACGCGGCAGACAGTGTTCGAGCTGGCCGCCGAGCATGGACTGCCGACTCGTGAGGCGCAGCTCACGGCCTTCGACCTCTACGCGGCCGACGAGGTGTTCCTGACCAGCACGGCCGGCGGCATCATGCCCCTCGTGGAGATCGACGGGCGGCAGATCGGCGACGGGAAGCCGGGCCCGTTGTCGCAGCGCATGCACGGTCTGTACTGGGCGCTCCGTGAGAGCGGCCGCCACGGCACGCCGATCTTCCCTGGGAACGCAGGATAGGGCCTCTCCGGCCCTTCGTCCGCAAGGAGCGTCTCGATGCCGACCGAGGCCCAGCTCGCCCCCCAGATCGAGCAGTTCATCCACGACAATCCGCAGGGCGTCCTTGCCACGTTCAGGCGGAACGGCATGCCGCAGCTCAGCATCGTCACCGTCTACCCGCGCGACGGCGGCGTTGGCATCTCCATCACGGAGAACCGGATGAAATTCAAGAACCTGCTCCGGGATCCGCGCTGCTCGCTGCTGATCTCTCACGCCGACTGGTGGTCGGGGTTCCTGGTCTTCGAAGGCCGTGCCGAGCTGATCCATTCCGGCAACACCGAGCCCGCGGCGCTCCGCCAGGCGCGCCGGCACATCTACAGCGCAACGACCCGGCGCCGCAGCACGGACTGGGCCGAGTACGACCGGATCACCGAGGGCGACAAGCGCGTCGCCATGATCCTGCGGCCCGACCACGTGTACGGCACGGCCCTGGCCCGCATGCGGGAGGCGCGGCAGAAATAGGAGCGCACCGAATCGCTCTCGACACGGATTCCGAACCCGAGCCCGACGTCGCGGTGGTGCCGGGCGACCCCCGAGACTACCGACATGGGCACCCGTCGCGTCCAGCCCTCGTCGCGGAGGTCGCCGACCTCTTGCCCTGAATGGCCGTCGGTGATCCTGGCGGCCCGGGAGGTCTTGCTGAGCGCCCCGGGGTGTGGACAATGACCACGACGGCCCAGCAGGGGCGGGTCTGGATCGGTTACCGGCGACCGCGGAGGACAGCCATGGCGAGCAAGGACTTCCCCATCTTCGACTGTGACAGCCACATCGTCGAGCCACCCGAGATCTGGGACGAGTACGTCCCGAGCAACGTCCGCGCCTGGGTGAAGACCCAGTTCCACTTCCACACGGACACCGACCTCCTGCACATCAACGGCAGGGTCGTGCCCGCCTCGCGCGAGCGGTCCAACGCTGCCGAGGTCGGCTGGCCACGGTGGAACAAGAAGGAGGTCGGCGCGCTCGTGCCCGGGACCGAGGCGTGGAAAGAGAAGTTCGGTCGGCTCGCCGGCTGCCGCGACCCGCGCGCTCGCCTTCGCGACATGGACGCCCTCGGCACGGACCAGGTGATGCTGTTCCCGTCATGGTTCGTGCGTCTCGCGCTGGTGCGCGACCCCGAGGCGGCGCGCGTGCTGTGCCGCGCCTACAACGACTGGGTGTATGACTACTGCGCCGCGGACCGGCGGCGGCTCTTCCCCTGCGCCGTGCTGCCGATCCAGAGCGTCGAGCACTCGATCGAGGAATTGCGCCGCGTGGCCAAGCGGGGCTTCAAGGCGGCGGCGGTCCGCCCGTGCTTCTGGAACGGGCGCTATCCCACGCTCCCCGAGTTCGATCCCCTGTGGCGAGAGTTCGAGGATCTCGACATCGTGCTCGCCATGCACACCTTCCCCTCCCGGGAGGCGCTCACATCCGAGTGGGCCGAGCGCATCGCGCGCACGCGGGGCACCGGCAACGGGCTCCTCTTCACCGACGAGGCCGTCGTGTACTCTCCCGGGCAGTTCGTGAGCAACATCGTCTTCAGCATGGAGCCGACCATCGACAGCTCGGAGGCGCTCGGCTTCATCTTCGAGGCCATGACCTGGCTGACGACGGTCCTGATGACGGGCTGGCTCGACAAGTTCCCGCGCCTGCGTGCGGCGGTGCTCGAGTCCAATGCCACGTGGCTACCGCTGGTCCTGTCCCGCAGCCGGAACTTCCTCGATCTCTATGCCTTCCAGCGGGGGCCCAAGGTGCGCGACCCCTTCGAGGCCTTCTACGAGCGCTGCTTCATCGCCTTCGAGGGCGACGAGGAGGCTGTGTATCGGATGTGGGACACCTACGAGAACGTGGGCCTCTGGTCCTCGGACTATCCGCACCACGACGCGGAGGACGCGTGGGAAGCGCTCGAGTTGATGGCGCGTCACCGCGTGCCGCCGGAGGTGCAGCGGAAGCTCCTCGGCGAGAACGCGCGCCGGCTCTATGGGATCGAGCCGGCGCTGGTCGTCACCGAGCGCGTGGCGGAGTACGAGCCCGTCAAGCTCCCCTGGTAGCTCTCCTCGTAGCGCGTTGCCGCGGGAGGCCGATCACCGTCTCGATCTCCACCCTCATCCCCGGGATGGCCAGCCGGCTGACCTCGACGAGCGTGCTGGCCGGCCTGGCGGCACCGAAGAATTCCTGCCGGGCTGGGTTGATCCTCGTGCGGTCCGCGATGTCTGTCAGGTAGACGGTGACCTTGAGGACGTCCGCGGGTGAGGCCCCCGCTGCGCGGAGCACCCGCTCCAGATTCCGGAAGATCTGGCGCGTCTGCTCCGCGGGATCGTCGCCGCCCACCAGCGAGCCATCCTCGGCCAAGGGCCCGATGCCCGAGACGAAGAGCAGGTTGCCGAAGCTGACCGCATCGGTGTAGTGACTGATCGGTTCGTTGAGGCCGGGAACGCGGAATTCGCGACGTGTTGGCATGGTCATTGGACCGTCCAGTCCTGGCCAGCGCCGCCGGGAGAGCCAACGCTGGCGACACTGGTGCCGTTCATACCATCTCCGGTGGGCAGCACACTGCTACGACACTTTTCGCCTGACAGCTTCGGACGGGGACGCAGCGCGCTGTCACGGAAGTGTGTCGAACACCCTCCCAGGGCTTCTGCAGACCCCATGGTGATTGGCGGAGCGCGGCCGACGGCGAAAATCATGTCGGGACCAATGGCGCGCGCACATGGGCGGTCAGCGGCGACTCGAACACGCAGGTGTAGTGTCGAGGCAAGGAGATCGCGATACACGGACGACGACGGAACGGTGGTGGTGCGCGGGCGGCTGACGCCGGAGGCGGGCGCGCTCGTTCAACGGGCGCTGGCCGCGGCGCGCGAGACGCTATACCAGCGGACACGAAAGGAGGGAGCCGCTGGCGAGGCGACAGACGCCGAGCCGCCGACGCACGCGCAGCAGCAGGCGGACGCGCTGGGCCTGCTGGCGGAGGCGGCGTTGCATCACGAGCTAGATCCCGGCGCGCCGGGCGAGCGATACCAGGTGGTGGTGCACGTCGACGCAGCGGTGCTCGCGGACCCGGAGCAGCCCGGCCAGGCAGCGCTCGAACGGGGCGGGCGCGTTTCCGCGGAAACGTCGCGGCGCCTGGCGTGTGATGCGAGCCGCGTGGTGATGCGACACGATGAGAGCGGCCGAATCGTCGAGATCGGGGCGCGGACGCGGACGATTCCGCCGGCGATACGACGGGCGTTGAATCATCGGGACCGGGGGTGCCGCTTTCCGGGGTGCGGCTCGCCGCTGGGCGAGGGGCATCACGTGCGGCACTGGGCCGAGGGCGGTCCCACGACGCTGTCGAATCTGGCGCTGCTCTGTCGCCGGCACCACCGGGCGGTTCACGAAGAGCGATACAAGATCGAGGGCGAATCCGACGGCACGCTCCAATTCCGTCGGCCGGATGGCCGCCTCCTGCCCGAGGTTCCGCCACCTGTCGCCTTGCAGACTGATCCGGTGGGGGCGCTCCGAGCGCGGCATGAGGCGCGGGGACTCCATCTCCACGCGCGGACGACGTGTCCAGGCTGGCTGGGGGAGCCGCTGGATGTGGGTTACGCGATCGATGTGTTGCATCCGCTGGCCAACCCAGCGACGCGCTCGCGTCCGTCATAGGACAAGACGCCGCGCGCCCATTTGGCCGCGGCGCGGCCGCCGTCGTTGACGCCGCGAGAAGCCGCGTGATAGCTTCACCCGCGAGCATCCCCGACACCGCATCCCGGGAGAGACAGACTGGCCCGCCACATCGTCAAACGCTCTGCCTACGCGGCTCTCATGCTGTTCGGTGTGTCCGTGATCCTGTTCGCGATCATGCGCCTGGCGCCCGGTGGCCCGGAGGCGGTCCTGATCGGTGGTGAGCTCTCTCCTGATGTCGCCGCCCAGGTGCGCGCGCGTCTCGGACTCGATCGGCCGCTCCTGGCGCAGTACGCGAGCTGGGTCCTCGCTGCGCTGCACGGAGACCTCGGCCGGTCGTTCAAGACGGGCGATCCGGTGGCCGCGCTCGTCGCCGATCGGCTCGGTCCGACGCTCACGCTCACGGGCGGTGCTCTGGTGCTGGCCCTCGTCGTGGCGGTGCCGCTCGGCGTGCTCGCCGCCATCCGGCGCAACACCGTCTGGGACGCCCTCGCGTCGACCGTGTCGCTGTTCGGCGTCTCGTTCCCGAGCTTCTGGCTGGGCATCATGCTCATCCTGCTGTTCTCGAAGCTCCTGATGGCCGACGCGCCCTACGTGTTCCTCTACTTCCCGCAGCAGGTATACGTCACGCGGCAGGGATACGAAGGCTTCGTTCCCATTCCGACCTACGGCGGCGTCTATCAATCGTTCAAGGCCGTGCGCTGGACGGGCAAGTGAGGCATGGAGCTCACGGTCAACGGAACGCGGCTCTACGTCGAGACGCTCGGAGACGGTGCGCCCATTCTCTGCCTGCACGGCGGTCCCGGCACCGACTCGTCGGGGCTCGTCAAGACGCTCGCGCCGCTCGCTGCGGACCTCGGCGCGCGTCTCGTCTTCTACGATCATCGCGGGCACGGGCGCTCGGCGTGGGAGCCGGTCGAGCAGTGCACGCAGGACCAGCTCGTCGCCGACGTCGAAGGCGTGCGGCTCGCTCTCGGCCTCGGTCCGGTCCACGTGCTCGGCATCAGCTGGGGAGGCTTTCTCGGCCTCATGTACGCCGCGCGCTACCCGGGATCGCTGCGGACGCTCGCCGTCGTTGGCGCCTCTGCGAGCCGGGCGTTCATGGCCCGCGCCGAGGACAACGCCCGTCGCCAGGGGACGCCCGCGCAGTGGGCGGCCTATCGCGCCCTCTGGGACGGCTCGCTCGTGGATGACGAGAGCTTCCGGCGCGCGT
>Ga0335077_10007842_pt1 | contig 13232 bp, 8 predicted proteins | sample Lox_Sample_31_FD_207151 | JGI IMG/M metagenome (GOLD analysis project Ga0335077, IMG submission 207151) | Soil microbial communities from Loxahatchee National Wildlife Refuge, Florida, United States - Lox_Sample_3.1 | ecosystem: Environmental > Terrestrial > Soil > Wetlands | place: USA: Florida... | reverse complement strand
TGGGACTTTCGAAGCAACTTCCGTTCCCGTCGGCGCGTATCAGGTAACGGTCACGTGCGACGGCTTCGCGCCGTCGGCGCAGGACGTCGTTGTGGTCTCGGGCAGCGCGCCGGTGCTGCACTTCCGACTGGCCATCGGCACAACGCAGCAGGCGGTCAACGTGGAAGAAAGCGCGCTGGCCGCAAATCCCGAGTGGATGACGCCCACCACCATAGTCTCGCGCGGGGAAATTCAGAACACGCCGGGCGCGGACCTGAGCAACAGCCTGAACATGATCACCGACTATGTTCCCGGGGCCTGGGTGACGCACGACCAGCTCCACGTGCGCGGAGGGCACCAGGTCACCTGGGCCATCGACGGCGTGCCCATCCCGAACACCAATATCGCCAGCAATGTGGGCCCCCAGATTGATCCGAAAGACATCGACTACCTGGAAATGCAGCGCGGCGGATATTCGTCCGAGTACGGCGACCGGACGTATGGCGTGTTCAACGCCGTTCCGCGGACGGGCTTCGAGCGCAACGACGAAGGCGAGTTTTTTTCGACCTTCGGCACGTTCCACCAGACGAACGATCAAGTGAACTTTGGAAGCCACACTGAAAGATTCGCGTATTTCGCGAGTCTAAACGGGAACCGCAGCGACTACGGGCTCCAGACTCCCGGCCCGGATGTGCTGCACGACCGCGTGTGGGGGCTGGGCGGAATGGCCACCCTGATTTACAACCGGGACGCCGACAATCAATTCCGCTTCGTAACTTCGTTGCGGCGCGACGACTATCAGATTCCAAACGATCCCGACGCGCAGGCAGCGGGCGCCCGCGACCTGGAGCGCGAGCGCGACGCGGTGATGAATTTCTCCTGGGCGCATACCTTTCAGCCGGGCCTTCTAATGACGGTTTCGCCCTTTTATCACTACAACCGGGCCGACTATGACGGCAGCCCCAACGATACGCCGGTGGCCACAACACAGCACCGCGGATCGCAATACGCCGGAGCGCAGATCAGCGTGGCGGCGGTGACGGGGAAGCACAACGCACGCGCGGGTCTATATGCTTTCGGCCAGCACGATGACGAGTCAGTAGGATTGATCGCCAACGATGGATCAGGGCTTTCGCTGGCACAAGATCGGGGAACGACGGGACACCTGGAGGCGCTGTTTTTTGAGGATCAGTATAAAGCGTTCTCGTGGCTGACGCTAACCGCGGGCGTTCGGCTGACGCACTTCACCGGTGCTATCTCGGAAAACGCAGCGAGCCCGCGGCTGGGCGGTTCCATTCGCCTTCCGCATTTGAACTGGGTGCTGCGGGGCTTCTGGGGGCGCTACTACCAGGCGCCGCCGCTTTCCACCGTCACCGGGCCGCTATTGGATTATGCCGTTTCGCAGGGACTGGGCTTCATTCCGTTACGCGGCGAACGCGACGAAGAACATCAGTTCGGACTCACCATTCCGGTGCGGCGGTGGTCCATCGAGGTGAACGATTATCATCAGCGCGCACAGAACTATTTCGATCATGACGCCATCGGCAACTCGAATGTATTCTTTCCCCTGACAATCGACCGTGCGCGTTTATATGGCTGGGAGTTCGGCATCCGGTCTCCGCAACTGTTTCATCGAGGTGAGGTCTACATCGCGTACGCGTACGCTCACGCGGAGGGCGCCGGCGCTGTTACGGGCGGGCTGACGGATTTTTCGCCGCCGGAGAGCGGCTACTTTTTGCTGGATCACGATCAGCGGCACACGCTGCACACCGGCTTTAACTTCAGCCTGCCGCATCGGATCACCGCCGGCGGCAATCTGTACTATGGATCGGGGTTCACCGACGGAGAGGGTCCTTCGCATCTTCAGGAGCACACGACGTTTGATTTTTCAGTCGGCAAATCCTTTGCCGAGAGGTTCACGGTTTCCGTTACGGCTTTGAACCTGGCCAACCGGCGGTTTCTGCTGGACAATAGCGAGACCTTCGGAGGAACGCATTACGCCGACCCGCGGCAAATCTACGTGGAGCTGCGGTACCGATTTCATTATTGATGCACTGGCCGGGCAATGCCCGGCCACTACTTTGCCGCGAACGGCCGGATTCCGAATTCCGTGTGCAGGCGGATGCCTTCGATCCAAAGAGGTCCTCGATCCTGGTTGAAGGCCGGATTGATGACACGTTGCAGATCCAGGGTGGCGAAGAAGCCGCGGAACAGGCGGGCGTCGTAGTAGCTTTCCCAGACGTACTCGGGCGCGTAATTGAGCTTGCCGTCTCCGATGAGGAAGTCGAGACCGCCGCGTGCGAGATAGACAGCGTGGACGCCTGAGATCCCGCTGGCGGTGAACGAAGTGGCGACGGTATCGTCCTTCCTTTTCCACTTTGCACCGCGAACGGAAACACCGCCGCTCGCCAGGCGATCGATCGCGGTGAATGCGAAGTCCTGCGTCTTGCCGTCATTCCATCCCAGGCGGGTGAAGATTCCGGCGTCGCGGGAAATCTGCTGCTCAAGGTTCAAGCCGAATCCGTATTTGAGCGTTCCGGGGCGGTGCACGGCGGTAATGTCCGGCGTGGTTCCGGTCTGGTCGGCCAAATGCACGGCGTCGGCATAGCTGCCGGAATCGGTGTGATTCAAATATCCGAGCACGCGAACGGCTCCCCCGCGCGTTCCGAATGAGTAGCGGCGTTCGCCTTCGAAGACATCGCTGCGATCGCGGAACAGGCGGCGGTCGAAGCGCAGTCCGTTGGCTTTCTTGGGCTCGGCGGCGCTGCCGTATCGCAACGACCAGTTGCGGGTGTGGAATTCATGGACCCAGCCCCAGGTGTAGCCGCGCGTATCGGCCGGATAATCCCAAGCGCCGTTGTACATCACGCTCCAAGCGATGAATTGAGTGCGAGGGTCGTGCGTGTAAGTGTTGGCGTCGAAAAAATCCTCGAGCGAGAAGCGGCCGATGGTCACGGTATAGCGGGTCATGGGCCGGTCGCCGGCAAGCTGGTTGGCGTCGCTGTCGACGTGTTCTTTTTCCGAGCCGAAACCGAAATCGTGAGAAATATAGAGCCGGGCGAGGTAGGGCTTGGGAGTGGCGCTGGCCACGCGCGGCAGCTCACCGTTGGGCGCGTTGGCGATGCCATTGACGCCGCTGAAACCCCTCCCGCCGGCGATCTCGGGATCGAAGTAGAGCTGCGTGTTACTGTCGAGGCGAAGGCCAAAAAACAGTGTGGTGGTGAGTGAAACCACGTTTTCGGAGTAATTTCGCAGACTCAGCGGGCCTTCGTAAGGCGCGTTAAAAGTGCCGTGGTGCTGGCCGATGGAGGTGGCCTGGTAGTAGAGATTCCAGCGCTCGGGCGTATCACTGGGGCCGATGGCAGGCGGGTCATCGGTGTTGTCCGCGATGCTGCTCTGCGCCAGCGTTTGCGCATCCTGGCAGAAGGCAGGCAGCAGGGAACAAATGAGAATGGACAGCCGGAGTTTGGTAAGCACGCGCCTGGGTTCCGGATCTAAGCGGTGGGACGTTACGATTTCGTTACGTTTTCCAGCACCATCGAGGCTTTCATCGTACTGAACCTCACCAGGATCGGCAATCGGATCTCATGCTGGAAAATTTCGAGTAACCTCTTCCGTGACCGGCAGTATAAAGGTCGATGGGAACCCTCCTGCAAGACCTGCGCTATGCGTTTCGCACGCTTCGGAAATCGCCGTTATTTGTTTCGGTGGCGGTGCTCTCACTAGCCCTGGGGATCGGCGCCAACACGGCGATTTTCACGCTGATCAACCAGCTCATTCTGCAATACCTGCCCGTCCGGCACCCCGAAGAGCTGGTGCTGCTGACCGCGCGCGGCCACCATTACGGCAGCAACAGCGGCTCGAACGCTCTTTCCTACCCGATGTACCAGGATTTCCGCGACAAGAACCAGGTGTTTCAGGGAATGTTCTGCCGGCATGGGGAGGTCATGAGCGCCAGCTTCGAAGGCCGAACCGAGCTGGTGTCCGCCGAGATGGTTTCGGGAAACTATTTTCCCGTGCTGGGCGTAGGCGCAGCTTTAGGGCGTGTGTTCAACGCTTCCGACGATCTCATGCAGGGCGGCCATCCGCTGGCGGTTCTCAGCTTCGGCTACTGGAAAACGCGCTTCGGCGGAGATCGCGGCGTCATCGGAAAGAAGATCGTCGTGAATGGCTATCCGCTGACTATCGTGGGAGTGAGCGAGCAGGGTTTCAACGGCGTCGAGCCCGGGAACTCGCCGCAAATTCGCATTCCCATCACCATGCAGGACAGCATGCCGCCTGGGCAAACTTTTCTCCAGTTGAGCAACCGGCGCCGCCGCTTCATCCAGGTGTTCGGCCGGCTCAAGCCGGGCATGACGATCGAACGCGCCAAGGCTGGTTTGCAGCCGTTGTTCCACCAGATTCTCGAGATGGAAGTGCAACAGGAGGCCTTCGCCAAAGCCAGTCCCTACAGCAAGCAAGAGTTTCTGAAAATGTGGATGGATGTGTTGCCCGGTTCCAAGGGCCGGTCGCAACTGCGGGAGCAATTTTCCAAACCGCTGCTGGCGCTGATGGCCATTGTCGGGCTGGTACTGCTGATCGCTTGCTCCAACCTGGCGAACCTGCTAATCGCGCGCGCTTCGTCGCGGCAAAAGGAGATTGCGGTGCGGCTGGCCCTGGGCGCGAGCCGGTGGCGCTTGATTCGGCAGCTCCTGGCGGAAAGCGTCCTGCTCTCGCTTGCCGGCGGCGCCGCGGGTCTGATGCTGGCCGTGTGGATGGATCGTGCGCTGATTCGGTTCCAGCCGGCGGATGTTTGGGGCATCACGCTTTCCAGCACTCCGGACGCCGCCGTTCTCCTCTTCACCTTGCTGGTTTCGCTCGTGACAGGCATCCTGTTCGGACTCGTGCCGGGACTGCAAGCCACCCGCCCGGAGCTGGCTACGACTTTGAAGGACGAAGCCGGCTCGGTAGCCGGCGGGACGTCGGCCGGTTTGCGCAAGAGCCTGGTGGTGGCGCAGGTAGCGCTCTCGCTGCTGCTTCTGGTCGGCGCGGGACTCTTTCTCCAGAGTCTGAACAACCTGAAGGAGCTCCATCCCGGATTCGAGACCCGGAACCTCGTCACGGTGGCCGTGGAGCCGACTCTGAATGGGTACAAACCGGAGTTGGGGCGGCAATACTACCGGCGATTACTAGAGCGTTTGGAAGCGCTGCCCGGCGTCAAGTCCGTGGCCCTTGCCGTCATCCCGCTGCTGGCGGACAACGAATGGGACAACTGGGTGACGATTGAAGGCTTCACGCCGAAGCAAGGCGAGATTCCCGATCCTCACATGCAGTTCTGCTCGCCCAGATTTCTTGAGACGTTGAACATTCCGATTCTGCTCGGGCGGGATTTCACTATTAAAGATGGCCAGGGCGCGCCGAAAGTGGGCATCGTGAACGAGAAGTTCGCCAGGCGATATTTCGCCGGTGTCAGTCCAATCGGGCGTCATGTGGGTTTTGGCGGCGACCCGGGAACCAAGGCGGACATTGAGATCGTGGGTGTCGTGGGAGACACGAAGTACGAAAATATGCGGGACGAAATCCCGTACGAATTTTATGTGCCTTGGATGCAGCAGAACTTCGTTCTCGGTATGACGGCCTATGTGCGGACCGAAGGCGCGCCGGTGAGCTTCTTCGGCACATTGCGCCGTGCCGTGCGCGACGTGGATGCGAGCGTGCCGACGTATGAAATGCGGACGCTCGACAAGCAGGTGGACAATTCGCTGGTGACCGAGCGGCTCTTGGCAACGCTCTCCAGCGCTTTCGGAATTCTGGCCACGTTGCTCGCGGCGATTGGACTCTACGGTGTGATGGCTTTCATGGTGGCGCGTCGCACACGGGAGATTGGAATCCGCATGGCACTGGGCGCGACTGGCGGGTCGGTAGTCTGGCTGGTGATGCGGGAAGTGCTGTTGCTCGCGGCAGCGGGTCTTGGGATCGGGGTGGCCTCGGCGTTGGGCCTCACGCGGCTGGTGGAAGCGCAGTTGTTCGGTGTCAAACCCACAGACTCTGCGACGCTGATTCTGGCGGCTGTGGGCATCGCGGGGGTTGCGATGCTGGCTGGCTATCTGCCCGCGCGCCGCGCCACGGCGATCGATCCGATGCAAGCGCTACGGTTCGAGTGAAAAGTCTGATAGCCGAGACTCGCCGTTGCGCACCAGGCCCTCGGACGTGGTGTCAACTGCCGCCCGTTAGCTCCATGAGACCACATACGCCAGGTTCAACGGGAGTGTCCACCATATTTGGACTGGCGATCGCCACAGCCGTTTGGCCACACTGGGGAGAGAGTAGAAACGCTGATTCGCATATCGAAATCCCGCCAAGAGCTCGTCCACGCTCATTTGCTTCGGCTGAAACACCACGTCGGTCCGTCCGTTGAACTTTCGCCAGTTTCGAGTCAATATGCGCCCCTGGGCTTCCAGCCTTTCAAACAACGGCGTGCCCGGATATGGCGTCAGGATATTGAACGTCGCGTTCTGAACTCCCGTCTCTTCTAAAAAATCAAGAGTATCCTTGAAGATCGCCGGAGTATCGTTGTCAAAGCCAAAAACAATCCCGGCTTGCACGGCAATCCCATGTGCATGGACACGGTTGACGATGCGGGCATAATCTTCCACTCGGTTGAAGCCTTTGCTTACCTCCTTCATGCTCGACTGGGAGACCGACTCCAGGCCCAAGAACAACTGCTTACACCCGCTCCGGGCTGCCGCATCCAGAAGTTCATCATCTTGGGCCGCATGGATAGTGGCCTGGCTGCTCCACCACTTGCGATAAGGCGCGATCGCGCGAAACAACTCTTTTGCATACTCTCTATCTGCGGTGATGTTGTCGTCCCAGAAGATGATTCTCTTCCCGTGAAAAGAACCGTATTCTGCCGCAACTTCAGCAATGGGCCGCTTACGCAGTCCGTGCTGGTACATCACGACGACGGCGCAGAAATCGCAGCGGTTCGGGCATCCCCTGGTGGCAAACAAGACGCCGCTCGTGAGGTCGTTCCGATGATAGAGTTTTTTGCGCGCCATGGGGACACCTTCCAGAGACGGCGGTCCGGCCTGCCGGTACACGCAACGATAGGTCCCCATTACAAAGCCGTCCAGGAACTCCTCCCAGAGGCCTTCGGCTTCTCCGACGAAGATCACGTCTGCATGCCGGGCGGCCTCATCCGGCAGTAATGTCACATGCGGGCCGCCCATCACCACGCAAACTCCTCGCGACCTGAAACGGGCCGCGAGACTATAGGCGTGATAAGCACTAGGCGTATGAAAAGTGATGCCAACTACGTCGGGTTGATCCCTCCAGTCGATTTCTTCGGCCTCTTCATCGACGTGAGATACGTGCCAATCGGAAGGAACCCTCGCGGCCAGATACGGCATGGTAATCTGCTGGAAATTAAGGAACCGGGACCTTCGCGCTCTACGAATTTCATCCGAGGATGCAGTAATCAGGAGGAGTTTCGGCATGGCATCCGCGGTTCGCCAGGGCGGTGTCGCGGGATCAAGCTGCTGGTCAAGTTCAGCCTATGGCAAGTGACGCACAGACTCAAATCGTTTCGTTGAGCAGTTCCGGCCTCGGGGACGGGATCACTACTTTATTTACCAGCATTCCCTTCCGGCCGACAATCTGCGCACCTGCGTCGATGGCGCTCTCGACCGCGGCCACGTTGCCCGTCAGCGTCACGAAGGCCTTGCCACCCAGCGCCATGGCCAGCCGGATTTCCAGGAGCTGCACATTGGCCGCTTTTACCGCGGCGTCCGCACCTTCGATCAATGCCGCCACGGAAAACGATTCCAGTATCCCCAACGCCTCCAGCGCTTCGATCTTCGACGTTCCGCTGATGGCGGGAAACACCGCGTCGTGCAGATTCGGAATCACGAACGAATCAATCACGGAAAACTTGCCGCCGCTGATGCCCGCCGACACGCTGGCCTCGACGGCTGCTACATCCCCGCGCACCATCACCATGTACTTGCCGGAGCAGATGGACCGCGACAGCAACAGGTCGACATCAGCGGTTTTCAACATGACGTCGCACACTTGGAACCCGGCGGCGATGCTGGTCAGCTCGATCAAACCAATAGAATTCTTTGCCATGGCTTATGCCACAATCTCGACCATTTCCGGCGTCACCGTGCGCACCTTGCCGCTGATGCCCGCGTGCACGTGCGCACCGAGTTTGAGATCCTCCACGCGCCCCACCACCTGCCCCAACTGCACGTTCTGGCCTTCGCGCACGGCCGGTCGCGCGGCCTGTCCCGAGTGCTGGCTCATCTTGACGCGCGTCACGGCCGGCCGGCATTCGACGCTCGCGAACGGGGCCTCTTTCTCGTACTCGTCGATTTGCAACCGGCGCCGCAATTGCGAAAGGGGCACACGCCGGTATTCTTTCATGGGATGCAGCTCCACCGGCTTCTGCTGCACGAACTTCAACCCCGCCGCGCGCCGATCATGCTTGCCCTGGTCGCATGCCTCCTTAGGATACAGATCCTCGGGACACGCGTACAGCGTGCAGATCCCGCAGCCGCAACAGAGCTCGGCCCACTGATTCCAGATCTCACCGCCGGTCATGGTGAACCCCAGGCTGCGCATCACCTTGTGCGGCACTATTTCGTATCCCATCAGATACCGCGGGCACAATTCGGTGCAGTAGCTGCACTGGTCGCAGGCCGATTTGCCGATGTGGTTCATTTCCTGCTGCGACCGTGTGCGGCGCGTCATCAGGTAATGGTCCCGCGGCAACACAATCAATCCGGCGGTAGTCTTGGTCACCACGTCGTCCAGATCGAACGTCAGCGTGCCCATCATGATGCCGCTGACAAAAATGCCGAAGTCAGCGATCGTGGCGCCACCGGCCAGCGCCAGCAGGTCGCGGAACGGCGTGCCAATCGGCGCCCACAGCGATTTCGGCTCCTTCACCGCGCCGCAGACGGAAAGGAATTTCTGAGTGACGGGCCGGCCCTGATCAGCCAGGTGCACATTGTAGAGCGTCTCCACGTTGTTGACCACGCAGCCCACATTCAGAGGGATCCCCGCCGGCGGAATCAGGCGGCCGGTAGCAGCGTACACCAGTTCGTATTCGTCGCCCGAGGGATAGAAATCTTCGAGCAGAACGAACTCGATGCGGTCTGATTTCAGACTCAGCTTGAGCGCGTCGATGGATTCGGCGTTCTTGGTTTTGACCCCGAACTTCCCCGACTGCGCGCCAACCGCCTCCATCATGGTAGTCATTCCCGCCAGGATTTCCGCGGGAAAGTGCTTCATGATCTCGGCATCTTTGTGAATCAGCGGCTCGCACTCGGCGCCATTGGCGATCAGGTACTCCACCTGAGACTGCGCTTTGACGTAAGTGGGAAATCCAGCGCCTCCGGCTCCCACCACGCCGCACTCGCGCAACTTCTCGCTGAGCATGAACTAAAAGAATAGCCTAGTGGAGGCAGCGAGGCCCACCGCCGGGCCATCGCGCTTCGAAACGCCGGCATCCCAGCACCGATTTGTTAATTCCGACCGTAGCGAGTTGATTCGCCCTGGCCCAGGGTCGGATATTAGCGGTATGTTCAACACTCACATCATTCGCTTGCTGACGCTTGGCGTCTCGCTCCTGATCCCGGCCGCGCTGTTCGCGGCATCGAGCGTATATGACTTCACGCTGCCGTCGATTGACGGACAGGATGCTCCGCTCAGCCAGTTCAAGGGCAAGGCGCTGTTACTGGTCAATGTCGCCAGCAAATGCGGTTACACGCCGCAGTACGCGGGCCTGGAAGCGCTCTATGAGAAATATAAAGACCAGGGCCTGGTGGTCGTCGGTTTTCCGGCGAACAATTTTGGAGCGCAGGAACCGGGAACGAACGCGGAGATCAAAACCTTCTGCACGCGCAATTACAAAGTGGGCTTTCCCATGTATGCGAAGGTGTCGGTGAAGGGCGAGGACAAGACGCCGCTCTACCACTACCTGACCGAAGAAGCGAATTCGGCGACGAACGGGGATATCCGGTGGAATTTTACGAAGTTTCTAGTGGATCGGAACGGCAAAGTAGTCGCGCGCTTCGAATCAAAAGTGAAACCTGACGATGCGGAGCTCGTCGAGGCCGTTGAGAAAGCACTGAATCAGTAGGCGCCCCACCCGGATTTAGTGACTGGGTGGTGGTGGGGGTGGTGGCGGCGGTGGCGCTGGAGCAGGCGGCTTGTTGCCGTTGCCCCCTCCGCTTCCTCCGCCGGTTCCGCCTCCTCCGCCTCCGCCGACGGGCACGCCTCCGCCTGAAGAGGAAGGAATGCGGGAAGTGCGATACATCACTTCATAGAGCGCGTCGGCCGCCGCACGCATGGCGCCGCGGATCACGCCGCCGTGATCGACGCTTTTCGCCTGCAGCGGTTGGGTCTTGTAGACGCGGATCCACTCGCCGGCATTCAGCATCTTGGTGCCGCTGGGCAACAGCGCGTGCCGCACCTCAACCTGTCCCTCATCCACGACGACGAGCGTAGTCGCGTCTTCATCTTCCACGCTCACATCGAAGACAGTGCCGCGCACGGAAATGACGGCGGTGGGCGTGCGGACTTTGTTGTAGTTCGGCTGGCCGCCGATCTTTTGGATTTGAATCTTCACGCGCCCGAGAAAGACTTCGAGCAGATCTTTCCAATTGCCTGGATTGTCACGGAAAACAACGCGCGAATTCGGGAAAACTTCGAAAGTGCTGCCGTCGGAAACCTGGAGCAGGGCGTATCCGTCAACGCCTGTAACGATGATCTGGCGCGGCTGCACGGAGTCGCCGACGTTCAGAGCCCACGGCGAATTGTCGCGCAGGATCGAAACCTGGCCGTTGAGCGCCATGACTTTGGCCGCGCCGGTTTCTTCGGCGCGACACGTGAAAGCACACACGCCGAGCAGGAGGGCTGCACCCAGCCATTTGCCCGCAAACCCTTTACGGGGCGCAATTTCCCTTGTTTCCGACACTTTCGCCCCCTAGTCTAACACCAAAGATCGGTTGCAACTAGCTGGCCGAGGTAAAAACCTAGCAATAACCAGTGTAAATAGAACACCTTATATCCAACACCCCCTATTTTTGCGGTAAAATAAGACACGCCGATGTGTCAGTTGGCCACACACGCTCCAACGCGCCGGGTGCTGTTTGGCGGCCTTCTGGCCTGTGCGATTGCACTGGGCCAGACGGCAAGTGAGTCCCTGCGACCGGACTGGCGCAAGATAGGCAGCACTTCTATCGAGCGGATGCTGGCGGCGCCGGCGACGGGACCAGTAGATCGAGTCTGGTTCGCGCTGGACGGGCGTACGCTTTACGCGCGCACTCATTCGGGAAAAATCTTCGAGACCGTCGACTTCGAAAACTGGACTGCGTCGGCGGCACAGCCGCCTCGCGACGATGCTTCGGGTTCCGCCGCGCGCCTGCCCGCTCAGAACGCCGTTCTCCGCACGAGCCCCGCGGATGCTCGCCGCGTTTACGCGCTGGCCGATCACGTGTACGGGTCCGAAGACGGAGGCCGCAACTGGACTAATTTGACGGCGTACAAGGACCAGTCGGTGATCGGCGCAGGACAGCACGATCTGGTGGCTTCGCCTCTCGATCCCAACGAATTGGTTGTAGCCAACGAGCACGGGGTGTGGCGGTCGCTCGACGGTGGGATGTCTTGGACCGGGCTGAATCGCTTTCTACCGAACCTGACGGTCCGGCGCATTCTGGCGACTCCAGCAAATGGCCGCGGTGTCGAGGTCGAGATCGCGGGCGTGGGCGCCGCCGAATTGCCGCCCGGGAACAACACGGCTTACGCGTGGCAACCGGTTGTGGATGGGCGTGTGGAGCAGAGTGCCGAGACGCGGCGCGCATACTCAGCCCAGCTTGGGGCTGAGATTACGGCGTTTGCGGCAACGGGTGATGTGGTTTATGCCGGATCGTCGGACGGCCGGATCTGGGTTTCGTTGGATCGGGGGCGCACGTGGAATCTCCCGGCGAGTGGCGGAAACGGCCCGGTGCAGGAGATCGTTGCGGACGCACAAGGGCCACGCGTTGCTCTAGCGGCAGTGGGCGGGTCCGGGGCGCACGTAGTACGCACCACCAACATGGGCGGGTTTTGGGACGATCTAACCGCCAATCTTTCCGATGTTGCGGCGCAGGGAGTGGTGGCCGACCGTGCCACGGGTTCGGTTTATGTGGCAACGGATCGCGGCGTGTATTGGGCGCATGAAGATCTGGAAGCTCCGGGGCAGCCGTCCGCGTGGACGCTTCTCTCTTCGAATCTGCCGCCGGCGCGCGCCACTGCCATAGCACTGGATGCCAGCGGCAGCCAGCTCTATATTGCACTCGAAGGGTACGGGGTCTATGCAGCGGCCGCGCCACATCGTGGGAGCTCGTTGCGGGTGGTGAATGCGGCGGACTTCAGCACGCGCCCGGCCGCTCCGGGGTCGCTGGTGAGCGTGCTGGGCGGTCCGGTGCGTTCGGCCCACGCCGGAGGACTCGAATTTCCCATTCTTGCGTCATCCGAAACCGCCACACAACTCCAGGTTCCTTTTGAAGCGAAAGGTCCGTCGGTGGCGCTGGCGCTTGACGGCGGATTGGGCCAAGTGTCAGTGGACCTGTCAGTGCGCGCGGCTTCGCCGTCGATTTTCGTCGATCGCGAAGGCGCGCCCATGCTGCTTGACGCGGACACAGGCCTGATGCTGGACGCCGCCAACACCGCGCGTTCCAATGCGCGCATCCAGATTCTGGCAACCGGCCTGGGCCGCGTGAATCCTCAATGGCCTACCGGGCAGGCCGCGCCCCTCGAGAATCCGCCATCGGTTGTGGCGAAAGTGCAGGCGTTTCTGGATCGGACGCCAGTCGAAGTTACACGCGCCACACTCGCTCCGGGTTACGTGGGCTTTTACTTGATCGAATTGCAATTGCCGGCGTTAGTCAACGCGGGCCCCGCCGAACTGTATGTCACTGCCGACGGTCAGGAAAGCAATCGCGTCCGCGTGTACGTGGAACCGTAAGAGCGGCGCCACAGGGTTACTTCACTTCAAGAAGAGGGCCCTAAAATAGAAAAGCCGCCTCAGGGGCGGCTCCTCGTTGTGAATGTCGGGGGGTGGTTACAGTCGATTGACGTTCTCAGCCTGCAGACCCTTAGGGCCCTGCTTCACTTCGAACTCTACCTCCGCTCCTTCATCCAGAGTGCGGTAGCCGTTTGCCTGGATGGCCGAAAAATGAACAAACACATCGTCGCCACTGGCACGCTGGATGAATCCATAACCT
>Ga0335077_10007841_pt1 | contig 13232 bp, 10 predicted proteins | sample Lox_Sample_31_FD_207151 | JGI IMG/M metagenome (GOLD analysis project Ga0335077, IMG submission 207151) | Soil microbial communities from Loxahatchee National Wildlife Refuge, Florida, United States - Lox_Sample_3.1 | ecosystem: Environmental > Terrestrial > Soil > Wetlands | place: USA... | reverse complement strand
CAGCCGTTAAAGCCCTGCTCAGGAGGCACTTTTACCAGTCGCACCGGACAGAACCCCGTCCCTCCGGACCGGTCCACATTTCCGGAGACCGCCCACACCACCGGGGAAATTGCGACAGCCTCGTATATGGCGGTTTCTCGACCAGGCCCCTCGCAATCACCAGAAGTGATCGGTGAGCCAGTCGTGCACTTCGCCGATCCGTCTGGTCACCAGCGTCAGGTGACCGTCGGCGTCGCTCAGCGCCCTCTCCGCGCCTCGGATATGGTCGGCCAGCCATTGACCGTGCTGGAAGGGCGAGAACCGATCGTGACGGCCGTGCCACACCTTGACCGGCACCCGGATGGAGCCCAGATCAAATCCCCACGGTGACATGTGCGCCACCGCATCGTCCCACCACCCTTGGTCGCCTGGTGTAAGCCCGTATTGCTCGGTGCGAACCAGCCAGTCCGCGAACTCACCCGTCAACACCGCGGCATCTGGCGCGGACAAGAGACCCGCAAATACCTCGAGCACCTGGTCGACCGTCGTTGCGAGCACCTCGTCGCGATCTTGCATGTTCTTTTTCCTGGCCGCGACGGGGTCGGAGAAGAACAGCTCGATCTCGTCGACGTTGCCCTGGCCCATTCCGTCGAAGAAGTCCAACCCAGCCGCGTCCCACGGCGCCATTGATCCAACTACGGCCGAAGCCGCGACCAGGTCCGGGAGCAGCGCCGCGCACGCCAGCGCGTACGGACCTCCCCCGGACCAACCCCACACGCCGACCCGGTCGACGCCCAGCTCATCCGCGATCGCCCTGACCTCGGCCGCACAGTCAGCGATCGAACGTCCCGGACGATCACTCGAGCTCCCATACCCCGGCCGGTCGTAGCTGATCAGGCGGATGCCTCGCATCGCGGCATCCTCGAGCCACCTCGGATACAGCAATCCCGATCCGGGCATGCCGTGCATCACCACTACCGAGCGCTCCGAGTCGCCGTCGCCGACCCAAACCCCGAGCTCTCGGCCTGGTGCAACGTGGACGCTTCTCGTCTCAACCACCGTCACCGCGATCGGTCTCCTTTGCCCCCTCGGCAGCGAGCTTGTCAGATCGCTGATGGAGGTGTACACGGCGGGCGGTCCGCCCGACCCGCGGTGGGCGCCGTCGATCACGTCCCTGAGTGCCACCAGCCTGAGTCGAGGCAGCACGCACAACCTGTCCGGAAAGCAGCTCGCCGGACTGGATCAGCGAGCCAGCTAGGCGACCAGGACCGCCGCCAGCGCCGTCCACGACCGACGTGGGATGCCCTCCTCCCCGAGCGGCTGGAGGCACACGTGGTCAGCACCGGCATCGAGGTGCGCATGTACGACCTCGGCGATCTGCTCGGCGGTGCCATGAGGGATCACAGCGTCGATGAGCCGGTCGGAGCCTCCGTCGGAGATGTCAGCCTCGGTGAACCCGAACTTGAGCAGGTTGTTCGTGTAGTTGCCCAGGCCGAGGTACAACCTCGCGTAATCGCGGGCCACGGCCCTCGCGCGGTCGGCATCGGTGTCGACGACGCACGCGACCTCGGGGGCCACAAGCTTCCCCGGCCCGAGCCGCTCGCGGGCGAAGCGCGTGTGCTCGATGGTTACGAAATAGGTGTGAGTGCCCGCGGCGCGCTCGGCGGCGAGGTCGAGCATGTTCGGACCGAGCGCGGCCAGGCACCGCTCGTCGACCGGCGGCGGGTCCGGCGACGCGTCGAGACCGTCGAGAAACTCGCGCATCGTGGTCAGCGGCCGGCGGTACTCGCTGGTTGCCTCGGGATGCCCGATGCCGATGCCGAGCATGAACCTTCCGGGGTAGTCCGCACGCACACCGGCGTCCGCCGCGGCCGTCTCCCCCGGGTCGTTGCTCCAGACGTTGAGAATGCCGGTCGCCGCGACCAGAGTCGAAGTCGCCTCCAGCGCCGGCCGGATGTCGGGGACATGGGGCGAGCCGCCGATCCACCACGCGCTGTACCCGAGCTGCTCGACGAGTCTGGCCGCCTCGCCCGCCCGCTCGATCCCGAACGGGCGGTAGCTGGACCAGACGCCGATCCGCCCGATATCGACGCTCATAGCGTCAGCTCTGCACGTGCTCGAACCCGAACCGGCCCTTCACGCACAGGTTCCCGAGCGTCACGTCGTGGTCGGCGGGCGAGGTTACCTTGACGATTCGGTCGTCCTGCACGTGCAGGGTGAGGTTGCACCCCACGCCGCAGAACGCGCAGATCGTGTCAGTGGTCGTCTGGCGCGACGGGTCCCACTCACCCGACTCCCGCAGCTCGTGCTCGTGGCTGGCCATGAGCGCCCCCGTCGGGCACACCGCGATGCAGTTGCCGCAGTACACGCACGCCGACTCGGGCAGCGGCACGGCATATTCCGTCGAGATGTGCGCGTCGAAGCCGCGGCCTGCGACCGTGATCGCGAACGTGTTCTGGTGCTGGTCGCCGCAGGCGTCGACGCACTTGTAACAGAGCACGCACTTGGAGTAATCACGGACGTAGAGGTCGTTGTCGACTTTGACCGGTCCGGCGACCGTGGCGGCGGTCTGGCCGTCGGGAACAGCATGATGGCCCGCCCGCCGGCGCTCGCGCCCCGAATCGGGCGGGGCCGGCGGCCCGTAGCGCTCGGGCTGGACATCGTAGATCTCGAGATAGGGCTGGACGATCGGGGATGTCGACAGATCGACCGATGAAGCCAGCAGCTCGAACACGACCTTGCGGTTGAGCCGCACACGCTCGGAGTCGGTCTTGACGACCATGCCCTCCTCGGCCCGGCGCGAACAAGCCGGCACCAGCGTGCGCGCCCCCTCGAGCTCGACCATGCAGACGCGGCATGCGTTCACCGGCCGGAGCGTCTCGCCGAAGCACAGCGTGGGCGTGTCGATGCCGAGCGTGCGACAGGCATCGAGCAGCGTCGAGTCCTCAGACACCGAGATTTCGGTCCCGTCGATCGTAAGCGTGACCTTGCGCTCATCCATCAGCTGACCTCCTTGAACATCCCCAGGCGCGAGACCGCAGAGCCGAGGGCGCTGGCCGCAGTCTGTCCGAGCCCACAGATCGACGAGTCGCGCATGCAGATCGCGAGTTCGTCGAGCATCGCCAGCTCGTCGCTCACGCTCCCGAGCGTTTGCCCGGAGACCAGGCGAGCCAGTGCCTCCTCCTGCCGGACTGTGCCGACCCGGCAGGGCGTGCATTGCCCACACGACTCATCGCGCATGAACGCAGCGATCCGCTGGAGCACGCGCCGCAGGTCGACGGTCTCGTCGAAGGCGACGACGACGCCCGACCCGAGTGTGGCGCCGGCGGCCCGGACGTCCTCGAACGTCAGCGGCATGTCGAGCTCGTCGGGTCGCACGAAGCCACCGGCCGCCCCGCCGAGGAGCACCGCCTGCAGCGCGCGACCGTCCGGCACCCCGCCGGCGCGCTCGAGCAGTTCGCCCAGAGTCTGACCGAACGGCGCCTCGTAGACGCCCGGCCGCGCGACATGGCCGGAGAGACAGAACAAGCGCGTTCCGGTCGACTTCTCCGTGCCGGTCTGCGCGAACTCGCGGCCGCCGACCCGGAGGATTTCCAGCACGTTCACGAGCGTCTCGGCGTTGTTGACCACGGTCGGCATGCCGAACAGGCCCCGCTCGACCGGGAACGGCGGCTTGGAACGCGGCTCGCCGCGGAAGCCCTCGATCGAGTTGAAGATCGCGGTCTCTTCACCGCAGATATACGCGCCGGCGCCTCGGCGGATCTCGATGTCGAACGAGAAGGTCGAGCGCAGGATGTCCGCGCCGAGGTATCCGTGAAGGCGCGCCGTCGCGATCGCCTCCTCGAGGATCTCGAGAGCGAGCGGATACTCGCCTCGCAGGTAGATGTAGCCGTGCGCGCAGTTGGTCGCAAACGCCGCGATCGTCATCGCCTCGATCACCGAGAAGGGGTCGCCCTCCAGCAGCACGCGGTCCTTGAAGGTGCCGGGCTCGGACTCGTCGGCGTTGCAGATCAGGTAATGGGGCTGGGCGGGCTGCTGCGCGACGGCCTCCCACTTGACGCCGGTCGGGAACGCGGCACCTCCGCGACCCATCAACCCGGACTCCTTGACCTCGCGGAGCACCTTATGCGGGCCGAGCGCCATCGCCCGACGCAGGTTCTCGTAGCCGCCTCGAGCCCGATAGTCGTGGAGGCTACGCGGATCGACGACGCTCACCCGGCGCACCAGCCATGAGCCCGTCTCGTCCTGCTCGGGGACGGGTGGCGGCGTCGTGTGCGCTTGCATCTGCTCGCCGCGCACTGCCGCCAGCGCTTCCCCGGCTCCGACCGGCGCGATTGCCTGCTCCCGCGGGTTCTCGCCGGCTTCGACCACGAGCGCCGCGGGGGCGCGATCGCATTGCCCGAGGCACGGGCTCCGCAGCCACGTGCACCCGCCTCCGTCGCTCCCCTCGGGCCCGATCTGCTGTTCGAGCGCCTCGATCAACTCGTCCGCTCCCCGGCACTGGCAGACGATGTCGTCGCAGACGTGCAGCACGCGCGGAGGCAGCGGCTCGAGCGACAACAGGCCGTAGAAGGATGCCACCCCGTAGGCGTCCGCCGGTGGCACCGTGAGTCGTTCGCAGATGTAGCCGAGTGCGCCCTCGCTGATCCACCCGATCCGGGCTTGGATGTGCTCGAGCGCCGGGAGCAACAGGTGGCGCTGATTGCGCGCGTCGTGTCCTCCGTGGAGGGCGCGACCGTCGACGCCCCGAGCGGGCGCAGCGCCGTTGTGGGATGCCGTCACCCCCCCGAGAAATGCATCGACCGCTGCGCGCTCAGCCTCGGTTGGCGCCGCGAGCAGCAGCCGAAGGTCCATCAGACCTTCTCCCTGACCGGCTGGCGGTCGCCGTTGCCGGCGTACACCGCATCGCCGTTGGTAGCGCCCACAGCGGCCTCGACCTCCTCGGCCTCCCCGACGGACAGCTTCTCGACCCGGATCGCGGTCGCCTTGAACTCCGCGGTGCCCGACTTCGGGTCGGTGGCGTCGATCGTCAGGTCGTTGGTGGCGACCTGCTCGGGGAAGTGGAACGTCATGAACGCGAGGCCGGGCCGCAGGTTGCGGTCGATCCTCGCCGGCGCCTTCACCGCCCCGCGGCGCGAGGACACGAGCACGATCTCCCGGTTCTCGATCCCGAGCCGCGCCGCGTCCTCGGGCGACAGGTCGATCGACTCGCCGCGATGGAGCGGCGAGCGGTACAGGTTCGACTGCACGCCGCTGTTGTAGGACTCCAGACGCCGCCCCGTCGTCAGACGGATCGGGAAGTCCTCGTCGAGCTCGTCGACCGGCGGCTCGAACGGGGTCACGCTGAACGGCGCGAGTGGTCCCTCGACCGGATCCTTCCAAAGCCTGCCGTGCAGGTACTGCGAGCCGGGGTGATCCTCGTGCGGACACGGCCACTGGAGCCCGCCGTGTTCGGCGAGGCGGTCGTAGCGCATGCCGCCGTGCATCGGGCTGAGCGACCGCAGCTCGTCCCACGCCTCTTCGGCGGTCGGGTGGCCCCAGTCGAAACCGAGGCGCTTGGCGAGCTCGGCGATGATCCAGATGTCGTCGCGCGCTTCGCCGGGTGGGTCCATCGCCTTCCGGCACAGCTGTACCCGTCTCTCAGAGCTGGTCACCGTTCCGTCGGCCTCCGCCCACGACGCCGAGCCCGGCAACACCACGTCGGCCAGCTTGGCGGTGCGTGTCAACACGATGTCCTGCACCACGAGGAAGTCCAGGCCCTCGAGTAGCTCCATCGCGTGCTTGCGGTCGGCCTCGGAGTCGGCGGGGTTCTCCCCGATCACGTACAGCGTCCGCAGCTCGCCGCGGTCCATCGCCTCGAACATCTGGGTCAGGTGCCAGCCGTAGTGGGGAACGATCGGAACGCCCCAGCGCTCCTCGAACCGGGCCCGCGCATCGGCGTCCTTCTCGATGTCCTGGAACCCAGGCAGCTTGTTCGGGATCGCGCCCATGTCACCGCCGCCCTGGACGTTGTTTTGGCCACGCAACGGATTGAGCCCCGACCCGTACTTGCCAACGTGGCCGGTCAGCAGCGCGAGGTTGATCAGCGCGAGCACGTTGTCGGTCGCGTTGTGGTGCTCGGTGATCCCGAGCGTCCAGCACAGGATCGCGCGGTCGGCCCGCGCGTAGGTGTGAGCCAGCTCGCGGATCGCCGCCGCCGGCACGCCGGTCAGCCGCTCCCCCTCCTCGAGCGTGTACGGCTCGACGGACGCTGCGTACTCCGCGTAGCCGCTCGTGGCATTCGCGATGAAGCGCTCATCGGCCAGGCCCTCGTGGATGATCTCGCGCGCTACCGCGTTCGCCAGCGCAATGTCGCCACCGACGTCGAGCCCGAGCCAAAGGTCGGCCCACTGGGCCGACGCGCTGCGCCTGGGGTCCACCACCATCAGCCGGGCTCCGTGGTGGATGCCCTTGAGCACGTGATGGAAGAAGATCGGATGCGTTTCGCGCGCGTTCGACCCCCAGAGGATGATCAGGTCAGCCTCCTCCACCTCTTTATAGGACGACGTTCCGCCGCCCGCTCCGAATACCGTCGCCAGACCGACGACGCTAGGAGCGTGTCAAGTTCGGTTACAGGAATCTATGTTGTTGGAGCGCATCACCTGCCGGGCGAGCTTCTGCGCCAGGAAGTTCATCTCGTTGGTCGACTTCGAGCACGAGAACATCCCGAACGAGCGCGAGGCGTCGGCCTCCCGCGCGCTGTCCAGCGCCGTGACGGTGCGCTCGAGCGCCTCCTCCCACGTTGCTGGGCAGAGCTCTCCGTCGCGGCGGATGAGCGGTTGGGTCAATCGAGTGCGAGAACGCATGTCTGCCTCCTTCTGCTACCGACTACTTTAACGCCTGCTCCCGAGCGACCGACGCGCGCCCAGCTAGCGATGTCGCCTCACTGACAACGGGACCGTCGGTCAGGTTGATCGCCACGAGCCGCGCCGCCGCCTGGGCGGCCGCCTCGGCCAGCAGTGCGCCGGCGATCGCGTCGCCGGCCAAATTCGGGTTACCGGTGCCGGCCAGGTCCGCCGCCAGCTCGGCGAGTTCGGCGCCGATCCGCGCCACCTCGAGCGGAGATTCAGACGCCACGGCCTGCGCGGCGCTGATCCGTTCGGCACGCCCAGGATCCTCCCGCGGCAGCCTGAGCGCCTCGAGCACGGGCTCGTAGGCGTGCAACTCGACCTCGGCCAGCTCGAGCGCGCGCGCCCTGTACTGAGCCGCCCGGGCGGCAGTGTCCGACCGGTCAGGAGCGAACCCCGCCGCCATCTCGACTAACGACGCGGCGATCGCGCACGCGCACGCCGCGCTCGTGCCGCCGCCCGGCGCCGGCGTCCGGGCTGCGATGGACTCGAGGAGCTCGCCGAATGGGAGATCAGAAAAGGCCGACGGTCCGGCCCTCGGCGTCGATGTCGATGTTGAGCGCGGCGGGCGTCTTGCCGAGCCCCGGCATCTGCATGACGTCGCCACACAACGGCACGAGCCAGCCGGCGCCCGTGTACGCGCGGATGTCGCGCACCGGCAGCGTGAAGTTCTCGGGGGCGTTCAGCAGCGAGGGGTCCGCCGACAGCGACAGGTGAGTCTTGGCCATACATACCGGGAAGTGGCCGAGACCCTCGCGGGTGAACTGGGTGAGCTTCGCCTCGGCCTCGGGATAGAAGTACACGTCCTTGGCCCCGTAGACCTGCTTGGCCACCGTCTCGATCTTGTCCTGGATCGGCTCGTCGTCCTGATACAGCTGGTGAAAGCTGTTCGGCTGCTCGCACGCCTCGACCACCGCCGAAGCGAGATCGGCGACGCCCGCGCCGCCCTTGGTGAATCCCTCGTTGGCCTCGGCCGCAAACGCGCCGGCCTCGAGCGCGAGCCGCTTGACCAACTCGATCTCCTCGTTGGTGTCCCCCGGTCGCCGGTTGACCGCGACGACCGCGGGCACGCCGAACGTGCCGACGGTGTGGAGATGGCGGCGAACGTTGGCGAAGCCCGTCTCGATCGCCTGCAGTGCGGCCGAGCGCTCTGCGCGGGGATCGTCCTCGAGCCCCGCGTGGTGCTTGATCGCCCGCACCGTGGTGACGAGCACGGCGGCCGACGGCGTCAGCTTGCCGAACCGGCACACGATGTCGAAGAACTTTTCCATCCCCATGTCGGCGCCGAACCCGGACTCGGTGACGACGTAGTCGCCGAGCTTCATCCCGATCAGGTCGGCGATCAGCGAGCTGTTGCCGTGAGCGATGTTCGCGAACGGGCCGCAGTGCATGAGGACCGGCTGGCCCTCGAGCGTCTGGACGAGGTTCGGCTTGATCGCGTCCTTGAGCAGCACGGTCATCGCGCCGGCGGCGCCGAGGTCCTCGGCGGTGATCGCCTTGCCGCCGTCGAACGAGTAGGCGGCGGTGACCCGGGACATTCGCTGGCGCAGATCCTGGAGATCACGCGAGACCGCCATGATCGCCATCACCTCGGAGGCCGCGGTGATGTCGAAGCCGGTCTCCCGCGGGTAGCCGTTCGCCCGGCCGCCGAGCCCGACCGCGATGTCGCGGAGCGCCCGGTCGTTCATATCGACCGCGCGGCGCCAGGGGATGCGCAGCGCGTCGATCTGGTGGGGGTTCCCGTGGAGGATGGAGGCGTCGATCATCGCCGCGAGCAGGTTGTTGGCCGCGCCGATCGCGTGGATGTCACCGGTGAAGTGGAGGTTCAGGTCCTCCATCGGGACGACCTGAGTGAGGCCGCCGCCGGCCGCGCCGCCCTTGATCCCGAACACCGGACCGAGCGACGCCTCGCGAAGGCACGCCACCGGGTTCTTGCCGATCACGCCGAGGCCCTGGGTCAGACCCACGAGGGTCGTCGTCTTTCCCTCGCCGGCGCGGGTCGGCGTCATGCCGGTGACGCAGATGAGCTTGCCGTCCGGGCGGTCCGCGAGACGGTCGAGCACCGACAGCGAGATCTTCGCCTTGTAGCGCCCGTACGGCTCGATCTCTTCGGCTTCGAGACCCGCGCGCTCCGCGATCCGACCGATCGGAATTAGCTCCGCTTCCTGGGCTATCTCGAGGCTGGTCTTCATCGTCGTCGCCTCCTCAATGCTCGCATCCATCCTGTCCCGTTCCCTCCTAGTGGCTGACGGCCGCGGCGGCAAGCTCTGAGACGAGCTTGTCCTTGTAGAACCTCTCGACCTCGAACGGCGCGATCAGCTCGGGCGTGCGACCGGTCGCCACCAGCTCCGCGAGCGTCTGGCCGACGATCGGAGCTGCCTTGAACCCGTACGTCCCCCATCCCGCGCTGACGTGGAAGTTCTCGACCTCGGTCTTGCCGAGGATCGGGCTGTAGTCGGGACTGAGGTCGCACAGTCCCGCCCAGCTTCGCAGAAGGCGCGCCCGTTCGAGCTGGGGGAACAACTCGATCGTGTGCCGGCACACCTCCTGGAGGAAGTTCAGCGTGCCCTGCATCCGGTACGTCGTCCAGGGCTCGATCTCGGCGCCCATCAAGAACTCGCCACGGTCGGTCTGACTGATGTACACGTGCATCTGCGAGGACACGATCACCACGTCGAGCAGTGGCTTGACCGGCTCGGTGACGCACGCCTGGAGGATGTGCGTCGTGATCGGCAGCGGCACGTCGACCATGTCGCAGATCTGCGTGCTCCAGCCCGCCGTGCAGTTGAGCACCGTGCCGGCGCTGATCGTTCCGCGGCTGGTTCGGACCTTGGTGACCCTGCCGTTCGAGCGCTCCATCCCGAGAACCTCGGTGTCCTGGTGGATCTCGACGCCGCCGCGGTCGGCGCCGCGCGCGAACCCCCACACGACAGCGTCGTGGCGGATGATCCCGCCGGGCGGGTGATAGAGCGCGCCCATGATCGGATACGTGGCGTCGGGGTTGTCGACCTGCATCGCCGGCGCGAGGCGCTTGATCTCCTCGGGGTAGATCACGCGCGAGTCGATCCCCTGCAGGCGGTTGACCTCGGCACGGTTGGCCATCACGAACATCGCCCGGTCGGAATGGGCGAGCGTCAGGTGACCGCACTGTGAGAACAGCAGGTTGAAGTTCAGGTCCTGCGACAGCCCCTCATAGAGCTTGACGCTGGCGTCGTAGAACTTCGCACCCTCAGGGGTCTTGTAGTTCGAGCGCAGGATCGTGGTGTTCCGCCCGGCTGCGCCCGAGCCGATGTAGCGCTTCTCGAGCACGGCGACGTTCCGGATCCCGTGGTTCTTCTGCAGGTAGTACGCGGCCGCGAGCCCGTGCGACCCGCCCCCGACGATGACGACGTCATAGGCGCTCTTTAGCTCACCCTGGCGGCGCCACATCCGGCGTTTTCTGAATATGTCGATCATGTTTTCAGTGCCGCCGAGCCAACGGGACCGCCATCGAGCGATCTCGCCGCGTCTTCGACGACCGTCCACACGTATTCGCCGACGGCCCAGCCGAACAGCAGCAGGAAACGATCGGTGTCCTCGACCACGATCATCCCTGGCTGGCGCGCAATCGAGCCGGGGCGGAAACTCCCGGGAGGTGCGACCTGGGGGCGGAGGTCGAGCGCGCAGAAGCGCGCGATCACCTCCCGGGCAAGGGGGCCGAAAATCGTGAGCGCGGCGTAGCACGTGGTGACGTCGATCGCGTCGGCGGGCGCGGTGTGTTCCCCTCCGATGAGGAGCGCTCTCGTCGGAGTCAGCTGACATATCCACGCATCGCCCTCGCGCTTGGCCTCGCCGAGCTCGCCGGGGACTGCCTCGCCCTGGAGCTCGAGCTTGCGCAAGTGCGACACGTCTGCCCACGCCACGGTCTGAGCGAAGCGGCGCTCGTCCGGGTACTCGACGGCGACGTTCCAGCCGTTGCGGGCCTCGAACCGGGCGCCGGCGGCCTTGGCCCTTCGCTCCATCGGGCTCCGCGCGACCGCCGTCGGATCGGCGGCGGTGGGGTTGAGGAACGTGAGGCTCACGACCGCAGCACCTCGCCCTCGGGGTCGTAAAACGGCTTGGTCTGGATCTGCGCCTCGGTCGTCCGACCCTCGTCGGAGATCGTGACCTGCGAGCCATCACGCGCGAGCGGACTCGGCACCCACGCCATCCCGATAACGCGATCGAGCACCGGCGAGAAGCGCGCGCTCGTCACCTGACCCGCGGGCACTCCCAGGCCGTCGAGGATCACCGAGCCCTCGGTGGGCACGTAGCCGTTGCCCAACGTGAACCCGACAAGTCGAGTCGCGGGCTCCTCGATCGAGTAGTGCTGGAGCGCCCACTTGCCGATGAAGTCCTCCTCCTTGTCGAGCTTGACGATCCAGGGCATCGCTGCCCCGAACGGGGTCGACTCCGAATCGGTGTCCTGTCCGACCAGGATGTGCATCTTCTGCAGGCGGAGGATCCGCTGCGGCTCGAGCCCGAACGGCCGGAGGCCCTTGTCGCGGCCGGCCTCCATCAGCGCGTCCCAGACGTGCTCACCGTGGGCCGCGGCGAAGTGGATCTCGTACCCGACCTCGCCGACGAACCCGATCCGCAGGATCAGGCACTCGACGCCGGCGACCTTGGCCTGCTTGCCGTCGAGGTACTTGAACGCCTCGGGTGAGCAGTCGAGGTCGGTGAGCTCTGAGAGGATTTCCCGCGCGCGAGGCCCCGCGAGGTTGACCGCGGACAGGCCCTGGGTGAGGTCGGTCAGCTTCACATCCATGCGCCAGTCGGCCAGCCACCATGAGAACCACTCCTCGACGGCGCCGGCGCCGCTCGACGTCGTGGTCACGTAGAAGGTGTCGTCGTCGATCCGGCAGATCGTGCCGTCGTCGACGATCCGTCCGGCGTCGGAGCTGATCACGCCGTACCGGATCCGGCCGGGCTTGAGGTCGCTGAAGCGGTTGGGGTACAGGCGGTTGAGAAACTCGCCGGCGTCCGGTCCCCGGACGAGGAGCTTGCCGAGCGTCGAGACGTCGATCAGCCCGGCAGCCTGATGTACGGCCAGCGCCTCGCCCTGAGGATCGCCGTAGTCGTAGGCGCGCCGCCAGTCGCCGGCCCACTTGATGTTGGCGGCGAGCTCGCGGTGGCGCCCGTGGATCGAGGAGCGCTTGGCGGGCTCGAACGGCCGGCCGGCGAGCACGCCCATCGGCACCGACACCCACGGCGGCCGCGCGGTCGTGGTGCCGACCTGTTCGAGGAGCTGGCCGGTCTCCCTGGCCATCAGCCGGATCGCCGGGAGCTGGCACATGCGCCCCTGGCACGGCCCCATCGTCACCGTCGTGTAGCGCTTGGAGAGCTCGATCGAGTCGTAGCCCTCCTCGACGCTCAGCCTGATGTCCTTGGCGGTGACGTCCTCGCACAGGCACGCGAAGCACTTGCCGCGGCCGGCGCCGGAAACCGGCGGCGGAATCGCGACCGCACCGCTCTCGACATCGTCACCCTCGTCATCGACGCCCGCCACGTCACCTACGGCGGTGACGCTGGACGGGAGCTTGTCGAGCACGAAGGAGCCCCGCGCCGGGTCGTAGCGCGTCTGGGCGCCCGCCTGGAGGACCAGCGACATCGCCGGCGCGAACCCGCCGGAGACGACCACGAGGTCGCACTCGAACGTCCTCTCGACGGACGCGCCCTTGACGCCGATCGGACCGAGCACGGCGGACTCCACTGCTTTGCCGCCGGTCGCTTCGAGGATCGTGTGGCCGGCGAGCACCTGAATCCCGCGCTCGCTGAGGCGGCGCGCGGCGGCGCCCGGCGTCTCGCGCAGGTCGGCGACCGCGGCGATCTCGACGCCGGCGTCTTGCAGCTTGGCGGCGGCCGCGAGTCCACGGTCCGAGGTCGTCGCGATCACGGCGCGGGTGCCCGGGCTCACCGCGTAGAGCTGGGTCAGGCGGACCGCGCCACCGGAGAGCATGACCCCGGGAAGGTCGTTGCCGGCGAACACCAGCGGCTGCTCGATCGCGCCGGTGGCGAACACGTGGCGGCGGGCGCGGATCTGGTGCAGGGTGTCGCCCTGCCACACCGGGACGATCCCGTCGAAGTATCCGAGCGCGCTCGCCCGAGCGAGGATCTCGACGCCCGGGATCGGCTCGATTCCGAACGGGCCCTCGTCGACCAGCACGACGTCGTCACCCTGCTCGGCGGCGGCTTTCGCGGCGCTCTGGCCGGCGCTACCTCCACCGATCACGAGTACGTCGGCGTGGCGGCGGCGGTACTCGGTCCGCCACTCGCGCTCGGGCTGCTCCTTGCGCAGCACGCCGAGGCCGGCGGCGTGCCGGAGGACCTTCTCGTACAGCGGCCACA
>Ga0335077_10007840_pt1 | contig 13233 bp, 15 predicted proteins | sample Lox_Sample_31_FD_207151 | JGI IMG/M metagenome (GOLD analysis project Ga0335077, IMG submission 207151) | Soil microbial communities from Loxahatchee National Wildlife Refuge, Florida, United States - Lox_Sample_3.1 | ecosystem: Environmental > Terrestrial > Soil > Wetlands | place: USA... | reverse complement strand
TATAACGTTATGGGAGTGGCCAAAGCCGCGCTCGAAGCATCCGTCCGCTACCTGGCGAGCGATCTCGGCCCGCACAAGATCCGCGTCAACGCCATCTCAGCCGGACCGGTAAAGACCGCCTCCGCGCGCGCCATCCGGGATTTTTCATCGATTCTGGACGTCGTCGCGAAGCGCTCCCCATTGCGGCACAATACGGAACCCGCTGAGGTCGGCGATGCGGCCGTGTTCCTGGCGAGCGACCTCGGCCGCGGCGTCACCGGCAACGTGCTCTACGTCGATTCCGGAATGCAGATCATGGGGCTCTGAACGCCGGCGGAGCCGTTTCCGTTCCGGCCCTTCCCTGGCCGCCTGCGTCGCCGCCTCGCAAACGTGCAGAATCCTCGCGGACTCAGTTCACGCCGACTTGATCGAGATGACATTCCCGCGGGTTTCCAGCGTGCGGAGTTTGGCCAGCAGCGTGGTTCTCTTCATCCGCAGCAAATCCGCGGCGACCGTCTTGTTCCCGCCGCTTCTTTGGATGGCCTGCTCCAGCATCGAGCGCTGAAAGTTAGCCACCGCCAGATCGAAATCCAGCCCGGTCTCCGGCACAACGGCGTGCGAGGTCTCCAGGGCAAGTGATTTGCGCGCTTTGGCTGCCGGCAGCGGAAAGTCCGCCGCGCATAAATCCTGGCGGTCACCGCTGAGCACCACCGCCATTTCCACGGCGTTCTGAAGCTGGCGAATATTTCCGGGCCACGGATAAACGCACAGGCGGTCCACCGTTTCGCGCGAGATTCTCTTCACCGGGATGCCTTCCACTCTGCAAATCTTCTCGATGAAATGATGCGCCAGAAGCGGAATATCCGAAGCGCGCTGGCGCAGGGGCGGCATTTCCACGGGGACGACGTTTAAACGGTAGAAAAGATCTTCGCGAAAAGCGCCTTGACTCACCTTCTCCCGAAGATCCACGTTGGTGGCGGCAATGACGCGGACATCGATTTTGATCGTCTCCGAGCTGCCGATGCGTTGCAACTCACGTTCCTGCAAAACGCGCAGAAGCTTGGCCTGCAGTTCGAGCGGCATGTCCCCGATTTCGTCGAGAAACAGCGTGCTGTTGTGCGCCTGTTCAAACCGCCCGATGCGCTGCTGCATCGCCCCGGTGAAAGCGCCTTTCACATGTCCGAACAACTCCGCTTCCAGCAGGTTCTCCGGCAGGGCGCTGCAATTGACCGCTACCATGGGCAAATGCGCCCTCGGGCTGGACAGGTGCAGAGCTCGGGCCACTACCTCTTTGCCGGTGCCGGTTTCGCCGGAAATCAGCACGGTCGAGCGTTTCGCTCCCGCCAGCTGAATAATCTGCTCCACCTCGCGCATGGGACGGCTCTCGCCCACCAGCAGCTCTTTCCAGGGCGACCCGGCAGCCGTCTGGCGCAGCCGGTTCTTCTCCGCGGCCATTTCCAGGTGTTCGATCAATTCGCTGTCGTCGAGCGGACCGCTCATGAAGTGATAGGCGCCCAGCTTCAGCAAACGCACGGCATCCGGCACGGTTCCTTCCGGATCACGGATCAGAACAGGGATGCGAGGATTGATCTCTTGAATGCCTTCCAGAAGTTCGGCGGGTCCCCAACCCGCCAGCGGAAACTCAACCAGAATTACATCGGCGGTCTCGGCGCGCAGACGTTCCAGCGCATCGCAGGCATCCTTGACCACTTGCAGACTGAAACTGGTCAGATGGTCGATCACCCCGAGATAATCGGGGCCCGGAATGGCCGACCGGATCCACAGAAGTCGCGCAGGTTGCCTCATGCAGCCTCTACTATCGACTTTGACCCTTCGCAATTCGAGTAAAATCCGGTCGTTTTACGGTAAATGCGCCATCCGCCTACAAACACCGGTTAATCAATTTCGGTGCACTCTTTACAATATTGCCCCTGGTCAATTGTTTGGTTAACCTGACACTGCTGGTAGATGTCGTATGGCATCCACGTGTGCGCGATTGATCGCGCGAGCCAGCGATAACGGCGAGGAAAACTTGGGAACTCATCTCATGTCCGGCGCGAACGACCTGATCCTCGGCTGCCTGCCTCTGGTGGATTCGATCGCGCGGCGGTTGCACGGCGCCCTGCCGCCGAATAGCTGCGTGGAACTCAACGACCTGGCGCAATCGGGCGTGCTGGGCCTGGTGAGCGCGCGCCAGGGTTACGATCCCGCGAGTGCGGTGCCCTTCCCGCTCTATGCGCGATATCGCATTGAAGGCGAGATGCTGGACAGTCTCCGCAGGAATGATCTGGCGCCGCGAAGGCTGCGCCGCTGGCAAAAGCAGGTGAGCGCCGCCCGCAGGGAGTTGGCGGCCGGCTTACATCGCGAGCCCACCGACGAAGAGCTATGCGAACATCTGATGGTTTCCGCCAGCGAGATGCGGAGCAAGCGCCTGGACTTAAATCGCGCGACGCCGCGGCCTTCGAGAGGGCGGCGCGACGAGGAAACGCCGGACCCGGCCAGTGGGCCGGAAACCGATCCGGATCGCATCTGTTCGCAACACCAGTTGCGCGAAGTGCTCGACCACCTGGTGGACAGCCTTCCGGCGAGACACCAGCAGGTGATCCGGCAGCGCTACTGCCGTCACATGACATTGAAGGAGATTGGACACGACTTGGGCGTGAACGAGAGCCGCGTGTCGCAGATGCACCGCAGCGCTCTCGATGCGATGAGCCGGATGTTGAAAGAGTCCGGCATTTCGTCGCCCGCGGACATATAAGTCGAGGATAGAGCGCGGCGGCGCGTGGAGAAATGATGAGGATCGACGATCGAAATTTGAATGGCGTAGCCGGCCTCGAAACCGGGCGGACCCCTGATACCCACGGCTCTGAGCGAGCGGGTTCACCTTCGGGATCGCAGATATCCGAGTCCCGCGCTGGCGATCGCGTCGAGATATCCGGCACTGCGGGTCTCGTTTCGCAAGCGTTAGGCACGGGCTCGGCGGAACATGCGCAGCGCATTCAGCAGCTCGCCGCGAATTATCGCTCGGGGAATTATCAACCCAACTCGCGCGCAACCAGCCGCGCCATCGTCCAAGACGCACTCGAGAGGACCGATGGCGCGCGGTAAACACATTCCGGCTGGTGGTGCCGGCCGGCTTGACCCCAATGCCGCCGCGCGCGTTCGTGAGCTCCACGCGCTGGTTCAGGAAGCGCGAACGCTGCTGACGAACCCGACGAGTGAAAGTCTGGACGCCTGCCGCAGCCGCCTGGAAGAAGCCGTGAACGCTCTCGGATCCCTGCAAAGCTCGCTGCGTGGCGGAGACCTGTCGCGCGACCGTGCCTTGGCCGCGCCCCTCGGTGCGTTGCGAAGCGAGATCGCCGGGGTTCAGATTCTACTCGATGGCGCCGCGGCATTTTATACCGGATGGATGCGGCTGGCCTCGTCCCTCGCTTCCGGCTATACGGCGGACGGAAGCCCCGCGCCGGCCGAAACCGCTTGTCGGCTGCTGGTGGAGGCTTGAGCCATGGGATTATTCTCAGCTTTGAACTCGTCGGCAGGCGCGCTGGATGCGTATCAGCGGGTGCTCGACGCGATCCAAAATAACGTCGCCAATGCGTCAACCCCGGGCTACGCCCGCCAGACTTTGCCTCTGATCGCCCTGCCCGCCGACTCCCGCGGGGACTTGCCGGGTGGAGTGACTACCGGCCAGATGCAGAGCGCCCGAGACCAATTTGCCGAACAGAACGTGCGGCAGCAGTTCTCGGCTCTCGGCACCCTGGAACAATCCAGCCAGAGCCTGTCGAATCTTGAACTCAACTTCAACGTGAGCAGCGATTCCGGGGTTCCCGGCGCGTTGAACCAACTACTCCAGAATTTTTCAGCCTGGAGTGTGACGCCGGCCGACGGCTCTTCCCGGCAATCGGTGTTGGATAGCGCGCAACAGGTTGCCCAGAGTTTTCAGCAGGCAGCCGCGAATCTGGCGAAAGCTTCGAGCGACACCGGCCAACAGATCCAACAGACGGTGGCGCAAATCAACAGTCTCGCCAGCCAGCTTCAGGCGGACAACCAACAGGCGATCAGTAACGGTTCCAACCCCGGGCTGGACGCACAGATCAATTCTACGATCGAGCAGTTATCCGAGTACGCCGACATTACCGCCACCACCGAGCCCAATGGCACGGTCACGGTGCTCCTCGGCGGCCAGACGCCCCTCGTCATCGGGACGGATCAATATAACTTGAGCGTGAGTTTCACCACTCCGCCCGGCGCGCCGGCTACGGTGGCGGGTGGAGCGGCGCCCGCGCGCATCATCGATGCGCAAGGCAATGACGTGACGACCCATGTTTCACAAGGCCAATTGGCGGGAGAACTGAATACCTACAACAACGTCCTGCCATCGCTTGGCGGCAATGCCTACCAGCAGGGCGACCTCAACCTCATGGCGCAAAGCGTGGCGGACCGCATCAATCAGATTTTGACATCCGGCAATATCTCCGATGGGCCGCCCCCGGTTCCGGGAGTGCCGTTGTTCACTTACACCGCCGGCAGCCCTACCAGCGTGGCGCGAACCCTTGCGGTAAACAACGCGATCACTCCCGCTCAGTTGGCTGCAATCGCTCCCGGGCCGCCTTATGTCTCGAATGGCACCGCCTTGCAACTGGCTGCGCTGGCTTCGCCGCAGAGTCCCGCTGACGAGATTAATGGTCTCAGTTACGCGCAGTTCTACGGCAACATGGCGGCCGGAATCGGAACTCAGTCGCAAACCGCCCAGAGTCAACTGACGGTGCAACAGCAGACCCTCGCGCAGGCCCGAAACTTGCGTAGCCAGAGCTCCGGCGTGTCTCTGAATGATGAGGCTGCCCAACTGATCCAGTTTCAAAGTGCCTACGACGCTAATTCGAAAATGGTCACGGTCTTGGATCAGTTGACGCTGGCGACTATTAATATGATCCAGTAAAGGGGAAGAGCCATGATCCCAGCCATCAGTCCGAACGATCAAATATTCCTGGCCGATATTTCGAACGTGGAATCACAGATCAATACGGCCGAGCGCCAGGTCTCCTCCGGCCTGAAGATTTCCCAGCCCTCCGATTCGCCCGACCAGATGGAGGCGCTCATGCAGATTCGCGCGGATCTGGATCGCAACACGCAGGTGACGAATAACCTGAGCGTGGTCAAGAGCGAGACCGATCCGGCCGAAAAGGCGCTCGAGACTGCGACGCAGTTGATGGACCAGGCGATCACTCTGGCCGCGCAGGGGGCTAACGGTACGGAAACGGCGACTTCGCGGCAGGCCATGGCCCAGCAGGCCACTTCACTCCTGCAACAAATGGTTGGGCTCAGTCAGACTCAGGTTCTGGGCCGCTACGTGTTCAGCGGCGACCAACCGTCGCTGGCGTCCTACCAGGTCGACCTGGCTTCTCCCAACGGCGTAGACCGGCTGATTACACCCACCGCGACGCGCCAGATAACGGATGCATCGGGCGTCTCATTCACCGTCGCCCTGACCGCTCAAACCATTTTCGATCACCGCAATCCCGACGATTCGCTGGCCCCCGACAACGTCTTCGCAGCCATGAACAGCCTGATCGTGAGCTTGCAGAACAACGACCAGGCGGGAATCACCAACGCCACGAATTCGCTCCATACCGCTGGCGATTATCTCAACTCGCAACTCAGCTTCTATGGTTCCGTGCAGAACCGGATTCAGTACGCCCAAACCTACTCCGCCAGCTACCAGGTGCAGTTGCAAACCAATTTGAGCAACGTGCAGGACGCGGATATCTCGCAGGCAGCCCTTCAGCTTTCACAAAGCACCACGGATTTGAACGCCGCGATGGCCGCGGAAGCCAAAATACCGCGCAGCACCCTGTTCGATTTCCTCGCCTGAGAATCCCCTCAGCAGGGGAAAAAAGCTAACTTCCGGTTCTGGATGGCCGGGTGGCTTCCGCTACGCGCCAGGTGTTCGAGCAGGCGGAAACAAACCTCGGGCTGGTCTCCTGGAAGGTCTTGCCGCATTTGCTCGGCAATCCCATCCAGCAATTCCATGCGCTCCTGCTCCTCCGAGTTGTCGGACGGGTGGTGCGGAAGGTTTAGCTCTGCCCTGAGGCCGGCTAAGTCCTTTCGTTGCCATGCATCGAGGATATTGCGGGCATGCGCTGCCGAGTTGTACATAGCTCTTCCTCCCTTATCGGCCCGAATTTTTCGTTTTGTCGAACTCTTAAGTGCTTTGTCTGCAAATATTACGGTAAATTCCCGGCAAACCTAGGGGATATTTCCGATAAGAAAGTGAACGGCTCTCGAGATGATCCAACTCACTCGCTTGAATCACGTCCCGTTGGTCCTGAACTCGGATCTCATCGAGCACGTGGAAGTGACTCCGGACACGGTGGTGACTCTGACCACCGGGCAGAAAATCGTGGTTCTCGAGTCTGCCGAGGAGGTGGTGGAACGCACCATCCGCTACCGGCGATCCATTATCGCCGGCGTCGGCGAGTGTCCATTCCGGCGCATCACCAAGCAAACAGAAGACTTAGAAGAAGACAATGGCTGAGGCGCAAGCGGTAAAAAAGAACGCACCCAAAAAGGGCGGCGGCAAGCCCGACTTCGCCACGATCGGCGGACTGGTCCTGGCGGTCGGCGGAATTATGGGTGGCCTGATCCTGGAGGGCGGCAAGGCCAAGGATGTCGCCCAAGTTACGGCAGCCATGATTGTTCTGAGCGGCACGATCGGCGCCGTCATGGTGACCACGCCATTGCACACGCTGCTGGGGGCGGTGAAAAAGCTGGGGTTAGTCTTCTTCGAGCGGAGCCATAACCCGCAAGCCATCGTTGAAGAGATCATCGGGTACGCTTCCAAGGCTCGCAAGAGCGGCATTGTGTCGCTGGAGCATGAGGCTAACGCGATTCAGGACCCGTTTTTGCGCAAGGCCCTCAACCTGGCGGTGGACGGCACGGATCTGCAGATCATCCGGCAAACCATGGAACTCGAAATCAGCATGGAGGAGCATCATGGCGAAGCCGAGGCGAAAGTCTTCGAGTCCGCGGGGGGATATGCGCCTACCATCGGCATCATCGGCGCGGTTCTGGGGCTGATTCAGGTGATGAAGAATCTGTCGAACATCGAGGAAGTGGGGCACGGCATTGCGGTAGCGTTTGTGGCCACCGTTTATGGAGTGGGATCGGCCAACCTGTTCTTTCTTCCGGCGGGCAACAAGCTCAAAGCCCGCATGCACCAAGCCATTCAGAACAAGGAGCTGATGCTGGAGGGAGTGGCGGGCATTGTCGAAGGGCTCAATCCCAAACTGATCCAGTGCAAGCTGGAAGCGTACATGAGCCAAAGCCACGAGCCGAAAACTGCCAAGGCGGCGAAGGCAGGCAAAGCCGCCAAGGAAGCTCAGGCCCCTGCCGCGGGCGCACCAGCGGCAGCGCAAGGGTAACTGATCACCTATGGCACGCTCCAAGAAGCCCGCCGCGCACGAGAATCACGAACGCTGGCTGGTGAGCTATGCGGACTTCATCACCCTGCTGTTTGCCTTTTTCGTGGTGATGTTCGCCTCTTCCCAAGGTGACAAGAGCAAAGCCAAGCAAGTCTCGGATTCGGTCAAGGAAGCGCTGGAAAACGGGGGCGTGCCGTCGGCGGTGAGAGAGCTATGGGGCGGCACGGTGGATGACAAAGGCAAGGGGAACGCACTGATGAAAGGGCCGGGCGGGACCAAGAGAGCGGAGAAGGAGCCGGATGCCAAGCCCGAGATCCCGCCTGTCTCGGCTGAGCTGCTGCCCTCCATGCAGTATCTTTCCGGCGAGCTAAAGGACGAAATCAAAACCGGCAAGATCCAGATGCGGCTGGAGACCCGCGGGCTGGTGATCAGCCTGCGCGAGGCGGCGTTTTTCAGTTCCGGCGATGATGCGATCACAGCGGCAAGCTTGCCCAGTATCGAAAAGATGGCTGCGGTGCTGCAAGGTCTTCCAAACCCCGTGCGGCTAGAGGGCCATACCGATTCCGTACCGATTCACAACTCGCGATTTCGGAACAACTGGGAGCTGTCCGCGGCCCGCAGCATTGCCATGCTGGAGGTACTGAGTAGCCGGTTCGGAATTCCAGCCGGGCGGTTCGCTGTCGCCGGGTATGCCGACACGATTCCGGTCGACTCCAACGACACCGATGAGGGCCGGGGGCACAATCGCCGCGTGGACATCGTGGTGGTCAACCGCAACATGCTGGTGCTGGATTCGGGACCCAAAAACCCGATGCCGGTTGAGACCAAGAAAGCCGTGGAACCGAAGCGGGGTTAGAAAATGGCGGGACCGGATCGATCGCGGACGGTCCATCGGGCGAGATAGGACTCGGCGGCAAGCGCTTCGAAGTCGCGATCTACCGCAGCTTCCCACTCGGCGCGCCTCACCTGACGGAGCTTTTCGAGCAAACGGAATTCGCGGCGCGCCTGAAGGAGCCGCTCCCGCTGCTGCTCCATCTTGCGGTCACATTCGTCGCGACGATTGAGCGCCATCTGTTTCTGTTTGCCCACCAGTTCCTTGTACCGCACCATGGCCTGGAGATCGCGGCCGTGGACACTTTCGGAGGAAAGAACCAGGCGATCGGCGTGCGCACGGGAGGTCTCCAGTTCGGCCAGCACATGATCCCAACGAGCGCGCTCCGTGGCGAGACGGCTCAGGGCGAACTGCTCCATTTCGAGCTTCGACTGGCGCCAGCGCAGCACGCTTTCCAAGCGGAACTTGAAGGTGGTCATGAGGGTTACGTCAACGCGGATGCGAGTTTCCGCAGGCCGTCCAGGGTTTCCTCCCATGGCGATTCGGCGCGCGCATCCTGTTGCAGAAAGCGCAGCAGATCGGGACGGGTGCGAATGACGGAGTCGAGCTTGGGATTGGTTCCGGCGACATACGCGCCGAGCTGAATCAGGTCTTCGGCCTGTTGGTAGCTGGACATGGCCTCGCGAAGCTTCCGCAGCGATTCCAGTTGTTCGGCCGTTGCAATGCTGGTGGTGAGACGGCTGACGGAGTGCAGGACGTCGATGGCCGGGTAGTGACCGGCGGCGCCGAGCGCACGCGACAGAATGATGTGGCCATCGAGCATGGAGCGGACGGCATCGCAAATGGGCTCGTTGAAGTCGTCGCCCTCCACCAATACCGTGAAGAATCCGGTAATCGAGCCATTCTTAAAGTTGCCGGCGCGCTCGAAAATTTTCGGCAGCAGGCTGAACACAGACGGCGGATACCCTTTTTGACTGGGCGGCTCTCCCGCCGAGAGCCCGATTTCGCGCTGGGCCATGGCGAAGCGGGTGACTGAATCCATCACCATGAGCACGCTCGAACCCTGGTCGCGGAAATATTCGGCGATCGCCAGGGCCAGGAAGCAGGCGCGCACGCGAATGGGCGCGGGACTATCCGAGGTGGCCACCACGACGACCGACTTGCGCATGCCCTCGGGGCCCAGTTCGTGTTCCAGAAATGCGCGCACCTCGCGATTGCGCTCTCCGATGAGAGCGATCACGCTGACGTCAGCCGAGCTTTGCCGGGCCATGGCGCCGAGCAAGGTGCTCTTGCCCACGCCGCTGCCGCCGAAGATACCGATCCTCTGGCCGCGGCCGCAGGGCAGCATGCCATCGATGGCGCGAATGCCGGTGACCAGCGGTTCGGTGATGTGTTCGCGATCGAGCGGGCTGGGAGGGAGGCGGTACAAATCGTAGAGGTCCGCGACCTCGGGCTCACCGCGCGAATCGATGGGCCGGCCGAAGCCGTCGAGCACGCGGCCCAACAGCGCAGGGCCGACGCCCACGCGGGCCTGGTCGGAACGGGCGACAATGGCGTCGCCCAGCTTCAGGCCATCAATCTCCTCCAGGGCCATGGAGAGCACGTTGCCATTGCGGAATCCGATCACCTGTGTGCGAATGTTCCGTCCGCTCGAAGTGAGGATCTCGCAGAAATCACCGATGGCGGCGGCGGGTCCGCGGGATTCGATGAGCAGCCCGACGAGCTCGATCACTTCGCCCGACCAGACAAATGGATCGAGCTGCTCGAGGCGGGCCAGGTAGGGCGCGAGATTGATGCTGGGCGGGGAGGCGGTCATGCGCGTTGGAGGCGGTCGACCAGGCCTCGTTCAATCTCTCTCAATTGGGTATCGATGGACGCATCCAGGTTGCCGCGCGCCATTTCGAAGACTGCCGCACCGGGCTCTTGTGCGGGATCGGCGACGATCTCGACTTTGGCGCTCATGCCCAACCGGTCAACTTCCGATTGGAGCACAGGAATGTAATGGGGGTGCATGCGCACGCGGCAGCGTTCCTGCGACTGCAATTTCTCGAGGGCGGCGCGGACGAGGCCTTCAATGGCCGAGGGGTCGAGAGTTATTTCGCGCCGCAAAACGCGGCGGGCGATGGCGATCGAGAGCCGGACGGCGTCGGCTTCCGACTGGCGCAACAGGCGCGTGCGGAAGTGGTCCACCTCGGCGATGCTTTCGGACAGCCGGCCGAGGACGATGCGAACTTCACTTTCGGCTTGTGCTTTGCCCGCGGCTTCGCCCTCGCGGAAGCCGGCCTCACGAGATGCGCGCTCGCGCTCCGCGAACGCCGCTTCGATTTCGGAAACACGCCTTTCGAGGGGAGGGGCACCTTCCATCCGGGAAACGGTGGCGAGCCCGGCGGGGCCGCCTTCGAGCGGGATGTGCCTGCGATCGACGCTCTCGCCGGTGTGGGAAACCGAGCGCCAGGCGAACGGGCGGGACTGGCCGGGGCGATTGTCGACTAATATTTTGGAGGCCATGGGGCTACTTCGGCGAGCAACCGCTCCCTTTGGTGGCGGCTTGGTTTAGCGGACGAGGGGACAGGCAGCACTGTCCACGACGAGCAGTCCGGCCGACGGCAAGTGTTTGGTTTAGGGACAGTGGAGCCAGTCCCCGTTGCAACAATGGTCATGGCTAGGTGCTCTCGTTGATCCAGCTACGCACGACGTGGGCCGCCAGCGCCGGGTCTTTGCTTATGTTCTCGCGGAAGCGCTTCAGCAACGCCTCGGTTCTAAACGCAGACTCGTTAAGAGTTCCGGCATTGATCTGGGCTTGCACCTTGGCGTCGAGTTCGGCCTGGGCGAGGTTCTGCGCGTTGAGCTGAGCCTGTAGCGCCTCTTGCGCAGAGGGCAAGGCCGGGGGAACTTCCGCCGCGGCCTGTTTCTTGCCACGAAACAGTCTGACGATCAGCCGCCGGAGCAGCGACAGAACAAAACCGACGGCCAGGGTGACGCCGATGAGAATCCAGCGATTATCGAGATAGCGCGCCAGCCACGGAGGCAGATTGACGGCGGTGCCGCCAGCCGGCTTAGGCGCGGCATTTGCAGATGGGGGTTCCAGACTGAGCGTGGATTCGAAGGGCAGGGTTTCGACGATCAGCTGATCTCCCCGGTCGGCGGAAAAGCCGGTGGCGGCGGCGACCAGGCCGCGTATGGTTTTCAAGGTCTCGGCTGAGGGCTGCTCGAGGACGCGATGCATCTTACTTCCAGCACCTTCCCAGCGGACGGTCTGATCCACCAGGACGGCGAGCGACATTTTCTTGAGGGTGCCCTCGGGCATCTTCGTGTGACGCACGGTGCGGCTGGATTGATAGGCGATGCTCTCGGTGCGGCGGGACGTACCAGCAAGGGCGGCGGCCGGCTTGGCAGGGGGACGAGGCAGATTGGAAGCGGTACCCGGAACTCCCGCCGCGCCACCGTTGTTGGTGGTGTCTTCGGATTTTTGCGAGCTGACCATGACGGAGCGGTTGGGGTCAAAGATCTCGTCGCTTTGTTCGCCGCTGGTGAAGTCGCACTCGACCGAGGCGCCGGCGCGAAACTTGTCGGCGCCGAGCAAGGGTTCGAGAGTGGAGTTGATCTTGGCCACGAGATCGCGTTCCATGCTCTGGCGAATCTCCAGGATTCTGTCGCCGGATTCGGTGCCATCGGCGGATGGGGCGGCGCGCGGGTGGCTGAGAAGATGGCCTTGCACGTCCAGCACGGAAACGGATTCGGGCGCGAGCCCTTCCACGGCGCTGGCCACGAGGTGTTCAATGGCCGTTACGTTTTGGGGAACCAGCTGGGCACCGGGATGGAGCCGTACCACGACGCTGGCTTTGGCCGGCTGGCGGGCTTCCAGATACACCGACTCCTTAGGGAAGGTCACGTGAACCCGCGCCTGTTCGATTTCGGCGAGAGTCATCACCGTGCGCTCGAGTTCGCCTTCGAGCGCGCGCCGGTAATTGACATGCTCGACGAACTCGGTGGCCCCGAAATTCGTCTTATCAAACAGCTCGAAACCAATGCGACCGCTCTTGGGCAGGCCCGCGGACGCCAATTCGAGGCGCACCTCGGATACTTTGGCCGAGGGTACGAGCACGGTTGAGCCGTTCTCAGAGAGGCGGTACTCCACACCGGTTTCTTTCAGTTTCTGCACAACAGCGCCCGCATCCTCGGAGGCGAGGCTGGTGTAGAGCGGGCGGAAATCGCTCTCCCGTCTCCAGCGGGCAAACGAAAGCAAGCCCGCGCCCACGGCGATGGCGGCCAGAACGATGGTGATGCGCTGCGCGGCGGAAAGATCGGTATATAACTTCTTGAACTGGTCCATTTTTACGGGCACCGGGGGGCGCTACATCGGCATCTGCATGATTTGCTGATAGGCCTGGACCACTTTGTTGCGAACCTGGAGTCCTAATTCGAAGGCCAGGCCGGCGCGCTGCGTGGCCATCATGGCGGTGTGCAACTCCTCGCCGTCGCCCGAAAGGAAACGCTCGACGGACTGCGCAGCCAGATTGCTCTTCTGCTCGACGGAGTTGATGGCGCCTTCGAGGAGGCCGCGGAACTCGCCGGAGGCACTGGGGCCGCCGGGTGTCTGGATGGCGCGCGAGATGCTTTCAACAGATGCTGGAGCCGTAATTGGAGAAATGGGAAGTGGCATAAGTATGGTCCGTTAACGGAGCAGATCGATGGAACGCTGGATCATGTCTTTAATCGACGAGATGGCGGCGACGTTGGCCTGATAACCGCGCGTCGCGCCCATCAGATCCACCATGTCTTCGGCGGTGTTGACACGCGGGAACGCCACGTAGCCGTCTTTGTCGGCGTCGGGGTGGCCCGGCAGATAGCGGCGTTCGGGGGCCCGGTCGTCAACGACGACTTCAGACACCGCCACGCCTTCGGGACGCCCGAGCTGCGATTCGAAAATCGAAGAAAACGGCGAATCGGGAGACTGGGTGGTGAAGACCGCGTCTTTGCGGCGATACGGCCCGCCTTCGG
>Ga0335077_10007839_pt1 | contig 13234 bp, 14 predicted proteins | sample Lox_Sample_31_FD_207151 | JGI IMG/M metagenome (GOLD analysis project Ga0335077, IMG submission 207151) | Soil microbial communities from Loxahatchee National Wildlife Refuge, Florida, United States - Lox_Sample_3.1 | ecosystem: Environmental > Terrestrial > Soil > Wetlands | place: USA... | reverse complement strand
CGGCGTCGCTGGCGTGGGTCGTCGCCGGCATCGCGGGCGGCGTGCTGTGCTTCGCCGGGATCGTGATGATCGGCGCGAGCGTTGCGTTCTGGACCTCGGGCGAGACCGCGGAGCTGCAGAACACGCTGACGTACGGCGGCAGTGCCGCGCTGTCCTATCCCGTGTCGATCTACACCAATTGGTTTCGCCGCGCGATCACGTACGGCGTGCCGCTCGCCTTCGTGAACTACTTCCCGGCGCTCGCGGCGCTGGGCCGCACGGAGGCGGCGGGGTGGCCGCGCGCGCTGCCGTGGCTGTCGCCGCTCGCGTGTGCGGGCGTGCTCGCGCTCGGGCTCGCCGCGTTCCAGCGCGGGCTGCGCCGCTACGAATCGGCGGGGAGCTAGGGGTGATCGAAGTCGTCGAGCTCGAGAAGACCTTCCGCGTGGCGCGCCACCACCGCGGTCTCGCGGGCGCGTTCCGGAACCTGGTCGAGGCGCGCTCCGAGCTCGTGCACGCCGTCGACGGCGTGTCGTTCCGCATCGGCGACGGCGAGTTCGTGGGCTTCATCGGGCCGAACGGCGCGGGCAAGTCGACGACGCTCAAGATGCTGACGGGCGTGCTCGAGCCGTCGGGAGGCCGCGCGCGCGTGGACGGCCTCGACCCGCGCCGCGACCGCGTGCGCCACACGGCGCGCCTGGGCGCGGTGTTCGGCCAGCGCACCCAGCTGTGGTGGGACCTGCCGGTGATCGAGTCCTACACACTTCTGCGTCACGTCTATCGCACCCCCGAACGCGCGTTTGCCGACCAGCTCGCGCGGATCTCGGAGCGGCTCGAGCTGGGCAAGCTCCTGGACGTGCCGGTGCGCAAGCTCTCGCTCGGCCAGCGGATGCGCTGCGAGCTCGCGGCGGCGCTCTTGCACGCCCCGCCGCTCCTGTTCCTGGACGAGCCGACGATCGGGCTCGACGTGGTCGCGAAGGAGGCGATTCGCGAGTTCCTGGCCGCCGAGAACCGCGAGCGGCGCACCACGATCCTGCTGACTACGCACGACCTGTCCGACATCGAGCGGCTGTGCCCGCGGATGCTGCTCATCGACCACGGGAAGGTCGTGTACGACGGCTCGGTCGAGGCCGTGCGCCGCGAGGTGACGTCGGAGCGCAGGCTCAGCATCGACTTCGAGACCGACGCACCCGACGCCGTGCCCGACGGCGTCGCGGTCGAGGAGCGCCGGCGGGCGCGCCTGGTGCTGCGCTTCGACCGCGAGCGCATTCCCGCGCCCAAGCTGATCGCGTGGCTGGCCGAGCGCGCGCCGATCGCGGACCTGTCGCTGGAGGAGACGCCGATCGAGCGCATCGTCGCGGAGCTGTACCGCCGCTCCGCCGCGCGCTGAGACCGCCGTGGCGCTCGCGACCTGGCGCGTGCTCGGTCTCGAGCTCGCGCTCGACGAGCCCGAGAGCGCGCTGCGCCAGCGCGCGCTCGAGACCGCGGGCATCGGCGCGGACGACCTGCGCGGACTGCGCATCGCGCGGAAGTCGCTCGACGCGCGGCGCGCGGGCGGCGCGCGCCGGCTGCGCTTCGTGGTACACGTCGACCTGGTCGTCGACGAGACGTTCCGCTCCGCGGCGCTCGACCGCGCGGTGCGCGCGGGCCGCGTGGTGCGCGCACCCGAGGTGGGGCGCCTCGAGGTCGAGCGCGTACACCCGTCGCTCGCCGGACGACGCATTTCGGTGTTGGGCGCCGGCCCGGCGGGCCTGTTCGCGGCGCTGGTGCTGGCGAAGAGCGGCGTCGCCGTGGACCTGGTCGACCGCGGCGCGGCGCTGCGCGAGCGCGGCCGCGACCTCGCCGCGTTCCAGCGCACGCGCGTGCCCGACCCCGAGAGCAACCTGCTCTTCGGCGAAGGCGGCGCCGGCACGTATTCCGACGGGAAGCTGTACACCCGCGTGGAGGACCCGCTCGAGATCCCGATCCTCGAGGAGCTGGTGCGCTGCGGCGCGCCCGCCGACGTCCTGTACGACGCGCGCGCACACGTCGGCACCGACCGCCTGCACAAGCTGCTGCCCGCGCTGCGCGCGGGGCTCGAGTCGCTGGGCGTGCGCTTCCACTGGCGCACGCGCGTCGACGCGCTCGTGCTCGCGCCGGGTACGCCCGCGCGCGTGACCGCGCTGGCGACCGCGCGCGGGGAGCTGCCGTGCGACGCGCTGCTCTTCGCGCCCGGGCACAGCGCGCGCGACACCTGGCGTGCGCTCGCTGCTCAGGGCCTCGCGCTCGAAGCGAAGCCCTTCCAGCTCGGCGTGCGGATCGAGCACCCGCAGCCGCTCGTCGACCGCGGCCGCCACGGCGACGGCCCCGAGGCGAAGCTGCTCGGGCCGGCGTACTACTCGCTCACTTCGCGACCCGGCGAAGGCGCGGCCGGCGCGCACAGCTTCTGCATGTGCCCCGGCGGGCAGATCGTCGCGAGCGTCTCCGCGCCGGGCTTCCTGTGCACGAACGGCATGAGCAACTCGCGGCACTCGTCGCCGTGGGCGAACGCCGCGGTCGTGACGACGCTCGGCCCGCGCGACTTCGGCGCAGGGCCGCTCGCGGGCGTCGAGCTGCAGGAGCGGCTCGAACGCGCGGCGTTCGAGCTCGGCGGCAGCGACTACCGCGCGCCCGCGCAGCGCGCGCCCGACTTTCTGGCGGGTGTGGCGACGACGGACGCCGGTCGCTCGAGCTACCGCTTCGGCACGCGCCCCGAGCGCATCGACCTGCTCTTGCCCGAGCTCGTGCGCGACGCGCTGCGCCGCGCGCTGGCGAGCTTCGAGCGCACGCTGCCGGGCTACGCCGGGCCCGAGGGTCTGCTCGTCGGCGTCGAGACGCGCAGCTCCGGCCCCGTGCGGATCCCGCGCGACCCCGAGCATCTGCGCGCGCGGGGCTTCGCGAACCTGCTCCCCGTCGGCGAGGGCGCAGGCACGGCCGGCGGCATCATGAGCGCGGCCATCGACGGCGCGCGCGCGGCGCAGGCGCTGCTGCGCGACGGCGTTTGAACCGTATACTGCGCGCGCCATGAGGGCCAGTCGATTTGAAACGCGCTGACTTCGCCGGGCTCGCGCTCGCGGGCTACTGCGTGCTGAACGGCTCGTTCGTGCCCGCGTTCGCGAAGCTGACGACGCACGCGGCGAGCGGGCTCTCGAACGCGCTCCTCGCGAGCGCCTTCGGCGGGGTCGCGGCACTCGCGCTGATGCTCGCGCGCGGCCAGCTGCCGCTCCTGTTCGACAAGCGCGACTTCCCGACCCTGCTCGCCGTGGGCGCGCTCGGGACGGCGCTCGCGTTCGTGCTCTACTACTCGGGCGCGAAGCGCGTGTCCGCGATCGAGACGGCGCTGTGCGTGCAGACGGAGCCGTTCTACTCGCTGCTCGGCACGCGCTTCGTGCTGGGCCATGCGATGCCGCGGCGACGCGTCGCAGCAGTGGGCGCGATCGGTCTCGGCATCGCCGTCGCGATCGGCACGCGGCCAGTGTCGGGCTGGCTCGGCCTCGGGCTCCTGCTCGCGACGCCGCTCGCGTGGCAGAGCTCGCACTGGGTCGCGCTGAAACGGCTCGACGTGTTCGACCCGATGCAGCTCTCGGGCGCGCGCTACGTGTACGGGACCCTGGTACTCTTGCCGGTCTGGCTGCTGCTCGAAGGAACGGCGGGGCTGCCGGCGCGCGCCGAGCTGCCCGCGTTCCTGCCGACGGTGGCCGTACAGGGGGCGGTGTTGTCGTTCGGCGGAACGCTCGCGTGGTACGGCGCCGTGAAGCGCCTGGATCTGACGCGCACGACGGCGATCGTGGTGCCGTCGGCGCCGATCGTGTCACTGCTCGTGTCATATCTCGTGCTCGGCGAGCAGGTCACGCTGCGCCAGGCCATCGGCTTCGCGCTGACGGCCGCGGGCGTGCTCGCATTCGCGCTCTCGCCGAGCGTCGGTGCGAAGCCGGAGCCGCACATGGAGCCGAGCATTGGCCTCGAATAGGCACGGCTTCGCGCTCGACGAGTTCCTCGCCTCGCCCGAGGCGGGCGGGCTCGCAGCGTCGCCCGACGACCGGCGCGAGATCGCAACGCGGCTCTCCGACGCTCTCGCGGAGGTCGGCCGGCCGCTCACCCAGCTGGGCGCCGACGACGTACACGGCTGGCTCTTCCACGCGGTGCCCGAGCAGTTCGACCCCGTCGACCCGCTCTGCGCGCACGTCGGCGCCACCCTGCGCGCGCTCGTCGCGTTTGCGGCGCGCACGAGCGGCGAGAAGCTCGAGCGCCTGACCCGCGCGCTCGACGAGTCACTCCCCGAGCTCGAGCACGCGCTCGCTCACGGCCACTCGCACCACCATCACCACGGCGACGACGAGCCGCAGGAGCCGTACGTGCGCGCCGCTCCGAAGGTCGGCCGCAACGACCCGTGCCCCTGCCGCAGCGGAAAGAAGTTCAAGAAGTGCCACGGGGCGTGATTCGATCCAGTTGCTCGAGAGGACCGGAAGGCTATCTGAGCTTCTCGACGTCGCCGGGCTTCCAGGATTGGTCGTAGAAGGCGCGCGTCGGGCCGTAGAGGCGCAGAATCACGAAGAAGCCTTTGCCGGGCACGGTGGCCAGCCAGTTCCTGCCGGGGCCAGGCGAGCTCGGGCCGAGGTAGACATCGGTCGAGCCGTCGGGGTTCTTCGCGGGTCTGTCCATCTGGCTGAGCGACGGGAACGGCTGGCCGTTGTCGAGGCCCGCGGCCGTCTCCGCGTCGTACACCGTCACCGACCAGAACAGCTTCGCCGGAATCCCGGCGGGCAGGTGCAGCTTGTACGAGCGGTCGCCGACGAGGAAGTCGCCGTCGGCATCCTTGAAGGCGCAGGGATACTTCGCGCCCACGTCGGGCAGGCTCAGCGCCATGCCCGGGCTGGTCGAGTACGCCAGGGTGAAGAAGCCGCTGCGCAGCTCGGTGTCGGTGTACGTCGCAGCCTCGAAGGTGGGCGTGCCCGGCGTCGGAGGGAACCCGTTCATCCACTGCCGATCGCCGTAGTACAGCCCGCCGTGGCGCTCGGTCGTCGCGACCTGGCCCACGAAGCGCCCCATCTCGGCAGCGCGGCGCGCGGCCTTGTCGAGGATCTCGTGCTGGTGGTCGTCGGGATCGAAGGACTGGTCCTTCACGATGCCGAGCGACTGCAGCATGCCGCGCATGTCCATGTCGCGCGGGTCGACGTACTCGGCGTCGATGAAGCGCTTCAGCATGTCGAACGCGCTGGCGTCGCGCGGCGGGAGCATGTTCACCGCGACGCCCGAGGCATCGGGGAACATCATCTTCTTCGCGTAGGCGCGCTTGCCCAGTGGGTAGATGCGCGTCTGCTCCATCACCTTCACGGGCGCCGCGAGCTGCTTCGGGTCCTTGAAGAAGCCGCGCCAGAACACGAACACGCCGTACGTGCGCGAGCGGTAGGCGAGGAAGCCCGCCGGGACCTTGCCCGCGTAGTCGGGCGGCAGCACGAGATACTTGCCGCCCTTGCCCTGGTCGGGGCCGGGCAGGCCGACGTCGCCGCACCAGATCTTACCGCGGAGCTTGGCGACCGAGCAGATGGGCCGCTGGAAGAAGTCGTCGAGGATGCCCTGCAGACCGGGCGGCGCCTCGATGACGAGCGGTCCGTCGGCGTGCAGGTCGAGATAGCCCATCGCGTAGATGACGTCGGAGTTCGGCGTCGTGACGAGCGTCTTCGCGTCGAGCCGTTCCTTCCAGATGGGCAGCACGTTGTAGCCCTCGCCGAACTTGCCCTCGGAGCCCTCCTTCATCGCCCGCATGTTCAGCGCGGGCAGGGCCCACAGATACGACTGCACGGCGCGCTGGTAGAGGAGCTCGTCGCGCAGCTTCGCCGCGCCTTCGGGCGTCGGGTAGCCGCTCTTGAACGAGCTGGCGGGTCGGACCGAGTCGCCTTCGCTCGCACAGCCCGCGAGCGCGAGCAGGAGCGCGAGCGCGAGCGCTACCAACCGAGCACCGACGCGAAGACGAGCGGCGCCACGATCGTGGCGTCCGACTCGATCAGGAACATCGGCGTCTCCTCGTCGAGCTTGCCCCAGGTGATCTTCTCGGTCGGGAAGGCACCCGAGTAGCTCCCGTAACTCGTCGTCGAGTCACTGATCTGGCAGAAATAGCCCCAGTACGGGCACGGCCTGCGCAGGTCTTGGTGGATCATCGGCACGACGCAGATCGGGAAGTCGCCGGCGATGCCGCCGCCGATCTGGAAGAAGCCGACGGTCGAGCGCGCCTGCGCGGCGGGAATCGCGCGCATGCCGACGGCGTCGTGGCCGCTCGTCTCGACGGGCGGCAGCTCCTCGAGCGTCTTGCCCATCGTGGTCTTCACGTACCAGCGCGCGAGCTCCGCCATCGTCTCGAGCCCGCTCTTCACGATCTGGAAGTTCGACAGCTCGCCCGACACCACGTGGGACACGAAGATGTTCCCGAGCGTCGAGTCCTCCCAGCCGGGCACGAAGATGGGCAGGTTCTTCTCGGCCGCGGCGAGCAGCCACGAGCCCGCCGGGTCGATCTGATACGAGTCGCGCACGCGCCCTTCGAGCAAGAGCTGGTACATGATCTCGTGCGGGAACCAGCGCTTCTTCTGCTGGTCGGCGCGCACCCACAGGTCGAGCACGTGCTTCTCGATAGCGCGAAACGCCTTGTCCTCGGGGATGCACGTATCGGTGACGCGGTTCAGACCTGCGCGCTCGAGCTCCTTCTCGTCCGACGGGCGCAGGTTCCGCCAGTTGGGGATGCGCTGGTAGTGGTCGTGCGCGACCAGGTTGAACACGTCCTCCTCGAGGTTCGCGCCGGTGCACGAGATCGCGTGGATCTTGTCGCGCCGGATCATCTCGGCGAGCGACAGGCCGAGCTCCGCGGTGCTCATGGCGCCCGCCATGGCGAGCAGCATCTTTCCCCCGCCGTCGACGTGGCGCTCGTAGGCTTCGGCGGCGTCGGCGAGCGCGGCGGCGTTGAAGTGTCGGTAGTGCGTGCGGATGAACTCGGAGATCTTCATCGGGGGCTCCTGTATTTCGCGGCGGCGGCGAAGCTTAGCGTAGGATAGGGGCCGGTATGGGGGAGCGGCAGCAAATCTTCTCGGGCACGGAGCCCGTGCGCGAGCGGCACCGCATCGATTCTGCGCGGCTCGAGGCCTGGATGCGCGCGAACGTGCCCGGCTTCCGCGGCCGGCTCGAGGTCGCGCAGTTCAAGGGGGGCCAGAGCAACCCGACGTACCGCGTCGAGGCGGGCGGCACGCGCTACGTGGTGCGCCGCAAGCCGCCGGGGCAGCTGTTGCCCTCCGCGCACGCCGTCGACCGCGAGTACCGCGTGCTCACCGCGCTGCAGGCGACCGGCGTACCGGTGCCGCGCACGTTCGCCCTGTGCACGGACGAGAGCGTGATCGGCACGTGGTTCTACGTGATGGAGTGCGTCGAGGGCCGCGTGTTCTGGGAGCCCGCGCTGCCCGATCTGTCGAAGGGCGAGCGCTACGCGATCTACGACTCGCTGTGCGAAGTGCTGGCGAAGCTGCACTCGGTCGACCACCGCGCGATCGGGCTCGGGGACTACGGCAAGCCGGGCAACTACTTCGCGCGGCAGATCTCGCGCTGGTCGAAGCAGTACGACGCGTCGGTCGAGCGCCCGCACGAGGCCATGGTGCGGCTGGCGGACTGGCTGCCGCGCACGATCCCGCCGGGCAACGACACCGCGATCATCCACGGCGACTTCAAGCTCGACAACACGATCGTGCACCCGACGCAGCCGCGCATCGTGGCGATCCTGGACTGGGAGATCTCTACGCTCGGTCACCCGCTCGGAGATTTCACATATTTGTGTATGCCGTGGTTCCGGCTCGGCGCGTTCCGCGGGCTCGACCTGGCGGCGCTGGGCCTGCCGGCGCTCGACGAGTACGCGGCCTCGTACTGCCGCCGGACGGGCCGCACGAGCATCGACTCGTTCGAGTGGTACGAGGCGTTCCACCTGTATCGCGCGGCGTGCATCTACCAGGGCATCCTCGGCCGCGTGCGCGCCGGCACGGCGTCGAGCGACCACGCCTCGTCTCTCGGCGAAGGCATCGCCGCCCAGGCCGAGGCCGCGTGGGAGATCGCGAAGACGCTGGGCGCGTGAAGCGCGACTTCGCCAGGCTCGTCGCGGCGGCGACGATCTCGAACTTCGGTTCGATGCTGACGGCGATCGCGCTGCCGCTGTTCGCGATCCAATGGCTCGACGCGTCGGCTGCGGACATCGCGGCGATCAACTCGGCGGCCATCCTGCCGGGGATCGCGCTCGGCCTGTTCGCGTCGGACGCGATCGACCGCATGCGGCGCCGCCCGGTGCTGATCGGCGCGGACCTCGCGCGCGCCGCGCTCCTGGTCGCGCTGCCCGCGGCCGCCTTCGCGGGTGCCCTGCGCATGGAGTGGGTGATCGCGTTCGCCTTCGCGCGCGGCTTCTTCGACTTCTCGTTCTCGGTGGCGGAGTACGCGTACATCCCGACGCTCGTGCCCGAGGCGGCGCTCGTGCGCGCGAACAGCCGCATGCAGGCGGGCGAGTCGAGCGCCGAGCTGGTCGGCTTCGCTGCGGGCGGCTGGCTGGTGCAGTGGCTGTCGGCGCCGCTCGCGCTCTTCGTCGACGCGGCGACGTACCTCGCCTCGGCGGCGCTGCTCGTGCGCATCGGCGCTGCCGAGCCGGCGCCGGCACCGCGCCCTGCTGAGCCGCGCCGCGGGGCGGGGCTGCTCGCGGGCTTCCGCGCGATCGGCCGCTCGCCGGCGCTGCGGGCGATCGCCGCCGCGAACGTGCTCGCCATGGTCGCGGGGCAGGCCACGAACGCCGTCTACATGCTGTTCGTGTTCCGCGAGCTCGGCTTCGCGCCGGGAGTCCTCGGCGTGCTGTTCGCGCTGGGCGCGCTGTCGTCGCTCGCGAGCGCCTTCCTCTCCGAACGCGTGCCCGAGGCATGGGCCCAGGGTCCCGCGCTCGCCGCGGGGCTCGCGATCAACGCGTTCGGACCGGTGCTGCTGGCGCTCGCACCCGGACCTACACTGATCGGTGTCGGCGCGATCGCCGCGCAGCAGCTCATCGGCGACGGCGGCTGGGTGCTGTTCGAGATCCACCAGCGCAGCCTGCGCCAGAAGCTGGTGCCGGGAGCGCTGCTGGGCCGCGTGAGCGGGGCGATCCGCCTCGCCAACAACGCCGCCATGCTGGCGGGCGCCGCGCTGGGCGGCTGGCTCGGCACCGCGTACGGGCTTCGCACGACGCTCGTCGCGTCGGCGGGGATCACTGCGCTCGCCGCGGGGGCGGCGCTCTTCGTGCGCGGCGAAGAGACGCGGCGCGTGAGCCCGGCCGCTTCCGCGGAGGGCTCACGCGCCGAGTGACTCGCTAGACGCTAGAAGCGGTAGCCGAAGCCGGCCTGGAACGAGAGATAGTCGAGGCCGCGGCCCGAGCCGGTGAGGCCGAAGCCAGGCGGCGGGGTGACCTTGGCCGTGTTCTTCACGAACTCCGTGCCGATGTTCAGCAGGAAGTTCTTCGACAGGTACCAGTCGAGGCCGGCGCCGAAGCGGGCCGAGAACGTGCCGTTCGCGATGTCGGGCGAGATGAACGGCGATGTGCTGTCCAGCGTCACGAAGGACGCGCCGAAGCCGGCCAGGAAGTACGGCTGCAGCGTGCGGTACGGCGCGACCACCTTCAGGTTCGCCGTGAGGGTCTGCAGCTGGGCGCGTCCGATCGCCGTGTGCGCCGCCCACATGTGGAAGTCCTTCATCCACTCGTACTCGACTTCGGTGGCGATGAACTTGTTGAAGCGATAGCCCGCGCGTGCGTTGATGCCCCAGGAGTCGCCGACCTGCGCGCCGAGCGGGTTGTAAGCGTCGCCGACCGTGTTGGTCATCTGCTCCAACGAGCGCGACCCGCCGATGCCGATGTAGCCGCCGGGGCGGTCGTAGGGATCGTCGTTGTCGTCCGCTCGAGCCACGTGAGCGATCGACAAGGCGGCCAACAGGGCCGCCGTGAGTGCCAAGTATCTCATGTCTGCTCCCTTTCTCGTTTCAGCCGCGTGCGCGGCGGGTCACTCGTCTTCCCGAAAAGCTCCGCCTACTTCTTGGTCGGCGGAAACTGCGCCAGAACTTGATCGACCGCGGTCTGGATGCGCGCCTGCCGTTCTTCTGGAGTCTTGAGCTCCTGCAGGCGCGACTGCGCCGAGCCGCGCCAGATCACGCTGTTCGAGTCAGGATCGATGAAGTCGACGAGCAGCGTGCCGACGTCGTACTCGTCGACCACGGTCTGCGCGCCGCCCACCCCATACCAGCCGCGGTAGGGTCCATAGCCGGTGTAGATCGTGCGCGCGTCCAGCTTCTGCTGGATCGCGATGTGATACGCCACCAGGAAGTCCGGTCGCGGCACGCTCTCCTTCGCGAAGCCCTTCGCGGCCAGCGCCTTTTCGAGCGCGCCCTGGATGCGGGCGTGCACGAGCGGATCGTCGAGGCGCGGATTGCCGGTGACGCTCGGAGTGGAGCTCTGCCACGCCCACGTGTGCAGCTTCGCGAAGTCCGCGTTCGGGTCCCAGTCCTGCTTCACGTCGATCGAGCTGCAGGCAAGGGCCCAGAGCGACAGAGACAGCGCAAGAGTGACTCGCAGAGCTGGATTCATTCAGGCGCTCTGCCGCACCGACACGAGCTGTTCGGGCGCCGGGAAGCCAGCCTCGCCGAAAGCTTCGCGGATCACTCGGTTCGTGTCGAAGTAGACCTGCCAGTAGTGCTCGTTGTTGCAGTAGGGGCGCACGGCGAGCTTCGGCCCGAACGCGGTGAATTCGAGGATCTCGATCGTGGGCGCGGGATCCGGGATGACGTGCGGAATCTTGGCAACGCGCTCCCGCAAAATGCGCACCGCCGCCGCGGAATCCACCGTGGCTGCGAGCTGTGCCACGAGATCGACGCGGCGGTACGGGTTCGTGGAGAAGTTCTGCAAGGTGTCGGAGAGGATCTTGTTGTTGCCGACGAACGTGCGCACGTTGTCGGGCGCGTTGATGGTGGTGTTGAAGAGCCCGATCTCCTCGACCGTTCCCGTGACTCCGCCCGCGGTGACGAAGTCACCCGTCTTGAACGGCCGCAGGATCATCAGGAACACGCCCGCGGCGAAGTTCGAGAGCAAGCCGCTCCACGCGGCGCCGACGGCGAGTCCCGCGCCCGCGAGCAACGCCGCGAAGCTCGTGGTCTCGACGCCGAAGAAACCCAGCAGCGCGACGACGAGCACGACGTTCAGCGTGACTGCCACGGTGGAGCCGATGAACCCGATCACCGTCGCGTCGATCGGCTGCCGCCGCAGGGCACGCTGCATGAGCCCGACCGCAAAGTGAATGAGTCGGCGCCCGATGATCCAGAGCGCGAGCGCACCGAGCAGCTTCAAGCCGAACGGTACGAGCCACGACATCGCCACGTCGTAGACGTGCGTCAGCGAGTCTGTGGTGGGAATCGCTTCTCTCCCTCGTGCAGCGCTAGCGCGATCTTAGCCCAGACCCCGCCGCTTGGTCGCCACTCTCATCTTCGCTCTTTATTCGCAGTTGCGAATCCCCTCCACGATGATCGTCTGGGCAATCAGTCCGACCGGTTCGATGACGGTGTACACGACGCTGATCCCGGCATCGGGCACGTTGTCTTCGATGCGGACGCGCGCCGCGCACAGGTTCTCGTCGCGGATGACGTCGGCGGGATCCTTGCCCGATACGCGCACCAGCCCCCAGATCGCGAACCAGGCGCGGTACTCGCGGCGCACGGCGGCGGGGTCGTCGGCCGCCATGACGCGGACCGAGCGCGCGTTCGGCGCGCTGACCTCGACGTGACTGCAGGCCGCGCTCACCGCCAGCCCGACGACCGCGCAGAGCCGCCTCAAGGATTGCCTTCCACCACCACCGTGCGCCGCACGAACGTGAACGGGCTCGTGAAGGTGTTGACGATCGAGTCCCACGCGGAGCACTCGGTGGAGACGCGGACCTCGCTGAGCTGGTGGCGCGCGATCGTCTCCGCGGTGCTCGTATCCGAGAGCGGCTTTCCGCCCCACAGCGCGTACCAGACCACGCGCTCGTCGCGGACGCGCGCGGGCTCGTCGGGCTCCATGTAGCGCACGCGGCTCCCCGGCGGCGCCTCCACCTGGATGGCGCCGCACGCCGCGCAGACTCCCGCGGCGAGCGCGGCGGCCAGAGCACCGCGGCGGAGCGTCACTTTACGGTGTAGCCCCGGCCCTCGAGGCACGCGGAGTAGGCCTTGTTGTACGTGCCGAGCTTCGCCTGGACGTCCGCGTTCTGCGCCTGTTGATTGGCCTGCGTCTGCTGCTGCGCAGCCTGCTGGTTCGCCGCGTTCTGCTGCTGCTTCGCGCGCTGTCGCGAGCCGCCCACCATGGTGCCCGCGACTGCGCCTGCTGCAGCGCCCTTGCCCGCGTCGCCGGCGATCGCGCCGATGGCCGCACCGCCGGCCGCGCCTCGCACCGCGCCGCGCGCGCGCTCGCCCCCCACCGGCTGCTGCGGCGCAGCGGCCGGAGCCGCCGCTGGCTGCGACGCCTGGTTCGCGAGCGCGACGGGATCGATGCCCGTGTTCTGCTTGGCCCAGCCCTGGCACTCGGTCTGATCCTTGCTCTGCTGCGCGGCGCTCTGTCCCTTCGCGGGATAGATGACGAGATCCGCGGCGACGGCGTTCGCGAAGACGAGAATTGCGGCGGCGCACGCGAGATGAACGAACGTTCGCTTCGGCATTGGCGCTCTCCCCATCGGCACGCGCCGATGCGCCCATCATACGCCAACGCGCCGCGGGTCTGGTGGGTTGCGCGGAGCCGGTCTACGCTGCCGTCCGCAATGCCGCTCCTGCGCAGCCGAGTCGCGCGTGCGATCCTGATCTTCGCGCTCTCCGCCGTCGCGCTCGGCTGTGCGACGCCGGTGGGCATCCAGCGCACGTCGCTCCTCGCCGTAGACCGCGAGCTCGCGGCGAACGCCCTCACGAGCGACAACCTGAGCGCGTACTCGCGGGAATACCTCGAGCGACTCGGACTCGCGAGGCTGTACCAGGACGATCCGCGCGCTGCGCTCGAGAAGATGCGCGAGGGCCTCGGCGGACCCGACGAGCACGAGCGGTACCTCGCGCTCGCCGAGCTGTGGTTCGCCCACGCGGACAAGACCGACGACCGCGGCGAGTACCTGGCCGCCGCGCTGTGCGCGTACGAGTTCCTCTTCCCGGGCGCCACTTCGCAGGCGACGAGCCCGTTCGACGTCCGGCTGCGCTTCGCGCT
>Ga0335077_10007837_pt1 | contig 13236 bp, 10 predicted proteins | sample Lox_Sample_31_FD_207151 | JGI IMG/M metagenome (GOLD analysis project Ga0335077, IMG submission 207151) | Soil microbial communities from Loxahatchee National Wildlife Refuge, Florida, United States - Lox_Sample_3.1 | ecosystem: Environmental > Terrestrial > Soil > Wetlands | place: USA... | reverse complement strand
CCAGCAGAACCAGCCCGCGGCCATGTTTTTCACCGACGATGTGCAGGCCGATTACGATCGCATGAAAGCCCGCGGCGCCGAGTTCACCATGCCGCCAACTGACGTGACCGCTTCCAAGATCGCCATGGTGAAAGACACCTGCGGTAATCTGATTCAGGTTACAGAGCTAAAGCGCTGGTAAGGCGGCGGGAAACTGATGATCAATCGCGAGCACTACACACCCGGTCCCGCCAACCTGGCGCGCGTACAAAAGGAGCGCGGGCCAAAGGGCGAAGACAAGTGGACACTCATTCTCGTCCGCGAGCTGCGCCACGCGCCAGAAAGAGTCTGGCAGGCGCTTACCGATCCGGCGCAGCTGCGCGAGTGGGCGCCCTTCGACGCAGATGGCAATCTGGGCATGGGCGGAGCCACGGTGAAGCTTACCACTGTGGGCGCGCCCGGGCCGCGCATCACTGAAACCACCGTCAAGCGCGCCCAGGCTCCCCGGCTGCTGGAATACAGCTGGGGTGATTTCAATATGAAGTGGGAGCTCGAAGCCTCCTCCGGTGGCACGCGCCTGACGCTGTGGATCAACATCGGCCACCGCTTCATCTCCATGGGCGCCGCGGGTTGGCAGGTTTGCTTCGACGTGTTGGATCATTATCTCAGCGGAACTCCCATCGGCCGCATCGCCGGCCCCCAGGCCATGAATTTCGAGGGCTGGCGGCGTTTGAATGCGGATTACGCGAAGCAGTTCGGCATTGAACCGCCCAACTGGCCGCCAAAAACGGCGCAAGAATCGTGAAAGGGACCAAGGCCAACTATGCCGAACAGCCAGGGAAACTCCCAGGGTTCACGCGTAACGCTGCACATGGTTTCCAGCCTGGATGGGTTTATCGCCAAGAAGGACAACACCATCGCCTGGCTGGATAGCCCGGGCAGCGTTTACGAAACCGGCATTTCCATTTCAGAGGAAGAAGTTGCCGCCTTCCTCAAGACCATCGACTGTTACGTCATAGGTTCGCGTGCTTACGAACATGCGCTGGAACTGGGCTGGCCCTACGGAGATACTCCGACGGTGGTGGTGACGGGAAGGCCATTGTCATCGGCGAGAAAGAGCGTCGAATTTTATTCGGGCGATCTCAAGGGGCTGGTTGAAGTGAAGCTCGCGCCTCGATTTCGCAACATCTGGCTCGTGGGTGGGGCGATGCTGTGCCAGCGTTTTCTCGAGCTCGGCCTGGTAGATGAAATTCGGTTGACCATTGCTCCCGTTCTATTGGGTGATGGACTGCGGCTGTTTGGCGGGCTCACCACCGAGCAGCGCTGGAATTTGAAGAACGTGGTCGCCTACAGGAACGGATTTGTTGAGCTGTTGTACTCCGCTCCCAAGGCGTGAAAGGTATCGGACCCTATGTCAAACGCAAGTCTTTCCAAAAAGCAACGTGAAGAAATGCTCAAGGCACTGCAGGCCCGCTTTGAGAAGCACATCAACCGCCACCAGGGGCTTGAGTGGGCCAAAGTGCAGGCAAAGCTGGAAGCGAAGCCTGAAAAACTGTGGTCACTCAGCGAAATGGAGAGGACGGGCGGTGAGCCCGACGTGGTGGGCCACGACAAAAAGACCGGCGAGTACATTTTTTACGACTGCGCCGCGGAGAGCCCCACGGGCCGCAGAAGTCTCTGCTACGACCGTGAGGCGCTCGACTCAAGGAAAGAAGCGAAGCCAAAAAACAACGCTCTCGATTTGGCGGCTGCCTTGGGGGTTGAACTTCTGACCGAGGAACAATATCGCGAGCTGCAGAAACTTGGCGAGTTCGATGTAAAAACCTCGAGCTGGGTGAAGACACCGGCTGCCATCAGAAAACTGGGGGGCGCGCTGTTTTGTGATCGCCGCTTCGAAACGGTTTTTGTGTATCACAACGGCGCAGAATCTTACTATGCGGGCAGAGGATTTCGGGGATGGCTCAGGGTCTAGCTGTGAATCATTATCGGGTGAGTACGAACTAAGGGGAAATGACCCCGAACCTCTCACGGATCGGGGTCAGAGCGGGCCGCCGCCGGCAGACCCTTTGTATTTCCCTATTTTCTTTGACTCCCGCGATTCACCGACGTAAGATTCGCCGATCGTGCTTCAGTCCATCTCTCACTATCGGATCATTGAGAAGCTCGGCGGAGGGGGGATGGGGGTGGTGTACAAGGCCGAGGACACCCGCCTTCATCGCTTCGTGGCCCTCAAGTTTTTGCCCGAGGATGTGGTCAACAACCCCCAGGCACTGGCGCGATTCCAGCGGGAAGCGGAGCTCGCCTCCGGGCTCAGCCATCCGAATATTTGCGCCATCTACGACATAGGCAACCAGGACGGGCAGGCATTCATTGCCATGGAATGCGTAGATGGCATTACGCTGCGCAGCCTGACGAATGGAAGGCCGCTCGAGATCGAAACCCTGCTGGATTTGTGCATTGAAATCGCAGATGCCCTGGATGCAGCTCACACCCAGGGCGTCATTCACCGCGACATCAAGCCGGCCAACATTGTGGTCACGACCCGCGGACACGCCAAGATTCTGGACTTCGGACTAGCCAAGGTGACCACCCGAAAGCGCGAAAAGATAGGAGCCGCCGCCAGCATCTCGGACGAAACCGAGGATGAACACCTGACCAGCCCGGGGACAACGCTCGGCACCATCGCCTATATGTCTCCGGAGCAGGTTCGGGGAAAAGAACTGGATGGCCGCAGCGATCTGTTTTCATTTGGAGCCGTGCTGTACGAAATGGCAACCGGGAAACTGCCGTTCCGCGGAGAGACTTCGCATCTTGTCTCCAAGGCCATTCTCGACTCCGTGCCGGTTCCGGTGGTGCGCCTGAACCCTGATATTCCGGAAGAGCTGGAGCGCGTGATCGATAAGGCGCTGGAGAAGGATCGGAATCTGCGTTATCAGAGCGCCGCCGATCTGCGCACTGACTTACATAGGCTGCGGCGGTCTCTCGATTCGGCCAGCCGAAGCTCAGTTGGAATTGATGTCGAGGAAGAGGAGGAACCGCCTCAGGAGCGTAGGAGCGCCAGCCGTAAGGCACGAGCTGTCAAGGAAGGCGAAGCAGCGCGGAAACCGGGCTCCAGTCAGAAACTCGATGTTTCGGTCCTGGACAGTTCCTCGGTCATTCTGATTGCCAAACAGCACAAGGGTAAGACCGCGGCGGCGATGGTCACGCTGCTGATCTTGTGCGGGGCGGCCGGGATCGGCTTCTATTCTCTGCTGCATGGCCCCGTTTCTGTCCCCTTCCAGAACGCGCCGCCGAATCAGGTCACCAGCTCGGGGAATATCAGCGCGGCGGCGTTATCGCCGAGCGGCAAGGCATTCCTCACGGTGGCTGACGATCAGGGCCTGTACAGCCTCTGGTTTCACAACGTGGCGACCGGCAGCCAGATGCAGGTCATCGCGCCCTCGCCTACTTCCTATCTGGATTTGTCGTTCTCGCCCGATGGGAACTATATCTACTACCGCCGCCCGAGGAATCAAGTAACCAACACCTCAGACTTCTATCGCGTGCCGGTATTCGGGGGTGGAGCGGCGGTGGTGGTTCGGGAAATCGAGCGCCGGCCGGTAATCTCGGCGGAGGCACGCCGCATCGCCTATTTTCGCTCCAACAAACCGGAAATCGGAAAATACCAGATCTACACTGCGGGTCTGGATGGAACCGATGAAAGGGCCATCCGCACGGGCACCATGGATAGCCGGCCGCTGGCGCTGTCGTGGTCTCCGTCGGGAAAGCAGCTCGCGGTCGGCTACTTTCTGCCAGGCGGCAACGCGGGCGAAATTGAAGTCGTGGATGCCGACTCGGGAAAGTCTCATCCGCTGACCACGCTCGCTGATCAAATTCCGCTGCAGCTGAACTGGTCCAAAGACGGCGAGGGCATTTTTATCAACTACGCCCAGAAACTCTTCCGCAACCGGTGGCAGATCGGCTGGATTTCAAAAAACAGCGGCCCACTGCACAAAATCACCAACGACACGAATTCCTATAGCGACTTGACGGTTTCGGCGGATGGTAAGGCGCTGTCGGCGGTGCAGAAGAAGTTCACCACCAGCCTTTATTTCCTCGATAAGTCCGCCAATTCTGCGGCCCAACTCTCCCCCGTTTCCATTTCCGTGCGCAACCCCAGAGGAGTGGACTGGACGGCAGATGGAAGCGTGCTTGTGCTGGACGAAGAGCATGCCTGGAAAATCGCCTCCGACAAGTCTGCGGCGCACCTGTTCGAAAACAGTGACGGCTGGATCTATAGCGCGTCGGGCTGCGGCAACGGGACGGTGGTGTTTTCGTGGATTTTTCATCAGGGGAATGGCGCTCGCGTGTGGCGGCTGGCCGCCGACTCGGCCAGCCCCGTCCAGTTAACCCAGGGCGCATTGGACTTTTCCCCGATATGCTCCAGGGACCAAAAATGGGTCTATTACTATCAGGGCGGCCACCTGCTGCGGATCCCGCTGAACGGATCAGGCGCTTCTGAGACGGTGCCCGGAACTGGCAGCATTCCGGGCGTCTCCGGCAGGTTTTTTGCCGACATTTCCGCGGACGGAAATACTCTGGCCTATGTGACCGATGCTGCGGATCCTGCCACGGGGAACACCGTAGAGAAGGTGGCGTTGCTGAATCTTGCCCTCGCGGCGCCCCCGCGGCTTGTGGACGTGCAGCCCAGCATCTCCGGCTATTATGTGAATTTCAGTCCCGGCGGGAAATCGGTAATTTACCCAGTTCGCGAAAAAGGGGTGGATAATCTCTGGTTGCAGCCGCTTGACGGCTCAGCGGGCAGCAAAATGACGGACTTTCCGGCCGACGAAATCGAATCTTTCAAGTGGTCGCCGGACGGGAAGACGCTGGCCATGATTCGCCGCCATTCCGAATCGGACGTCGTTCTTTTGCAGGATTCGAAATAGTGCGCTGAACTTGACGGCAGGATGAGCCTCCCAGCGACGATTGAGTTGGCCGAGCGATAAGATCTTCTCCCCGCCCCTTTCCTTGCTCTTTTCGACTGCCTCGATTCCGTCTCCATAACATGGCGGCAGCCTCATGGTCACTGCCTGCAGGAGGGATCAGAGCGTTCCGCTATCCCCGAACCTGGGACTTGTGCGGATGCAGGAAGGTGGTGTCAATTTCGCAGCCCACCAGGAGCGCCACGCCGGCCATATACATCCATAGCATCAGGATGATCATGGCGGCGAGGTTTCCATAGATGACGCTGTAGTTGCCGAATCTGGAGACGTAGAAGCGAAATCCGCTCGAGGCCAGCGCGATCAGCGCTGCGGCCACGACATTGCCGGGCGAAACCAGCCGGAACTTAAGCTTGGCAGCGGGCCCGAAATGGTAAGTCACGGCAAGAGCCAGCAGCAAGCCGACGGCAAGGATGATCCAGCGGAGTGTGGCGAAGAAGACAAGCAGCGGGCGGCTCCATCCCATCAGCGACGCCAGCCACGACTGAACCACCCCGGCGAAGATCACCAGCGAGAGCGATCCGATAGCCAGCAGAAAAAAGAAAAGCATGAGGAGAATCGCCGTGGCCCGCGCTTTCCAGAACGATCTCCGTTCCTTTACGTTGCAGACCGCATTGAGTTGCTCCATGATGGTGTACACCCCGGTAGAGGCCGACCAGAGAGTGAAAATCAGACCGAAAGTTAACAAGCCTTCTCTGCCTTCGGACGCAACGTAGCGCAGAGTTACTTCGAAAAGCTCGGCCGATTGCTGGGGTAGAACCTGGCGCAGAAGATCCAGTATGGCCTGCTGCAGGTGCGGGATGGAGAGGTAGGGAAGCAGGGAAAGGACAAAGATTGCCGCCGGGAAAACCGCGAGCAAAAAGAAGTAGGCAAGGACCGCCGCCCCGTCGAAGATGTGGTCGGCCTGAATTTCACGCCACAAATTTCCGGCGAAATGAATCAACCGCCCGTGAGACGAAGTGCTCGTTGTGGAGAGGCCCCTTTCCGCGTGGTTCGGCAGCAACTGTGCGCGTGTTTTGTTCTTCGATGCAATCGCCGGAGACAAAGGGGGCAGGGCGGGCTCGGATTACATTGAAGCGGCGGGAAGTGGCTGAACAGGCTGCGGCAAAGGGCTTTCCAGGGAGTTCGGGGAATTCGGGAACGGACGGAAGTGACCCGGTTTTCGGCCAGGCGCCAAGGCAATCTCCAGGAGTGACTGCCACGCACTGGAAGGGGAAAATCGGGGTCAGTTCCGGTGGGATCAGGCGCAAAGCCACGGTTTTGTGGAAGGAACGGCTTGGAAAGTTGTGGAATCCCACCCCTTCGACTTCGCTCAGGGCAGGCTCTCGCCGCCAAGAACGCGCCAGGATTGGGGGCGCCCACCGTTTAGGAGCGAGTCCACCTGGTTGCGCCGCCCCCGCCTTTACACCCTGATTCCTAACGTGTTATTCTCAAAGGCGTTACAATCAACGAAAAAAACAGAGACAGGAGTGCAGCAGAGTAGTGCTAGCCAGAGCGCAGAAGCAAGTCCTGATTGACCAACACCGCACGCATCCCACCGATACGGGCAGTCCGGAAGTCCAAATCGCGCTGCTAAGCGAGCGGATCGGCCAACTGACGGAGCACTTCAAAACGCACCAGAAAGACCACGGCTCGCGCCGCGGCCTTCTCATGCTGGTCAGCAAGCGCCGCCGCTTGCTCGACTACCTCAAGAAATACGATTCCGAGCGCTATAAAAACGTCGTGCAGAAACTCGGCCTGCGCAAGTAGAAGCCGTGTCACTGTGTCCCGCCGGTTGTACGTGCAGGACCGCCGGAATCCCTTGCCCTTCAATGGGACCCCCATGCCATGAGCAAGGCCAAGACGAGGAAGCCTGGGAAGCTGGTGTTTTTGAGCGCGTTCGTTGATCTGGCATTTCCCCACTGGCCAGCGCTCGCCGCTTCACCCGCATGCTCTCCTGACAAGAGGAAATGAATTTATGAAACCAGAAGCACAGCACGTGACTGTTGAACTCGCCGGAGGCAAGCAGCTCTCCTTTGAAACCGGCAAACTGGCCAAGCAGGCCCACGGTTCAGCCGTAGTACGCATTGGCGATAACGTCATTCTGGCGACCGGAACCGCCAACCCCGAGCCCCGCGAAGGCATTGACTTTTTCCCCCTCACCGTGGATTACCGCGAATACACCTACGCCGGCGGGCGCATTCCCGGCGGCTTCATCAAGCGCGAAGGGCGGCCGAGCGAGCGCGAAATTCTGACCAGCCGCATGATTGACCGGCCCATTCGGCCGCTGTTCGCCGAGGGCTTCAAGTGCGAAACCCAGGTGATTGCGTTTGTTCTCTCGGCCGACACGGAAAACGACCCCGATGTCGCCGCCATCAACGCAGCCTCATGCGCGCTGACTCTTTCCGACATTCCATTTCTTGGGCCCATCGGCGCCGTGCGCGTTGGGCTGGTGGATGGGCAGTTTGTAGTCAACCCCACCTATACCGAGATGCGCGACGGTCTGCTGAACATCATGGTAGTGGGCACGGCCGACGGCATCGTGATGATCGAATCGGGCGCCAGGGAAGTGAAAGAAGAAACCGTGGTGGATGCGATTGAGTTCGGCCACACGGAGATCAAGAAGATATGCGCCGCCATCAACGGCTTGCGCGAGAAGGTGGGCAAACCCAAGCGGCAGGTCGCGCCGCCGGAGTTCGATGAGGCCTATTACAAAGATCTCGAAAGCCGCATCGGCACACGGCTGGCCGAGCATCTGGATACGCAGTTGCACCCCAAGCTCGAAAGCTACGAGCTGGTGCGGGCGCTCAAGAAAGAATTGCTGGCGGCGCTGCCCGAGGACGACGAAGCCGCGCCCAAGAAGCTGGAACACTATTACGAGGTTCTGCGCGAGCGCATCTTCCGTTCGCAGGTGATCGAGAAGAAGCGCCGTCCCGATGGGCGCGCGTTCGACCAGATTCGCCCCATCTGGATCGAGGTCGGGGTGTTGCCCCGCACCCACGGTTCTTCCATCTTCACCCGCGGCGAAACTCAGGCTCTGGTGACCACGACGCTCGGCACCAGCGAAGACATGCAGCGTCTGGAAGCCTTCGAAGGCGAGGCCAAAAAGCGCTTCATGCTGCATTACAACTTCCCTCCGTTTTCGGTGGGCGAGGTGGCATTCCTGCGGGGCGCGGGCCGGCGCGAGATCGGGCACGGAGCCCTGGCCGAGCGCTCTATTTCCGCCGTACTGCCCGGGGAAGACACCTGGCCTTATGCCATGCGAGTGGTCTCTGACATTCTGGAATCGAACGGGTCGTCTTCCATGGCCACGGTGTGCGGCGCGTCACTTTCGCTGATGGATGCCGGGGTTCCGCTGAAGGCCCCGGTGGCAGGCATCGCCATGGGCCTGGTGAAAGAAGCCGACGACTATGCCATCCTGACCGATATCGCGGGCGCCGAGGACCACTACGGGGACATGGACTTCAAGGTCGCCGGCACCAAAGACGGCATTACCGCGCTGCAGATGGATATCAAAGTGGCCGGCATCACGGCGCAGATCATGCGTGAGGCGCTGGCGCAGGCGCAACGCGGGCGGATGTACATTCTGGAGAAGATGGGGGAGGCCCTGCCGGCGGCGCGCGAGAAAGTTTCCGCCTATGCGCCGCGCTTCTACACCTTGCAGATTCCGGTGGATAAGATTCGCGACCTGATTGGCCCGGGCGGAAAGATGATCCGCAGCATCATTGACCAGACCGGGGTCAAGATTGACGTGGAAGATTCCGGCAAGGTGAACGTGGCTTCGAACGACGAGGCGTCGGCGGCCAAGGCGCTGCAGATCATCGGCGACCTGACCGCGACCGCCGAGGTAGGGAAGACTTACCTGGGCAAAGTTTCGCGGCTGGCCGATTTCGGCGCCTTCGTGGAGATTCTGCCGGGCACCGATGGCCTGCTGCACATCAGCGAGGTGGCCGAGCACCGCATCAAGGACATCCGCGATGAATTGAAAGAAGGCGACCAGGTGCTGGTGAAGGTGCTGGCGGTGGAAGGCAACCGCATCCGGCTTTCGCGCAAGGCGATCCTGAAAGAGCAGCGCGCGAAGATGGGCGGGGGCGCGCCGGCGGAAGGCGGGGCCGAGAGCCAGAGCGAAGGCAGCGGCGAAGGGGTGCGGGCCCCGGCGCTCACCATCGAGGGCGGGGGCGATTTTCCCGATGACGAACCGAACTTCAATCGCGATGAGCCACAACGGGCGCAAAGCGATCGCGCTCCCGACGACCGCGGCAGCCGCGGCCGATTTGGCGGCGGCGGGGGCGGTCGCCGTCGCGGACGCAACGGGCGAGGCGGCGGAGGTCATCACGGCGGGCATGGGGGACATGGCGGCGGCCGTGGCGGACGACGGTAAAATTCAGGGAGTGCGAAGGCCGCGGAGTTGAGTCCGCGGCTTTTTTTGGGGGGTCAGACTTCGTTTGCTTGCGCTGGCTCGAGGGTTGTTGCTGTATTGCGCCCGGTGTATGATCGGTGCACGTGACGCGGGCGGGAGTAGTTCAGCGGTAGAACGCCAGCTTGAGGCGTTTGGCGGGCGTGAGGCGGAGCGAATGCGAGGCCGGGAGTCCGCCGCCGAAATCCCGAGCGTAGCGAGGGATCTGTAGTCCGGTTTCACTGAGCGGGAGTAGTTCAGCGGTAGAACGCCAGCTTCCCAAGCTGGATGTCACGGGTTCGATCCCCGTCTCCCGCTCCATTCACTGGGTTTTGGGCGGCGCCTCAGGTTTGACGTCGGCCGCTGCCTTCTGCAGGTCCTCGACCGAACTCTTATCCAGAACGTACAACGAGGGGCCATCGGCGCGTTTAGCTAGGTATTGGTTGCCTTGCTTCGCAATTCCGACTTTTTCGATGCGCTTGCCTTTGTCTGAAGTCACGGTGATCTCGATGGAGGGCGCGGCGAACCCGGAGTCGGCAAACTTGTTGGCGGAGAGATCGCGCAACTGGTCCACGAAGGATTCCGCCGGCGCCATTTGCAATTTCTTGCCGTCCCCCGACCACCAGTCGGAGCCGCCTTTGGTCAGGAAAGAAGTCTTTGCGCCGTCCCGAAACTCAACTTTCTCGGGGCCGTTGTAGCCGAAATCAAATAACTTCTTTTCCCGGAAGTCTTCCAGCTTCTTGTTAAGGCCCTGCCCCAGGTCGCTCGAGACCTTATACACGCCGCTCACCACGCTCGATCTGGCGTAGTAGTCATCTTTCTTCTTGCGGACCTGCAGCTCTTCGGTGCCGGAGCCGGTGCTCAGTTTGGCAGTCGCCACGGGCGTGGCGGAGGCGAAGGCCGAGGCATTTTGTTTCTGATCGTTTCCGCCAGTAAGCTCCATCCTGGCGTCGGTGAGCGTTCGCACCAGATCGTCCACTTGCAGGTTGTCGGTGCGCAAGGGCCTGGGTTTCACGATCTCCCATTGAGCATGATCCTGGTTTCGGCCGAAGACGATGTTTTGCTGGCCGGCTTGCAGTTCGAGCCGGCTTATCTTGGCAGAATCGGCGGTAATCAGGCGCTTGTCGCGCAAATCGTCCATGCCTTTGTCGAGGGAACTCTTGCTATAACTGGCGATGGTGAACACGCGCGGATCGTTTTCCAGCTTGGCATAGAGATCGGTGCCGGTGGGAGTTTCGTCCCCGATCAAGAGCTGCTGGGTTTTGTTGCCCTTCTCCGTGAGATCAACTTCGACGGTGGGATTGGCCAGGCCATACTGGCTCAGGTCGGCGGCCTTTTCATCCACCAGCTCAACCGAGTTCAGGGGATGAACACTGGAGAGCAGGCTGTTCACCGAATCCTGATCGGCGGGCAGCGGCTGGGGCGCGGTGATCTGCCAGGTGTCGCCGCTCCTGGCAAGTGCGACGGCCTCGGAGCCCTTGTCTTTGACTTCGACCTTGCTGATATCGGCCGGCTGAACGGAGAGAATCGTCGGAGAGGTCGTGGCCGCGGCCTCGGCATTTTCCGCGGGCTTGTGATGATTCGACCAGTACAGCGCCCCGACTAACCCTGCCAGAACCACAGTTGCAATCAGCGGACCGCGCACCTTCATAGCCGTTCAACCTGGGCGTTTTCTTTCATAGGCAAATTCCGCTCGCTTACCTTCTGCGCCACCATACGGCCACACCGCCGATCACCACCAGCAAGGGCAGAAGGATCTGGCTGGTAGTGCGTACCCAAACCATTTGCGCCTGGGTCATGGTGACGCGACGGTCCTCGGGAGTTTTGGGGCGGATGGAAATCAGGTCTTCGTCGGAAGAGAGCCAGTTCACCGTGTTCAGGGCGAGATCGCTGTTGCCATTGAAATTGATAAAGGAATTGGCGGCCCACAGCGAACTGCCCACCACCACGAAGCGGCCCTGCGAGTTCTGCTGGCCGGTGTTATAGGTGCCCGCGGCCGCCAGGGTCAACGGACCTTTCTGGTTTTTGGGGTCGTTGACGTTTACCTCGGGAGAGCTCAGGTTGGTGGTCGCCAAGCTCGAGTTGGAAGAACTGAACAGCTTTTCGACCGTGGTCTTGCTGCCATTGCTGACGTCGAGCGAGCGCGACAGCGGGAAGCCTGTGGCGGTTCCTTTGATGTCATCCACGATGGGATGGGTATCGTAGTGCGTCACCAGCGCGACCTGCGGGCCCAGGCCGACGAGCTGCCCCATGGGGTTCAGATCGAGGATGAGGTTCTTATCCATGGTGACGCCCCAGGTCTTGAGCATGGCATCGAGCTGATCGTTGCCGGCGATGCCTTGCCGGGTGCCGCCGCTCAGCGGCGGATCGAGCATGAACAGGGCGCGCCCGCCGGCTTCGACGTATTTCTGGATGGCATCTACCTCGGGCTGCTGGTAGTCGCTGCCCGGGCCGCCCACCACCAGCACGGTGCACTCCGCCGGGACCTCGGCCTTTTCCAGCAGGCTGATGGATTTGGTCTCGTACTCGTCTTTGCCCAGCAGATCGTTGAAGCGCGAGTAGCCGTTGCGGCTGCCGTCATCAATCTGGTGCTCGCCGCTGCCGGTCACGAAGCACACGGTGCGGGTGTTGTTTTTGATATCGCGGATAAAGGCGCCGGTAATGCCCTCTTCGTCGAAGCTCTTGGCCTCTTCGTGCTTGTGCCCGATCTGGACGACGGCGGTGCCGTAGTTCTTGATGCCAGCGGCACGCGCGAGCTGCGGCTGCTTATCAGGGTCCACGTACTCCACATGCACCTTGTGCGAAAGGTTGGCGTATTCGTCGAGCAGGTCCTTGGCCTGGCGGAAGTGCGTGGACTGGTCGTAGTAGGTAATGGTGGCGGCCTGGTTCAATCCCTTGACGATCTTGGCGGTCTGCTCGGAGAGGCTGTAGCGCTTGTTGGCGGTGCCGTCATAGGACTTGTTGTAGCGCTCGGCGAGCACGTTGGCCACGGTCACAATCGCCAGCACCACCAGGATGTACACCGCGGCATAAGCTGCGTACTTGGTTTGCCGCGCGGTCAGCAGGCGGGTATTCACTACGACCTCCAGCGCAACGATTCCATGGAGCGGGTGGTGAAGAACAGCCCCAGGAAAATCAGAGTCAGGTAAAACACCGCGTCCTTGGAATTGATCACGCCTCGGGCGAAAGACTCGAAGTGGGTGATCACTGACATGTAAGAGAGCACCACGGCCCAGGTGGCAGTCTCGTATCCGCCGACCCATCCCACCACCCAGAGAAGCAGGCACACGCCAAAGGTGGTGGCGCCGGCGATGATCTGGTTCTTGGTCAGCGTGGAAATGAAGGTGCCCACCGCCAGCAGGCCGCCCGCCTGCAGCAGCAGGCCCAAATAGCCGATGGCCAGCGGCTTCCAGTCAGGATTGCCGTAGCGGAACAGGAAGGCGAAGTTGATCGCCGTGAAAAACAGCATGCAGCCGTAGAGCGCCACCGCCGCCAGCCACTTGCCGAGGATGATTTCCACATCGCGCACCGGGGAGGTGGCCAGCAGCTCGATGGTTCCGGTGCGTTTTTCCTCAGCGAACAGCCGCATGGTGATGATCGGGATGAAGAACAGGCCGGTCACGCTGATGTTCGTAAGCAAGGGACGGATGATCTGCTCGTTGATGTTCATGGGGAACGTCTGGCCGCGCATCTGCGACTCGATGCCCATGAAAACGAAATATCCCAGGGCATTCCAGAAGAAAAAGCCGAAGATCAAGGCGAACATGGTGAGCAGCAGGTAGGCGATCGGAGAAACGAAATAGCTGCGCAGTTCCTTGCGAAAGATGATCCAGACATTTCTCATTTTTTAGGTTCTCCCGCCATGACTTCTTCCAGCTCGGGCGGCGGAGGCGGCGCATC
>Ga0335077_10007836_pt1 | contig 13237 bp, 14 predicted proteins | sample Lox_Sample_31_FD_207151 | JGI IMG/M metagenome (GOLD analysis project Ga0335077, IMG submission 207151) | Soil microbial communities from Loxahatchee National Wildlife Refuge, Florida, United States - Lox_Sample_3.1 | ecosystem: Environmental > Terrestrial > Soil > Wetlands | place: USA... | reverse complement strand
CGAGCTGGTGCAGCCGGTCGGCCAGGCCCACCAGCGCCCCGAGGTCCCCGCGCGGCATCTCCCCGGACGCCCCGATGGGCTTGTAGTGGTCCTCGATGGCCTCGGCCACCTCCGGCTTCTGACCCTCCAGCCGTGCGTAGTGGCCGCCCATGATGCCCTGCAGCTCGGGGAACTCCCCCACCATCCCGGTGTTGAGGTCGACCTTGGCGAGGGAGGCGGCGAGGGCGAGGTCCTCGAGGAGCTCTTCCTTGCCGAGGGCGCCGGCGAGCGCGGTCGCGATGACGACCATGCGGCCGGCCCGGTCGAGCTCGGTGCCGAGCTTGGCCTGGTAGGTCCGGCGCCCGAGGTCCGGGTAGCGGTCCTTGAGGGTCCGCTTCTTGTCCTCCTCGAAGAAGAAGCGGGCGTCGGCCAGGCGGGCGCGCAGGACGCGCTCGTAGCCGCGACGGCTCACCCGCGGATCCCTGACCGGGGTGCCCGAGACGGCGATGAAGCGGTGGGTGAGGCGTCCCTCGCCGTCCTGGACGGCGAAGTAGCGCTGGTGGTTGCGCTCCTCGGAGATCACCACCTCCGGCGGCAGCTCCAGGTTCTGCGGGTCGAACTCGCCGAGGACCGCGGTCGGGTACTCGACGAGGTAGGTGACCTGCTCGAGGAGCGGCTCGTCGGGGCGCACCTTCCCGTGCGCCTTCCTCGCCGCCGCCTCGAGCGCGCGCTCGATGGCGACGCGGCGCTCGGCGGGGTCGACGAGGACGAAGGCCTTGCGGAGCCTCGCCAGGTAGTCCTCCGGCGTGCCGGTGAGGGCGATCGACCGCGGGGCCTTGAAGCGGTGGCCGTAGGTGACCCGGCCGGAGCGGACGTCGCCGTAGCGGACCCGGAGCGGTCGGCCGCCGTAGAGGGCCACCATCCAGCGCATGGGCCGGGCGAAGGTGACGGTCTCGTCCCCCCAGCGCATGGCCTTCTTGAAGCGGAGCCCGGCCACCAGGCGCTCGAGCAGCGCCGGCAGCACCGCCTCGGCGCGCTCGCCGCGCTCCCGGCGCCGGGCGGCCAGGCGCTCGCCCTTGGGGGTCGGGACCCGCAGGAGGGCCTCCACCTCGAGGCCCTGGCTCTTCGCGAAGCCTTTGGCCGCGGCGGTGGGGCGCCCCGCGGCGTCGAAGGCCTGTGCGACCGGCGGGCCGAGGGCCTCGCTCTCGAGGTCCTTCTGCCTGGCGTCGACTTCGCGGGCGAAGACGCACAGCCGCCTGGGGGTGCCGAGCGCCCGCACCTCGCCGTGGGCGAGGCGCGCCTCGTCGAGGGCGCGGGCGAGGTCCTCTTCGAGCTGCCTCAGGGCCGGCGGCACGAAGCCGGCCGGGAGCTCCTCGCTACCCACCTCGAAGAGGAGGTCCCGGCTCTCCTTCTTCGCCGCCGCGCTCGCCCGGCGCGTCACGAGAGAGCCCTCGCGCCGTGGCCCTTCTTCACGCCCCTGAGGAGCGGGAAGCCGAGCTTTTCGCGGGTGGCGAGGTAGGCCTCGGCGCACCCCCGGGCGAGGGCCCGCACCCGGCCGATGTAGGCGGCCCGCTCGGTCACGCTGATGGCGCCGCGGGCGTCGAGGAGGTTGAAGGTGTGGGAGCACTTGAGGCAGTAGTCGTAGGCCGGGAGCGGGAGCTTGAGCTCGAGCAGCCGCCGGCACTCGGCCTCGTAGGTGGTGAAGAGCCCGAAGAGCATGGCCGGGTCGCTCTGGCGCATGCTGTACTCGCTCTGCTCGTACTCGTTGCGGTGGAAGACCTCCCGGTACTTCACCCCCCTCACGAACTCCACGTCGTAGACGTTCTCCACGTTCTGCAGGTACATGGCGATGCGCTCGAGGCCGTAGGTGAGCTCGCAGGCCACCGGCTTCACCTCGAAGCCACCGGCCTGCTGGAAGTAGGTGTACTGGGTGATCTCCATCCCGTCGCACCAGACCTCCCAGCCGAGGCCCCAGGCCCCCAGGGTGGGGCTCTCCCAGTCGTCCTCCACGAAGCGCAGGTCGTGCTCGAGGGGGTCGATGCCGAGGGCGCGCAGGGAGCCGAGGTAGATGTCCTGCACGTCGGGAGGATGGGGCTTCAGGATCACCTGAAACTGGTGGTGCTGGTAGAGGCGGTTGGGGTTCTCGCCGAAGCGGCCGTCGGCCGGGCGCCGCGAGGGCTCGACGTAGGCCACGTTCCAGGGCTCCGGACCGAGCACGCGCAGGAAGGTGGCCGGGTTCATGGTGCCGGCCCCGACCTCCAGGTCGTAGCCTTGCGCGAGGATGAGGCCCCGCTCCGCCCAGTAGGACTGGAGCTTCAAGATGAGTTCCTGGAAGGTCACGCCCGCTCCTTGTTCCGGGGTGTAAAGCGCGCCGACCGCGCAAGGTAGAGTCCCGTCCCTCCCCCTGTCAAAAGGTAAGTGCTTCCCGCGGCCCGCGCGGGCCCTCGGGTCAGAGCACCTTGCCCACCTCGTCGAGGAAGCGGCGGCTCGCGAGCGGCGCGCCGAGCTGGTACTCGATGAAGGCCGAGAGGGCCTCGCGCGCCTCGCGGGCCTGCGAAGGCGCGAGCGGCGTGCGCGCGGCCTCCTCGAGCCCCTCCCGCTGCAGCCGCGCGAGGGCGAGGAGCGTCTCCCGGGAGAGCTCGAGGGTCGCCCGCCTCCCCCCCGAGCAGGCCGGGCACAAGGCCCCGCCCTCGGCCGGATCGAAACGGACCCGCGCCACCCCCACCCCGGGGTCCCGGCCACAGGAGGCGCACTCGGCGAGGCGCGGCATGAGGCCGGCCGCCTCGAGCGCCTTGAGCTCGTAGGCCCTGAGCCCGGTCGGCTCTGCCGGGGCCGCCTCGAGGCGGAACAGGTACGCCTCGAGGAGCGCGAGCAGCTCGGGGGCCTGCTCCCCCTCGTGCACGAGGTTGCGGGCGAGGTCGCAGGCGTAGCCGGCGCACCCGATGCGGGCGAGGTCGCCCCGGATGGCCGGGAAGGCGCGCACCACCGCGACGCTCTCGAGCCCGAGGAGGTCCCCTCCCCTGCGCTCCCGCGCCTCGGCGGCGACCACCGTGAAGAGCTCGAGGGTGCCGCCGAAGCGGCGCCGCGAGGCGCGCGCCCCCCGCGCGAAGAAGGCGACCTTGCCCCGCTCGGCGGTGAAGAGGGTGACGATCCGGTCGGACTCGCCGTAGTCCACCGCGCGCAGGACCACCCCGCAGAGCTTGACGAGGCCGCTCACCGGCCACCGCCTCGCGCCGGAAGGCCCCGGCCGGGACCCGCTTCGATCGTCCCCTCGCCCATGGCTCAAGCCTCTAGTGCGAGGGGCCGCCCGCGGCGCCGTCGGCCGCCGGGGCGACCCCGGCGCCGCGGTGCTCGCGCGGCGGGCCGATGAGGGTCGCCACCGCCATGGCGAGGAGGGCGAGGGCCACCGCGGCCGCGAGGACGAGGCGGAGCGGGAAGCGCCGCGCCGACGGCGCCGCGCTCTCCTCCGGCCCCACCACCTCCTGGAAGCGCAGCACCACCTCGTCCGGGTCGAGCCCCACCGCCCCGGCGTAGGAGCGCAGGTAGCCGAAGACGTAGGCCTTGGGCGGCATGCGATCGGGATCGCCCGACTCGAGGGCCTCGATGACCGCCGGCGCGAGCTTGGTGAGCTTCGAGACCTCCTGGCGGTCGAGCCCGCGCAACTCGCGCTCCTGCAAGAGCCAGCGCCCGAAGGCGGCCGCCGCCGAGGCGAGCCTCGCCGCCCTCTCCTCCTCGCCGCTCATTTGAGCGCTCCCAGCTTGTCCTTGCACTCCTCGACCACCGGGTCGCCCTCCAGCGCGGCGCAGCGCTCGAAGGCCCGGCGGGCCTCCTCGGGGTCAGAGGCCTTCATCTCCACCAGGCCGAGCTGGAACCAGGCGTCGGCCGAGCCGGCGCACAGCTCGCTGTAACGGCGGAAGGAGGCGAGCGCGTCCTTGAGGCGTCCGTCGGCGAGGAGCACCCGCCCGAGGTCGCGGTGGCCGCGGCAGTAGCGGGGGGCGAGGGCGAGGCAGGTCCTGAACTCGGCGATGCCGTCATCGTGGCGGCCGAGGCTGTCGAGGGCCTGGCCCTTGTTGCAGTGGGCGAGGTAGGCGTCCCGGTAGGTGGGGTCGGCGAGGGCCGCGTCGAACTCGCCCAGCGAGGCCCCGAGGCGGCCGGTCTGGGCGAGGAGCTGGCCGAGGGCGTTGTGGGCGTCGGGCTGCTGGGGGTCGATCTCGAGGGCCCGCCGGTACTCGTGCTCGGCCTCCGGCAGCCGGCCCAGGAACTGCAGCGCCAACCCGCGCCCGAGGTGGGCGAGGACGTGCCGCTCGTCGACCTTGAGGGCCTCGTCGAACTCGCGCAGGGCCTCCTCGCGGCGCCCGGCCTTCAGGGCCTCGGCGCCGAGCTGGTAGTGGATGTCGGCCGCCTCCAGCTGCCTCTTCGTGGGCCCGTGAGCGCAGGCGAGGAGGAGGGGGAGCACCAGGGAGAGGGCGCGCAGGGCGGGGCGGAGGCGGGCGCTCATGGTCAGAAGCTCGCGAGGAGGCGGGCGAGGGCCATCTCGCGCGGACCCTGCCCCTCGGCCTGGGGGGGCTCGGAGGGCCTCGGGCGCGAGAAGAGGGGCACCCGCTTCAGGAGGCGCTCCTGCTGCTCGGCGCTCTGGTTCGTGAAGCGGAGGTCGTCGAGCATGAAGCCCATCGACTCGAGGAAGTGCAGCCCCTCGGTCCGCGCGGCCCGGAAGGCGTCGAGGCCGAGTTCGCGCGGCTCGTAGGCGTAGATGACGTTCTCGACGGTCTGCGGCAGGTAAAGTCCGACGTAGAGGGCGAAGGCACCCGAGGGCGTGCGCAGCCCGCACAAGAAGCCGTGGGCGGCCTGCGAGGGCTTGCTGGGGATGGAGATCTGCGGCTGGTTCAGGCTCTCCACCAGCGCCACCACCCGCTCCCGCGTCGCGTCGACGAAGGCCATGGTGGGGTCGGGACGAAACAAGGGGCCTCCGCCTCGTGCGCCGACGGTGAAGGTGCCCCGCCGCGGCCCTCCCGGGCGGCGAGCGGGCGCGCGCGGCGCTCAAGCTGGAACTCCTAGCCCCGCCTGGCCAGGCGCGTCAAGCCGGTCACACCCCGCGCGCCTCGGCTCCCCACACGAGCTTGTGCAGCTGCAGGTTCAGCCGGGCGTCGACCCCGCTCGCCAGGATCCAGCGCGCCACCTCACGGGCGTCGACCGCGCCGTGGACCGGCGAGACGAGCAGGGCCACCCGGCCCTCGAGGCGGTGGGCGCGGATCACCTCCAGGCTGTAGCGCCAGTCGGCCTCGGAGGCGACCACGAACTTCACCTCGTCGTGGCCGCGCAGGCGGTCGAGGTACCCGAGCTCGAGGGTGGCTTCGCCCGAGGCGGGGGTCTTCACGTCGACGATGTTCACCACCTCGGGCGGGAGCGCGTCGAGAGGGCGCTGGCCGTGCGTCTCGACGGTGACCTCGTACCCTCGCGCGAGGAGCTCGCCCGCCAGCGTCGGAAGCTCCTTCTGCAGCAAGGGCTCGCCCCCGGTGAGCAGGACGAGCCGGCAGGGATGGCGGGCCACCTCGGCCAGGATCTCCTCGCGGGGCATCTCCCGCCCCCCGCTGAAGGCGTAGGCGGTGTCGCAGTAACTGCAGCGCAGGTCGCAGCCGGTGAAGCGGACGAAGACGCAGGGCCGGCCGGCCCGGGTCCCCTCCCCCTGGATGCTGAAGAAGATCTCGGTCACCCGCATGGCGGCGGGTATCTAACGCTCGGCGGCGGCCTCCGCCTCGGGAGCCTCGCGACGCGGCCGGGCGAGGGCGAGCGAGGGCGCCCCGGGTCCGCCGTGGCGGCGCAGCCGGCCGAGCTCGCGCTCGATGCGGCGCGGGTAGTCCTTGAACCGCTCGGGGATCGCTCCCTCCTCGTCGAGGTAGCGCAGCAGCCGGTTCGGTCCGGCGTTGTAGGCCATGAGGGCGAGCTCGGTCGAACCGAAGGCGCGCACCAGGCGGCGGTAGTAGTGGATGCCGGCCCGCACGTTGAGGGCGGGGTCGTCGGGGTCGCCGGGGAGGCCGAAGCGCTGCGCCTCGCGGCGCAGGGTGCCGGGGAGCAGCTGCATGAGCCCGCGGGCGCCGGCCTCGCTCTCGGCGAGCTCGTCGAAGCCCGACTCGACCGCGATGACGGCGAGGACGAAGAGCGGGTCGAGCGAGGCGCTGTGCGCCTCCTCGTAGATCACGTCGGCGAGGCGCGTCCGGTCCCTCTCCGAGAGGGCCGGCATGCGCTCGGCGAGCAAGGACTCGAGCTCGCCGAGCCATCTTTGGCGCTCGGGAACCGGGCACGGCGAGCTGCCCCCGCAGGCGGCCGAGACGAAGGCCGAGATCCGCGGCAGGCTGGGCAGGTCCGCCAGGGCGCCCGGAAACACCATCACGGCCGCCGCCACGGCGACCGCGATGAGGGCGCTCGTGCAGCCTCTCGCCGTCGGCGCCCTCACGCGGGGGCGCCCTCCTTCTTCTCCTCGTCCTTGGCGCGCGCCTGACCGAGCGCCTCCACCCGGGCGGCCAGGGTGTCGACGCGCTGGCGCAGCCCCTCCAGCTCCTCGCGGGTGGGCAGCCTGAAGCGGCTCGTGGCCCGCTTCACGGCCTCGTCGATGGTCTTCTCGATCTCCTTGCGCTGCACCTGCAGCCGCTCGGCGAACTCGCGGGCGTGCCGGCGCACGTCCTCGGGGGTGAAGCCGGCGGCGTCGGCGATCTTGCCGATGACCTTCTCGGCCTCCTGCTCGGCGGCGTTCAGGCCGACGAGCGCCTGCGACCAGGCCTCCTTGAACGTCTCGCGAACGTCGGGCATGGCTACACCTCCGCCGCCGGCCGCTTGGCGGCCTTCTTGGACTTGCGGGCCCGGTCGGCCTTGTCGAGCCGCCGCGCCAGCCGCTCGAGCTCCCGCGAGAGCTCCTCCACCTGATCGCGGGTGGCGACGCCCAGGAAGGCGACCGCCTTGGCCTGCAGCTCCTCCACCTTCAGCATGGCGTCCGAGCGGAAGCTCTCCGCCCGGCCGCGCAGCTCCTGGGCGCGCTCCCGGCCCTGCTCGCGCAGCCGGTTCACGCGCTCGCGCCAGTCGTCCATCCGCCAGTCCTGCTTCGAGAGTCGCTGCACGAGGTCGGCCACGTCCTTGCGGCTCTCCTTTCCCTTCTGCACGAGCTCCTTCAGCACCTTCTGCGCCTCCCCCTCGAACTCGACGAGGCGGGCCTGGGCGGCCTCGAGGGGTTCGCGCAGGAACTCCGGAACCTTGGTACCACTCGTCTTCTCGGCCATCTCGCCACCTGACTTCGGGATGGTGCTTCTCGGGTTCGCCCGACTCGAACCCCCTACGCGTTGAAGTTAACGCGTCGCGTCATGGCCGTCAACCGAGCCCTGAGGGGTCTGGTCTCGGGTCAGAGGTGCTGCTTCCTCGGTCGGCTGGCAACACCCTATTGGGTAGCTGGCTTGCTAAGCAACTAGCGGGCCAGGCACTACCTGAAGCCCTCCCTGTCGTCGGCCCCTACAGCATCACAAATATTTGAAAATCCATCGTGTTTTAGCATTTCCTCGAGCTTTTTCTGCACCCTCGCCGGGAAACATGGGCCCCCATAGATGTAACCCGTATAGGTCTGAACGAGGGTCGCCCCAGCGCGGATCCGTGCATAGGCGTCCTCGGCGCTCATCACGCCACCCACACCCACAATGGGGATGCGCTTACCTGTCCGGGTGTAGATCCGGCGCAGGGCGCGCAGGGCGAGCCCCGCGAGCGGCGCGCCCGAGAGCCCGCCCTCCTCGAGAGCCACCCGGTGGCGCTTCACCCCGCCCGGCCTCTCGAGCGTCGTGTTGGTGGCGACGAGGCCGCTCGCCCCGACCGCGAGCGCCACCTCCACCGCCTCGTCGAGCCCCCGCTCCGAGAGGTCGGGCGCGAGCTTCACGAGCAGCGGCCTCGGGGGCGAGAGCGACCGCGCCTTCTCGCAGCAGGCGGCGAGGAGGTCGTGGAGGGCTTCCTCGCGCTGCAGCTCGCGGAGCCCGGGGGTGTTGGGGGACGAGACGTTCAGGACGAGGTAGTCGGCGAGCCCGCCGAGCGCACCGAGGCAGGCGAGGTAGTCCTCCTTGGCCTGCTCGTTGGGGGTGGCCTTGTTCTTGCCGACGTTCACCCCGAGCACGCCCGGGCGGTCGGAGCGGGCGAGGGCGGCGAGGCGGCGCGCGCAGGCCTGCGCCCCCGCGTTGTTGAACCCCATGCGGTTCAGGAGGGCGCGCTCGCTCTCCAGCCGGAAGAGCCGCGGCCTCGGGTTCCCGGCCTGCGGCCGGGGGGTGATGGTCCCCACCTCGACGTGCGAGAAGCCGAGCGCGAACAGGCCCGGCACCACCACCTCGCCCTTGTCGAAGCCGGCGGCCAGGCCGAGCGGATGCGCGAAGGTGAGGCCGAAGGCCTTCACCGCCAGGCTCGGCCTCGGGCGGGGGCGCAGCGCGCGCGCCAGCGGCCGGAAGCCCAGCACCCGCAGCGCGGCCAGGGCGAGCCGGTGGACCCGCTCCGGGTCGAAGCGAAAGAGCAAGAAGCGGAGGGCGCGCCAGAGCATGGCAGGGCGGGCCTTCTACACCGGCCGCCCCCGCTTGTCACCCGCGACGTGCCACGGGGGGACCGCGAGCGGACCGCCGCCTCCCGTCGCGCCACCCTGGCCCTCGGCGCTCCCCGCCCTCGGGAGGCGAGCCCGGGAAATTCTCAGAGGTCGAGCACCATGACGATGGCGTCCTCGCCCTCGTCCGCGTAGTAGTTGAGCCGCGTGCCGACCTGCCGGTAGCCGAGCGCGCGGTAGAGGGCGATGGCGGCCTCGTTGGAGCGCCGCACCTCGAGGGTCGAGAGGACTGCCCCGGCCGCGCGCGCGCGCCGGCCGGCCTCCAGCATGAGCGCCCGGCCCACTCCGCGACGCCGCTCCTCCACGGCGGTGGCGAGGTTCAGGACGTGCAGCTCGTCGTGCACGATCCAGTAGACCACGAAGCCCACCACCCCCTCCCCGGCGAGCGCGCTCCGGGCCCGGCGCGGCTCGACCGCGAGGAGGATGGTGGACCAGTCGTGCATCATCTCGCGGCGCAACAGGTCGGCCGACCAGGGATGGGCGAACCCATCCCGCTCGATCTCCATCACCCGGTCGAGGTCGTTCATCGTCATCCGCCGGAAGGTGAAGGGCACCTGCGGGAAGGGCGAGGTCGGGCGGGCCGGTTCCGGTGGCAGGCGCATCAGGTTCCCTCCGGCCAGTCCGGCGTCGCGAGGGCCTTCGGGTCGGCGAGGAGGCGGATCTCGGCGCGCCCGCGCACCTCCTGCACGAGCGAGGTCGCCTCCTGCTCCATCCGCTCCTGCCCGAGCCTCGCCCGCGCCTGCTCGCGGTCCCTCGCCTGGGCGTCCGCGGGATGGGCCGCCAGGAAGGCGCTCACGTCCGCCTCGGAGACCTGGCCCGCGTGGGAGACCCGGCTCTCCAGGTACCGGCGCACCCGCAGCATCCGGCGCAGGACCTCCTCGAGGTCGCCCTCGGTCATGTCGCAGCGGACGAGCAGGGCCTGGAAGTCGGCCTCGCGGGCGAACTGCTCCTTGAAGCGCGCGAGCTCCGCCAGCACCTCGCCGCGCTCGATCTCGAAGACCTGCAGGCGGGTGGCCTCGGCGTCGAGCAGGACCTGGTCGATGAGCCACTCGAGCCCGGCCTCCATGGCCGGCGCGTCGAGAGGCCGGCTCGCCGCGAGCACCGCACCCCGGGAGACGAGGGCGATGCGCGCCTCCTCCTCCACCTCCCCCAGCGTCAGGACCCGCGGTTCGGGTGCGGCGGGCGAGCGCACGACCGCCACCACCCGCTCGACCTCCGCCGCGCGCGCCGGGGTTGCGGCCGACGCGAACAGGCCCACCGCGAGGCCCGCCGCCAGCCGCTCGAGCGCCCAGAGCATCCGCCGATTGTAGTCGCCGCCCGGGCCGGGGGCGAGAGAACCCGCCCGCGCCCTGGGGGGCAAGCTCTCGAAACGAGGGCAAAAGGTCCCGTCCCGGGGCCCCTACCCACCGGTGGCCCGGGAGCGGCGCCGCTTCGGCTGGGATCTCCCGGGCGAGGCCCTCCACCCTCCTTCCCGAGCCCGCATTGACGTGCCCGGCCGAGGCGTTAGGTTGGCTCTCGTGCCCGAGCGCGATCTGTACGACATCCTGGGGGTAGCGCGGACGGCCACCGCCGACGAGGTGAAGAAGGCCTACCGGAGGCTCGCCAAGAAGTACCACCCGGACATGAACCCCGGCAACAAGGCGGCCGAGGAGAAGTTCAAGGAGGTGACCGCCGCCGCCGAGGTGCTCACCGACCCAAAGCGCCGGGCGCTCTACGACGAGTTCGGGCCCGATTCCCTGCGCAGCGGCTTCGACAGCGCCAAGGCCGACGCCTACCGGCAGTGGAAGCGCCAGGGCGCGCCCCAGGGGGGGATGCCCTTCGACTTCGGCGACTTCCAGGAGGTGAACGTCGGCGACTTCGGCACCTTCGACTTCGGGTCCATCTTCGAGGACCTCTTCGGCGCCCGGGGCCGGCCGCACGGGGGGCGCGGGCCGGCGGCGCGCCAGGGCGCGCACGCCGAGGCGGAGCTGGAGGTCGACCTGCGCGACGCGGTGCTCGGCGCCGAGCGGGACGTCCGCGTCGGCGGCAAGACCCTGCGGGTCAAGATCCCGAAAGGCGTGGTGGACGGCTCCCTGGTGCGGCTCTCCGGCCAGGGCGCCCCCGGCCTGCACGGGGGCGGGGCCGGCGACCTCTATCTCCGCGTCAAGCTGCGCGAGCACCCCTGGGTGCACCGCCAGGGCAAGGACCTCTTCATCGACCTGCCGGTGACCGTCCCGGAGGCGCTCTTCGGGGCCGAGGTCACCCTCCCCACCTTCGAGGGTCCAGTGCGCCTGCGCATCCCCGCGCGCACCGAGAGCGGCCGCAAGCTGCGCCTGCGCGGCAAGGGCCTGCCCGACCTGCGCGGCGGCGAGCGGGGCGACCTCTACGCGGTCGCCAGGATCGTGCTGCCGGAGAAGGGGGCGGGCCTCGACAAGGTCGTGAAATCGCTCGAGGAGCATTACAAGGGTGATCCGCGCGCCCACATCTCGTTGTAAGAAGCCGTCGGGCCGCGGCGACGGGTCGCTGCGCACCACCTTTTCGTGAGCCAAGGGCCCTCGCCTAGGAGGCGGTCGTGGGACTTCTCGGGTTGTTCGGTTCGAAGGGGGGCCCGAAGTCGCCCCTGCGCAAGCAGGCCCAGCGGCTCACCGAGAAGTACGGCCCTCCCGAGAACCGCCAGAAGGTCATCGGGCAGCTCGCCGACCTGGGCACGCCCGAGGCCCTCGCGGTCCTGTGCCTGCGCTTCACCATCCGGGCCGACACCGGGATCACCGACGACGAGGAGAAGGAGAGCGTCCGCCAGATCCTGGTCGAGGCGGGCGAGAAGGCCGTCGGCCCGGTGAAGGAGTTCCTCGCCCACCAGGAATCCGGGGTGTCCTTCGGCCTGCGGGTCCTCGGCGAGCTCCGGCCGGACGGCGAGGTGGTCGGGACCGTGCTCGCCCTCCTCCACCGCCTCGGCCGCGAGTACTCCCGCGATCCGGAGAAGAAGCTCGTGCTCCTCTCCTGGCTCGCCGAGCACCACGGGGACCTCTCGGCGGTGCTCGCCGTCCCCGACCCGACCGACCCCACCAAGGCCAGTCCGTCGGTGGAGGAGGCCCTGCTCCCCCTCCTCGAGGACATGAGCGACGACGTCCGCATCGCCGCGGTGCGCGTGCTCGCACGCCAGCCCCTCACCGAGAAGAACCGGGTGGCCCTGGTGGAGCTGTTCCTGCGCGACAAGGACAATGCCCGCGTGCGCGGCGAGGTGCTGCAGGCCCTCTGCGACACCCGCGCCAACGTGAAGGGTTATCGCCCGAGCGTGGAGCCCCTCCTCGTCGAGCCCTACTTCCTCGATCGGGAGGCCACGGTCAAGAAGCGCGGCTGACGCCGGGGCGGGGCCTTCAGGCGAGCCGCTCCGCCCGGCCCACCCCGTAGTAGGTGAACCCAGCCGCCGCCGCCCGGGCAGCGTCCCAGACGTTGCGACCGTCGAAGAGCACCGATCCCCGCATGACCCGCTTGAGGCGCTCGTAGTCCGGGGAGCGGAACTCGTTCCACTCGGTGACGAGGAACAGGGCGTCGGCACCCTCGGCGGCCTCGTACGGCTCGCCGGCCAGCTTCACGTGAGGGCCCACGAGCTTGCGCGCGACCTCGGCCGCCACCGGATCGTGCGCGGTCACCTCGGCCCCCGCCCCGGTGAGCAGCTGGATGAGGGTGAGCGCCGGCGCCTCGCGCATGTCGTCGGTCTTGGGCTTGAAGGCGAGCCCCCACACGCCGAAGCGCTTGCCGGACAGGGAGCCGAAGTGCCGGGTCGCCTTGTCGAACAGGAGCCGCTTCTGCCGCTCGTTCACCCGCTCGACCGCCCGCAGGAGGTCGAAGTCCAGGCCGACCTGGCGGGCCATGGTCATGACGGCGCGCACGTCCTTCGGGAAGCACGAGCCCCCGAAGCCCACCCCCGGGAAGAGGAACGAGTAGCCGATGCGCTTGTCCGAGCCCATGCCGCGGCGGACCTGGTCGACGTCCGCGCCCAGCCGGTCGCACAGGGCCGCCACGTCGTTCATGAACGAGATGCGGGTGGCCAGCATGGCGTTGGCGGCGTACTTGCAGAGCTCGGCCGAGCGCGTGTCCATGAAGAGGATGGGCTGCTCGGTGCGCACGAACGGAGCGTAGAGCTCGCCCATGACGGCGCGGGCGCGCTCCGAGGAGGTCCCCACCACCACCCGGTCCGGCCGCATGAAGTCATCCACCGCCGAGCCTTCCTTCAGGAACTCGGGGTTCGACACCACGTCGAAGGGGGCCTTGGCGACGGCCCTCACCACCCCCGCCACCCTGTCGGCGCTCCCCACCGGGACGGTGCTCTTGTTCACGATCACCGCATACTGCCGCAGGTGGCGGCCGATGCCCTCGGCGGCGGCGAGGACGTAGGACAGGTCGGCCTCCCCGGTCTCGCCCGGCGGGGTTCCCACCGCGATGAAGGCCACCTCGCACCCCTCCATGGCCTCCTCGACCGAGGTGGTGAAGGCGAGGCGCTTCTCGCGCGCGTTGCGCGCCACGAGCTCCCCGAGCCCTGGCTCGTAGATGGGGATCCCGCCCTCCCGGAGGAGGGCGATCTTCCGGGCGTCCACGTCGACGCAGGTCACCTGGTTGCCCGATTCGGCGAGGCAGGTCCCGGTGACGAGGCCCACGTAACCCGTT
>Ga0335077_10007835_pt1 | contig 13237 bp, 10 predicted proteins | sample Lox_Sample_31_FD_207151 | JGI IMG/M metagenome (GOLD analysis project Ga0335077, IMG submission 207151) | Soil microbial communities from Loxahatchee National Wildlife Refuge, Florida, United States - Lox_Sample_3.1 | ecosystem: Environmental > Terrestrial > Soil > Wetlands | place: USA... | reverse complement strand
CTTGGCCGTGACGCGCGGCTTGTACATCGGAAACAGATCGGCGGCGCCGGGCTTGGCGTCGTCCTTCTTTTCGCGCTCGTCGCGGCAAGTAGCGCAGGGACAGTGGTCGCGCAAATAGGGGAAATCGTAGCGGCTCGCGTGCCCGTCGGACCACGTTATCTCGACGCCGTCGCCCGTGGTGACGTGCACCTTCACGCTGGCCGGCTTTTTCCGCGAATCGATCGGCAGGAGCATCTCGCGTCCATTCTATCAGACCAAGAGTTGGCCACGGAGGCGCAGAGCATGGCCGCGCGGTTGGGAGAGGATGCCGGGCTTGCGCCGGAATGGCAGCCGGGCGGATACTGGGCACGCAGTCTGGAGGATTGGATGCCGAAGCGAGAGGAAATTGTTTCGGATTTGTGGTGGGGAATTCTTTCGGTGGTCGGAGTGCTTGCGGCGACGGGCTTTCTCGCGCTTGGATTTCGCGTGTTCATGGGCGGGTGGTAGGCAGTCGCGTTGAACCCGGAAAGAGTTCTCCATGTCCACGGCCTACCTGCTGAAAACCGAGCCGTCCGAATACTCCTTCAAGGATTTGCAGCGCGACGGCGCCACGATCTGGGACGGCGTGACGAATCCCACGGCGGTTAAGAATCTCCGGGAAATGACGCCGGGCGCTAAGCTGGTGATCTACGAAACGGGAGAGCGCCGGAGCGCCGTGGGCACGGCGATGGTCGTTTCGGTGGACGCCTCGGATCCGAAGAACCCTCGAGTGAAGATCAAGGCTGGAAACGCGATCGCGAAGCCGGTGACGCTTGAAGAAATCAAACGCAACAAGCTGTTCGGCGATTCACCGCTGGTCCGAATGGGCCGGCTCTCCGTAGTGCCTCTCACCGCAGCGCAGCACAAATTTCTCACAGAGAGCTGAACGCCACGTGGCTGTCTAGACGCGCGCTTTGACTTGCGCGAGGCGGCCGTGCGCGAGCTCGATGCGGCGGTCGGCCATCTGCCCGATCGAGTGCGCGTGCGTGACCATCAGGATCGTGTGCCCCTCGGCGTGGAGCTCGCGGAATAGGCGAAGAACGATTTCCTCGTTGGCTTCGTCGAGATTTCCGGTCGGCTCGTCGGCCAGGATGAGCTTGGGCTGGTTGATCAGCGCGCGCGCCACGGCCACGCGCTGCTGCTCGCCGCCGGACAATTCCGAGGGCAGGTGGTCGATGCGGTCCGCGAGTCCGACGCGCCCGAGCGCCGCCCGGGCCTCGCGTTCGTCGGTGGTGCTGTGAAAATATTGCGCGAGCATCACATTTTCGAGCGCCGTCAGATACCCCACGAGATGGAATTGCTGGAAGACGAAGCCAATCTTCTCGGCGCGGAAGCGAGTAAGGCCGCCTTCATCGAGGCGCGCGACGTCCGTGCCGTCGACGATCGCACTCCCCGAGGTCGGCGTGTCGAGCCCGCCGAGAATATTGATGAGCGTCGTCTTGCCCGAGCCGGAAGGGCCCATGATGGCGATCCACTCGCCGGAATCGACGCTGAACGTGACGCCGTCGAGCGCGCGGACGTTGCCGAACTCCTTGCGCAGATTTTCGATTTTGACGAGCGGTTGCATCATGTGCCGTTTGTCAGTCCATTCGAACGATAGAAATCAAATCTTCAGGGGTTAAAACCCCTGACGGTGCTTGCGGCTTGCGGCGGGGTTGAAACCCCGCCCTTCCACCGTCACTGCCCCCGCATGATCACTGCCGGCCTGATCTTCCCGAGCAGGCGAAGCGGCAACGCTCCGGCCAGCGCCACGCAGACCATCATCGCAATCGTCAGCGGAAAAACGTCCCAGCGCGGCGTGATCGACGTGCCGAAAACGCGCCGGCCCATCCACCCCGCGAGCGCCACGCCCGCAACGCAGCCGACCAATCCGCCGGTCGCGCCGAGAACGCCCAACTCCGAAAGAAATAGCCCGAGGATGCGCGACATCGATCCGCCGAGCGCTTTCATCAGGCCGACGTTCTTGCGCCGCTCCATGGCGAGCGCCGCCATCGTCGCGAGAACGCACATCGCCGTGAGCGCCAGAATCAGCACGATCATCGACAGGATCAGCAGCCGCGTGCGGTCGAGAAGATTGCCTTCCGCTTCCGCCACTTGCCGGACTGGCCGGACATCATAACCGGGAAGGGAACTCGCGAGCCGCGAAACGTAAGCGCCGATGCTCGATCCGGTTCCGCTGACGCTCAATTGCACGAGCTCGATGCGGCCGTCGAGCACCGCGAGCTTTTGCGCAACGCCCAGATTGACGAAGATTTGATCGTCCTCGGCGCCGCCCGCGTCGATCACATCCGCGACGCGAAGGTGCGCGCTGTTCGAGAGATATCTCAGCTCGATCCTGCTGCCCGGCGCAAGCCGAAACTGGCGCGCGACGTTGCGGCCGACGAGGCAACGCTCTTCGTCCGCGCGCGAAGGATCCCAGCCGCCCTCGAATTTCCACGTCGGTTGGAGCTTGCTCGCCTGATCGAGCCACGTCCCAACCGCCACGACGGGAACGTCGCCGACGCGCGCGACTACGTAGAGGTACGGGGCCGCGGCGACCACATCCGGAGTCTTCGCGTTCTCGATTTGCGCGAGCACGGCGGACTCGTCCATCAGCGCGGGCGAGCCGCGAACCTCGGGCGCGCTCTGATTGGAATCGGCGGCTTCCGCGCCGCCCACCCGAGAAACGATCACGTTTGCGCCAAACGACCGGAATTCCTGCGTCAGCTTGCGCTCGATATCGAATTGAAGATTGAGCAGAGCCGAAATCACGGTCGCGCCGCTGGCCACCGCGATCAGCGCCACGGCCAGCCGGCCGCGATTGCTGCGGAGCATTTTCCAGAGCAGGCGGCCGAACATCACTCGCCTCGCAGGATCGGCGCGGGATCGAAACGCGCCGCCCGCCGCAGGGGAATCAAGCCGCCAATCAGCGCCACCAGAGCGGCAAGGCCGAGAATAATCGGCAGGAGGATGATTCGAGGCGAGGCGGGCGTACCGAAGACGCTCTCTCCCAAAAAGCGCGCGAGACCCGCGCCAAGAACAAACCCGATCGCGCCGCCGATGAGCGCGAGCGTCAAATGTTCGACCAGGAAAAGCGTGGTGACGGACGTATTCGTTGCGCCGAGCGCTTTCATGAGGCCAATCTCGATGCGCCGCTCGAGCACGGCCGCGGCGGACGTGGCCACCACGGCGAGCGCCGCCGCGATCAGCGCCGCGAGCGTAACGATCCAGAGCAGCGTGCTCACGCGCGAGAGGATGCGGCCTTCCGAGTCGGCGACCTTGCGAATCGCGTGCACGTCCGTGCCCGGCAGCGATTGCTCGATCTGGTAGCTGATCGACGAGATGTAGGGCGAGCAGAACCAGCGGTCGTATTCCGTAGGCGTCAGAGATTTGGGATCGCGCACGGCGAGAGCGTCGGCGGGTTTCGTCAGCGCGCTGACGTAGAGCTGACGGAACTGGCCGGGATGGCCGGAGTAGCTTTGCGCAACAGCGAGCGGCACGAGGATGGCGTTGTCTTCCGCGCCTCCGGTCGAGACGACTCCGGTCACGTCGAGCGACGCGGCCGGGCTCGCGCCATCAGCGTGCGCCAACTGAATCTTTTTTCCAATCGCGAGCGCTTCGGGATCATTCGCCGCCAGCGCGGCGCCGACGACAGCTTCGTTCGCGCCGTCGCGGAACCATCGCCCGCGAATCTGCCAGGACGGATGCGTCGCACCCAGGCCGGTCGTGAAAGTTGTTCCGTCCGGCACGGGCACCTCGTGCTCGTACCATGTGCCGATCAGCGTCGTGTTCGCGACTTTGCCGCCGGCGAGCTGCGCGGGAACGTCGAGGAACGGCGTGAAGCCGAGAATATTGTGGCGCCAGAAAATCGTTTTGAGCTTGCCGAGATCGGATTCCTGCAAATACGCGCCCTCATCGACAGGGCGGTAATCGACGCCGCCGATTTCAAGCGGCAGCGTGTCGGATTGCGGAGTGACGATCAGATTCGCGCCGAGGCTGCGGAACTCGCGCGCCATGCGGTCGCCCACTTCGAGCGCCACGGTAAGCGTCGCGGTGGCCACGGCCATGCCCACCACGAGCGCCGCCACCGTGAGCATCTTGCGGCGCGGATTGCGCGCGAACGATTGGCCTACGATTCTTGCGAACATCTCAGGAGTGGATCGTCGCGGCGGCGTCGGCCAGCGCCGAGAGATCGACGATCACCTCTCCCCCGGCGACGCTCGACTTCACGGGAATGGGATTGCAGCCGCCCTGGCTGCCGATCGACGGGGCGTAGATCGAGGCGCCGCAGTTGCGGCAGATGACGTTCTGCCCTTCCTGGCGGTACCCGGCGCGGCCGCAAATCTGGCAGGCGTCGAGCGCAACGGCGAATTCTCCGTTGGTTTTGTGAATCACGAGGAAGCGGATGGTGGTGTTGTTCACGTCCGCGGTGTAAAAGTGCAGGCTCGAATCCGTGAGGTCGGAGAGCGGTATGCTGACACGATTGTCCTGTGCGACGAGCATCTTCGCGGGCGACGGCGCGTTCATCGCGCGCCCGTAGGCGAACTCAGCCGCGAGCGACACGACCACCAGCACGCAGGAAATCGCGGCTGCGAAGCTCCACCGGCGCTGCCTGCGGAATTCCCATTCCTGCATGCGGCGCTCGGCCGGATTCGCGGCGGCGTCCTGCGCCGGCCGACGCGCGCTGAAAAATTCGCGCAACACCACCAGCGCCGCCGCTCCCAGGATCACCGCGAAAAAGAAGACTTCATTGCGCACGATCGGCCCGACGATCGCCATTTCCGTCTTGCTCGACCAGATCCACGTCGCCTCGCTCAACTCGTGCACGCCAGTGAGCGCCAGTTGGAACGCGACCACCATCAGGATCACGCTTGTCGCAGTGAAGAAGCGGTGCAGCGGAATGCGCAGCGTTCCCTCGAAGAAAAAGAATCCCACCGCTACGGCGATGGCGATGCCGAGCAGCGTTCCGACCCATATCTGCACGCCGGTGCTGGAAAGCTCGACCGCGCGCAAGATCAGGACGAGCTCCGCTCCCTCGCGCACCACCATGAAGAATACGAAGGCGCCCACGCCCCAGCCGGCCGCGCGCGTGGTCTGCTGGGCGTAACCTTCGATGCGCGTTTCGATGTGCTTCCGGAGGCTGCGCGCGACGCGGTTCATCCAGACGATCATGGTCACCACGAGCGCGGCGGCCACGAGCATCAGCAGGCCTTCAAAGCCGTCTTCGCTGATGGCCCAGCGATCGAGGAGCAGGGCAGCGGCGACGCTCGCGGCGCATGCCAGAATGACGCCGCCCCAAGCGTAGATTTTCAAGGCTCTGCGCCCGCTGCGATTCAAATAAACGAGTACAATGCCGACGACAAGCGCGGCTTCGACGCCTTCTCGAAGAGCAACGAGGAGAGCTGAAAGCATGGGTTTTCCAGTTGCAAACGGTTTACAACTGGGATTTCAGTCTAGCCCCTGCGTACTGTAAATGCAAGTACATTCAAGCCCCTCCGCCCGCCGCTTGCGATCCCTGTACAATGTGCATCTTACATAGCGATGGCGCACCGACATCACTCCGCGCGGGTCTCCGGGCGTAGGCGTTCCGCTCGCTGCGGCGCGGCTTTTCTGGCGGCGTCGCTGGCGCTCGCGGCATCGTTCGCGCCGCCGGCGCACACCCAGTCCCAATCCTCATCAACCTTGACAGCCCCATCGGTGAAGTCCGACGCGAAAAAGGCCAAAACCGCCTACCAGCAAGGAACTCGCGCCGAGACACAGAAGGATTGGGAGACCGCCTACGCCGCATACTCCGACGCGGCGAACTGGGCTCCGAACGAGCGCGAATACGCCTTGCGCCGCGAGATCGCCCGAAGCAGGCTCGTGCAAACGAAGGTGGACGCCGCCGAGCGCGACGCAATCTCCGGCCGCCTGGACGAAGCGCGTCGGCAATTGCTGAGCGCGAGCTACATCGACCCGTCGAATGCGGTAGTGCGCGAACGCCTTGCGGAATTGAAAGCGCTTGAACCGGGCGAGACCCTGCCCGCGAAAGAGACCGAAATCGCGGGGCCGGTGCGCCTCGAGTACCAGCCGGGAAAGCACAGCTTCGATTACCGCGGCGACACGCAGGGAGCGTACGGCGAGATTGCCCGCCAATTCGGCATCGAGGCCGCGTTCGACGTGGAGCTGCGCGCGCGGCAGGTCCACTTCCGCGCCGACGACGTGGATTTCCCGACGGCCGCGCGGCTGCTCGGCGAAATGACGGATACGTTTTGGCGCCCGCTCGCGCCCCGGCTGTTTTTCGTCACCGACGACACGCCGCAGAAGCGGCGCGACTACGACGCTTCGGTGGTGCGCACCGTCGTGCTGCCCGCGTCGGAGACGCCTGATCAAATGACGGAGACGCTGCGCCTGGTCCGGGAGATTGCCGGCATCACGCGCTCGAACCTCGACGCGCCCAGCCGTACGCTCACGTTGCGGGCTTCGCCGCAGGCCATCGCCGTGGCGTCGGATTTGATTCATGAAATCGAGCAGCCGGTGGGCGAGCTGATTCTGGAGATCGAAATCCTGGAAGTGGACCGAAACTCCGCACTGCAACTCGGGATCACGCCGCCGCAGACGGCGAGAGCGTTCACAATCAGCGCACAGCAGATTCAGCAAGCGGAACAGTCCCAGGAGGGTCTCGTCAACCTGATTGCGCAGCTCTTCGGAGGAACAACGCTCCCGCCGGTGGTCGCCTTCGGAGGAGGTATTTCGACGTATTTCGCCACCCTGCCGGGCGCCGCGGCAAACTTCGGCCAGATGCTCTCGCTCGTCCGGCATGGCAGGCGGGTGCTGCTTCGGGCGCGGGACGGCCAACCCGCTACGTTCTTTGTGGGCGACCGAATACCGGTCTCGCTCTCCAGCTTTTCTGCGAGCCTGCTGACGGGGACAACGAGCGGCACTACCAGCTCGGTGAGCCCGATAACGGATTACGCCGTCGGCAACAAGCCCGTTTCCATCGTCGCGGCGAATTTTCACGACACCGTTTCCGGTAGCAGCACCGATCTCGCGGTGGCGAACCATGACGACGACACGATTTCGATTCTGCAAGGCAACGGCGACGGCACGTTCAACATGCAGACGGTGGTGCAACTGCCGGTTGGATTCCAACCCACCGCTCTTGCCACGGCCCAGCTCACAAGCAGCGGCCACAACGATCTCGTCGTGTGCCTTGCGAACTCATCGACCGGTGCGGGCAGCGTCTCGATTCTTCTTGGAAACGGCGATGGTACCTTCGTCGAGGCAAAGCAGTCGCCTTTCGCGGTCGGCAATGGTCCGGTCTCCGTGGTGACGGGGCGTTTCAACGGCGACAATTTCGAGGACCTCGCCGTCGCGAATCAGGCCGACGACACGATTTCGATATTTCTCGGCAATGGAGACGGCACGTTTCAAACTCCCGCGACACCCACGATCCAACTCGCCGCGGGTTTCATGCCGACATCCCTCGCCGCAGCCCAATTCACAAAGAGCGGCAACACGGATCTCGCGGTATCGGAATCTCCGAGCGTCGCCAACAATGCCGGGTCGGTACAGGTGTTCCTCGGCGTCGGTGACGGCACGTTCAACCAAGCCAATCAGTCGCCTTATGCGGTGGGGAATACGCCGGCTTTTGTGACCATCGCGGACGTCAACGGGGATGGCATCCTCGATCTCGCGGTGGCCAACAGTGGGGCGCCCTCCACGGCAACGAATGGCGCGGCCGTGACGGGCAACAGCGTCTCGATTCTTGTCGGAAATGCAGATCCCAGCGCCACGACGCGGGGAGACGGCACGTTCACGGCTCTGACGCCGGTCCCGGCGGGTAACGGCCCGGCGTCAATTGCGGTTGCCGACTTCAACGGCGATGGTCTGGCCGATCTCGCAGTCGCCGACGAGGCGGACAACGCGGTCACGGTCCTTTTGAATGCGGGCAAAAGTGTTTTCACCGCTCTCCCCGAATTGCCGGTGGGCACCGCGCCTGTTTCGATGGTGTCAGCCGATTTCAACGGGGACGCCACACCGGATGTTGCCACCGCGGACAATGGCGCCGCCGAGGCCACGGTGATTCTGAATTCCACAAGCCTCTTCGGCTCTCAGTTCAGCTCGGCCGGGACGCTCTTTCCCGGGGCGCAGTACCTCGACATCGGCCTGAAGATCAAGGCGACGCCGCGCATCCACGCGAACGACGAAGTGTCGCTTCAACTCAACTTCGAGATCAGCAGTCTCACGAACCAGAGTTTCAACTCGATTCCTGTGATCAGCACCGAAACGGTGGAACAGACGGTCCGCGTGAAGGAAAACGAAACGGCTACGCTGGCTGGATTTATGGGGGCACAGCTGACCAACGCGATCGTGGGCACTCCCGGAATCGCCTCGGTCCCGGCGCTCGGCCTGCTCGACCAGAATCAGAACACTCAGAACCAGGAGAGCGAGCTGCTGATTTTGGTCACGCCGCGCATGGTTCGGCTCGCGCCGCGCAAGGACCACGCCATCTATGCGGGGCAGGGCTCCGTCGAGGGGCAGGGTGGAGGCGCGGGGCCCGCCGCGCCCGTGCAGGCTCCGCGCGGAGAAGGTCCTCCGCCGCGAGGCGAGGAGCCTCCCGCAACGCCGCCGGGTGAAGGCGCGCCTCCGCCGATTCCGACTCCGCCGCCGGCTGACCGATAGCGGCGCGACCGTTCGACGCCGGATCAGTGCTGCGCTTCGAGTACGACGACGGGCTGGTAGGTGCGCGGGACGACGGGCTCGGCGATCGCGATCAACTGACCCTGCTGATTGAAGACGCGCAGCCGCGAAGGCTGCCATTCGCCCGAATCGAGCTGCGCGGGAGCGCCCTGCGCCGAGGTCACCTGGCCCGGCTGGATCTGCGCGATCGGAAGATTGAATTTCGCGCCGTGCAGGATGCGCTTTTCGACGATCGGCAGCACCGTGGCGCGGGGCAACTCCGGCAGCAGATTTTCAAGACGAATCACGCGCGCGGCGATTTTTCCGGCCTTCGCGTCTTCGGCAAGCTCCGCGAGCGGCACGGCGTGATCGAGGGTGAACTCGCCCACCGCCGTGCGGACGATTTCCGCCAGGTGCGCGCCGGCTCCGTGCAGCTTGCCGAGATCGTGCGCGAGCGAGCGGATGTAGGTGCCCGCGCCGCATTCCACCGTGAACCGCGCGACCGCGCCTTCCACGCCCGTGAGCCGGAATTCGTACACTTCCACTTCCACCGGCTCGAGCTTCACGGGCTTGTGTTTGCGCGCGAGCTCGTGCGCGGGGCGCCCGTGGATTTTTTTCGCCGAGAATGACGGAGGCGTCTGCTGGATCTTTCCGACGAATTGCGCAGCGAGCGCCTGAATCTGCGCGGCGTCGAGCGTGGGAGCTGAATCGGGAGAAAGCGCTTCGCCATCGGCGTCGTAGGTGTCTGTCGCAAAGCCGAACCTGACGGCACAGGTGTAGCGTTTTCGGCGGCCGCCGTAGAATCGCGCGAGGCGCGTGGCCCGGCCCAGCGCCAGCACGAGCACTCCGGTCGCCAGCGGATCGAGCGTGCCGAGATGCCCGATCTGCCGGAAGCCGACCAGGCGGCGCGCCGCTTCGACTACGTCGTGCGACGTTTTGCCGCGCGGCTTATCGACAACAAGAATTCCGTCGATGGGAGGAGGTTGTGGTGTCCGTGGCATGTGCGTTCGTAGCGCCGGGTTCCGACCGGCAACCTGCAAGGGCTACATGCCCCGCTACGATTTCTCCGGGCGATTCACTTTTCGCAGCAGCTCGTCGATGTGGTGGCCGTACTCTTCCGATTGATCGGGCATGAAAATGATTTCAGGAGCGCGCCGCAATTGCAGCCGCTCGACCAGTTCGTGGCGGACGAATTTCGAAGCGGCCTTCAGTCCCGCAAGAGCCTCGGCGCGCTCGGCGGCGTCGCCTTCGAGCTGCACGAATACGCGCACCGTGCGCATGCCCGGCCCCACGCGGACCTCCGTTACGATGAGAGGCAGCGCCAGCCGCGGGTCCTTTAGCTCGCCCGCCAGCATCAGGCTCACCTCGTTTCGAATTTCTTCCGCGATACGTTCCGCGCGGTGTCCCTGGACGGTCATTCCGAATCCTCGAAGTATTCAATTTCGCGCGACACCAGGTCGCGCCCCAGCACGCGCTCCGATTCCGCCGCGATTTCCTGGAGCGATTCCTCCAGGTGCTTTCCGTCGCCCGAAATGGTCACTACTCCGACGCGCGCGCGCTGCCACAAGTCCTGATGCTCGAGCTCGGCGACGGCGACGTTGTAGTGGGCGCGCAGCCGGTCCTTCAAGCTGCGGAGCACCTGCCGCTTGTCCTTCAACGATCGCGCATCGGGGATGTGAATTTCGAGTGTGAGGAGGCCGATTGGCATGGGCGCTCCGTCGAACTTCAGCGGGGACGGACGAGCCGCAAACTACATTAACCGCGCCGCGCTTCGGCGGCATCCGGGCGGCCGCGATCGGGCGCTCCGACCATCTCCAGCGGCGACGATTTTTCCATCTTGAAGCATTCCAGAATGTCGCCCACCTTGACGTCCGCGAAATTCGAGATTCCCGCGCCGCATTCGAATCCCGCGCGCACTTCGTTGACGTCTTCCTTGAAGCGCCGCAGGGAAATGAGCCTGCCCGTGTAGATCACCACGTTGTCGCGCAGCACGCGCACGTCGGCATCGCGCTTCATGATGCCGTCCTGCACCGAGCATCCCGCGATCATGCCGACGCCCTTGACGCGGAATGTGTCGCGCACCTCGGCGCGTCCGAGATAGGTTTCCTTGATCACCGGGGCGAGCAAGCCGGCTGCGGCCTTCTTGAGCTCGTCGAGCAGCTCGTAGATGATGGTGTGCAGGCGGATGTCCACGCCCTCGCGCTGCGCGAGCTCGGCGGCTTTGCGCTCCGGCCGCACGTTGAACGCGACGATCACGGCGTTGGACGCGGAGGCGAGAATCACGTCCGATTCCGTCACGGCGCCGACGCTCGCCTGAAGAACCTTCACCGTCACCTGATCGTTGGAAATCTTGGGCAGCATCTCGTTGAGCACTTCGACCGAGCCCTGCACGTCCGCCTTGATCACCACCGGCAATTCCTTCACCTCGCCGGCGCGAAGCTGTTCGTGCAGCTGGTCGAGCGTGAGGCGGCCGGACGAAGCCGTCTTCGCGAGAGATGCCTCGCGCTGCTTCGCCTGGCGGTATTCGACGATGTGGCGCGCCTTGGCTTCATCCGCCACCTGGAACTGGTCGCCCGCTTCGGGCACGCCCTGCAAACCGAGAACTTCCACCGGAGTGGACGGCAATGCTTTCTGGATCGGATGGCTGCGGTCGTCGAACATCGCGCGGACTTTGCCGTACACCGCGCCGACGATGAAGACGTCGCCCACGCGCAGCGTGCCGTTTTGCACGAGCACCGTGGCCACGGGCCCGCGGCCCTTGTCCATGCGCGATTCGAGAACCACGCCGCTCGCGGGAGCGTCGGGATCGGCCTTCGGCTCGCGCAGGTCGCTCACGAGGAGAATCATCTCGAGCAGCCGCGGCAAATTCTTTTTGGTCTTGGCCGAGACTTCGACCATCACCGTCTCGCCGCCCCACTCTTCGGGCATCAGCCCGCGGTCGGATAGCTGGCGCTTCACGCGCTCGGGCTGCGCGTCCGGCTTGTCGATTTTGTTGATCGCGACGACGATGGGCACTCCCGCCGCCTTCGCGTGCGCGATGGCTTCCTCGGTTTGAGGCATCACGCCGTCGTCCGCGCTCACCACGAGCACGACAATGTCGGTCACTTTCGCGCCCCGCGCGCGCATGCGCGTGAACGCCTCGTGGCCCGGCGTGTCGATGAACACGATGCGGCGGTCGCCCACGTGGGCTTCGTACGCGCCGATGTGCTGCGTGATTCCGCCGGCTTCTCCCGCGGCCACTTCCGTTTCGCGGATTGCGTCGAGCAGGCTCGTCTTGCCGTGATCGACGTGGCCCATCACGGTGACCACCGGCGCGCGCGGCAGGAGATTTCCCGTCCGCTCTTCCTTGATCTTTTCTTCCTCGACGAGCTGCTGTTCGTACGTGACCACCTGCACGATCCCGCTGAACGACTCGGCCAGGCTCGTTGCCGTGGCGACGTCGAGCGCCTGATTGATGCTGGCGAAGACGCCCTTGTCCATCAATGTCTTCAGCAATTCCTTGGCGCGGATGTCGAGCTTCTCGGCCAGCTCGCGCACGGTGATGCCTTCGGTGACGGTGACGGCGCGCGGCTCGCGCTGGACCGGCGCGACGGGCTCCACCTGCGTCGCGCGGCCTGCTCCGGCGCCCGCGCGCGCACGCACGGGATGGAGCCTGCGCTCGCCCTCGGCGTATCGCTTTTCCATCAGCGGCCGCCCGCGTGAGGCGGGGGGTTTGCGCGCGTAGAGCGGTTTTCCGGGCTCAGCCTTGGGAATTCCTGCGCCAACCGCGCCAGGTCTCTGGCTGCCGATCGGCTCGTTCCCGGGTCGGCCGCCGGGCCGCTGCGGGAATCGCGACGGAGGACCGCCCGGACGCGGCGGGCCACCGGGTCGAGACTGGCCGGGCCCGGCTGCCGGGCGCATTCCTTGCGGCGCGCCCGGACGTGATGGATAAGATCCCGGTTGTCCCGGGCGAACCGGAAATCTCTGGCCTGCCGGCGGAACGCCGGCTGGTCTCGGCGCGCCGGGCGCAGCAGGGGCGCCGGGGGCACTCGCTGCCGCAGGGCGCTGGGCTGCGGGCGCAATCGTTTTCGGAGGCGCAGCCGCGGGAGCGACTCCCGGCTTCGCGGCAGTCGGATGTGTTGCTGGCGCAGCTGGCGCGCCCGACGGACGCGGAGCCGCAGCGCCGGGCGCGGCTGCTGCCGGCACAACGGCGGGTCCCGCTGCTGGACGCGCTGGAGAGGCCGGAGCCGCAGGCGCCGCGCGCAAAGGCGTGGGAGCAGGCGCGGCCGGTTTCGCAGCCGCCGGCGCTGGCGCGGGAGCGGGTCGCGCGACTTTCGCCTTGGCCGCCGCCGATTTCGCTGCTTCCGCCGCCGCTTCTTGATCGGCCAGATCCTGGAAATGTTTCCGCACGAGCACGGCGTGCTCGACGTCGATCGAGCTCGAGTGCGTCTTCTTTTCCTTGACGCCGATCTCGGGCAGATAGTCGATCAGCACCTTGGCTTTGATCTCGAGCTCTCTGGCCAGCTCGTTGATGCGGATTTGATTGGGATCTGGCATCAGCCTCTTTTCGTCAAACCTACTCCGAACTTCCCTGCGCTTC
>Ga0335077_10007833_pt1 | contig 13238 bp, 10 predicted proteins | sample Lox_Sample_31_FD_207151 | JGI IMG/M metagenome (GOLD analysis project Ga0335077, IMG submission 207151) | Soil microbial communities from Loxahatchee National Wildlife Refuge, Florida, United States - Lox_Sample_3.1 | ecosystem: Environmental > Terrestrial > Soil > Wetlands | place: USA... | reverse complement strand
GCATTACCCAGGGAGCTTTCTATAAAAAAAATAAATGGCGAATGGATATTGTGCGAAAAGCCGGTTTCGGCTATTTATTCTTTGCGGGAAAATCCGTGGAAGGCATCCCATCTTAAAGTCAGCGGGGAAAATTCCCTGTCCGTACACAGCCGTCAATGTGAGATTGAAGTCAATTGGAAACCGGCGAAGGAAACAGTTTCCGGGATTTACCTGGCAAGAGGAAAAAATCAGAAACTGGTTATCGGGTATGATGAGAAAGAGCAAAGTTTATTCATGGACAGACAAAATGCAAATGATACCTCTTTTAATAAAAATTTTGACGAGTTAACCGGATATGCAACAAGAATGGAATTAAAAAATAACAATTTGCATTTGCACATTTTTTTCGATCACAGTGTCGTTGAAGTATTTGCAAACGATGGCTGTACGGTAATGACCATGCAGATTTTTTCTGAAGAATCCAATAACGGAATTAGTCTCTATTCAGAAGGCGGAAGTAATTTATTTGATGATATAAAAGTCTGGAATTTGAAATCTGCCTGGTTAGCCAAATAATAATGTCAGTAAGTTCAGAAACGGATAATCGCAAATCCTTTTCTTTTGAGGTTCTCATAAGGAATTGCGACTTCATTATTTGAAATCTGATGGGATTGCTGAAAATTCAACGTGTTACTTAATTTCCAATACACCAATCCTTCCTCAATGAGCAAATTACCCCGATAATCGAGGATGGTTGTATTTCCATATTGTTCTTCATCACTACTCCTGAAAAAGCTATTATATAAAAAAAATATTTTTTGATTCACAGGCACCACGAGATAGGACAGATAAGGGGAATTAAATTCCGTGGTTTGTTCCTTATCAATAATGCCGCTCCAACAACTATCTGCATTGTGAGCAGGAAAATAAAACAGGGACAGATCTCCCCGGTTGTACAATCCGCGGGGACCACTCAATTTATCGTATCGCGTATATCCATCCTTGTTAATCATCAAAGGTGCGTTTGTATTGACGATTGCATTATCAGTAAATACTGAACGCAATCCTCCCGGATCGATATACTCGTTGTTGTCTTCGAAGTCAGTTGAGTAAGGCCGGCCATATTCTTTGAGAAGCATAAAACCGGCCCCGGGGACCATAATGAAACTCTCGTGAGTAAGATTTTCATTGATAATCCTGTACGCCATCAGGGTATTGAAACGGTAGGATGAATCAAAATCGAATCGATGGGTATTCAGTGAATAGTGAATAACCTCTACATTTTTAAGAGCGGAGAAATGAAAATTAGACAACACTCCTCCATAGACCTCTCCATTGTCGTTATCGACAGACAATGATACATCTTCCCAATTGGAAGAGGCCGGAAGTTTGATCTCTGTGCAAATGTAATTTGTGTCCTTTCCATTAAAATGGTACAGTAAAAAATTATTGTCTATCCGTGAAGGAGTGGCCATCAGCCATTGTCCATTGTTCGCGAGTTGTACAGGAGTATTATTGAAATATTCAATTGGGAAACTGGTGAAATCATCCTGGATAAGAGGTTGCACGATATTGCGATGATTATATATAACATAAGAAAGCTGCCTCCATTTCCTGTCAAATAAAACGGCATGCATTCTCATTCCCACACCTGGCATGCTTTCAAAACAAAGAAGCAGCACTTTGTTTTTGTCCTCAGATCTGACAAGCAGAAAACTGTTGCCGTCCTCACTAAAAGGCAATCTGAGAATCATGGTATCTGCATCAAGAAGATTTCCATCCGGCGTAAATCTGTTTAGAAAAACAGCAGTTGTCCTGTATTCAGGTACAAAAAGAAGCTGATCAAAATAGTCGGGATTTCCCAGGAAATATTCTTTTAATAGAGTTTGGGAAGACTCAGGAGGCGAAACAATATTCACCAGGTTCATTCTTGTATTATAAACTTCAAAGCTTCGGGTCAGCACATCTGCATGCTTTTTCCCTTTTCTTTTTGTTTCTTTTTTTTCAATCCAGTAATAATTGTCTGATTTCCCAATTACGTTGAATGCATCATTAATGTAAGGAGAATAAAGTACGTTCTGAGCCGCTCCAAATTTATTGCTGAAGAAAACTACTAGATAAACCAATATCTGAACCCGGCGCCTCATAAGCTTCGCAGTCTTTCTAAGTTAACTTATTTTTTTATTTCAGGTAAACTATTAACAAGGATTCCCCGGACAAAAACCATATCAAAAAAAGTACCTGTTTTAAAAGGAGAAGACATTGCCCGAAAAACCCATCACATAAAAGCTACGAACGAGATGGGTGAAAGGATGCGTGATTACCTGTTTTGTTTCAAAAATTAATTAAAACTTCATCCCTGAGTCAATAAATGAATACCATTCTTCTGCGGATCATCGTCACAGACAACGATTGCTTACCTTCGCAGCTTGAACGCAAAAATTTAGACATGCAGTTTAGAAATTTTAAAATGGTGAGCTATGTGGTTTTCGGGCGCGGAAGTTTTAATCAACTTAATGAAATCCTAGAACCACAGCGGAAAAAAGATGCACCCATGATTTTCCTGGTTGACCATTTTTTCAGGAACAAACCCCTGTTGAATCGACTGCCTATCCGTGGAAATGATCAACTCCTTTTTGCTGATGTAACCCATGAACCCAAAACTTCATATGTTGACCAGATTGCTGGCCAGTTGAAAGCAAGTTTTAGCGAAATCAGCGGAATTATTGGCATCGGAGGCGGATCGACTATGGACCTGGCAAAAGCTGTATCCCTGATGATGGGTAACCATGGTTCATCGGCAGATTACCAGGGTTGGGATCTCGTAAAAAACCCCGGAGTTTATAAAGCAGGTATTCCTACGTTGAGCGGAACCGGAGCAGAAGTATCGAGAACTACAGTATTGACTGGCCCGACCAAAAAATTAGGAATGAACTCCGATTTTACGCCCTTCGATCAGATCGTTCTTGATCCTGAACTGACCACAAACGCTCCGGTCAATCAGCGGTTTTATACCGGCATGGATTGTTATATTCATTGCATCGAGAGTTTACACGGAACATATCTGAATGAATTCAGCAAATCCTATGGAGAAAAGGCATTACAGCTTTGTCAGCAGGTTTTTTTACATAAGAAACGATGGGATGATGAGAGTGATGACCAACTGATGATGGCCTCCTATGCCGGCGGCATGAGTATTGCATATTCGCAGGTAGGAATTGCTCATGCGGTAAGCTATGGACTGGGTTATTTACTGGGAACCAAACACGGCATCGGAAACTGTATTGTTTTTGATAAGCTCGAAGACTACTATCCGGATGGCGTGCGGGAATTCAAAAAAATGGTTGAAAAAAATAATATCGATATCCCCCAACACATTACAAAAGGATTGACAGACGACCAATTCAATACAATGATCAATGTTTCACTCGGTATGAAACCTCTATGGGAAAACGCTTTGGGTAAGGACTGGGAAAAAATCATGAGCCGGGATAAACTCCGGGCCTTATACGAAAAGTTATGAATAAGGTTATTGTTTTTGTGTGGGTGATTCTTATTGTTGCTTTCTTTAACGGTAAAGCATATTCGCAAAAACTGGTTTTTCTTTTTGGCCATGTGATATATGGCATCCCCGTAGATAACTATTTTAAAAGCAATTACAACTATGGAGCAGGAGTGGAAGGAGGGGTTGGTATTGGAACAGGAAGAACGTTCCTCACCGGGACCATCGGGTACAGCTCTTTCATTACGCCATCAAGCAATCACTATGGAAACACTTCTTATGTTCCCATAAAAGGAGGACTGAGGCACTATCTTCTTGTCGGGAAAATTCTCTTTATTAATGTTGATGCAGGGGCGGGACTGATTAAGAACAGTATTGTCAACTATACCAGTTTCTCCGGTGATCTTGGACTTGGCGTAAAGCTTGGTCCGACGGAAATAATAGTGCAGTATAACGGATTTACACGGTCGGGCTTTGAAAATTCCGGCTACTCATCATGGATAGAACTCAAAGCGGGGATGCGATTGGGGTTATGATATCATTAAAAATCTTTTATTAAGCCGTAGCCTGACCTGCGATTCTTGTTTATTAATCACTTGTTAACTGTTGGAAATCTGGTGTTTCGGCATTAAATTTGTCGTTACGTACCAGTCCTGTATCCTTCTCTATTGCCAGTACCAAGTGGCATTTTTTTTGCTAAAATTCTTTTTCAGCTTATTCTATGAGGATTGCCTGTTTAATAATGGCACATAAGGATCCGTTGCAAGTTGAGCGGCTCATAAAAAAATTTGAGCACGAAGGGTTTGATTTTTACATCCATCTCGATAAAAAATCAGATAAATCAGAGTTTAAATACCTGGAAAATCTGAAGAGAGTATACTTCATTAAAAACAGAATAAAGGTCAGATGGGCTTCTTTCAGTTTCGTCAAAGCGATTGTGACTTCAATGAAAGAGGTGCTGAACTCAGGTCGTCATTATGATTTTATCAGTCTTATGAGCGGCCAGGATTATCCAATCAAGCCAATAAGTGCGATCTACTCTTTTTTAAAAAATAACCAGGAAAAAAATTTTATCTGTTTTGAAGAGCAGGGAGAATGGTGGAACCACGCGATTGACAGAATCAAAAAATATCACTTCACCAATTTCGATTTTAAAGGAAGGTACAGGGTTCAGTTTATGGTGAATGCTATCTTACCCAGAAGAAAATTTCCATTGCCCTACATGCTGTATGGAGGTCCAAGAGCCATGTGCATGACATTGACTCCAGCCTGCGCCAGATACGTGGTGAATTTTATTGAAGAAAACAGAAGGTTGAGAAAGTTTGCTTACTTTACCTGGGGGCCTGATGAATTCCTGATTCCAACCATTATCATGAATTCTCAGTTTAAGAACAGCGTAATCAACAACAATTTTTATTATATCGATTGGTCGAAAGGAGGAAGTAACCCTAAAACTCTAACTGTCGAAGATTTTGAACTACTGGCAAAAACGGACAAACTACTGGCCCGCAAATTTGATATTGCAGAAGATGCCGCTATTCTTGATCTCATAGATGAGATGACAGTCGAGATGACACTCGCCTAAATTTCATTTCAAAGGGAGGGTCTTGAAAACGGCTTCGTTGACTTTCACCGGATATTTCTTTTTCAATTCACTTATCCATTCGTCTTCAATGTAGGTTTGATAGTCATTAATTACGAGCCCTCTTGCCTCTGTAAATCCACGCGGCATTTTATCATTAAATACATGAATAATATAAGCTGTCGTCACGGCATTATCAGCCTGGTTTTTGGCCAGGGAAGTAAATTGTCCCTCCTGCCAGTGATTCGATTCAGGAGGCGGAAGCTGGCTGAATTCAAACCTTCCCGAATCGGCCTGAGCGAGTCCGTTTGTGCTGTCCACCAGTCGCCTCCAGCGTAGCGGATTGGCCGGCAGCTGACTGCTTATCAGATGAGCAGTATGTTCATCACTGCAGGTAAAAATAATTGCGTTCGCGCTGGGTTGCCACCAGTAATTATTTTTATGGGATTCATAATAATTTTTCAGTCCAACGCTATCTGTCGAAGCTTTATCCCAGACTTTGCGCTGCATGATTTCAAACAAAAGATTTCCATCCCTGAATTCATTTAACTGGTAAGCAAAATCCTTATTATAATCTTCAAGATGGTTACGGTAATAGTCAAAAGAAACAGTTTGCTTATACAGGTCCAGCAATTCGCTATTGGATTTTGCATTGACAGCCTGGGAAAAATTCCTCATCCCCTTTCGATAATCCACCCAGTCTTTTACAAGAATATTTTTTTTAGCAAAGCTGAAGAGAACGGTTTTATTATCTACATCGCTGAACACCGGCAGATGTTTGTTTAACAGACTGCTGTCGGTATAAACAAATAAGTGATTGAGATCGATCGGAGCCGCTTTAAATTGTATAACCTTCAATATGTGCTGGAGCATTTCTTGTCTTGATGACTCAATCCTTGAATCACTCATCACCTGTTGTTTTACAGCATCCATGGTTTTCTTATCCCTGGTTACAGGAATTGGTTTCCGGTATATGCGTTTGATAATATGATATCCGAATGAAGTGAGAACAGGTTGACTGATTTCACCATCTTTTGATAAAGCGAAGGCAGCATTTTCAAAAGCCGGTTCAAACTTGCCGATTCCAAATTCTCCCAAGATTCCACCATTCTGATAAGAAAGATTATCACCACTGAATTTTTTTGCGAGTTCAGCAAAATCAGATCCGTTCAACAATGCATGGTAAATTGAGTCCGCCCTTTTTTTTACGTCGGCCTTTACTGCATCTGTTGCATTGTGTGGAAATATCATCAATATCTGAGATACTTTGATTTTACCCAGGGCTTTTCTTTCACCCAGATTCTTAAAAATAAAATATCCCCCCTTGCCGTGGAAAGGTTTAGAGAATTTTCCGGATGGAGTGTTGTAAGCAAGGGTTTCCAGTTCGTAGGGCAGTGTAAAAACAGTGATATATCCAATATCGCCCTGGGTATTCTTTGCAAACGGATCCTCGGAATATTCAGCAGCAATTGTCCCGAAATTTTTTCCGAGTTTCAGCTCTGCATAGGCTTCCATTATTTTCTGGTAGGCATTGACAGAATCAGCCGGATTGCCATTTTTGGGAACTGATACAAAAATATAAGCAAGATGAATGTCCTTCTGGCTTCGCAAAAAAGCTTCATTGACCAGCTTATTCAGACTGGTTTGGTCATTCATGTACTGGTCAACAATCTGGTTCCTGAAATTCTGCAGCTCTACAACCTGATTGGGCAAAGTATCCAACCGGAGATCATAGGCTGCTTTAACTTTCAGTTTGTACCGGATATACAATTCAAGATATTCCCTGTATGATTTTGAAGTAGGCTTTCCTGTTGTATTATTTTTTCTGTATGCTTTTAAAAAATCCTCTTTACTGACCGGTTGATCGCCGTAAGTAAACAAAGTTTGCGAGAAACCACTGACCGGGAAACAGCATATAAAAAAAGAATAAATAAGAAGCCTGGAAAGAAGATACTTCATATCAATTGGATTTGGCATTCTTGAGTTTCAGGTTGAGCACTTCATCGAATTGTTGGTAGGTAAGTTTTTTTGCAATTATCCTTTTGTCTTTATCCAATAAAAATAAAGTAGGTGTTTGATATACATCATACAACTGCTTATAGCCCGGTTTTTCGGAAGCGGTTTCAGCATCATGTTGTGCCTGCGTCTGATAAACGTGTATCCAGTCTTTCAAATTGTGAGCGCGAATGAACTTGAGCCAGGCATCTTTTCCTCCATCCACCATCACTCCAAAAACTTTTACCCCTTCATTCTTCCATTTTGCATGGAAAATCGAATCCACTTTGGGAACTGTTTCCTGGCAGTGACTGCAGGTGGGATCCCAAAAACAGACCACGATATAGGGGGATTCTACCTCATACAATGACTGCGATTTGCCAAGTGTATCCGTCAGTATGAGGTTGGCTGCCGGCTGACCAATCAAATTTGCCATCAGACTATAGGCCCGGTCATTGATAAATTTTCTATATTTTTCCGTAAAGAAATCTGCCTGGCCGGTATTGATATATTTTTCAAAGAGATGGACAAACACAGCATCCTGGCCCATGTATTCGGGATTGACATATTTCTGCACAAAATGAACCAGCAGATATTTGAACATTTCTTTATTGGTCCTTGAAAACAGGAGCATCATGTCGACTTCCCTTTCAATCGAATCCACTTCCGGTGGAACCAGGTCCTTGAAATATTTATCCAATTTGGGTTCAAAAACAGGCGTACGTATGATCCGGTCATCTGTTAGCGAAACTCCATCCCAATAGTGAGCTTTATAATAACGATAAGCAAAGACACTGTCATATTTTCCACCGGGCTGTTTATCTGCAGGCGGAACGGTCGGCTCTTTTAAAAGAATCAATAAAGTCGTGAGCAGTGAGGAAGGATATTTTTGTTCGATATCCGCCCGATAATTCCGTACTTCCTGATTCATTTGTTTGATCTGGTCAATAATCGCAGTGGAATCCTGCCTGGTTTTTGCGTTGTGGATTGATGCCTGGGCATCACCAATTGCCTTACCCTTTTTTGCCATGAACAGGCTGTATGCGAGGAACAATGTATTTTCGGAGGAGCCGGTGTACTTAATCCCATTGGGCATATCTGCCGTGTCGGCTGCAATGGAAAAATTTTGTTCTTTATCAATCAATACTTCAAACAGAATTTCTTTTTTGGGAGACACGATAAAATAGACTCCGCCAGGTAATTTTTCCTTCCCCTTAAAAATTCCTGTGCTATTGCCATCCAGCATGGCGGAATCAGCAACGGCTTTCAACTTGCCATAATAATATCCAAGGTAAACTTTGCTATTCGCATACGGCTTCAAGGTAAGCTTAATGTTATATGCTTCTTGTGCACAGGTACTAATGACAAATAACAATAAAACGGGTAAAAAAAATACTTTTCTTTTCATGTTACGGGTAGCTCTGCCGCTAAATTAAGGTTTAGAACCATGATTAAGCAGATTTTTTTAAAATCCGTCCTCTCACAAATAACGTCATTGGCCCCTGAGTTCTTATTTCAGGGAAAATAATCAAGAATATTTTTTCACCTCATGGTTCTTTACTTTTGCGGCGTGCGTTCAAAAAATAAAAATATCGTATTGGAAAAAATTCTGGTGACGGACTATGCTGCGGAAGGAAAGTCCCTTGCCAGGGTGGATGGTAAAGTGGTATTCATAGAGAATGCGATCCCGGGCGATATCGTCAATATAAAACTGACCAGGAATAAAAAAGATTGGGCAGAGGGATACATTGATTCCTTTCTGCAATACTCACCGGACAGGGTGGAGCCATTCTGTTCGCATTTCGGTGTTTGCGGAGGTTGCCAATGGCAAATGCTTCCCTATGAAAAGCAGCTTTATTATAAGCAAAAGCAGGTTGAAGACACGCTGCAGCGAATAGGGAAAATCAAGCTACCTCCCATCCAGCCCATACTCGGGGCAAAGGAAAACACCCGGTACCGGAATAAAATTGAATATACATTTTCCAATAGGCGTTTTCTGCTGCCGGCGGAAATCAGGAATCCAATGATATCCTCAAGAGAAAATGCAGCCGGATTCCACGCCAAATCCATATTTGATAAAGTGGTAGATATCGAAACCTGTTATCTCCAGGCCGAACCGACCAACCAGTTGCGTCATGCAGTTAAGAAATGGGGAATTGAAAATAATATGTCCTTTTATGATATCCTGCAGCATGAGGGTTTCCTGAGAACCATGCAGGTCCGCATCTGTACCACGGGAGAAATCATGGTGAATATCGTTTTAGGTTATGATGATCAGGAAAAAATCAAATCCCTTCTCGACCATATCATTCAAAATTTCCCTTCAATTTCGACCCTGCTTTATACGATCAACACGAAAAAAAATGACAGCCTGCATGATCTTTTCCCGCAGGTATATTATGGGAAAGGACATATTATTGAAAAACTGGAAAATTTTCAATTTAAGATAGGTCCCAAATCGTTTTTTCAAACCAATACCAGGCAGGGCGAACGGCTTTACCAGGTAACACGCGAATTTGCCGGATTAACAGGTACTGAAACCCTGTACGATCTGTACTGCGGAACAGGAAGTATCGGTATCTTCCTTAGTCCACAGGCTAAAAAAATAATCGGGGTGGATTGGATTGCTGAAGCCATTGAAGATGCAAAGGAAAATGCAGCGCTGAATAAGATCGGACATGCCGGCTTTTTCGCCGGTGATGTGATTGATGTTTGCAATGATCAATTTTTTCTGCAGCATGGGCTACCCGATGTAATTATTGTTGATCCTCCCAGGGCAGGCCTGCATGATAAATTAGTCAGGAAGATTCTTGACATGGAATCCGACAACCTGGTATATGTCAGTTGCAATCCAGCTACACAGGCAAGGGATCTCAATCTGCTTGATGAAAAATATATGGTTGAAAAAATGCAGCCCGTAGACATGTTTCCGCATACCCATCATATTGAAAATGTGGCTAAGCTCGTAAAAAGAAATCCTTTATAAAGAGTACCCTAACTGGAATATAGAAGCAAACAATTAGATTCCCTGTTCTTTGGCCAACTCGTCATTCATCCCATTTTTGTACATTATTAATGATTGTAAATCTTAAATTGCACCTTCTAATTAAATAAACAATATGGCAGAGTTTCGGCCCGGAGGTTTCCGGATGATCCCCCCGGTTATTAAGAATTTAATCATCGTAAATGTATTGGTATGGCTGGCTCAGATAACTATTGGCAATTCAAATACCTTTTCGATGGAGGATTTATTTGCTCTGCATGATGTTCATTCCCCGCTCTTCAAACCACATCAGCTCATCACATACATGTTCATGCATGACCCCAGCAGTATCTTCCATCTACTTTTTAATATGTATGCGTTGTGGATGTTTGGTGCAGTTCTTGAAAATTTCTGGGGTTCAAAAAGATTCCTGATTTTTTATATTCTTTGCGGATTAGGTGCGGCAATTGCTCACCTCGCCATTCTTTATTATCAGAATGCAAAACTGATTGCAGAATTTAATTTGCTCGATCCGGAAACACAGCAAACTTATATTGTCAATTTGCACGGAAGGCTTAACGAGGCAACCCTCGGTGCATCCGGTGCTGTATTCGGTTGCCTTGCGGCTTTCGGCTACCTGTTTCCAAACAGTACGCTCATCATGCTGCCGATTCCGATTCCTATTAAGGCGAAATGGTTTGTTCTGATTTATGCCGGTATAGAATTGTTTGCCGGCTTCCGTAGTACTGCCGGCGATAACGTTGCTCACTGGGCACATCTTGGAGGAGCCGTTGTAGGTATCCTTATCGTGTTGTATTGGAGAAAAACTGATCGAAGAAATTTTTATTAAACCATTTACCGTAATTACTGTTAATTTTAGACACTAACTTGTGTGAACTTCCGTTTCTAACTTAATGGCTTATTCCCGTTCTATGAATGTAAAAGAAGATAATTATCGCAAACGGATGAACCTGGGGCAGGATGGTAATGCATTAATTCAACTGATCATCCTCAATGCCATTTTGTTTGTCATTCTTAAATTCATCTATGTTATATACCTGGTCACTGAGCAAAGGCCGGAAGCCTATTACAGTAATGTGTTCAGTTGGTTTGCTCTCCCCGCACAGTTAGAAAAATTAATAAGCCGCCCCTGGACCCTGCTGACTTTTATGTTCTCCGACCAGTTTGTATTCAGGTTTATTTCGAATATGTTCTGGCTATGGAGCTTCGGATATATTTTACAGGACCTCACAGGAAACAGGAAATTAGTTCCGATTTATATATATGGGGGGATTGCCGGCGGAGTATTTTATATTCTTTCATACAATCTTTTCCCGGGATTGCGCGAACAAATCGGCTCGGCTTCTTTTTCCGGAGCCAATCCGGCTATTATGGCTTTGGCTGTAGCTACTACTACGCTTGCATCCAATTATCGCATCTTCCCGATGATCAACGGAGGCATTCCCTTGTGGGTGCTGACGCTGGTTTACCTGGTCATCAATTTTTCCAGCATATCAACAGGCAGCTCCGGTATTTATATTGCCAATGTCAGTGGCGCGGCGATGGGCTTCCTCTTCATTTACCAGATGCGCCGGGGTCGTGACTGGGGCCTGTGGATGAATAATTTTTTTGATTGGTTCAATGATCTCTTTAACCCAAACAAAAAAAAGAAAAGCAGGGCCCCAAAAGACGAATTGTTCTATAACTCATCAGGAACCCAGCCTTATAAAAAAATTCCCCATATCACCCAGAAAAAAATTGATGATATCCTCGACAAGATCAATCAGCAGGGATATCGTTTCCTAACCAATGAAGAAAAAGAAATCCTGAAAAGGGCTGCAGAGGAAGAAGATTTGTAATTTACAGCCCTGCTATGGCATTACTCAGGAAATTCACGAAGCGATTCGTTATCATTGCGAATATTGTCGTTGTTATCCTTTTTTTACTCGCCTGCGCAAATTCTTTTCTTCATCCCGACAAATGGTGGTTCATCTCAATCCTTGGCCTGTTTTTTCCCCTGCTGCTCTTGCTCGTCGCTGGTTTCTTCATATTCTGGTTATTTTTTTATTCAAGAAAACTCGCCCTGATCTCTTTGTTTGCGCTGATTATCGGTTTACAAAATATTCATGCCTTTTTTGCCATTCACTTTGCGAGCGCCCATTTTGCAGAAAAAACTCCCGGTTCAATTCGCATAATGACCTGGAATATCAGGTACTGGGATGAGTTTATCACAAAAAAATCAGGAACCCTGGGGCATCGGTCTAAAATGTTTGAATTTATCCGGGAACAAAATGCGGATGTGCTGTGCTTCCAGGAGTTTTTTGAGCAGCACAATCCCAGGGATACTTTTTCGAATATCCGGTACATTCAACAGCAATTAAATTATCCTTATTATTTTTTTTCGCGCGACCATCGAAGCAGCAGCGGAAGGTTTGAATCAGGCGTCATTATCTTTTCGCGATACCCAATCCGGGATACACTGCAAATCAAATATAGCAATGAGTACAAATCCGGGATCGAGAGTATCATCGCCGCCGACCTGGATATACAGGGAAAAACCGTGAGAGTGTTTACCACCCACCTGCAATCGGTTTTATTCAGAAATAAAGATTTTCATGATATTGAAATCATTAAAAATGTAGAAGACAGTATGCTTGAAGCATCCAAATCCATCGTTAAAAAATTAAAAAGAGCTGTTGGCCTGCGGGGAAAACAAGCGGATATTGTTCGCCGTGAATTGGACAATAGCCCAAATCCTGCAATTATTTGCGGTGATTTCAATGATGTCCCGAATTCATACACTTATTTTCGAATCCGGGGCAACCGGCAGGATGCATTTCTTCAAAAAGGATTTGGTATTGGAAGAACCTATATTCATCTCTCTCCCACACTTCGTATCGATTATATCCTGTGCGATAAAAAGTTTAACGTCTTGCAGTGCGCTAAATTTCCTCTTCCATATTCAGATCATCATCCCGTAATGGCAGATCTGCAATTGCCCTAGTGGGTTTTTTAAAAAATCCGGACAATCTACAACGCAAAATATTTCAGAAACACATTTTGCCCCTGGGGGGCAACCCTGAAATTTAATTACATGCTACCGGTGTGCGGCCCCTACGGGGCCTATATTTGTGTACCTTCCCATTTAGATATCTTTCCTATAACTCAAAATATAATTCCCTAAAGACATAGTGACG
>Ga0335077_10007832_pt1 | contig 13238 bp, 12 predicted proteins | sample Lox_Sample_31_FD_207151 | JGI IMG/M metagenome (GOLD analysis project Ga0335077, IMG submission 207151) | Soil microbial communities from Loxahatchee National Wildlife Refuge, Florida, United States - Lox_Sample_3.1 | ecosystem: Environmental > Terrestrial > Soil > Wetlands | place: USA... | reverse complement strand
GGCAGCCCCGCGTAGGGAACGGGTCGGGCGTCGCCACCCCGGCCCGCGGGCCGGAGTGGAACGGCGGGGTGTACGCGCTTGGGAGCGAGGCGGCCGAGCTCTCTTGGACGGTCGTCGAGCGGCTCGCCGGCTCGACCTCCCTCCCGCTCGTCGTCAAGGGAGTGCTGTCGGCAGAGGAGGCCGGACGCGCCGTGGACGCCGGCGCTCAAGCCGTCATCGTCTCGAACCACGGCGGCCGCCAGCTCGACCGCGCGCCCGCGAGCCTGCATGCCCTTCCGGCCGTCGCCCGGGCGGTCGGACGCCGGGCCGAGGTCTACCTCGACGGCGGGGTGCGCCGTGGGAGCGACGTCCTGGTCGCCCTCGCGCTCGGCGCACGGGGGGTCGGGGTCGGGCGTCCGGTTCTCTGGGCGCTCGCCGTCGGCGGTGCGGCCGGCGTCGACCGCTACCTGCGCCTCCTGGGGACGGAGGTCGCCAACTCGATGCTGCTGCTCGGATGCGCCTCGCCGAAGGAGGTCCGCCGCTCGGCGGTCGGACCGTCCGGCACGCCCCCGGCCTCCCTCCCTCGGGAGCCCCCGGGGGCGCGTCGGCGCGGGTAGCGCGGACCGACCGCCGATGACCGAGCGCTCCGCCGCGTCGTACGCCGCGTTGATGCGGAACGCGAACTACGTTCGGGTCTTCGCGGCGGGGCTCGGCTCGGTCGCCGGCTCGGCGATCGCCAGCGTCTGCCTGGTCTGGATCGTCGCGGAGCGGACCGGCTCGGCGCTGGACGTGGGCCTCCTCGCCGTCGCCTGGGTCGGCTCCGCGCTCGCGTTCAGCGTCTTCGGGGGCGCGCTCGTCGACCGGTACGACCGCCGCCGCCTGATGATCCTCGCGGACGTCGCGCGGGCGGCGGCCATGGCCTCGGTGACCGTCGAGCTCGCGGTACGCGGGTTCGACCTCGCCTCGCTCCTCGCGGCGTACGCGGTCGTCGGCGCGTTCACGACGGTCTTCAACCCGGCGGAGCAGGCGCTCGTTCCCCAGATCGTCCCCGGGGAGCACGTCGCCGACGCGAACGGTCTCGTGCGGTCGAGCCGCTCGGCGCTCCAGTTCGTCGGCGCGGCCGTCGCCGGGGTCCTGCTCGTCTCGGTCGGGCCGGTCTGGGGACTCGGGGCGAACGCGATCACCTTCGCGCTCTCCGCCTCGCTGATCACGGGCATGCGCATCGGTCCGGCGAGGCCGCGGCCGGGCGGTGCGGTCCTGCCGTCGTACTTCGCCGACCTCGCGGCCGGCTTCCGCTGGCTCTGGGGCGCGAAAGGGTTCCTCCAGCTGACGGTCTCCGCCACGTTCTTCAACTTCTGCTCCGGGGTCGTCGGGACGTTCCTCGTCTTCTTCGCGACGCTCGTGCTGCACAGCGGGGCGCTCACCTACGCCCTGTTGCTGGCCGCCGAGGTCGCCGGCACGGGGCTGGGCTCGCTGCTCGTCGGCCGGCTCGGGGCGGTACGCTGGGCGGGCGCGGCGTGGACGGTCCCGTACGGGGTCGCGTCCGGCGCCGTGGTGGTCGTCCTCGCTGCCTGGCCGTCGCTCCCGGTCGCCTTCGCGGCGCTGTTTGCCCTGGGGGGCCTCGCCGGTTTCGCCGGCACCGCGTGGCTGACGGCCGCGCAGCTCCTCGTCCCGACCGAGATGCAGGGCCGCTACTTCGGCGTCGACAGTTTCGGAAGCATCGCGATCCTCCCGGCGGCCCAGCTCGGCGGCGCGCTGCTCGTCTCGGGGTACGGACCGCGCACGACGTACCTCGCGGTCGGGCTGCTCTGGGTCGTCACCGGGGTCGTCTTCCTCGTCCCCCGGGCGCTGCGCCGGCTCGGCTACCGGCCCCCCGGGCCTACTCCCCGTAGCGGCGCCGCCGCAACTGGAACGTCCGGATCGCCCGCAGGAACTCGAGACGCGTGAGCCCCGGCCACAGGACGTCCGAGAAGTAGAGCTCGCTGTAGGCCGACTGCCAGAGCAGGAAGTTGGAGATCCGCTCCTCGCCGCTCGTCCGGAGGATGAGGTCCGGGTCCGGCAGGTCCGCCGTGTACAGGTGTCGGGCGACCATCGCCGAGTCGATCCGCTGCGGGTCGAGCCCGCCGACCCTGACCTCCTCGGCGATCGCCCGGATCGCCTGGACGATCTCGTCGCGGCCCCCGTAGCCGAGGGCGACGTTGTAGTGGTAGGCGTCGTAGTGGCGGGTCGCCGACTCCGCGATCTCGACCGCCTCCCGGACCCGGGCCGGCAGCAGATCCCGGTTGCCGAGGACGCGGACCCGGATCTGATGGCGGTGCACGCGCTCGTCCGTCGCGATGTCCCGGAGCGCCCGGTCGAACAGCTCCATCAGTCCCTCCACCTCGTCCGGGGCGCGCAGGAGGTTCTCGGTCGAGAGCGCGTAGACGGTGAGGATGCGGATCTGCAGGTCGAGGCACCAGTTGAGCAGCTCCTCGAGCGTGTCACGGCCACGCGCGTGGCCGTCCTTGATCCCGAGCCCCTGGGTCCGGGCGAAGCGACGGTTGCCGTCCATGATGATCGCGAGGTGCGCCGGGACCGGCTCGGCACGGACGAGCTCCAGCAGGCGCTTCTCCGTGAGCCCCCGGAGCGCGTCGCCGACGATGTGGGAAAGGTACGGGCTCGCCGCCTTGCGGGACCCGTCGTTCTCGGCGGAGCGACTCACGACCCGGTCGTAGGGGCGCGCCGAGGATAACCCGGCGGGGTCGTCAGCCCGGGGGAGCGCCCTGGTCGGGAGTTCCGGTCCGGAGGGGAGACCTCCGAACGTTCGAACCCGAGTCCCAGGCTCGACAGACCTAGATCCTAGACCGCTAGACTACCAGGGCACGCCCGCCGGCGTATCCGCTCCACGCTATGAGGATTACCCGCGCCGCGGGGCTCCCGCTCCGAGGGGGCGGGGGATGAGGCCCCCGACGGACCGGCCGGCGCGCCGCCGGTCTCGCGGCAAGGACCTCGGGGCCCGGCGCAGCAAGACCCCGCGACCGTCGCCCCTGCGGCCCCTCGCGGCTCGATCCGCCCCCTCGCCGGGGCACGCGCGCGGGCGCGCGCGTTCGGCGGGAGCTCAACCGAGGGCTAGGGTCGGCCTGCGCTGCGCTTGGACCCCGACGTTTTTGTACCGCGTCGTCCGAAGCGGCCCCTGCCTTCGGCGGTGAGAGCGATGAGCGCAGCAACCGGCTGGTTCGTCACGGTCGTGGCCGTTCTCGGCCTCGTCCTCGCGCTCCACCACCTCGGCGTCGACATCAGCGCCGGCGTCGGGGCGGCCGTACGCGACGCGGAACTCTTTCTCGGCCAGCCCCTTCTCCCCTCGTGAGGGAAGGGGCCGTGCCCCCTAGCGGGCGGCGGGCCGCCTGCGCGAGCGCACAGCGAGACGTGCGGCGAGCTCGCCGGGCCGGACGACACCGTCCGGTGTGACGAACGCGCTCACGAACTTCGCCGGCGTGACGTCGAACGCCGGGTTGCGGGCAGGGCTCGCCTTCGGGGCGACCGCACGTCCGGCGAGCTCGAGCACCTCCTCCGGTGCACGCTCCTCCACCGGGATCGACCGGCCGGTGGGTCTCCGGTGATCGAACGTCGTCCACGGGGCGGCGACGTAGAACGGCACGCCGTTCTCCCGGGCGACGACCGCCTTCTCGTACGTCCCGATCTTGTTGGCGAAGTCGCCGTTCCGGGCGATCCGGTCGGCGCCGACGATCACGGCATCGACCTCCCCGCGCGCCAGATAGTGTCCGGCCGCATTGTCGGCGATCACCGCGTGCGGGATCCGCTCCCGAGCGAGCTCCCAGGCCGTGAGGCGCGCCCCCTGCAGCAGCGGTCGCGTTTCGTCCACGAAGACGAACAGGTCCGCGCCGCGCTGCCGGGCGACGCGGATCGGCGCGAGCGCCGTCCCCCACTCGACCGTCGCGAGGGCGCCGGCGTTGCAGTGCGTCAGCACGCCGTGCGCCCGCCGGAGGAGCGGGGCGCCGGCCTCACCGATCCGGTGGCACTCCTCGACCACGCGCGCACGGTAGCCGTGAGCCGCCTCGAGCGGGTCGTCGCCGGCCTCCCAGGCCTGGCGGACGGCGTCGATGCCGACGAACAGGTCGACCGCGGTGGGGCGGGTCGAGCCGAGCCGCGCCGCCGCCACGTCCGGCGCGAGGCCCTCGCGGGCCCCCAACGCCATGCCGTAGGCGGCCGCCACGCCGATCGCCGGCGCCCCGCGGACCGCCATGGTCCGGATCGCGTCGGCGACGGCCTCGAGCCGACGCAGCCGCAGCACGACCGCGCGCCGGGGGAGCGCCCGCTGGTCGAGCAGGGCGAGGGCGCCGCGGTCCCACCAGAGCGCCCGGACCGCCATCGCGGCTCCTAGGCGTCGAACGTGTGCAGGAGGTCGAGCCAGTCGGCGCTCACGCGCCGATTCTCCCGGAGCGCCTCGTCCAGGGGGATCCCGACGATCTCCCGTCCGCGCAGGACCGCGACCTCGCCGAACCGCCCGGCGAGGGCGAGGTCGACCGCGGCCGCCCCGAGCCGGCTCGCGAGGAGCCGGTCGAACAGCTCGGGCGCCCCTCCCCGCTGGATGTGCCCGATCTGGGCGCTGCGGCTCTCCGCGCCGGTCGCCGAGGCGATGCGGCGGGCGAGCTCGGCCCCGACCCCACGCTCGCCGAGCAGCTCGTGCCCGAACTCATCCTTCGCCCCGGTCGAACCGGCGGCGAGGCCGAGGTCGACGCCCTCGCTCGCGACGACGACCGCGTAGGTACGGGCGGCGAGCGCCCGACGGACCTTGGCGAGGAGCGCCGCCTCGTCGTACGCCTCCTCGGGGACCAGCGTCGCGTCCGCGCCGCCGGCAAGCCCGGTCGCGAGCGCGACCCAGCCCGCGTCCCGTCCCATCACCTCGAGGACGATCGCCCGGTGGTGGCTCGCCGCGGTGTCTCGGAGGCGCTCGAGGGCGTCGACCGCGACGGCGACCGCGGAGTGGAAGCCGAACGTCCAGTCGGTCCCCCCAACGTCGTTGTCCATCGTCTTCGGGACGCCGACGACCGCCTTGCCTCGCCGGTGGAGCTCCCGGGCGGCCCCCAGGGTGTCGTCCCCCCCGATGGCGACCAGGGCGTCGATCGCGTGGTGCTCGAGCGTCGCGACGACCTTCCCGGCGTCCACCGGGCTCTTGAACGGGTTCGTCCGGGACGTGCCGAGGATCGTGCCGCCCCGCCGCTCGAGGCCGACGACCTCCTCCGCGCCGAGAGGCCTGGAGCGGTCGTCGCGCAGCCCCTTCCAGCCGTCCAGGAACCCGAGCGTGGCGTGGCCGCCCGCGGCGGCCCGGCGCACGACCGCCCGGATCGCCGGGTTCAGCCCGGGGCAGTCGCCGCCCCCGGTGAGGACCCCGAACCTCACGAGGCGACCTCGAGGTAGCCCCGGGGGGTCGTGGAAAGGAACTCGAAGCCGCCGGGGGTGACCACGACGTCGTCCTCGATGCGGACGCCGCCCTTGCCGGGCAGGTAGACACCGGGCTCTACGGTGAAGACCATGCCGACCTCGAGCGGGTCGTCGATCTTCGGACCGTAGTACCACCCGTCGTGGACGGCGAGCCCGATCGAGTGGCCCACGCCGTGGATGAGGCGCCCCTTGAACTTCGACGCGTCGATCACCGCGGCGGCGGCGAGGTGGACGTCCCGCGCCGGGACGCCCGGCCGGATCGTGTCGAGCGCCGCCCGCTGGGCGCGCTCGACCGTCTCGTGCGCCTCCTTGAGCTCGGCGTCCCGCGGGCCGAAGCGGAACGAGCGCGTGATGTCGCTCGCGTACCGCCGGTAGAACGCCCCGTAGTCGCAGACGATCGACTGCCCCGGCCGCAGCGGCGTCCCGTCCGGCTGGTAGTGCGGCTCGGCGCCGTGGGGCCCGAAGCCGACGATGGTGCCGAACGAGCGGCCGCTCGCTCCGAGGCGGTTCATGCGGTACTCGATCTCCGCCGCGAGCTCGAGCTCGGTGATGCCGGTCCGCAGCATCGAGGGGATCTCGCCGCCGACCTGCGAGCCGATCTCCGCCGCCTTGCGCAGGCGGGCGATCTCCTCGGCGTCCTTCGTCGCCCGTGCCTTCCGCAGGGCGGCGGAGGCGTCGACCCACTTCGTCTTCGGCCGCAGCTTCTCGAGCCGCGTGTACCAGCCGTGGGTCAGCTCGGCGAAGTTGAGCGCGACCGACCCGGTCCCGGCGAGGATCTTGTCGACGAACGGGTCGGCGCCGTCGCGCTCGACCGTGTGGACGCGCACCGACGGGTCGCGCTTCGCCGCCTCCTGCGCGCTCTGCGCCTCGAGCGGCGTCGTGAGGACGTCCAGGCCCCCGTCGCGATGCGCGATGGCGACCGAGCCCTCGAAGAGCCCGCTGGGGACGTCGAACAGGTAGAAGAACGTCTGATCGAGGTGGGGCTCGACGGCGTTCGCGACCACGAGGGTGTCGATGGACGGGTCGATCCCGGCGAAGACCTTGAGCACGCGCTCCTTCATCGGCGGCGCGAAAGGCTACGGGGTTTCAACCTTTGCGGAGCCGGCCGCCCGCACGTCCTTCCAGGAGAGGACCGGCTCGCGCGCGGCGCGCACCTCGTCGATCCGCGCGACGCTGCAGGAGGTCGGCGCGGCCCGGAGGTGCTCGGGGCTGTCGTCGAGCGCCCGCTCGACCGCCGCGGCGAACTCGTCGAGCTCCCGCTTGGACTCGGTCTCGGGCAGCTCGATCATCAGCGCCTCCTCGACCAGCGTCGGGAAGTAGACGGTCGGCGCGTGGACTCCCTCGTCCAGGAGGCGCTTCGCGAGGTCGAGCGTGCGCACCCCCTTCTCGCGCAGCGGCGCTCCGGAGAGCACGAACTCGTGCTTCACGAGGGTACGGAACGGCCGGGGGAGCCGGCGGCCCAGGCGCGCGCCGAGGTAGTTCGAGTTCAGCACGGCGCGCCGCGCGATGTGCTTGAGCCCCTCCTCGCCGTGCGCGAGGATGAACGCGTACGCTCGGAGGTCGAGGCCGAAGTTCCCGTAGGCGAGCTTCACCTTGCCGATCGAGCGGGGCCGGTCGTAGTCGAGACGGAAGCGCCGGCCGGCCTTCGCCACGCGGGGGACGGGAAGGTACGGCGCGAGCGTCTCGCCGGCGCCGATCACGCCCGCGCCGGGCCCGCCGCCCCCGTGCGGCGTCGCGAACGTCTTGTGGAGGTTCAGGTGGGCGATGTCGAACCCCATCCGGCCGGGATTCGTGACCCCGAGGATCGCGTTGAGGTTCGCGCCGTCGTAGTAGAGCATCGCCCCGGCGCCGTGGACCGCCTCGGCGATCTCGAGGATCTCGCTCTCGAACAGGCCGGCCGTGTTCGGGTTCGTGAGCATGAAGCACGCCGTCCGCTCGGAGAGCGCGGCCTTCAGCGCGCCGAGGTCGACGCATCCGTCCTTCGACGGGATCTCCCGGGTGACGAAGCCGGCCATGCTCGCCGACGCCGGGTTCGTGCCGTGGGCGGTGTCCGGCAGGAGGACCTCCGTCCTCCGCTCGGGCTCGCCGAGCTCGCGGAAGTGGGCCTTCACCATCAGCAGCGCGGTGTACTCGCCGTGCGCGCCGGCGGCCGGCTGCAGGGAGACCTCGTGGAAGCCGGTGATCTTCGCGAGCAGGCGCTCGAGGCGCCAGCTGATCTCGAGCGAGCCCTGGACCGTCGCCTCCGGCTGGTACGGGTGGAGCTGGGCCGCCCCCGGACGCCGGGCGAGGAGCTCGGAGACCTTCGGGTTGTACTTCATCGTGCACGAGCCGAGCGGATAGACGCCGGAGTCGATCCCGAAGTTCATCTGCGAGAGACGGGTGTAGTGACGCACGACGGTCGGCTCGCTGAGCTCGGGCCAGCGCAACGCCTGCCGGCGGCGGAACCGATCCGGCACCCCGGGGATCGCCGGCGCGGCCTCCGGAGCGTGGGCGTGGGCGAGGTCCCAGAGCGCCGGTTCTTCCCAGCGCGCTTGGCGGTAGCTCATGAGCCTCCCGAGGAGGCCGACCAGGCCTTCGCGGCGGTGGCGTATCGGGCGATCTCCTTCTCCCCGACCGAAGGCGACGGCGCGACCAGGAGCCGCTCCGGGCCCTTCGGCGAACCCGGGCGCGGGTCGCCGAGCGGGGTCCCCGCCAGGATGCGCCGCCGCCGCAGGCGGTCGACGAAGGCCGCCGTCGTGCCGCGGCCGAGCTCGAGCGTGAACTCGCCGAGGTACGGCGCGTCGAACCGCGGGGCCCTAAGGCCGCTGATCGAACCGAGCGCCGAGGCGAGGGTCCTCGCCTTCTCCGCGAGGGACGTCTCGAGCGACGCGAGCCCTTTCGGGCCGACGACGCTCGCGTAGACGACGAACGCGAGCGCCATGAGCGACTCGTTCGTGCAGATGTTCGAGGTCGCCCGGCTGCGACGGATGTGCTGCTCCCGGGTCTGGAGCGTCAGGGTGTAGGCCGGACGGCCGTAGGCGTCCACCGTCGCCCCGACGACCCGTCCGGGGAGCTGGCGCAGGTGCTCGCGCCGGCAGGCGAACAGGCCGAGCAGGGGGCCGCCGAACGACGGCGGGATGCCGAACCCCTGGCCTTCGCCCACGACGACGTCCGCGCCGTAGGCCCCGGGGGGCTCCAGGACGCTGAGCGCGAGGGGGTCGGCCGCCACGACGTACGGGACCTCCCCGAGCGTCGCCTTCAGCTCGAAGAGCTGCTCGTCCAGGATGCCGAAGCCGTTCGGCACGTCGGCGAGGAGACCGAAGACGTCGCCCTTCCCCACGGCGTTGCGCACGAAGCCGAGGTCGAGGAGACCGGTCCGGTCGTCGTACGGGACCTCCTCGACGACGAGGCCCGGGCCACTCGCGTAGTTGGCGAGGACGCTCTTCTCCTCCCACGGGAGGCTCGCCGGCACGAGGAACCGTCGACCCTCGTGCAGACGTCGGCAGAACAGGAGCGCCTCGCCGGCGGCGCTCGCCCCGTCGTACAGCGAGGCGTTCGCGACGTCCACGCCGGAGAGCTCGACCCAGAGGCTCTGGAACTCGAAGAGCGCCCGAAGCATCCCCTGGCTCGCCTCGGCCTGGTACGGAGTGTACGAGGTGTAGAACTCGCTCCGCGCGACGATCGCGTCGACCGCGGCCGGCAGGTACCTCGAGGCGATGCGCCCGCCGAGGAAGTTCGCGAACCGGCCGAGCGGCCGGTTGCGCTCGAGCAGGCGGTCGACCTCCGCGACGACCTCCTCCTCCTCGCGGGCCGCCCCGACCCCGAGACGCCCGAGGCGGGCCTTCTTCGGGACGTCCCGGAACAGCTCCTCGGTCGAGGGAAGCCCGAGCGCCTGGAGCAGCGCCGCCTCCTCGCCGGCCTCGTCCGAGATCCAGCGGACCAACGCCGTCAGCCCCCGGGCGCGCGACGGGGCTCGCGCATAAATCGGTTGGTCGGGCCGCGCGGGACCGTCGCACGGAGCGAGAGGTGCCCGCGGGGCCGGACGCGCGCCTTCTTCCGCCGCGGCTGCCTCGCGCGCCCGATGCGACGCCGAGCTCCTCGCGCCCGCCCCCCGCCGCGCCCTCCCCGCCCGCGGCCGCCGCCGTCGGCAGCCCAGGAGCTGCTGGAGGTCGCCTTCCACCGCGCGTCGCTCGTCAATCCCCACGGCCGCACGAAGCCCGAGCGGGACCGCCGACGGGCGCAGCTCAAGGTCGTCCGGGCGGCCGCGACCGTGGGCCGGCAGCTGCGCTTCGAGGCGCGGGACCTGCGGCCGCCGGCGGTCGGGGATTTCGAGCGGGAGCTGCTCGAGCAGCACCTCGGGCCGGGGCGCGTCGACCGCCACCTCAACCGCCTGCGTCGGGCGGAGGAGCGGATCCGAGGCATCGAGCAGGAGGCCGAACGGGCGATCCAGCAGGGAGCCGGGGCGGAGGAGTACGGCGAGGTCGTCCGCCAGTTCTACGGCCGGCTCGCGAGCTTCGTCCGCGAGGTCGAGCCCGACCTGCTCGGGTTGCGCGCCGCGCGCGGCTACCTGCGTCGGCGACCGCATCTGGACATCGACCTGCCGCGTCTCGTGGTCGCCGGCTTCCCGAACGTCGGCAAGTCCTCCCTGGTCGCGTGCCTCTCGAGCGCCCGGCCGAAGGTCGCCGAGTACCCGTTCACGACGATGGCGATCGCGGTCGGCCACGCGGACCTCGGGTTCGACCGGCTCCAGGTCGTCGATACCCCAGGGGTACTCGGCCGCCGCGGCCGGGCGAACGCCGCCGAGGTCGAGGCGGAAACGACCGTCCGGCGGGTGGCGAGCGTCGTGCTGTTCGTTCTCGACCCGAGCGGGAGCTCCGGCTACCCCCTCGACGAGCAGGAGGCGCTGCTCGCACGCTGGCGTGAGGAGTTCCCCGACCTCGACATCCTGCCGGTCGAGACCAAGTCCGACCTCGAGCGGCGCCCGTCCGACCGGTTGCAGGTCTCGGCGAAGACCGGCGAGGGTCTCGAGGCGCTCTGGCTGGAGCTGAGGCGTCGCCTTCGGCCGCGCGGGCCGATGCCCGCGATGCAGGAGGCGCTCGAGGAGGAGCCGCCTGCCGCTCCCGAGCCGGTCGAGCCGCGCGCGCGTCGCTCGCGACGCCCTAAGTAGTCGGGCGGGGTCGGCGGACGATGACCTGGCGACGCACGGGCGTTCCGGAGGCCGAGCTCGCGGAGAACGCGCCCCGCGGGGTCGCGCTCGGCGACGTCCCGATCGTCCTGGTCAGGGCCGCCGGGGCGGTCCGCGCCGTCCAGGGCTCCTGCCCGCACATCGGGGGGGACCTCGCCGACGGCACGGTCGACCTCGGCAAGCTGAGCTGCCCGCTCCACGGCGCGACGTTCGACCTCGCGACCGGGGCGGTGCGCGCGGACCCGTTCGGGGTCGCCCCGCCCGAGGGGGCGGTCGAGCCGCTGCGGGTCTACCCGGTGCGCGTCGCCGACGGCGAGGTCGAGGTCGACCTGTAGGGACGGTCGCCCCGAGCGGGACTCCCGCGTTATCTGCCTCCGGCCGCTCGGGGGCCGTGGCCGCCCCGGGCCCGTTCCGCGCGCTCTCCCTCGACCTCTGGTTCACGACGGTCTACCACGACGGGGACTTCGACGACCGATGGGAGGCGGCCCGTCGCGAGGTCCTCGGCCGGCTGCTCCGGCGCGAGGGGCGCGCGCTCTCCCCCGAGGAGATCGACGGCGCGCTCGCCGGCGCCCGCGAGCGCATCTCCGCGGCCGGGGGCGACCTCGTCGCGACCGATCCCGCCGAGCTCCTCGGGGCGGTCGCCGGGCGGCTCGAGGAGAGCGTCGTAGGGGACCCGGCCGCGGCGGTCGAGGCGTTCTCCTCGGCCGGCCTTCACGAGCTGCCGCCCGAGATGAATCCCGAGGCGGCCCGGGTCGTCGAGGAGCTCGGTCGCCGAGGGGTCCCCTCCGTCCTCGTCACGAACTCCGGCCGACGGGCCTCCTCCTGGGCCGCCTTCCTCCGGGGCGCGGGGCGTCCGACGTTCCGGGCGATCGTCTCGTCCGCGGACCTCGGGGTACGCAAGCCGGACCCGAAGATCTTCCGGGAGGCGGCGCGCTGCCTCGGGGTCCCGGTCGAGAGGATCCTGCACGTGGGGGACCGGTGGGAGCTCGACGTCGAGGGGGCGATCGCCGCCGGTTGCGGCGCCGTGCTCTACCGGGGGCTCTGGCACCGGTACCCGGAGGGGCTGTATCCGAGCGTCCCGGACCCCCTCCCGGGAACGAGCGCGGTCCGCGTGATCGACCGCCTGGACGAGCTCCTCGAGCCCTCGCTCTGGGAGCCGGCGGCCGTCGGCGGCCGCGCCGTCACAGGGTGAACGGTCGGCCGTTCGCCGGCAGCAGGACCTCGCAGAACGGCTCGAGCGACGTGCGCAGAGCCTCGCGCTGGTCGCCGTGCATGAGCACGACGGTGCGCGCGCGCGACTCCTTCGCGAGGCGCACGAGGTCGGAGTGGCCGGCGTGGGCGGAGAAGTCGTACTTCACGACGTCCCCGAGCGGGCGGATCGTCGTGTCGTCGATCGTGAGCGTCCCCTCCTCGAGCAGCTGCCGGCCGTTCGACCCCTCGACCTGGTAACCGGTGAGCAGGATCGACGTGCGCGGGTCGCGGTAGAGCTCGCCGAGGTAGTACAGGACCGGCCCGCCGTCGAGCATGCCGCCGGTCGTCACGATCACCTCCGCGTCCTGGAGGGCGTGCCGCCGCTCGCCCGAGTGCTCGACGACGTGCACTCCCTCGAGCGCCTGGCGGAAGCGGCGGGCGTCGGCGAGGTACTCCGGGGCGGCGAGGTAGATCTCGTTGACCGCCCGGGCCATCCCGTCGAGGTAGGTCGTGTAGCCGGAGTGGGCGAGCGTCATCAGCACCTCCTGGGCCCGGCCGACGGCGAACGCGGGGACGATCGCCTTGCCGCCGCGCTCGACGGTCTCCGCGACCTTGTCCCGGAACTTCCGCTCGGTCTCGCGGCGGTCCGGATGCTCCCGACCGGCGTAGGTCGACTCCATGACGAGCACGTCGCACTCGAGCGGCTCGGCCCCCCCGACCAGGTGGGTCGGGATCGTCTGCAGGTCGCCGGTGAACAGGAGGTCCTTCTCGCCCCGGTAGAGGGCCATCGTCGCGCCGGGGATGTGACCCGCCGGGGTCAGCTCGACCTCCATGCCCCGCTGGCGGAAGGTCGCGTGGCGGTCGAGCGCGGTGAACCGGCTGTGCAGCGCGTGGATGTCGCTCGGCGAGTACGGCGGGAGGTAGCCCTCGAGCCGGGCGACCTTCAGCGCGTCCTTGGTCAGGAGGTCGGCGACCGCCCCCGTCACGGGGGTGGCGACGATCTTGCTGCGCGGGAGCCGGCTCAGGAGGGGCGTCATGCCGGAGTGGTCGAGGTGGGCGTGGGAGAGGAAGGCGACGTCGATGTTCGTCGGGGCCGGCCGCGGGTACGTCGGCGGGTCGGTCGGGGTCATGCCGTAGTCGAACAGGAGCGTGCGGCCCTGGTCGCGGACGACCAGCCCGAGCGAGCCGACCTCCGAGGCGCCCCCGAGGAATCGGAGTTCCATCGCGCGGCGGAACGGCCCGCCGAGATAACGCTGGCCTCGCGGCCGACGCGGCGACCCGGCCGCTTTTTGCCCCCGGCCGGCTCGACCGGCCCGTGCCGGCCGACCCCGAGCGTGACCTCGGCATCCTCCACCGCCTCGGCCTCGCGGTCGAGCGCGTCGTCCGCGACAGCGCCGGCTCGCCGCACCGGGGGGACGTCGTGGCGATGGGAGCGACCGGGACGCCGACCGAGGAGGTCGAC
>Ga0335077_10007830_pt1 | contig 13240 bp, 6 predicted proteins | sample Lox_Sample_31_FD_207151 | JGI IMG/M metagenome (GOLD analysis project Ga0335077, IMG submission 207151) | Soil microbial communities from Loxahatchee National Wildlife Refuge, Florida, United States - Lox_Sample_3.1 | ecosystem: Environmental > Terrestrial > Soil > Wetlands | place: USA: Florida... | reverse complement strand
TAGCGACGCTGAAACAGTCGCGCGTCGAGCGATTCGATGTTGGGCGTCTCGATCAGCAGATGGCCCCCGGGTCGCAGGGCGCGCTTCATCACCCGGAGCACGGCGAGCGGATCGGGCATGTGCTCGATGAGCTGGTTCATGATGATCAGGTCGAACGCCCGCGCGGCCAGCTCGAGCGCCTCGACCCGACCCTGGTGCACCTTGAAACCCGCCCGTTCGGCTGCCTCCGCAGCGACCGGAGAGAAGTCGACCCCTTCGAGCTCGAGCGGGAAGTCGCAGGCGCCGCGCAACTCTGCCAGCAGGTGGCCGTCGCCGCAGCCGACGTCGAGCACGCGCGCGTGCGCCGCGACGAAGGGCCGGTAGGTGTCGACCTTGGCGCGCTCCGCAAGGCGCTTGAAGCGCATCACGAACGGACCGAGCTTCTGCGCGAACTCGTAGGCGTAGTAGTTGCTCGGGTAGATGCGCGGAAGAGCCTCGGCGGCGGGTCGCGGGTCGAGGTAGACGCCGCCACACGGACAGCGCCAGAAGCGGAACTCGCTGCGCGTCGTGTCGTACTCGAAATCCGGACCCGACGCGAAGAGAGAGCCGCCGCGCTTGCCACAGAGCGCGCAGGCGCCCGGCTCGACGGCGAGATCGGGGCGAGCCGTACCCCGTGCCGGACTCCTTGCGACCGGACGCGGATCGTCCTCGGGGCTCGGGCCTCGTCCGGTTGCGCCATCGTTCGTTGCGCTCGAGAGAGCCATTCGGAGTCGCCGATTCGAGGGTATGAAGATCGATTCTGCGACGCAACCCGCCTGATCGCGCGCGCGGCCCCAGCTGCGTTTCGGGTCAGACCGCGCGTCGGCTTTGGCTCAACGGCTCGCTCACGGCCGGGCTTCGACCCGCAGCTCCGCCCAGCCGATGCGCTCGAACGGCAGGCCCGCGCAGCCGGTGCAGCGTGACTCGAGGGTCAACGTCACCGGCCTGTGCGCGAAGCGCGACAGGTCGACGTCGAAATCGACCCAGGTGCGATCGGCGGCGTCGAGTGCCGGTGCGAGGCGGCGGCGAAAGACGACGCCGTCGCCTCCGGTCGGGCCATCGTCGTCGTGGACGGTGATCGTGGCCTCGAGCGCGCTCGCGCGGCGCGAGAGCCAGCCGGCTGGATCGGCGGCGACGCTTCCGCGGAGCACAGCGCCCGCGTCGGGCGTCAAGCGGAACGCGACGCGCGCGACCTCCTCGCCCTGCGGCGGCGGCTCGGCGATCACCGCGGCGTACGGCCAGAGCTCCTCGGTCGCGGAGGTGCCGGGGGAAGGGGCCGCCTCGGGACCGTCGAGCCGGAGGCGAAGCACGCCGGGCGCCGGGACGAGCACTTCGCCGGGCAGCGCGACCGGCTCGCTTCGCCGGTGCAGCGCAACGAAGAGCAGGCCGGAGCGGTTCTCGGTGAACACCTCGCCCGAGCGGTAGTACTTGACCAGGTGCGCGAACAGAGCCGGGGCGTTGGTGCGCAGCAGCCCGAGGTAGGGGAACTCGGCGAGGCTCACGAGCAAGGTCTGCGTCCGGTCGCGCTCGAGGGCGTCGATCAGGTTGGCGTCGCGCACCGCCGCGTCCTGGAGCGGCCAGACCACGGCGTAGCTCCCGAGGAGCGGGCGGTCGGCGGCGAAGTTCAGCCACGGAAAGTAGGGGAGCGCGGCAAGCGGCCGTTCGGGAGCGATCGCGGTGCCCGCGAAGTCGAGGGCGCGTCGCAGCACCGAGGCGTCCTCGGGGCGTAGCCGGACCTCTGCCCGGGGCGGGAAGTCGACCTCCGCCGAGAGTGTCGCGCGCAGGGATTGCGCGAGCCAGACGCTCGAGGCGGCCGCGGCGACGACCGCAGCCAGGCTCGCGCCGACGAGCGCCCGGCGAACGAAGCGCACCCGCACGCGAGCGATCGCCTGCCCGACGAGCGCGGCCGCGACGATGATCGTCCACGGGTAGACCATCATGAGATGGATCCAGTCGTGTGGCGGGTTGAACGCCAGAAGGGCGGCGGCAGTCAGCGCGAGGGTGAAGGTCCACGCGGCGACGTCGATCGGTCGCCGGCCGGGGTCGCGCGCCGGCGGCCCCGTGATCCGCAGGCTGCGTGCGGTTGCCACGGCGACGACGGCGGCCATCGCCGCGGTCACGGCGTAGGGCAGCCAGAACACCAGCTTGATCAGCGTGTCGGGAAGCGCGGTTTCGCGGTAGAGCCAGCTCTCGGCGATCGACTCCCAGGCGACCGTGATCAGCACCGAGGGCAGGTAGTCCGCGATCCGCGCGCGCACCACGGGATCCTGGCCGAAGCTCGTGAGCGGCGGCATCCCCAGGTAGGGATAGTCGAGCGCCTTGCTGAGCGGCGCGATCACCGTCTGGAAGTAGAAGTCGTTGAGCGCGCCAGCTCTCCACAGCGCGAGCACGATCGGCGCGCTCATCGTGGCGACGCCGAGATCGAGCCAGAACACCGAGACCAGCGTCAAGCGAAACCAGTCCGCGACCCACTGGGCGAGCCTGCCGCGCCGGGCAAGACAGGCTGCGACGATGGCGAACGCGGGATGGAGCGCGGCCAGGGCGCCGAGGCCGGTGTTCTGCTTGTACCAGACCGCCGCGCCGATCAGGCACCCGGCGATCCAGAGACGCGCGCGCGACATCCCCGGCGGCCCGGCGGACCAGGTGCGGCGGCCGAGGTTGACGATGCGGATTGCGGGACGTTCCCGGCCGGCTTCGCGCGCAGCGACGGCGCCGGACCGCCGCCGGTCTCCGGTCAGGACCAGCAGCGCGAGCAGCAGGAAGAGGGCGGCGAAGGTCGAGTAGTGCGCGACGTGCCAGTGCGGGAAGGCCCAGATCCGGTAGGAGCAGAACAGCACGGCCGCGGCGGCGCCGGCGAACGCGTCGGCAAGTCGCCGCGTGACGACGAAGACGGCTCCCGCCGCCGCGGCGAACGCCACGGCCTCGGCGATGCGCGAGACCTCGACGGAGCTGCCGAAGAGCGAGAATACCCCGGCCAGGGTGTAGAAGATGCCCGGAAACGGGGCGTCGACGTAGACGTCGCGATACAGCACGCGGCCGTGATCGATCGCGTCGGCGAGCGCGAGGATGAAGCCTTCGTCGAGGAGGCCCGCCCACAGGCGGCGCAGCGCGAGCCCGAGCGAGAAGGCGAGGCCGGCGGCGAGCAGGCCGCCCACGACCTCGACGAGCGTCCCGCTACGGGATCGGCGCGAGCTATGCATCGACCGCGACACGCAGGCGCAGCGGAACGTTGCCCCGGCGCGTGAATCGCGCGCCGCCGTTCTGCCGGACGCTCACCTTGAGCTCGTAGACGCCCGGCCGCGTCGGGGCCTTGACGACGATGTCCTGCACCAGGCTCTCGCTCGCCGGGACGTCGCGGCGCAGAGGGAAGCGCTGCAGCACGCGGGTCTTCACCGGCCTCCGCGTGGGCTTCCCGCCGGGCGGCGCGGCCGGCACGGGCACCGGTGCGGGCGGGTCGAGCGGACCGCCGTCGAGCGCCCGCCAGCGGGCAACGAGACCGACGGCGTAGGGCACGGCGGCGTCGTTGGGGATCGCCGCCGGCCAACCGTCGGTGCCAGTATTCTCGACCGTCAAGAGCAGGCGAAGCCCTCGACCGGGGGCGACTCGCTCCGGCGGCTCGGCAGCCGTGACGCGGGCGACGGCGGCCGGGCGCGGCAGCGCAACCAGGCGCATCCCGAGCGCGGTGTCGCCCGGCCGGAACGCTCCCGCCGCGATGCTGCGGAACCAATCCGGGTGCTGCGGCGTGCGCTGCACCTCTGCCAGGATCCAGTCGTCGATCGTCAGGACTTGCTTGACACCGGGCAGGGCGAGCAGCTCGGTGCGCAGCTTGGGCCGCGACCAGAAGTCGGGGGGCCGCAGCAGGAGCCAGCGCAGGTGGGTCATGTCGACGATGTCGTCGAGCGCCTGCCGGTCGGGCAGGCGTTCGATCGCGTGCACCAGCGCCGTGCGATGCGGCGGGGCGTAGCCGGTGTGGCCGGTGAGGATCGGCAGCCAGTGACGCGTGCTGCCCAGCATGGCGTCGGGCTCGAGCGAAGAATGGGGGACGAACTTGCGACCGTCGCCCGCGCGGCTCCGCGATTGCCAGTCGATGAGCGGCAGCTCGAGAGTCGCGCCGCCGCCGCGCTCGCGCACGGCGGCTCCGATCACGTCGTAGGCCGCTCGCTCGTTCGATAGCGGGGCGATCGGATCCAGGGTCATCGCGATCTGCGCGAGGCCGAGGTCGAGGACGACTGCGATCGCGGCGACGACGCACACCGCGGCGGCGATTCGCGGGCGGAACCAGGCCCGGCCCGCTTCGAGGGCGGCGGCCGCGAGCAGGGAGGTGCCGAAGCCGAGGATCACGGCAAATCGCCAGGGTGCCCGAAAGAAGCGCGCGGGCGAGGCGGCGATGAGCGCGGCGAGCGTCCGCGGCATGAGCATGAACACGCCGCCGACGAGCGCGAAGAGGATGCCAAGCGCGGCGAGCCGTCGCGTGTCGGACTGCTTTGGGACCAGGAGCGCCGCCACCCCGAGCAATGCGAGCACCAGCTGCACGTCGCCGAACTGCGTCATCCAGATCAGGTGGAGCATCACCGTCCAGCCGAGCGGCGTGCGGAAGTTTCGCTCGCTCCAGCTGCGCAGCAGGCCCGACGGGCCGGTCTCCTCGGGACGGCCGAAGTAGGGCCGCGAGACGGCGGCGAGCAAGACCAGGATGGCAAGCACCGCGAGCGCGGCGAGGACGGCGAAGTGGAGTCGCCCCGGCCGGTCGCGCACGATCTCGGTCGCGGCCCACGCGCCGCCGACCAGGCAGAGCATGACCGCCATGTAGTAGGAGCTGAAGCATCCCGCCGCGAAGACCAGAGCGAGCACGAGCGCGGCGCGCGGCTCCGGCCGATCGCGCAGCTCGCGAAGGGCGAGCGCGACGAGCGGCAGGAAGAGATTGAAGTACTGCGGCAGCTGCATGTTGGCGGGCAGGCGCAGCGGCCCGAGCGCGAACAGAAGCCCGCCGACCCAGGCTGGCCCGGCGCCCGAGCCGAGCCGCACGAGGAGGCGCTGCATGAAGTAGGCGGCAAGCGGATAGGAGAGGAAGACCAGCAGGTTCGCGGCGAGCACCGGGTTGCCGGTCAGGGCATAGAGGGGGCCGAAGACCAGCTGGCTGGTCGCGAAGTGCTCGGAGCCGGTGAGCTGCGCCGGGGCCGGGTAGTTGATGTTGGCGTCCAGGATGTGGACCGGGTCGGTGGCCAGAGCGTGTGCCACCCAGGCGAGGATCCACACGTGCAGCCGCGCGTCGTCCCCGTAGACGAAGGTGATGTCGCGCGATGCGGGGATCGCGCGCGCCATCGCCGCGATCCAGCGCAGCGAGAGGAGAGTGAAGAGGACGAAGTAGGAGACCAGCACCCAGACGCGTCCGCGCGGGCGCCAGAGCGCCGTGCTCTCGCCTTCGGGTGCCGGGACCTCGGCTTGCATGGCCGGCGCCGGCTCTAGGCGTTTCGCATCAGGTGGTGCCAGTAGAAGGCGACGACCACCAGGGCATGGGAGATCTGTCCTTGACGGACGAGCTCGGGGATCTCGCGGAGCGGGACGAGCACCACCTCGGTCTCCTCGGTGGTGTCGAAGTGCGGCTCGAATCGCTTGACGGCGTTGCGCGCGAGGAAGGTGTGGCAGCGGTTGTCCTGGATTGCCGGGTTGGGATGGATCGAGCCGAGCGTGACGATGTCGTCGGCATCGTAGCCGGTCTCCTCGCGCATCTCGCGGCGTGCGGCGTGGAGAGGCGAGGGATCACCGGGGTCGACCATGCCGCCCGGCACCTCGAGGGTGATGCCGTCGACGCCGTGCCGGTACTGCCGGATCAGCACCACCTGGTCGTCCGCGGTGAGCGGCACGATGTTCACCCAGTCGGTGCTCTCGAGGACGAAGAAGTCGTGCGCCTGGCCCGTGCGCGGAGAGCGGTTGCGTCGCCTGGCGAGCGAGAAGACGCGACACGAGTAGACGGTCTCCGACCCGAGACGCTGCCAGTGTCCGATCGTGCCTCGCTTCATGGTTCGGCTCGCTCCCGCGATTCAGAAGAGCCGCGGGTACTCGATCGCCGGGCAGCGGTCCATCACGACGGTCATGCCGCTCGACGCGGCGCGCTCGGCCGCCTGTTCGTCGATCACCCCGAGCTGGAGCCACAGGATGCGCGCGCCGATCGCGATCGCCTCGTCGACCACCGCGGCGACGTGCTCCGGACGGCGGAAGACGTCGACCATCTCGACCGCCTCGGGGATGGCGGCGAGGCTCGGGTAGCAGGGCAGCCCGAGCGCCTGCTCGAGGGTGGGATTCACCGGCAGGATGCGATGCCCCTTCGCCCTGAGCAATCTGGCGATGCGATTGCTATCCCGGCGGGAATCATCCGAGCAGCCGACCACGGCGACGGTCCTCGCAACGGCGAGGATCGCGCGGATCGTCTCGTCGGGTGGATTGGCGAACATGATCCAGGACGATGAAACCTGTGCGTCGCCCGAAGTCAATCGACGCGGCGCAGCCATCGCTGCGGGCTCCGGAGGTGGCGTAAGCTCGCGCCGCGCCGGGCGTCGGTTGCCGCGCGGACTCCGGGAATGAGAGCGATCGAGCGCGTCCTCTTCGTGAGCGGCATCGACGGTTTCTGTCACCGTTACGAGGTCCTGCACCGCGCCGAGCAGCTCGCAGCTCTGGGGATCGAGAGCACGGTGCGTCACTTCGCCGATCCGCGCCTGCTCGACGAAGCCCCCGCGCACGACCTGCTCTTCCTCTATCGGGTCCCCGATACGCGGCACGTCGGTGAGATGATCGCTCGAGCTCGCGGCGGGAACCGGCCCGTGGTCGGCTCGATCGACGACCTGATCTTCGTCGATGATCGCGAGTACCTGCCGCCGCTCGATCACCTCGAGCCGGGCGAGCGCGAGCTGTGGCTCGACGGCGTGCGGCGCTACCGGGCGACTCTCGAGCGCTGCGACGCGTTCGTCGCGCCGACGGAGCCCCTGCTCGAGGAGGCACGACGCCTGGGCTGGACCGCCTACCTTCACCGCGAGTCGGTGTCGGCGGTCGAGCTGACGCTCGCCGAGCGGGCGCTGGCGGCGCGCGGCGAGAGGCCGTCGCGTCCAGCGGCCGTGCGGCTCGGCTACTTCAGCGGCACCGCGACGCACGACGCCGACTTCGCATCGATCGCGCCGGCGCTGGTCGAGGCGATGCAACGAAACCCGGACCTGCGCCTGCTGGTGGTGGGCCCGCTCGAGCTCGACGCGCGCCTCGCGCCCTTTGCTCGGCGCATCGACCGCCAGCCGTTCGTGCCCTGGCCGGAGCTGGCCCGACTGGTCGCCGCGGTCGACGTGAGCCTGGCACCGCTGGTCTGGCGCGAGCGTTTCGCGGCGGCGAAGGGCGAGGGCAAGTACATGGAGGCCGCGGCGGTGGCGGTCCCGGTGGTTGCGAGTCCGACCGCGGCCTTTCGCTACGCCACGCGCGATGGCGAGACCGGCCGCCTCGCGGCCGACCCGGACGGGTGGCTGGCTGCCCTCGAGGAGCTGATCCGGGACCCGCAGCTGCGCGAGCGCCTCGGCGCCAACGCTCTGGCCGACGTCAAGCAACGCTACTCCCCTGGGCCGCGAGGACGCGAGCTGGCGGCGATTCTCGGGCAGGTCGCGGAGGAGGTCGCCCGGCACCCGGCGCGTTCGCCGCGCGCTGGCGACGCCGCGAGCCCCTCGGCCGGCCCGCTGCTCGCAGCGAGCGCCGACGTGCCCTGCGCGCGCTTCGCACTCGAGCCCGACGCCTTTCCCGACATCGCGGTCGCACATCCCGACACCGTCTCGCCGGCTCTCGGCGACGGCTCCGTCCTCGTCCAGAAACTGCGCGCCGTCGAGAACGGAATCCTCCGCGTCGACCTGCACGCGGTGACCTACGGCCAGGTGCTCGACCATCGCATCGAGCTGCGTCTCGTCGACGCCGACGGGCGCATCGCGGCGAGCGCGCATGCCGAGGCGGCCTGGGCTCCCGACCGGGGGTGGCTCGGCTTTGGTTTCGCGCCGCTGCCCACCTCGAAGGGGGTCTGCTACACGATCGAGCTTCGCGCGACCGACACCGGGCCGGGCAACGCCATCTCCTTCGGGCTCGTCGGCACGACGAGCGAGCCTCCCGCAAGGGCCCGCCTCGACGGTGCGGAGCTCGGGGGCGCGCTTGCGCTGCGCGTCTTTGCCGAATGGCGCGCCGTCCTCGGCGCGCAGCCGCTTGCACCCGCGACCGCCGCGATGGAGTAGAGCAGGCGTGCGAATTGCCCAGGTGATCGCGCTCTACCGCCCGGAATTCCAGGGTGGCGCGACGCTGGTCTGCCAGCGTCTGGCCGGCGCGCTCGCCGCGCGCGGACACGAGGTCGCGGTGTTCAGCGGACGCACCACCGCAGGCGAGACGCTGGGCGCGGTCCGCAACGAGGCGGTCGACGGCATCCCGACCTGGCGGGTGAACGTCGGCGGAGCATTCCTCGCTTGGTCGCGCGAGAACTACGACAACCCCGTGGCGAGCGAGTCGTTTCGCGAATTCCTCGAGAGCTTCCGCCCCGAGGTGGTGCACGCGCATAGCATTCAGGGTCTCGGGGTGGGCATCGTGCGCGCGGCCGCCGAGGCGGGCATCCCGACCGTCGTCACGATGCACGACTGGTGGTGGCTCTGCCCCTGCCTGTTCCGTCTGAGCCCCGGTGGCCGGCTCTGTCCGCCGATCGTGCGCCATCCGGGCCGCCCGGGCGGGATGGATCCGCGCTGCGCGGCGGAGCAGCCCGGCTTCGACTTCGCGACGCGCCGCGTGCTCGTCGAGCGCGCCCTCGAGCGCGTCGCGCGCATCCTCACCCCTTCGGCCTATCTGCGTGACAGCCTGATCGCGAACGGCTTCGACGCGCAGCGGATCGCGGTCGTCGAGAACGGCATCCCCGCAGCGGCTCCGCCTCGCGAGAGCGACGCGGAAGCCCGCGAGGGCGCGCTCGCGCCGAACGCGGCGCCCGCCGATGTCGACGGTCATCCTCGCGTGCGCTTCGTCTTCGTCGGCGGCGCCGGCAACCGCGAGAAGGGTCTCGACGTCCTGCTCGATGCGCTGCGCCGCCTGCCTCCCGACGGCTGGCGGCTCGACGCCTACGCGGTCACTGCCCAGGAGGCGGGCGGTGCGCTCTCGCTCTTCGGGGATCGCCTCGCTTGCCACCCGCCGTTTTCCCCGGAGCGCCTCGACGAGGTGCTCGCCGGCGCGGATTCGGTGGTGATCCCGTCGCGGATGCGTGAGTCCTTCTCGCTCGTCGCCCGCGAAGCGCTCGCGCGTGGGCTCGCGGTCGTCGCGACGGACTCGGGCGGACCCGAGGAGGTGGTGCGCGAAGGGGTGAACGGGCTGATCGTGCCGTCCGGCCGGCCGGCGCCGCTCGCCGCTGCGCTGCGTCGGCTGATCGACGACCGGCAGCTGCTCGCGCGCCTTCGCGCCGCCGATCCGCCCAGGTTCGCGACGCCCGCCGAGCAGGCCGAAGCGACCGAGGCGCACTACCAGGAGATCGCCCGTATTCACCAGGACCCGGCCGAGCGGGCCATGCTCCGGGCTGCGCGCGCCCCGCTCCCGCTGCGCCGTGTCCTGTTCTTGACCGGCTGCGACGGCGCGCCGCTCCGCTACCGCGTCTGGCACCTCGTCGAGCAGCTGACGCTCGACGGCGTCGAGAGCCGGGTGCTCTACCACTCCGACGCGACGGCGCCCGCTCTGGTTGCGAGCGTCGATCTGGTGGTCCTGTTTCGCGCGCCGTACAGCGTCGTGGTCGCAACCGTGGTCGCGGAGGCGCGCCGCCGGCGGATCCCGGTCGTCTTCTCGGTCGACGATCTGGTGTTCCGCAGCAACGCCGGGCTCGATGCGCCGGCGCTCGAGCTTGCCCAAGAGGGACGGCCCGAGGTCGCCGCCGGCTTTCGGCAGAGCGTGCGCGAGTACGAGCGCAGCTGCGCCGCCGCCGACTACTTCCTCGGCAGCACGGAGGAGCTCGTCGCCGCCGCGAGCGAGATCGGGGTGCCCGCGTTCCTGGTGCGCAACGCGCTGGGCGGGGCGATCCTCTCACGCGCCGAGGCGGCGCGCGAGGAGCGCCTCGCTGCGCTCGACGAGCGCGCGACGCATGGCGACGGCGTGGTCCGCGTCGGCTTCCTGAGCGGAACCGACACCCACGACCGCGATCTCGCGATGATCGCCGGTCCGCTCGCGGCGACCATGGAGCGCTTTCCCCTCGTGCAGCTGGTCGTCGCCGGGCCGGTCACCGTCCCTCGGTCGCTGGGTCGTTTCGGCGAGCGGGTCGAGAAGCGGTCCTTCGCGCCCTGGAGCGAGCTGCCGGCGCTCCTCGGCTCGCTCGACGTCAACCTGGCCCCGCTCGAGCTCGCGAGCTCGTTCAACCTGGCGAAGAGCGAGGTCAAGTACCTCGAAGCGGCGGCGCTCGGGGTGCCCACCGTCGCGTCGCCGACCTCGGCCTTTCACTGGGCGATCCGCGACGGCGCGAACGGGCTCCTCGCCGCCGACGCGGCCGCCTGGGAGGAGAGCCTCGCGCGCGTCGTGTCCGACCCCGCCCTGCGCTCCACCCTCGGGCGCGCCGCGCGTCGCGACGTCTACCGGCGCTCGAGCCCGCTCGTCGGGCGCGGGGCGCTGCGCGCGGTGCTCACCGAGGTGCTGCGCCGGGGACGGCGACTGCGGGGACCCGCTCCCTCGCCCATCCCGATGGAGGCGGGTGGCGGCGCGTCGGTTGCGCTCGAGCCGGCGGCGGCGATCTACGACGCGCATCAGCTCGAGGCCGAGTCGGGCGGCGCGCTCGGGCCCGGTCGCGAGATCGAGCAGTCGTTCGTCTGCAAGCGCGACGGCGTGTGGCGGGTCGACGTCCTGGTCGGCACCTACGCCCGCCGGAACCGCCACCAGGTGCGCTTCCGCCTGCTCGACGACGCCGGGCACCTGTGCGGCGAGCGCACGGTGCCCGCGGCCTCGATGGTCGACCGGAGCTGGGTCGCGATCGAGCTCGCCAGCAAGCTCGCCGACTCCGCGGGACGAAGCCTTCGCCTGATCGCAGAGGCGCCAGAGGCGCAGCCGGGCAACGAGGTCCTGCTGTGGACGGCACCCTCGCCGCTGGGCGAGCTCCGCATCGGGGGTTCGCCTGTGCCGGGCCGCGCCTTGACCTTCCGCGCGTTCGGCGAGGAGGCTGGGTGAGCGAGCGGCGCGTCCTCGTCATCAGCTGGGACCGGATCGGCGAGATGATGGCGGGCTCGGCGATCCGCGCGCTCGAGATGGCGCGCGCGCTCGTGGCGCCGGACACCGAGGTGACGCTCGCCGCACCCGAGGGGAGCAGCGACGAGGGGGTGGGCGGCGTGCGTCTCGCGGTCTACCCACGCGAGTCGAGCCTCGGGGGACTGATCGAGCGCGCGGACGTGGTCGTGCTCTCCGGCCGCGTCGAGCTGATGAGCGCCGTCAAGAAGCCGCTGGTCGTCGACCTGTACGATCCGTTCATCTTCTCCAACCTGGAGCTCTACGGTCGAGCGTTCAACCGCTCCTCGGGCCGCCCGCTTCTCGCGCTGCGCTGGCTGCAGCACCACCTCGCGCACGGGGACTTCTTTCTCTGCGCGAGCACCGTGCAGCGGAGCTTCTGGCTCGGCATGCTCGCCGCCGCCGGACGCCTGAACCGGGCCAACTACGAGCAGGACCCCGAGCTCGCGAACCTGCTCGCGGTGGTGCCGTTCGGCATCTCCGACGAACCCCCGGTCGCCGGCGCGCCGGTGCTGAAGGGAGTCGTGCCGGGGATCGGGACCGACGACCACATCGTGCTCTGGGCCGGTGGGATGTGGAACTGGGTCGACCCGATCACGCTGGTACGCGCGACCGGGCTCGTCCGCGCGCGGCGGCCCGACGTCAAGACCGTGATCCTCGGCGCGCGCCACCCGAATCCCGAGATCGGCGAGATGACAGTCGCGCGCGAAGCGCGCGCCCTCGCGGCGGAGCTCGGGTTGCTCGACGACGGCGTGTGGTTCATCGACTGGGTCGCGTATCGCGAGCGCCAGCGGTACGTCCTTGAGAGCGACGTCGGAGTGAGCCTGCACGGCCCCGGGGTCGAGTCGGAGTTCGCCTTCCGGACTCGCCTGCTCGACTACCTGTGGTGCCTGCGACCGATGGTGGTCACCACCGGAGACGAGCTCGCGGCCCGCGTCGAGCGCGAGGACCTGGGACGCGTCGTGCCGCCCGAGGATGCCCCTGCGGTTGCGTCCGCGATCGAGGCGTTGCTCGACGCTTCGGCGGCGGAGAAGGAAGCACGCGAGGCGCGACTTGCGGCCGCACGCGCTTCGCTCGGCTGGTCGAAGGTGATCGAGCCGCTGCGGAGATTCTGCGCCGCGGCGCGCCACGCCCCGGACCATTCCGGCGAGGCCTGGTTCGCCGCCGACCCGGGAACGGAGCCTTCGATCCGCAAGGAGGATGCGCTCATCGCGGAGGAATTCATCTCGAGCGCGCGTGCCATCTCCTCCGCGCTCGGCGAGGACTACGCGCCGCGCCAGCGCTTCGTCGCGACCTATGACAACCTCTGCCAGATCGACGTGCTGTTCTGGGTCGAGCCTGCCGTCTCGGGCAACCTGGTCTTCGAGCTCGGTGCCACGGGCAGCGATCTGCCCGCGGCGCGTGTCGTCGTACCCGCCGCACAGCTGCCGCATTGCGACTGGCAGCGCTTCGAGTTCCGCCCCATCCCGGCCTCCCGCGGCCGCGAGTTCGAGCTGCGCCTGAAGCTCCTCCCATCGAGCGCGCGGCCGGCGGACGACGCAGCCTCGCCCGCGCCGAACGCGGGAGCTGCGCCCGCCGCCGCCTCGGCGGGGCGGGTCTGCGTGTGGCGCTGCGCGCCGCGTCAAGAGCCGGTGCTCGCCGGCGACAGTGTCGCCTTCATTGCGCGCTACCTGGTCTCGGGCCTGATCGACCTCGTCCCCGCGGCGCCGGAGTCGTTTCTCTTCCTGCACAACACGACGCTGCCCCGATCGGTGCCCGCGCTTGCCGGCGCGGGCGGCGAGACGCCGGCCGACGCGGAGATGGACTTCGCCGCCGTCGAGCCTTCCCCGGTCGTCGATCAGCTGCGCGCGGAGCTCGCCCGGGTGACCGCGCAGGCGGCGGAGTCCGAACGCCGCGTGCGCCGGCTCGAGAGCAGCCTCGAGGCGCGCATGCGCGCCTCGGCGCACGCGGCGGTACGCCGCGAGATCCATCGCGGCCACTATCTGGT
>Ga0335077_10007829_pt1 | contig 13240 bp, 6 predicted proteins | sample Lox_Sample_31_FD_207151 | JGI IMG/M metagenome (GOLD analysis project Ga0335077, IMG submission 207151) | Soil microbial communities from Loxahatchee National Wildlife Refuge, Florida, United States - Lox_Sample_3.1 | ecosystem: Environmental > Terrestrial > Soil > Wetlands | place: USA: Florida... | reverse complement strand
ATCCGCAACCGTGAACAATCCGAGACTGATCCAGTTCGGATTGAAGCTGACGTTTTAAAGCCAGGCACAATTTCGCAATTAGACCTTCTACCGCTGACCCGCCGGAGTCGACTTATTTTGGGGGCGGAGGCCTCGTGAAACAGGACTGCCTAAAGGCACCCCACGCATGGAGAGCTGCCGGCAGCAAAGCGACTGAGGCCTAGAGTGGCGAACGAGGAGATATTCTCAGTGGTTGTCGGGAGGAGTGGATGGAGATGAGGGTTGGCCGCGCAGAGTGTAGACGAACTGGGGAATCTCGTGACGCTCCCGCTCGACTTGCTGCTTTTTCTGGGTGGAAATTTGTTTGAAGAGTTCGGTTTCTTTGGCGGCTTGGTCCGTCTGGCCCAGGCGGCGGTAAACGTCGGCGAGGCGGAAGTGGGCTTCGTCGGGAAGCGGAGTGTTCTCGATCGCCTTTTGAAAAGCGGCGACGGCGGCGGGATAGTCCTTGCGTTGCACGAGAAGGATGCCGAGTTGGAGATAGGCGCTGCCAAGCCTGGGATCGAGGGCAATGGCGGTCCTGAGATGTGACTCGATGGCTTCAAAATCCTGCACTTCCCTGCCCTGCCTGGCGAGGGATTCGGCGTAGAGACAGTGCGCCGTGGCATTTGCCGGATAAAGATCAACGAAACGCTTCATCTTCTCCGTCCAGACGGCGGGCAGATCTGTCTCGGTCCCCTGCAACCTGCCGAGAAAGAGATAAGGCGCGGGGTCAGAGGGATTAAGGTCGCTTGCTTCGAGGAAGACTTTCGCGGCTTCCTCTTTGCGCGTTTGGGCGTAGAGGGCCGCGCCGAGACCCAGCTTCATGCGGACGGATTGTGGGTAAAGGCGTTGTCCCTTGGTGAAGACCTCCGCGGCCGGCACCGCAGCGTGATGGAGGAGAAGCTCCGCACCCCAGCCGAAGAGGTGTAGCTCGGAGGGTTCAAGTTCCGCGGCGCGCTGGTAGTTTTTCACGGCTTCAAGGGGTTGACCATGGCGTTCCTCGATTTCGGCGAGCTGGAAATGAGTGGCGGCCGTTTCGTTTTTGGCGAGGCTGGCGCGAAGTTCGGCCTCCGCCGCTTCGGAGGCCGGGGAAGCAGGATTGGTGGATTCGTGGGCAAGCGAGACAGTATCCTTCGAGATGGTTTCGCTGTTGCGGACGACGCGGTCGGAACCGTGGCCACCGAGAGCGGTGGCGTCTGTAACGCCGGCAACGGTGAATCGGGGTTCGTCGGAGAATTCAAGCGCGGCAGAGGCCTCCTTGGAAGACGGCTTGGCCAGGAGAAGGGAGAGATTCTTTCTTTCCTGGGCGTGGAGGGTGAAGGGGCCTTCCGTGGCCTCGAGACCGGCACCGGATTTGGCGCGAAGGGTACAGGTGGAGGCGGGGACGGACGCGAAGTGGAAACGCCCTTGATTGTCGGAAGTTGCGCTGAGGGGTTTCTCCAGGCCGACGCAATCAAGCGAAATGGAGACGGAGGCGACGGGCCGTTTCCGGGAGTCGAAGATCCTGCCATCAAGAACGGCGAATGCCTGCGATACGTCGTCCTGGGCGCAGAGCAGAGGAACGAGCATTGCGGCGAGGACGATTGCGGTGGCGAGGACTCGAAGAAGCTTGGAGAGAGCTGTGCTCATTGTCGGGATGCGATTGAAAGAATATTGCTGATCGATTCTAGCGGTCGGGGAGGAGGCGCGCAATGCCAGGAGAAGGCGGCCGAAAAAGAGACTAGTTATTCTTCAAGCTGTCGCAGGGCTTCCTTGGCCTGGGGATGATCGGGGTGCACCTTGAGCAGATCCAGGAGAATCGCTTTGGCTTTTTCGCGCTGGCCTTGAATGACAAAGACGCGGGCAAGGTTCAGGTAGGACTGGTCGTATTGGGGCACGAGGCGGATGGAGTCTTCGAAGCTTCGGATGGCTTGCTCGGGCCGGTGGGTGCGGAGATAGAGGATGCCGAGATTGTTCAGTGCTTCGGGATAGGCGGGACGGGCCGTGAGCGCTTTTTGTAGGTAATCGTAAGCGCGATCCGTGTCGTTCTGCTGCGCATAGACCATGCCGAGGCTGTAGTTGGCTTCGGGATCATCGGGATTGAGCGCAAGGGCGCGCTCGAGGGCGCGTTGCGATTGCGCCCAGTCCTTTTTCTGGCGGTAGGCGTTGCCGAGATTGAGCAGGGCGATGGAGTGCCGCGGATCAATCTGTAGCGCGCGCTGAAAGAACTGGATGGCTAGGTCGGTTTCGCCTTCCCTGGCGGAGAGGATGCCGAGATTATTCCATGAATTGGGGATGGTGCCTGGATAGGTGGCGTGGAGTTGTAGAGCACGTTGGAAGCAGGCGCGCGCTTCTCCGGGTTTTTCTTGCTGCAGATGGGCGCTGCCAAGGCCATAAAGGGCTTCGGCGCTTTGCGGATCGTCCTTGACGGCCTGGCCGAAGAAAGTTTCGGCCTGGTCGAAGTAGCCGCGTTCGAAAAAAACAAAGCCCAGGGAAAGATAATTCCGGCCGAAATCGTAGGATTCCGTGAGGCCGGGAAAGGGCAGGCCCTTGGCCAGACGCTCGGGATCCGTGCGTGGAATGGCTTTGCTGTCCGCGAAAAAACGTTGTGTGGGGGCAGAGCCCTGGTAGATTTTGACAATTTGTCCCGCAGAATCGATGAGGAAGGAGATGGGGACGCTCATGTCGCGATGGCGATCGAACAACTGGCGGAAGAGAAGGCTGTACGCGGCGAGGACGTCGGGAGATGCGGCGAGAACGGGAAAGGAGTAGCGGCCACCGGACGGCGAATCGGCCTGGATGGTGAGGAATTGCAGACCCTCTCTGTGCCACCGCGCAAAGGAACGCTCAAAGTCTTCGAGGGAATTGGCCGCGTTTGCGAGAGCGCTGGACCAAAAATGGAGCAGAACAGGCTTGCCACGGCGGGAGGAAAGCGTTTCGATGTTCCCGGAAGAATTACGGAGAGAGAAATCCGGGGCGGGGATGGGAACGAGGAGCCAGGTTTCGACGTTGTGGGGCAACGGTTGGGGGGCGGGAATGGACTCGTGCGGGGGAGCGGAGAATGGTTTGAAGGGCTCGAGGCGCGAGGGAGGAACGCCTTCTTCGAGCCAGATGCGATGATTCAGCGGCAAGTCATGGAGCTTCTGGACGAGGCCGCTGGGCCACTGGATGGTGGCTTCGACGGATGACGTTTGCGCGCCCAAACCGAAAAAAAGCTCCTTCGTGTGTTGGGCGAGGAAGCCGGAGCCAGCTTGCAGGGTGCGGGATCGGCGGCCCGCCGCGGTTTCGACGGTGATTCGGGCGCCGATCGCGTCACGATTGCTTTTCTTCCCGGTCAGGCAAAAGGAAATAGCCGGTGGAAGATCGGGGAGCACATTCTTGAAATAGCGTAATTGCGGGCTGTTGCGGTTTTTCAGTGCCACTTCGAGACGGCCATCCCGGTCGAAATCGGCGAGGGCAAACGTGCGGCCATCTTCGATGGAATCGAGACCGACGGTTCCGGAGACGTCGGAGAAAGTGCCATCGCGGTTGTTAAGATAGAAGATGTTGCGCTCGAAACCACTCCAAGTGCCGTCCGAGCGAATGAGTTCATTGATGGCGTTCCAGCCCTGTTCGTATTCATGGCTGGGCCTGGCTTCGTTGGGAGAATTAGCGACAACCTGACGCCAGAAGAAGCTGTTCAGGTCCTCGCGCGTAGAGCCGGAGATCATCCCATTGGCGATGTAGACGTCCGAATAGCCGTCGTGATCGAAGTCCCAGGAGTCGCTGGACCAGGACCAGCGGCCCATGGCAGTGCCAGAGCGACTGCCCAGGTCCTCAAAATTGCCGCCGAGGTTGCGGTAGAGGACATTACCCATGGCGTGCATTTGATAAAAAGCGCGAATTTCGGCGTTAGCGTCTTTCTGGAAATTTTCCTGCGTGGAGACGCGAATGCCCGCGGCGGTCCACATGTTGGCCACGTAGAGGTCCTCGCGCCCGTCCTGATCGAGATCGAACCAGGCACCGCTCATGCCTGCGCCGACGTCTTCGACGCCGGCTTCTTTGGCAACGTCGGTGAAGGTGCCGTCACCGTTGTTGCGGTAGAGATTTTTGCGGCCGAAATCGTTGACGACATATAGATCGGGCCAGAGGTCGCCATTGTAGTCGGACCAGGCACAACAGAAACTGAAGCGCGAGTTGTTCACGTCCAGGCCGGATTGTTTGGTGACGTCGCGGAAGGTACCGTCGCGATCGTTTCGCAGGAGAAAATTCGGCGGACCGTTTTCCGCAACGAAGTACGGCATGGGGTAACGGTATTGGTCGGCGCCCTGATAGTAGGAGTAGAGGCAGAAATAGATGTCGAGCCAGCCATCCCGGTCGTAATCGGCCATCGCCGCGCCGGTGAAGGTGCCCTGCGGAGGAACGGCGAACTGAAACGCGTTGGGCTTGAGACGGAATTTCCCGCCGCCCTGATTAAGGAAGAGGAGCGGGCCGCCGGCGCGGACGACAATGAGGTCCTGGCGGCCGTCGTTGTCGATATCGGCGAAAAGGGCGCAGGCGGTGTTCTCGAGGATGCCCACACCGGCGGCATCGGTGATGTCTTCGAAGGCACCGTTGCCGAGATTCCGGAAGAGGCGGTTAGGAAGGCCGGAGGGTTGGCAGACATAAAGATCGTCAAGGCCGTCTCCGTCGATATCAGCGACGGAAACGCCGTTATGACCGTAGATGTCGATGCCGGAGGCGCTGTCGAGGACGGTGCGCCAATAGTCTGTGCCGGGTATGAGCTGAGAGGCGTAAGAGGAGTTGCGCGAGAAGGCTTGCGGCGTGATTTCGCGAAAGACAGGCACGCGGGTGCGGCTCCGCACTTCCTCCAGGGTTCTCCATAGCTTGAGGTGTGGTTCTCCCGAAGGAGTCCATTCCCACTGGAGGTCCCAATGACCCACGCGCTGTTCCCGGTGAAATTCAGCGCCGGTCCCGACAAACTCAAAGCGAATCGTTGTCGCGAGCTTCTGAACATCCCCGGCAAACGCCGACCCAAGCGGCTCCGCCTGGATGCGCACAATCTGAAACTCGGCAGTGATCAGTTTTGAAAAGGCAGAAAGGTTAGCGCGAAGTTCAGTGAGAAACGAATCCTTTTTGAGCAGTGGCTGTTGCGGGTATTGCACGCGCCAGACCTCGATGGGCGAACCGGCGCGAGCCAGCCGCAGCTCGGCGCCGTTCAGGCAACCCCCAGTGAACTCCGGGGACATGGCGCGCGCCAAAGCCGCGGTGTCCAGGGGAGATTGAAGAAGTTCCGCGCTCCAATCGGAGAAGATCGCAGCGACCTGGTCCTGATATCTTTCGGTGAGGAACGCGTCGAAACCTGCGGGAACCTTGCGGAGGATTGCTTCGATGCTTCGCTTGACGCGATATTCGGGATGAAGCTGCAATTCGTCGGGGGCGTCGGAGACTTGTTGAGGAAGAAAAGAAGCGAGTGAGCGGAAAAGCGGCGGCGAGGGGAAAAAGGTGAGCGCGGCTCCCTGGCAATGCTGTAGAAATTGGCGACGGCTCAGGTGGATGGAACCCGACTTCCGGCGAGACCTGCTCAGGCGAACGCTCCCTGTGTTGCGGTGCGGAAACGGCAATGTAGCATCGGGGTCGGGAAGCGTCAAGGACACCAGGCGGCCGCGGCGTGGCGCAAGAACGGGTGTGATACTCTGGCAAGGAAACGCGCCAATCTTCATGAGGAAATCGCTGCAGACATCTTTGTTGGCCCTGTTGCTGCTGGCGGGGCGCGGGGATTGCCAAGCTCCCGGCGGGCAGGCAGCCGCACCCGGAAAAGCTTCCACAGAAGAGTCCGTGGAACTGCAACTGGGAAGAGGCTACGAATCGCTGAAGCAGGAACGGTACGAGGACGCCGAGAAGGCGTTCCGCGCGGCGCTGGCGATCGATCCGAGCATGGCGCTGCGAGCGCGATTCCCGCTGGCGGTGGCGCTCTTCGAAGAACACAAGAACCAAGAGGCGCGACGAGAATTTGAAGCCGTGGGCCGGGCAGCCGGGGAAAAGCCGGGCGTGCTCTATTATCTCGGACGAATCGACTACGAAGAGCAAAATTACAAGAACGCGGCGACCCGTCTGGAGAAGGCGAGCGCGCAGCCGCCTTATCCCGACACGGCGTTTTATCTGGGCCTTACCTATCTGAGGCTCGGTTCCAATGAGGAGGCCGAGAAGTGGCTGAAAAAAGCGATGGAAACGAATCCGACGGACACGCGCGCGGAATACGAACTGGCCAAGCTGTACCGGAAGGAAGGCCGCGAGGAAGAGGCGAAACAGGCGTTCCAAAATACGAGAGACAGGAAGGTGCAAAGTGACAGGTTGAGCCAGTTGAAGTGGCAATGCGGGCAGGAATTGGAACGCGGGCCGAACGAAGCCGCGCCAACGTGCGACCAGCTCTATGACCCGAATGATGCGGACGTGCTGGCGACACTGGGAGTGCTGTACGGCCAGCATGGGCAATTGGAGAAGGCGCTGAAGCCACTGCAGCGCGCGGCGGAGCTGGCCCCTCGGTCGCCGCAGATTCAGTACAACCTGGCGTACACATACGTTCAATTAGGGCGGTTCGCGGAGGCGCGCGGGCCGTTGGAGACGGCGGTACAGCGCTGGCCCGATCTGTTTCCGCTGAGCGCTCTGTATGGAGCGGTGCTGTGGAACACCATGGACGTGCAAGGTGCATATGAAACGTTGCACCACGCGCACCAGTTGAATGCGCAGGATGCCGGTACCACGGCGCTACTTTTTCAGGCGGCGATGGAAATGGCTTCGCGGGCGGAGAAGGCAGGGGGAGATTCGGAAGCGCTGCGGTATTTGCAGGAAGCAGCGGGGCTCGCACCGGCGGACGCAGGGCCGCATCAGCGGATGGCGGTGATTTACCGGCGCGGCGGGCGGACGGCGAAGGCGGAGGAAGAGGAAAGAAAGGCGGCGGGGCTTTTGAAGGCAACACGGTGAGAAGAGTCGTACAACAAAGCACGAGGGACAGGCGCCGAGGAAAAACCGGCGCTACGCTCGAATGGGCATGCCGCGGCGGAGGTAGAGGTGGCAAGCGGCGAGAAAGAGGGCGGCGGCGGCGTAGCTCGCGGTAAACTCCGGGGCTGCCAGGAAACCAAGCTTATTGGCGACGCCTTGTTCGGTGAGCGTGTAGGAGTGAATCAGGCCAAAGAGGGAGAGCACCGCGCCGGCAAGGAGCCATCCCGCGGCGTGAAGGAAGCGGCGGTCCAGCATATAGGCGATCGCAGCGGCCCAAACCATCGAAACCAGCAGCGCACCCTGGCTTAGCGCGATCATGCCGTAGATGGAGAGTTCGTCGCCAAAGCGGGCGGCGGCTTGCGCGAGGCTGGAGCCTCCTTTTCGCAGCGCGAGATCCACGAGCTGTAACCCCCAGGACGCCAGCATTGGCAACAGACCAAACGCGACGGCGATGCAATGTGACTTGGGGATTTCTTGAAAGGCTTGCGCGATCATTACCAAGCCAAACCAAACAATGACAATGGCGACAACTTCGAACGGAATGAAATGCAGAAGCGGGGAGATCAAACCGGTAGTGCAGATCAGGAACGCGGCGATACCGTTGAGGATGGAGTAGCCGACGCGGGTGCCATAGGCCTTATGCGCAAGGTGGCCGAAATAGAGCGTGGTGGGAAACGGGCTGCCGAAAGCCGCGGCACCGAGCGTGGCCAAACCATTCCCAAGAAGGGACGGGCGCGTGGCGTAGTCGTCGCCCGCGACCTTGACGCTTTCCAGGATCTGCAGTGAAACGAAGGTATCGAGGGCGCTCATCGGCAAAATGAGGGAGACATACGTCCAGGCCTCGGGATGGCTTAGAAATCCGAAAAGATGCATGGGACGCGGCAGATAGAAACCAAGAGGGAGAACCGGCGGAGCGGGCGGAAGATAATAGAAGTGGAAGAGCTTGAGGAGGGCGACGAGAATCGCACCGGCAAGGATGCACAGCAATCCTCCGGGCATGGGGAAGGGCAGGCGAATGTGCGCGCCGTACACCGCAAGGATGATGACCGCGGGAAGCAAGGCGAGCTCTGGCGTTTGGAAAATTCTGAAGATGAAGCCGAGGCAGAGAAAGGCTATGGCGATTCCCGCGAGCGGGGTTAAAAGCGCGGCACGAGGGGTGTGCCGGCGGAGCCAGTCGGTGCAGAAGGCGCTGGCTGTCTGAACCATACCGCTGAAGAAGCAGGCGAACACGCCCATCTGCCAGGCCAGCTGGAAATCGTGCGAACGCTGGTAGACGGGGAGCATGATGAGGAAGACGTAGGCAAAGATGGTGGGAGTGTTGACGCCAAAAGGAATGGCGGTGACGTCCGCGCGTTGCGTTTTTTCCATCAGGCGATGGGCTCGCCAGGCGTAAAAGAGGTTCCCGCCGAGAATGGAGAGGGCCACGGCGGGCATGATGCGCGTGGCGACCAGTTCGGGAGGAAAACCACACAGAGGCGCCAGCCCGGCAATCAGGAGCAGATCGGGGAAACCGCTGAAAAAGAGTCCGAAGAATCCATCGAGGTCGCCAGGGACAAACCACTTCGCCGAAACACCCGGGACAGCTGCTGTAGAGACGGTGGCGGCGCTCATGCGGTCCCGTACTTCAGGCCAAGTTTCGTGAGCCACTGACGATAGGCGATGGCGGTGCGGTCCGAACGAAGGTGCAGCTCCGCCTGTAAATCGAGCGGGAGCAATTCCGGACGCTGGGATTCGACGATGGGAATGTCCTGCGCGCTGACGAAATCCTGGAAATTGCACAGCTGTTCATCCGAAGTTTCGGGGGAGTAGTTGAGGGCGAGGATGAGCCAAGCAAGGCTCTCCCGCTCCTCGACCGGGGTCACGGAGCAGAAGATGGAGAAGCGCTGATCCTGATAGGACTTGAGAAAGTAAGCGGTGAGCGGCCGGGGGACCTTGTAGGTGTATTTCACCAGAGCAGCCTGACCGGTGCCATCGGGGTCGGGTTGCCAGACGCTGATGTCCTTGGCGACGATTCCTTCGGCGCCAGTTTCGACCTCGTAATCAGCCACCTCGGTGTGGCTCAGGTCGCCGAGAAAGCCCCCGTGAACGAACGGAAAGTGGCCGACGTCGAGAAAGTTTTCAATCACGCGGGGAGCCGTGGGCGCGAAAGCGATATGGCCCGGCGGCCACTTTGCGGAAACTCGGGTTCTCCCACTCAGGGAACGGAGCGATTTCGTGGGCGAGGTCACCGAGGGAAACCCAGGCCAAGCCGTATTTTTCCGTGACACGGTAGACGGTAGCCTTCGCCCGGGCCGGCGGGGGTTGTCCGGGATGGGCGGGGATGCAGACGCACCCGCCGGAAGTGTCGTATTGCCAGCCGTGATAGGGGCAGACCAAGCGGTCCCGCTGAACCTTGCCGCCGGAGAGCTTCGCGCCACGGTGAGGGCAGAGATCCTGCCAGGCATGCAGGTGCGCCGAGTCGCGCCAGAGTACGACGTCGTGTTCCAGGAGGCGCGCCTGGCGGACTTCCCCGCTTCCAATTTCCGAGCTTCTGGCGACAGGGTGCCAGTCATGGACGAGTACCGAATCGTCGATCATAGAAAAACTTACCGGGCCTCCCGGTCACGGAAACCTACGAAGTTCGGGTGAATTGCGGCAGAGGATACCATAAGTGCATCCGGCAGGGGGCCGGCGTCGTGCATGCAAAAAAGCGCTGCGAACGATTCATGAGGGGTCACATGCTTGCGGGTGGCGCGCGCAAGTTCGGCCGCTGGGGGTCTGGTTGACGGAAAATCGCGCCCGTTTTACTCTAGAAAGGTTGAAGTGCGGTTGCGACTCCTTTCCTTGCACTGCTACTTCCGGCAGTTCTCCCATCGGCTGGGAGGTCGTCCAATTGGTAGGACTCCAGACTCTGGATCTGGCTATCCTGGTTCGAGTCCAGGCCTCCCAGCCAATCTTTTAGTTTCAATGGTTTAGGCTCCTTCCTAAGAGCAAATCCTAAGAAATCTCCGACTTTTGAGTATTAGGTTTCGGAGGATTTGTTATGGCCCAACCGAAATACACCCTTTTTGGCTCTGCACGAGAATTCGTAGAGACGCGCATTTTAGGCTGCTTTCTTAAGAACGATGAATTCGGTCTTGGTGACCGCCATGCGTTGCGCCTTGAGAAGGAGATAGGCGAGATTCTTGTAGCCGCGGCCCCTGCGAAGAAGGGTTTTGATGTTGCCGTTGATAGCTTCCACCACCCCAAAGGGAACCTTGGTCCGGCAGTAGTTGAGGATGCCGTCCAGGTGATCCAGCAGCATAAAGGCGAGATCCTGAAAGGGCTTCAAGCGTTGCCAGCGCAGTTGGTCGATCCAGCTCTGGAGATAGCGCAGCATGGCTCCTTCATAGCGGTAGGTCCACAACCGTTCCAAACTTTCCTTTAAAAGATAGGCTTTCATGACCCGCCGGTTGAGAGCGAACAGCTCGTTTAACTGCTGGCGTTTTTGGCTGTCCAGATTCATCCAGCGCGTCAGCAACAGCCAGCGCTTACCCTTCACGACACCGCGCATACGCCCGCCCTTGCGAAAGAACTCCGTGCGGCGCATTTCATCGATGGCTTTATGGGCATGCTGTAGAACGTGGAACTTGTCGTAGACAATGCGGCAGTTTACGGCCCATTGCTCAATGCTATTGGTGAACGGCCGCCACATATCCACGCAAGCCGCCTCGATGCGCTTCCGCTGGCGCTCCGTCAATTGGCTTCGGAAAAACTCATCGAGGGTATCTTGTTTGCGCTCCTGCCCGAACCACAAGGGCTCCCCAGTATCCAAGTTGCTGACTACGGTGATGAACTTCATCTGCTTGCCGAAGTAAATCTCATCCACGCCCATTTGCACCAACCGGTCTTTGCGATGCGTCGCACTCCACCGCTGCAGATAACGCAGGTCGATTGCTCGCACGGTGCTGGCGGCCAGCCGGAACTGTCTGGCCACCTGGCGAACCGATGCGCTTTCGCACGCTAACCCCACGGCTTCTTCAAAGCGCTTACTAAACGGCGCTTTACTCGGCAACTGCGGCACCTTCTCGACCTTCACCCCGCATTGCGGACAGCACACCCGGTACACTTCGATGACCACCGTTGTGCGATACTCGCCCCACGGCAGGTCGCGCACTTCCCGTTGGTTGTAATCATGCGCGTCGGTAAACTTTCTTCCGCACCCCGGACAGACCAGCTTGCGGTTTCCTCGCTTGCGCCGTACCCATAAACGCAGCGTCTTGGCGGCTTCATTGATTTCGTGCCGGTAGACTCGGTAGCCCGGCCATCCCAGGATCTTCGTGAATTCGTTGTCGCGCATTCCGCCGAGTCTAGCTGAATCATCCCCCCGACGGAAACCCGCTCTTTTATTGTGGCTCTACGAATTCCTGCTCAGAGCCCTTTTTTTGAAGGGGATTCACATGCAAGTGTTGTTAGTTGTTTTCGGGATAGTAACATTCGTGGTAATCGCCGTCGTTCTTCTACAGAGATTTGACAGGACAACAGGCCGAGCGCCGAGCAAGGTCTCGAATGGAATCCAAGATTGCAAGAAACGTTGAACGCCGTATACGGTGCTTGCGGTGTGGCAATGAGATAGTCCCGCTGACAGGGCGTCCGTTCTCTGATTCAAAAATCAGATAGTGGTATAGCAAGATCAACATCTATGCAGGGGTAACTGTCGGCTCGTACGGACCTTCCCCAAAGGGCAGTAGACGGCGCTGTCGTTCCATTACTATGCTGCTAGCGGACTCGTCGTGATTACCGGGCGAGTTTGACTTATTTTTCAGGGGAGCGCTACCTAAGTCCTGCGGGACGGTAGTGAAACGCGCTCCCCCTTTTTCTTGTTTCCTGATTGGCGTATCGGGGCACCTAGTCCGCTTACCAGTTAATCGGGCGCTGTGTTAGCAGGTCCGGCAGCGACTGCCTCATCAGCGTGGCTGATAAACCGTCGAGAAAAACGGACCTTCCCCAAAGGGCAGTAGACGACGTCAACTTTCCATTCCTATAGTGCTAATCGACTCATAACCTGAACCTGCCGGAATTTAGGTTCGCGCTGGCACAGCACTTCCTAACGGTCTTGAAGGCGTGACCGTTTTGAGCCAGTTCCGCCAGTTGGGCGGTAGACAACGACGAAACTCTTAAAAGCTGCACGCATTGATTGCCTTTTTTTGCGGTAGTCTTGGCCCGTCGTATCTAAACCAGCAGCGGGGGAAACATGTCACCTTTTGAGATTGTGACATAGGAGACCCGGGATGCTAGTGCAATCCGATGCACGATCGTTCAGGGCTCGATGCTACTCATGCAAGCGTGAAGTCGAGATAAACACGCGCACTTGGGAGGTCGATCCGAAGCGTCGCATCATTGACTATTGGGGTGCCTGCCCTTACTGCGCTGCCGAGATTTTTGAATATACGTCGCCATTGCAGCAAGGAGAATATATATCTGGCATTACTTCTATCGAATTGGTGCCCTTAAAATCGGCCGTTCGTAGGGATTGCCGGCCAGCTTCCGCACCAAATGAGTCCGTCTCAAGATAGGAACAGCCATGAAGTCCACTCACGATTACACCGCGCCCGTCCGCTTCCCCATCCTGCAGGGGGTGCTGCCGATCACGGCCGCTAGGATCCCGCCTGAAATCCTTGCCGGTATCACGCTGGCGGCAATTGCCATCCCAGAGGTGATGGGCTACACCAAGATCTCCGGCACGCCGGTGATCACTGGTCTCTACACCATGCTGATCCCCACAGCGCTGTTTGCCGTGTTCGGCTCCTCACGGCACCTGGTGGTGGGCGCCGATTCGGCGACGGCGGCCATCCTCGCCGCCAGTCTCGTGGGGATCGCATCCACCGGCTCGGAGCAATACCTAGCGTTGGCCGGCGTGCTGGCGCTGATGGCCGCGATTTTCTTGATTTTGGCGCGCGTCATGCGCCTGGGATTCCTGGCCGACTTTCTCTCGCGCACCGTGTTGATCGGGTTCCTGAGTGGGGTCGGCGTTCAGGTAGCGCTGGGGCAGATTGCTGGCATGCTCGGCCTGAAGGGGGGCGGCCACGGCACGCTGGGGAAGCTTTGGAACAACCTGCAGCAACTCGGACATGTCAGCCGCTACGAGTCGATGATCGCGCTCGCCGTACTGGTGGTCATCGTCGGCTTGAAGAGCGTTTCGAAGAAGATTCCGGGGGCCTTGATCGCGGCGATCGGCGCTCTGATCGCAAGTTGGGCGTTCGGACTGGACAAGCAAGTGCACGTGGTCGGAGCCGTTCCGGGT
>Ga0335077_10007828_pt1 | contig 13240 bp, 12 predicted proteins | sample Lox_Sample_31_FD_207151 | JGI IMG/M metagenome (GOLD analysis project Ga0335077, IMG submission 207151) | Soil microbial communities from Loxahatchee National Wildlife Refuge, Florida, United States - Lox_Sample_3.1 | ecosystem: Environmental > Terrestrial > Soil > Wetlands | place: USA... | reverse complement strand
CTCCGCTTCACGCTCGTCAGCACGCTCGTGAGTACCTTCGTCATGTTCGGCTACTGGGGTCTCTTCACCTGGATGCCGGGCTTCCTCGCCATGTCGCCGGAGAAGGGCGGCGCCGGCCTGGGCATCGCCAAGGCGCCCATGTGGATCATCCCCATGATGATCGGGGCCTTCCTCGGCTACGTCTCCTTCGGATTCATCGCCGACAAGTTCGGGCGCCGCCCCACCTTCGCCGCCTACCTGCTCGCCTCGGCGGGCCTGGTGTGGATCTTCGGCCACACCCGCGACGCCACCACCCTCATGGTCCTCGGGCCGTTCGTGGGCTTCTTCGGCTCCGGCTACTTCAGCGCCTTCGGCGCCTTCATCTCCGAGCTCTTCCCCACCCGGGCCCGCGGCTCGGCGGTGGGCTTCTGCTACAACGCCGGGCGCATGATGAGCGCCCTCGCACCCACCGTCATCGGCTACCTGTCCACCACCTACGGGCTCGGGGGAGCGCTCGGGTTCCTCGCCATCGCCTTCACCGGCGGCGCCCTGTCCATCTACCTCCTGCCGGAGACGAGGGGGGCGGCGCTCCACTAGGTCGTGGCCCGCGGAGGGGGGTGCCCTCGCACCTGCCGGTCCGCCCGCGCTCGGTCGCCGTCGGCGGTGACAGGCGCGGGCGGCTGTGCTCTCTTGCCCACAGTGGACGAGGCGGGCTCGAAGAGGGGGGAAGGCCCCGTCAGGCAGGTGGGGGTGGGCGGGGTGGGTCTCATCCTGCGCACCGCCCTGGGGCTCTACCGGCGGCGCGCCGGCCCGCTCCTCCTCGTCGCCGCCATCTTCCTCCTCCCGAACGCGCTCCTCGGCGTCCTGGAGAGGCGCGCCTCCGAGGGCCCCGGCCCGACCTCGCCGCCGAGCCCGGAGGTCGTCGATGCCGGTCCCCCGGCGGCGGGCGCCGCCGCCGAGGCGAAGCCGCCCGCGCCGCGCCCGCCCACCATCGAGGCCGCCCCGCCCGGAGCCGCTCCGGCCGCCGAGCCCGGGCCGTCCGCCGACGAGGTGCTCCCGAACCTGTCCGCGCACGAGGCCTTCGTGCGGACGGTCTGGCTCTTCATCGGGAGTCTCTTCACCAGCATGCTCGCCGCCGCGGTGGCAAGGGAGGCGGCGGTGGCGGTCACCGGGCGCGAGCCGGCTCCGCTCCACAGCGCCGGATTCGGGTTCGCGCACGTCCTCGGGCTCGGGTTCCTGGCCGTCCTCGCGGCCGCCTGGTCCCTGTTCCTCCTGCTCTTCGCCGCTCCCGCCTTCATGCTCCTGTCGCTCCTGCAGGGGACGGTCCCATCCGGCGTCGTCTCCGGCATCGCGCTCGGCCTCGCCTTCCCCATCGCCCTCGTCTTCGCGGGACTCGCCTCGCTCGGGATCCCCGTGTTCGTCCTCGAGGGAAGACGGGGGATGGGCGCCATCCTACGCGTCTGGGTCCTCGTCCGCGGAGAGGTGAGGCACACCGCCGCCACCGTGGCGGCGCTCCTCCTCCTCGGGCTCGCCGCGAGCGGGCTGGCGCTCGGCCTGTCGGCGGCGACCGGGGCGAGCGTCGTCCCGGCGCTCGCCGCCGGCATCGTGGGGGCGCCGTTCGAGGCCCTCATCGCCTTCTTCCTCTACCTCGACCTGCGCGCCCGCAAAGAGCGCTTGACGCTCGCCACGCTGGAGGGAGACCTCGCTCGCAACGCTCCGTGATCGGGGCGCTCCCTTGAAATAGGCGGAGCCCGGTCGGCGTAGTCCGCCCATGTGCCGGCGCCCCGGCCGAGCCCCGTCTGGGGTGCGGGCCTCCACGAATGAGCGCCGGCAGCCGGCGGTTGCATGGGGGTCGGAGCGAAGGAGGCCCAGCCGTGGCGGGCTTTGGGCCGCGCCGCTAGCATCTCCCGCGGAAGCCGGGGAGGAGAGATGGGGCGATTCCAGGACTTCGCCGGGGAGCTGAGGCGGCGCCGCGTCTTCCGCGCCATCGTCGCCTACGCCATCGCCGCCTTCGCCATCCTGCAGGTGGTCGAGCCCGTCATGCACGGCCTCGAGCTGCCCGACTGGGTCTTGAAGACGGTGGTGGTGGCGCTCGGGGTCGGGTTCCCCATCGTCGTCATCCTCGCCTGGGCCTTCGACCTCAAGGCGACCGGGATCGAGCGGGCGCAGGCGGCCGCCGCGGGAAGGGCGGGCTCCCCCAGGGGCGCTCGCCTCGCGCTCCTGCTCGTCGGCCTGGGGATGCTCGCCGCCGCCCCCGGCCTCGTCTACTACCTCGTCTTCAGGGACCGGGCCGCCGCCCAGGCGCGGACGCGCGCCCCGGTGGGCGGGGTGCTCCCCTCGGTCGCGGTCCTGCCCTTCGTCGACATGAGCGCGCAGAGGGACCAGGAGTACTTCTCCGACGGGCTCGCCGAGGAGATCCTGAATGCCCTCTCGCACATCGACGGGCTGCGCGTCACCGGGCGGACCTCTTCCTTCTCGTTCAAGGGGAAAAGCGACGACCTGCGTGCCATCGGGCAGAAGCTCAACGTCGGCGCCGTCCTGGAGGGGAGCGTTCGCAGGGACGGCAACCGCATCCGGGTCACCGCCCAGGTGGTGAACGTCGCGGACGGCTTCCACATCTGGTCCGAGACCTACGACCGCGAGCTGCAGGGCGTCTTCGCGGTGCAGGACGACATCGCCCGCTCGGTGGCCGAGGCGCTGAAGGTCCGGCTCCTGCCGTCCAGGGCGGCGAGCGCGGACGGGAAGGGGGCCGCCAACCCGGAGGCCTACACCCAGTTCCTGCTCGGCCGGCAGCTCTTCAACCAGGTCTCGAACGACAGCGTGCGGCGCAGCGCCGAGGCCTTCCAGCGGGCGGTGAGCCTCGACCCGACCTTCGCCCCGGCCTGGGCGGCGCTCGCCATGTCGGTCCAGGACCTGAACCACGACGCCCCGGGGGCCACCGAGGAGAACCGCCGCCGCGGGCGGGCCGCGGCGGAGAAGGCGGTCTCCCTCGATCCGGGCCTGGCCGAGGGCTACAACGCCCGCGGCGTGCTGCGGGCGCGCTGGGACTGGGACTGGCCCGGGGCCCAGGCCGACCTCGACCGAGCCCGGGCCCTCCAGCCCGGCGACGCGGTCAGCCAGCGCCGCTACGGCATCCTGCGCCTCATGCTGGGGCAGCCGAGCGAGGCCATCTCCGCGCTCCGGCGGGCGATCGACCTCGACCCCCTCTCGGCCATCGCCTGGTCGTGGCTCGCGAAGGCCTATGTCAGCACCGGCGACTTTCCCCAGGCGAACGGCGCCCTGGAGCGCGCCCTGCAGATCGCCCCCGAATCCGAGGACCTGAGGGCCTCGCGCGGGGTGCTCTCCATCCTGGAGGGGAAGCCCGCCGAGGCCCTGAAGGCGATCGACGGGATCCACGACGAGGGCGAGCGCCTCGCCGGCCTGGCGCTGGCGGAGCACGACCTCGGGCACCCGGCGGCGGCGCAGAAGGCGCTCGCCAGCCTGAAGGCGGGCTACCCGGGTCACCCCTACGAGATCGCCCTCGTCCACGCCTGGTTCGGCGAGCGCGACTCGGCCTTCGAGTGGCTCGACCGGGCCTACGCCTCGAGGGACTGGTCCCTCGCCGACGTCCGCTACGACCCTTTCCTCAAGCCGATCCGGGACGACGCGCGCTACGCCCAGCTGCTCCGGCGCATGAACCTGCCGGTGGACTAGGGGTTCCTCACCAGGGCCTTCCCAGGAAGGCGTAGAGGCCGGCGGCGAGCGCCGCCACCGCCGCGAACGCCCACAGGGCCGGGCCCACTCGGGCCGGGGAGGCGCCGGGGCGCCTCGGGAGCGGGGGCGCCGGGTCGGCGCTCCCGCCGCGGCGGAGCGGACGGGCCTCTCCCAGGTTGCGCTCGAACATCATCCCGCGCAGGCGCTCCTGCGGGCGCGCCTCGCCGAGCAGGCGCGCCGAGCAGGCCGCCATCTCGCGCGCCAGCGTGGCCGCCGTCTCGAAGCGGCGCGAGGGGCGCTTGGCGAGGCAGCGCTCGATGGCTCGTGCTAGGCGCCGGGGAAAGCCGGGCACGAGGCTGCGGACGGGGGGAGGGCTCGCCTTGCGCACCGAAGCGAAGAGCTCGTTGAAGTCGTTCCCCAGGAAGGGCCGCCGCCCGGTGGCGAGCTCGTAGAGGGTCACCCCGAGCGACCAGAGGTCGCTGCGCTCGCTCGCCGGCACTCCCTCGAGGACCTCCGGGGCCACGTAGGCGGGCGTTCCCATCACCGCCCCGGCGCGGGTGAGCTCGGTCGCCATCGGATCCTTCAGGATCCCGAAGTCCATGAGCTTCACCTCGCCGCGGCGGGAGATCATGACGTTCGAGGGCTTCACGTCGCGGTGCAAGAGCGAGTGCTGGTGCACGCTGTCGAGCGCGTCGGCGAGCTGGGTGCCGATGGCGGCGACGCAGTCGGGAGGGAGCGCCCCCCCGTTCGCCATCACCCGGCGCAGGTCGGCGCCGTCGACGAACTCGGTGACGAGGAAGAGGGTCTCGTCCTTCTCCAGCAGGTCGTGGACCGCCACCACCGCCGGGTGGCGGATCTGGGCGTGGGCGCGCCCCTCGCGCCGGAAGCGCTCGACGAACTCCCTCGAGCGGGCCTGCCGGGCGTCGAGGGCCTTCACGGCCACGCGCCGGTCGAGCCCCTCCTGGTAGGCCTCGTAGACGACGCCCATTCCGCCCCTGCCGATCTCCCGGAGGATGCGGCTCGAGCCGACCTTGCGGACCGCCATGCTCGAGCTTGTTCCGCCGGGCGAAGGCCCGCAAGTGGTCGGGTGTGGGCGGGGAGCGGTGCCTGGGCGCCCGGCGGCGACGCCCGGGGAGAGCGCTTCCCGCGAAGGGCGGGGAGCCCGAGGCCGGTCCGCCGGAGGCCCCAATTCGACGCTTGCCCCTCCGGCGGGAGTGCGCGCGTCCTAGTGGGACCTCGGAGCTGCGGAGCCGCCGGAGGATGCCTTGATGGGGAAGGGACGCGCGCTCGTCGTCTACTACTCGCGATCGGGCCACACGCGCGAGGTCGCCGACCGGATCGGGAAGGCGCTGGGGGCGGACCTGGGGGAGATCGGTGAGCCCTCGGGCCGCGCCGGAGCCCTCGGGTACGTGCGCAGCGCGCTCGAGGCGATCTTCGGGGTCTCCTCCGAGATCGCGACCCCGCGGCCCGACCCCTCCGGCTACGACCTGGTCGTCGTCGGGACACCGGTCTGGTACGCCTCGGTGTCGACGCCGGTGCGGACGTACCTGTGGGTGGAGCGGGAGCGGCTCGGGCGGCTCGCCTTCTTCCTCACCCACGGCGGGATGGGCGCGGAGCGGGTGTTCGGGCAGATGCGCGCCCTCACCGGGCGCCGCCCGGAGGAGCGGCTCGCCGTCCGGGTGCGCGAGATCGAGAGCGGGGCCTACCGGGAAAAGGCGGACGACTTCGCGCGATCCCTCCTCGCCGGGCACAGGCGGGGGGGGCGAGCACGCGCGCCGCGCGCGGGCGCCAGGCCGGGCGGAGGGAGAGCTCGCTGAGGCGGCCGGCGGGGGCTCGTCAGCCCTTGGGCGCCTGCGCCTCGATGCGGGCCGCGGCGGCGGGGTCCACGCTCTTCAGGAGGTCGAGCTCCATCTGCGGGCTGTCGGCGGAGTTCTCGCCGGCCATGTCGACCGAGTCCTTCCAGATTCGCGTGAAGGAGACCTGGCAGGATGCCGGTCCGGTGAGGGTGCCGTTCGCCACGTAGCGGGTCCAGGAGCGATTCCAGTCGGTGCCCACCGTGAGGTCGCCGCCCCCGGTCCCCCGGGTCTCGTAGCCGGCCGACATCGTGCTGGAGAAACCCCCCTGGGGAGGCTGGCCGGCGACGGTCCGGTCCCCGCCGACGAGCGAATAGCCCTTGCCCGCGAGCAGCCGGACGACGCTCGGCCACAGCTCCAGGCACGACTTCGGGTACTCGTAGGCGCCGAGCGCCTTCGCCAGGTACTCGTCCCGGGCCTCGGCCGCGCGCATGGAGGCGCAGCCCGAGGCGAGCAAGGCGGCGAGGAGCGAGGCGGCGAGGCGGGGGACGGGCCGGCCGGCGCCGGCGGGGCGTTCTTCCATGGGCGAACTCTAGCGGCTCGCGGGAGCCGCGGCGAGTGGCCGGCCCCGCCCAGGCTCCAGGCGGGGGGACTACGCCGGCCACTCGCCGCGGAGGTCGACGACCACCGTCACCGGCCCCCCCTCCCCCGGGGCGGCATCGAGGAGCTCCACGACGAGGAAGCCCGGGTGAAGCCTCTCCCGGAGCACGTCGAGCGTGCGAGCCCCGCTGCCGGCCGAGCTCTTCCAGGCGTCGATCACCATCCGCTCCATCCGGCGGTCGAAGCAGTAGAGCGTGCCCGGGCGGCCCACCAGCGGCACGTGGGGGCACGGGCGCTGCCGGATCTCTTCTCCCTCGAAGAGGTCCTCGGCGCAGATCGGGCAGAGCAAGGAAGGGGGGTCGTAGAGGCCGGAAGCTCCTGCCCCTGCCCTCGCGCTGCGGCGTGGAATGGCCATGTCCATGGGGTTGTCCTCCTTTCGAAGGGCAAGATATGGCTCGGAGGTTTTCGAGATAAAGATGCTCATGTTAGATTCATTGTTCCATGAACGAGACAATCCTCGACCTGGGCGAGATGCGGGTCTTCGCGGCGGTGGCGGCGCGGCGGAGCTTCGTGGGCGCCGCCCGCGCCCTCCACGTCCCCAAGGCCACGGTGAGCCGGAAGGTCCGAGCGCTGGAGGATCGCCTCGGCGTCCGCCTCCTGCAGCGCACGACCCGCCGGGTCTCCCTCACCGAGGTGGGCGCCCTCTTCCAGGAGCGGTGCGCCCGGATCGAGGAGGAGGTCGCCGAGGCCGAGGCGGCGGTGGGGAAGTTCAGCGACCGGCCCCGCGGCACCCTGCGCGTCACCTGCCCCTACACCCTCGCCCGCGAGGTCCTCTTGCCTTCCCTCCCCGAGTTCCTGGCGCGCTATCCCGATGTCCGCTTCTGGCTCACGCTCCGCAACGAGCCCGAGGACCTGGTGGCGAAGGGCGCCGACGTGGCCCTCTCCCCCTGGCCGCTCGCCGACTCGACCCACTCGGCGCGGCGGGTGGGCGCGACCCGGACCGGCCTCTTCGCGAGCCCCGCCTACCTCCGGCGCCGCGGCACCCCCCGGTCGCCCGCCGACCTCGAGGGCCACGACGCCCTCCTCTACGCGGGGGGAGGCGCACCCGCTCGCTTCGAGTGGACGCTGCGGCGGGCGGGACGCAGCGTGGCCGTTCCCCTCGCCCCGGTCCTGGTGTGCAACGACAGCACCCCGCTCGAGGCGGCGGCCCTGGCCGGAGCGGGCGTCCTCCTCGCCGCTCACTGGTCCGCGGTCCGGCGGGTAGCGGCGCGGGAGCTCGTGCCGGTGTTGCCGGGCTGGGACGGCCCCGAGGTCGAGGTGCGCGCCGTGTTCCCGACGCGGCACGGGCTCGTGCCGAAGGTTCGCGTCTTCCTCGACTTCCTCGTCGAGCGCACGGCAGCGAGGCGCGCGGCCGCGCCCGCCCGGCGTGGGACGCCCGGGAACGCCTAGTGGTCCTCCGCCGCGGGGGCTACTTCCCGGCGCCGGGGACGGGGAGGATCACCTCGCTGCTCAGGCGGTAGGCGAGGTAGTAGCGGTTGATGTTGGCGACGTACTCGACCGTCTCGTCGCCGATGACGTGCTGGGCGACGACCTCCACCTGCCCGAACCACCTCCCGGGGTCGAGCCCCATGCGCTTGGCGCGGCTCCGCAGGTCGCGGATGAGGTGCGGACCGGCGTTGTAGGCGGCGAGCGAGAAGTAGATGCGCTCGGCCGGGTCGAGCGCGGCGTCCTCGAAGAAGGTCTGGCGCAGGTAGTTCATGTAGGCGGCGCCGGCGAGCACGTTGGAGCGCGGCGACTCGACGTCCGGGTACCCCATCTGCTCGCCGGTGCGGGGGAGCACCTGCATGAGCCCCACGGCGCCACTCGGGTTGCGGGCCTTCCGGTCGAACTGGGACTCCTGCAGCGCCTGAGCCCCGAGCAGGAGCCAGTCGAACCCGTAGCGATCCCCGGCCTCGCGGAAGAGGGTGGCGAGGTCGCGGAGCTGCTCGAGCTGGCTCGGCCCGACCGCGTTGAGGAGCCGCTTCCCGCTCTGGTAGTAGCGGCGGAAGATCACTGCCGAGGTGGCCTGCGCCTCCTTGGAGCGCTGGGAGACGAAGCCGTTCACGGCCGCGAGCAGCGCCGGGTTGCCCGGCCGGAGGGCCCAGGCGATCTGGCCGTCGGTGGCGATCTTCACCGCCTCCTCCACCTTCACCTCGGTGAACACCTGGCTCCAGGCCTCGGCGAGGAAGCGGTCCATCGCCGCGTAGGAGAACGTACCGGCGTCGAGCATGTGCAGCAGGTCCTCGCGCGAGGCGGGGGAGGGGAGCTCCACCACCCGCACCGGCGCGCGGCCGCGCGCCACCAGCCGGTCGCTGAGCGCCCGCAGGTGCTCGGCCTGGCTCGAGCCGGCGAGGACGTGGACGGCGCGGCCAGAGAGCTCGTCCGGCGACTGGAGGGGCTCGGCGTCCCTGTGCCGGACGATCACCTGGTCGACCTTGGTGATGTGGGGGCGCGCGAAGGCCACCTCCCGCTGCCGCTCCGGCGTCACCGTGAGCAGGCCGGCGGCGATGTCCCCCTTGCCGGCGAGGAGGTCGGGGAGGAGCTCCTCGACGGGCGTCGGCGCGAAGATGATGGAGAGCGTGGCGGCCTCTCGCGGCCGGCGCTGGTTCAGCCACTCCTGGAAGCGGAGCGCCATCTCGTAGTCGTACCCGCCCGGCTTACCCCGCGAGACGTAGAACTCCGTGTGGCTGTAGGGCACGAGCACCCGCAGTTGGGCGCGGCGCCAGATCTCCGGCAGGTCCCCGTGGAAGGGCTCGAGGGTGCGGGAGAGGAGCGACGTCCCGTCGTCGAGCGGGACCGCGGCCGGGGCGTCGCCCGGCGCGGGCGGAGCCGTCGCCGCGGGAGACGTCCCCGGCCCTGGCGGGGTGGCGGCGAGGATGGCGGCGAGGGCGGCGAGGCGGGCGGCGGGCATGGAGGTTGGCGGGCGCCGCTTCGGCCCCCTCGGATCCTCAGTGCGGGAGCGCCGTCAGGAGCGCGAGCACGAACTGGGGCATGAGCACGTCCGGCACCAGGATCGCCTCCCCCTGCAGCTTGAGCGTCCCGGTGCTCGCCGAGGGATGGCCCCCCGGGGCGGCGAGGCAGCCGAGCTCCCCGGCGAGCTCGCCCGGCACGGTGGCGGCGAAGTGGAAGGAGCAGGAGCCGCCGTCGGGCGAGCCGGTGAGCCGGTCGCGCCCCACGGTGATGTCGACGTTCCGGCCGCCCCAATCGCCGCGGACGAGCAGCTCCTTCCCGCTCCGGTAGACGGCGAGGTCGATCCCCGGCCCCTGGATCCTTCCCCACGAGGTGGAGATGCGGACGTCGGTCCCGTCGATGCGGCCGGCCCACTGGCCGTGCCCGGCGTAGCCGAGCTCCACCCCGGGTCCGCTCACCCCCCAGGTGCCGTATCCGACGGTGGTGCCGCTTCCCTGGGCGGCGAAGGCGACGGCGCCCACCACCGCCGGGGACGGGTTCACCGGCGGCGTCATCTCGACCGCCGACGGGGTGGCGCAGCCCGCGAGTGCCGCGAGCCCGGCGCCGGCCAACGTCCTCAGACCCGGGCACATCCTCGTTTCCCCCCTGGAGCGCGAACGGACGCGATTCCACCAGATATCGTGCCGCGAAGGAAGGGCGCACCGATCGCCGGGGGGCCGCGGGGGCGCTCGTCCGCCGCTCAGGAGCCGCCCGCCCTTCCGGCGGGAGCGACCGCGGGGTGGGCGCCGCTCGCCTCGAGCCGCCAGGGGTTGGCGTAGACGTTGAAGCGATCCCCGCGCACGAAGCCGGCGAGCGTCACGCCCGCCCGCGAGGCGAGGTCGACGGCGAGCGAGCTCGGCGCCGAGACGCTCGCCACCACCGGGATCCGCGCCGCCGCCGCCTTCTGCACGATCTCGAAGCTCGCCCGCCCGCTCACCGCCAGGAGAAGCGGCGGCTCGCCGGCCGGCCGGCTCACCCCCAGCAACCGCTGGCGCAGGAGCGAGCCAACCGCCTTGTCCACGGCGTTGTGGCGTCCCACGTCCTCCGCCGACGCGACCACCTTCCCTCCCGCCGCGTAGAGCGCCGAGGCGTGGAGTCCCCCGGTGCGCGCGAAGATGGGCTGGGCGGTGGAGAGGTGCTCCAGGGCGCGGACGATCTCCTCCGCCCGCAGGGAACCTTCCCGGGGGAGCGGGGTACAGCGGGCGAGCAGGCCGTCGATGCTGCGGCGGCCGCACACCCCGCAGGAGGAGGTGGTGGCGGACCAGCGCACGCTGTCGAGGACGCGCTCCGGGTCGATGCGGTGCCCCCCCGCGGAGCGGACGTCGATGACGTTGCCGTAGCCCTCCTCCCCCAGGTGGCCGCAGTGGGCCGCGCTGCCGACGTCGTCGGGGCCGCCGATGATGCCCTCGGCGAAGAGGAAGCCGAGCGCCAGGTCGCCGTCCTGGCCCGGAGTGCGCATGGTGACGGCGACCGTCTCGCCGTCCACCCGGATCTCGAGGGGTTCCTCCACCGCCACCAGGTCGGTGCGGGCGGAGGCCTCGCCCGACCCGCTCATCCGGATCACCTCGCGGCGAGCGATGCCCTCCGCCTCCGGAGCCTGGGCCATGAGGGCACGATAGGCGGTCGGGCCCCCCTTCGCCCAGCTTTTTGGCACCGGCCGCCGTGGCTCCGCCGCCGCGGGGGGCGGCGGAGCCGCGAGCCGGCCTCAGGGCGCGAGGAGCGAGGCGCAGTGGCCCGGCTGTGCCGGGGAGGCGTCGATGGAGCCGCCGCGCGGGATGCACTGGTCGGGCGGGAGGGTGGCGCCGTGCTCGACGTGGTCGACGAGCAGGTCGAAGGCCTGCTGGGCGTGGGGCTCGATGAGCTCGAGCTGGGGGAAGACGGCCTGGTAGCTCTCGATGTGGTTGCCGTTCTGGACCTCGTAGAGCCGGTAGGCCGGGGTGTGGCCCTCGTGCCAGCCCCTGGCGCGGTGCGCGTGCACCCGCCGCGCGTAGGCGCGGGCGTTGTGGTCGATGGGAAGGAGGGCGTCCATCGTCCCCGCCACGGTGATGAGCGGGCGCTGGATGCGCCCGGTGGTGGCGAAGGCGGCGAGGTTCTCGCCCACGTCCGAGACCGAAAGCCGGGCCACGTAGTTGTAGGTCCCGGTGCCCGAGCCGTAGGTGTCGTAGGTCGGGTCGAGCCTCTTCTGCCACTGGCACAGCGTCACCTCCCAGAAGGAGCTCGAGTAGAGGCCCCACAGCGAGGTGGTCCCGGAGACCAGGTCGGGCGGGTAGCCGGCGGCCTCGATGTTCTTCGCCGCCGTGCTCGTGGAGCTGAAGCCCGAGCTGACGTAGTCGGGGAAGTTCAGCACCGCGGGCGGGAGGTCGGTGAGGAGGTTCGGGGCGCTCTCCGAGACGAAGGTGCCCTCCCAGTCGACGCCGCCGTCGAAGAGCTGGGGATAGGACTCCACCGCGCGGCGAACCTGGTAGCCGCCGTTGGAGGTGCCGACCGCGTAGGTGTGGCGAGCGAACTGTCCATAGCGGACCGCGAGGGCGCGCTGCGCCAGCTTGGCGCCCTCGGCCATGAAGTGGGCCCAGCGGGTGAAGGGCTGGTCCGGGTCGTTGTCATAGAAGTGGACGTAGACGGTGGAGGAGGGGTTGAGGCGGCAGCCCAAGGGATCCGACGAGGTGGTGAGCTGCAGGTTCAGGACCCCCTTGTTCTGAGAGGCGTAGGCGTAGCCCTTCTGCACCACGTAGTCGCTCCAGGCGTAGTCCCCGTTGAACTCGCTGCGGGTACCGGACGCCCCCGCCACCACCAGGCGGCCGTTCCAGTCGTCGGGGAGCCGGACGAGGAACCGCCCCTCGCCGGTCGGGTCGTTCGCGATCCGCGCCTCGAGCTGGATGCCGGGCACCGCCTTGGTGATGGGGGTGCGCTCCGCGGTGGTGGCGGGCGCGATCACGCCCCGGTCGGTGATGGGCGTGAAGGCGAAGGCCGGCAAGCCCGGCAGGGAGTTGTTCGGCGGGGTGGTGCTGGTGTTGTTGGTGGTGAGATCGGGGCTCTCGAAGCAGACCGCGTCGGCGAGGTCGTTGCCGAGCTGCGCCAAGAGAGCATCGCAGCGGCCGCCGGCGCGGCCGACGCCCGCCGCGGCGAGAGCCGTCACCGCGAGGGTGACACGAAGAAAGGGTGCCGCACGTGTGCGCGCCTTCATGGACCGCCTCCTGGGAAAGTGGGTTGCCGACCGTGAGTGGAGCGCCGCGGAATCCACTCCGCGGCGAGACGGTTCCTACGAATAAGGTGGGAGGCTCCCGGGCGGCCAGGCCGACTTGGGGCGTGCGCGCGCACCTCCTGCGACTCAGGGTGCTGTGACGCGGAGCGTTGGCGACGGTCCGCGGTGGCGTCGGGCGGCGCCCCGGCTCTTCGCCCCCGGGGTGGGACCCCATCGGGTCAGCCGAGGGACTTCGCGAGCTCCTCGACCAGGGCCACGTAGCGCGCCCTCGCCTCCCCCTGCGCCATTCCCTTTCGCGACGTCCAGGCGTCGAACTTGGCGCGCCCCTTCGGGTCGAGCATCCCGGGGCGGGACCCGCGGACGTCCCCCTCGGTGGCCTGCTTGTAGAGCCCGTACACCGCGAGGAGCTGGTCGTTCGAAGGCCGGCGCGAGAGCCCCTTCAGCCGCTCCTGAGCCCTGACGAAATCGTCCATGTCGCTCATGTGACCCCCCGTGCTCGAGGTGTGGGAGCGCTCACTTAACTGCGGTCCCGTCCAGCCGCCTTCATCCGCCGAGTCGAGATCGGCGGTCGCGGCGCCCCTCGACGCCGCCCGCAGGCGTAGAGAAACTCGACAGGACGGAGAGAAACGCGACAGGAGGGGTGGGGAGTGGGTTCCGTCTGGGATTCCGGAGGGTTGGGTGAGCTGTGGGGCGGCGAGCCCGTGGGGGAACTCACCGCTGTGATTCTCTGCACTCGTGTGTCCGCGAGGCCACTAGAAGGCTAACGGTAGGTCCTGGCAGGGGCTTTCTGGGTGGGGCGGCTCTCGCCGTTTCTGGCCCGGCTGTTGCGAAAGCAGTCGTGCAGGGAACGAGAGCTTCGAAACCCGCAGTCGAACGAAGGGGGAAGTCATGATCGCCGCCACCGCACTCGCAGTCGTCGGGCTCGTCGTCGTCGCCTTCCTGAACCGGATTCCGTAAGCGCGAGAAGGGACAGAGGGGAAGACCA
>Ga0335077_10007827_pt1 | contig 13240 bp, 15 predicted proteins | sample Lox_Sample_31_FD_207151 | JGI IMG/M metagenome (GOLD analysis project Ga0335077, IMG submission 207151) | Soil microbial communities from Loxahatchee National Wildlife Refuge, Florida, United States - Lox_Sample_3.1 | ecosystem: Environmental > Terrestrial > Soil > Wetlands | place: USA... | reverse complement strand
CTGCGGCGCCTTGGTGCTGCTCCTCGCCGTCTACGGGGGCGATCGCCGCCGGCGCTCCGCGCTCCGGTTCGAGCAGGCCGGCCCGGTACCCGCCGGTGCGCTCCTCGAGCCGCGCAGACGGGCGCTTGCACGTGCGGCCTATCCGAGCACGATCGGGCTGACCGTCCTCATGGCGGTTGCGCTCTGGCCCCAGCCGGGACTGGCTGCGCTGCTGGCCGGCGTCCTCGCCGGGCTCGGAGGGATGTCGATCGCAGGAGCGCTGCGTCTCGGCGCCTGGGAGCGTGAGCGGAACGCGCGGATCCTGATCGAGGCGGGGCGGGCCGAGCGGATCTTCGAGGCGCCCCGGTGACGCACGACACGATCGTCGTCCTCGCGGCGCTCGGAGTCGCGGGCCAGGTGCTCGCGGCCGCGCTGCTGGTCATCGGGCTCGCGTGGCTCGTCGGCCTGCGCCGGCCCGCCGATTGGCTCAGACGGCTGATCGAGGGCTACGAGCTCTGGCTCGCGTTCCTGGTCGCGGCGATCGCGACCGGCGGCAGCCTCTTCTTCTCGGAGGTGGCGCACTTCGTGCCGTGCGAGCTCTGCTGGTACCAGCGGATCTGCATGTATCCGCTCTCGATCATCACGCTGCTCGCGGCCCTCGCCGACGACCGCCACGCCGCTCGCTACCTGCTGCCGCTGCCGCTGGTCGGCGCCGGGGTCTCGGTCTACCACCTGCTGGTCGAGAACGGCGTGGTCGCTCAGCAGCAGTCCTGTCTCATCTCGGCGCCGGGCGGGTGCGCGACGAAGTGGATCGAAGAGTTCGGCTACGTGACGATCCCGGTGCTCGCGCTCACCGGCTTCTCGCTCGCGTTCGCCTTCCTGCTGCTCGCTTCGGTGTCGCCGCCCGCTACCGTTAGCGAGCCATGACAAGGGCGAAGAAGGCACGACAGCGGCGCCAGCAGGCCGCGGCGCCACCGCCGGTGCGGAGCACGAGCGGCGGGCGCAAGGCGAACCCGAAGGTGATCGCCGGCGTCGCCGCGCTGATCGCGCTCGCGGTCATTCCGGCCGCCATCGTCCTCGCGGTCACGGGTCACAACAAGAGCTCGTCGTCCACCACCCCCACGAACGCGACCACGCTGCCCGACGCGGCGGCCGCGACGAACCTCTTCAAGGGGATCCCCCAGCAGGGCAACGTGCTCGGCTCGCCCTCGGCGCCGGCAACCCTGGTCCAGTACATCGACCTCCAGTGCCCGATCTGCCGCGAGTTCGAGACGACCGTGATGCCGTCGGTCGTGTCGCGCTACGTCCGCAGCGGCAAGCTGAAGGTGGTCGCCCGCCCGATCGCGTTCCTCGGGCCGGACTCCGAGGTGGCGCGGAAGGCGGCCATCGCGGCCCTCCAACGCAACCGCTTCTTCAACTTCGCGCAGCTCCTCTACCTCAATCAGGGAACGGAGAACTCGGGGTGGGTGACCGACCAGCTCGTCGCGGACGCCTTCGCCAGCATTCCGGGGATCAACGTCGACAGCGCGATGGCGGCCCGCGATTCCGCGGCGGTGGCCCGGAAGGAACGGCAGTTCGACGCGCAGGCGCAGGCCGACAACGTCCTCGGGACGCCGACGGTGCTCGTCGGCAAGAGCGGCGGGAAGCTGACCGAGGTCGCACCCGGCGGCTCGCCGACGCTCGCGCAGCTCAGCGCGGCGATCCAACACGCTCAGTCTCAGTAGCTGCGACGCCTCAGTAACGGTCGAGCTCGCGGAGGCGCTCGTCGCTGATCCCGAAGTGGTGGGCGATCTCGTGCAGCACCACGCGCCGGATCTGTTCCCGCAGAAACGCCGGGTCGCGCCCGTAGTGGCGCTCGAGCGGCCCGCGGTAGATCGTGATCTTGTCCGGCGGGACCCCGCTGTAGCCGGTCGTCCGGCGCGTCAGCGGCACACCTTCGTAGAGCCCGAGCAGCGGTTCTCCGGGCGGAGGCTCGTCCTCGACCATGATCGCGACGTTGGACATCGCCTGCCGCAGGTCGTCCGGCAGCGAGTCGATCGCGGCCTGCGCCGATTCCTCGAAGTCGTCCACGAGCCGCGAGCCTAGCTGCGACCGGCAAGTACGATCCGTTCGTGCAGCGATACGTCCTGACCGAGCTCGACTCCGGCGAGCGCGTCATCTCCGAGCGGCTTTCGCACGTGCGCTCCGTGGCGATTGGCTTCTGGATCGGGGCCGGCTCGCGCGACGAGACGGACGCCAAGGCCGGCGTCTCGCACTTCCTCGAGCACCTGCTGTTCAAGGGCACGGCCTCGTACACCGCGCAGGAGATCGCCGAGACGTTCGACGCTCTCGGCGGCGAGCTGAACGCCGCCACTTCCCGCGAGCACACCGTCCTCTACGCGCGGGTCCCCGACGACCGTCTGGAGACGGCGCTCGAGGTGATGGGCGAAATGGTGTTCGCGCCGTCCTTCGCCGAGCTCGACGCCGAGCGCGAGGTCGTGCTCGAGGAGATCGCGATGTACGAGGACCAGCCGCAGGAGCTCGTTCACGACCTGATCTCCGAGGCGACCTTCGGCCGGCACCCGCTCGGGCGGCCGGTGATCGGCCGGGCGCACGTGATCTCCAGCGTGTCGCGACGGACCGTCTCCTCGTACCACCGATCGATGTACGTGCCGGGCAACGTCGTCGTGTCGGCTGCCGGGAACGTGAAGCACGAGGATCTGCAGCGGCTCCTGCTCCGCGCCCAGCGCAAGGCCGTCGAGCCCGTGCGCAAGGGCCCGCGCGTGCGCCCCGCGCTCGTCAAGGCGCCGGCGCCGAGCCTGCGCTTCCAGCGGAAGGACACCGAGCAGTACCACGTCTGCATCGCCGCGCCCGGGATCGCGCGGTCCGACAAGCGCCGCTTCGCGGCGTCGCTCCTGGACGGGATCCTCGGCGGCTCGGCCTCGTCGCGCCTCTTCCAGGAGATCCGCGAGAAGCGGGGCATGGCCTACGCGGTCTACAGCTTTGCCGCGCAGTACACGGACACAGGCCAGATCGGCGTCTATATCGGCACGCGGGAGGACAACCTCGCGGCCTGCCTGGAGATCATGAGCGAGCAGATCGGCGAGATCGCCGAGGGAAGGCTTCGGCCCGAGGAGCTGACCCGTGCGAAGGAGAACCTCAAGGGCCGGATCATGCTCTCGTTGGAATCCACCTCGAACCGGATGAGCCGGCTGGGCAAGTCGCTGATCACCGACACGGAGCTGCTCTCCATCGAGCGGATCGTCGCCGAGGTGGACGCGGTCGAGCCCGAGGCGCTGGCCGAGCTCGCAGGCGTGCTGCTCGCGCCGGAGAAGCTCTCGGCCGCCGGGATCGGGCCGGCGGAAGAGCGCTTCCTGGACGCGGTCGAGCGGGTGAACCCGGGGCTCGCCCGGGCGGCGTGAAGGTCGCACTTTTCGGGCGCGGCGGGAAGGTCGGGTCGGTGCTGGCGCCGGCGCTCGAGGCTGCCGGGCACGAGCTGGTCGAGCTGGACGAGGCCGAAGCGATGGTCGACTTCACCGCGCCCGACGCCGTCGACGCCAACGTGCGGGCGGCGCTCGACGCCGGAGTGCCGTGCGTGGTCGGGACGAGCGGCTGGGATCCCGCGCCGCTCGGGGAGCTGGCGGCAGAGCGCGGCCTGGTGCTGTTCGTCGCGCCGAACTTCGCGATCGGGGCGGTGGTGATGATGCGGCTGGCCGAGGAGGCCGCGCGTTTCCTGCCGCGAGCCGAGATCGTCGAGCTCCACGGCGAGGCGAAGAAGGACGCGCCGTCGGGCACGGCGCGGGCGACGGCCGAGCTGCTTCCAGGCGAGCCTCCGATCCATTCGGTGCGGCTACCGGGCCTGGTCGCCCACCAGGAGGTCCTCTTCGGCGGTGAGGGGCAGCTCCTCACGATCCGCCACGACGCCTACTCCCGCGATGCGTACGTGCCGGGTGTCCTCTTGGTCCTGGAGAAGCTGGCCGAGCTGCCGCCGGGACTGACGACGGGCCTCCAGAGCATCCTCGAGCTCGGCTAGCGAACCGGCACGAAACCGCCACACCCCCGTCACAGACCCGTGACAGGTGGGACGCTAGCGTTCTTCCAAGGGGTCACGGGGGACCCCTTGGGGGCGGTTAGAGGCACGGTCACGCGGTGGCGGGAGGGGCCACGCCGGTGACGGCGTACAATGCCCGCGTGCTCGGCGAGGTGCTGACCGCGACCGTGACGCCGTTCGATGCGGACGGGCGCGTCGACCTCGACTGCTACCAGGAGCTGTGCGCGTTCCTCGTCGACAACGGCTCCGACGGTGTCGTCGTCAACGGCACCACGGGGGAGGCCTCGACTCTCAGCGAAGACGAGCGCGTCGCGCTGATCCGGGCCGCGCTGGAGGCGATCGGGGACCGCGCGACCGTGGTCGCCGGCACCGGCACGAACTCGACCGCGCACTCCATCGAGCTCACCCGGCAGGCCGCCCAGGCGGGCGCGCACGCCGTCCTCGTCGTCACGCCCTACTACAACAAGCCTCCCCAGCGCGCGATCGCCGAGCATTTCGGGGCCGTCGCGGCTGCGACGGAGCTGCCGGTCGTCGCCTACAACATCCCCGGCCGCTGCGTGATCAACATCGAGCCGGAGACGATGCGCCGGCTGGCCGAGATTCCGAACGTCACCGCGGTCAAACAGTCGAACGCCGACCTCGAGCAGGCTCGTCATATCGTCGAGCTCGGCCTCGACCTCTACGCGGGCGACGACAACCTCGTGCTTCCGTTCGTCGAGCTCGGCGGGGTGGGCGGCGTCTGCGTGCACACGCACGTCGTCGGCCCGCAGGTGAAGGAGATGATCCGCCGCTTCCGAGCGGGCGACATCGAGGCCGCGCGTCAGCTCGACGACGAGCTCGCGCCGGCCTACGAGCTGATCGGCGTGGTCACGGGTCCGATCCAGATCAAGGCCGCGCTCAACCTGCTCGGCCACGATGTCGGCGGGCTGCGCCTGCCGCTGGTCGAAGCGAGCGAGGAGGAGACGGCGCAGATCCGCTCCTGCCTCGAGCGCCTGAGGCTCCTCGAGCCGTCGAGCGTCTAGCTGCTAGTTGTCCTACCCACGGACGTTGTGAACGCGGCTGATCGGAGGCCGGTCTCCGAGCGAGCTGTGCGGCCTGCGCCGGTTGTAATGCTCGAGCCAGTGTGGCAGCGCCTGGCCGCGCTCGCGATGTGAGCGGTAGACGACGCCGTAGGCCCACTCCCTCGCCATCGTCTGATGGAAGCGTTCCACCTTCCCGTTCGTGCGGGGCCGGTAGGGCTTGGTCGTCAAATGGCGGATGCCCCGGCGGGCGAGCAGCTCGCGGAGCGAGCCGTTCTTGACGTAGCTGAAGGCGTTGTCGCTCATCAGCCGCTTGGGCTCGATCCCGTGCCGCTCGTAGAAGGCGAGCGCCCGCTCGATGAAGCCGGTCACCGTCGCCGCCCGCTCGTCGCGATGGAGCTCGACGTAGGCGAGACGCGAGTGGTCGTCGACGATCGCGTGCGCGAAGTCGTAGCCGACCTGCTTCTGCGAGTGCAGTGACCGGTTCCAGCGCGGGGAGCGGTCGCCGGTAACGGCATGGCCGGGGCGCTCGAAGCGCGCGTAGCGGCTGACGTCGACGTGGAGCAGGTCGCCGGGGCACGGCCACTCGTAGCTGTTGGCAGGCTCCCGCGGCGGGCGCTTCGGCCGGGAGATGCCCGCCCGCCTGAGCACCTTCCAGACTGTCGAGTGGGCAAAGCCGGTAACGGCCGCGACCAGTCGCGGCCCCCAGCCCGTCTCCCGGCGGCAGGCGCAGATGCGCTCCTGCAGCTCTGGGGCGAGCTCGCGCGGGCTGTGCCGAGGTCGGCTCGAGCGATCGAGCAGACAGCCGAGGCTCGAACGCGCCGGCTCGCTCGCCTCGCACCAGCGATGCCACCAGCGGTGCGCCGTCGCCGGCGAGACGCTGAAGGCCGCCGCAGCGGCCTTCATGCTCATTCCTCCCTCGATCGCGTGGACGAGCGCGAGCCGGCCGGCCAGTCCGAGCTTGGCGTTACGGTGAAACGTCATCCGGGTCCCTCCTTCGGGGCGTGAGTCCTCGCAGACCCACAGCCTCAAAGGAGACCCGGATGCCCTCTCAGCCGTTCACAACGTGTGTGGGCGTGACAGCTAGTAGCTCAGATCGCGGTTCCAGCGCCGCACAACGGCGGTCTCGCGCTCGTAGCTCAGGACGCTCAGCGTCGCCGGGTCGAGCGCGAACAAGCGGCCGTCGCGCGGATCCAGGCCCAGCCAACGGGCGGTCAGGATCCGCAGCGAATGCCCGTGTCCGAAGAGCAGAACGTTGCCGTCTGCGGCGCGGGCCTCTTCGATCACTCTGTCGAGGCGGGCGCCCACTTCCTCGACCGTCTCTCCGTTCGGGACGCCGTCGCGGAAGACGGTCCAGCCCGGGACCTGTTCGCGGATCTCGGCCGTCTTGAGGCCCTCGTAGTCGCCGTAGTCCCACTCGCGCAGGTCCTCCCGCACCTGGGCGACGTCGCCGAAGCCGGTGAGCCGGCAGGTCTCGGCCGCCCGCTGCAGCGGGCTCGTCAGGACGAGCGCGAACGAGCGGCCTCGCAGGATCTTGCGGGCCCGCTCCGCCTGGCGCTCGCCCTCCTCCGTCAACGGGATGTCGGTGCGGCCGGTGTGCCGCAGCGACTTGCTCCACTCGGTCTGGCCGTGCCGAAGCAGGACGACTTCCTGTGCCATGACGCGGAGCTTGACACGCAGGCGACAATCGCGCTGTGATCGACCCGCTCGAGCGCTGGCAGCCTCTCGGCGACAAGCCCGACTACGCGGGGTTGCTCACCTACGGCTCACTGCCGTACACGCAGGATCCCGCCGAGCTCGAGGGGATGGACGTCGCGATCGTGGGGGCGCCGACCGACGACCTCGTCTCCGACCGGCCCGGTGCCCGCTTCGGGCCGCGGGCGATCCGCGCCGCGAGCTGCCCGCCCGGCCCACACCTCGAGGCGAAGGTCGACGCGATGGCCGAGCTGCGGATGGTCGACTACGGCGACGCGCCGGTGGTGCCGGCCGACCCGGCACGCACCCACGAGGCGATCGAGCGCACGGTCAGCGAGGTGGTCACGGCCGGCGCGATCCCGGTCGTGCTCGGCGGCGACCATTCGATCGCCGAGCCGGACATCCGCGCCTGCGCCGCCGGCCGAGGTCCGCTCGGCCTCGTCCACTTCGACACCCACACCGACACCGGCGCCGAGGTGTTCGGCGTAAAGGTCTCGCACGGCACGCCGATGTACCGGCTCGTCGAGTCCGGCGTCGTAGACCCGCGCCGCTACGTCCAGATCGGGCTGCGCGGCTACTGGCCCGGCGAGCAGGAGTTCGCCTGGCAGGCCGAGCATGGGATCGCGAGCTTCTTCATGCACGACGTACGCCGGCTCGGGATCGAAGAGGTCGTCCGCGGCGCGATCGACGCGGTCGGCCCGGGGCCGGCGTTCCTGAGCGTCGACGTCGACGTGCTCGACCCGGCCTACGCGCCCGGGACCGGGACCCCGGAGCCGGGCGGGATGGAGAGCGGCGACCTGCTCTGGGCCTGCCGTACCGTCGCCGAGCAGCTCGAGCTCGTCGGGGCCGACGTCGTCGAGGTGATCCCGACCGCGCCCGGATCTGCTGACATCACCGCGCTCGTCGCCGACCGGATCGTCCGCGAGATCCTCACGGGCCTGGCGCTGCGGCGAGGTCGCACGTCGAAGGACGTCCCTGGCTAGACGACAGCCTCGGGCTGCACCCGCTCGGGCACCTCGTCCGGGAGATCGTAGGACTGGAAGCGCAGATAGGCGACGAGGAGGATCAGGCCGGCAAGCGGGCCTACGAGCCGTACGCCGAGGGTGTGACCTCGCGTGTCTCCGAGCAGCCGGAGCAGCACGATGAGCAGTGGAGCGAGCGAGGTCGCTGTCCGCTCGACGAAGCTGGAGGTGCCGAGGTAGGTCGCTTCCCGGCGCTGCTCGGTCCTCGCGCTGTCGTCATCGATCACGTCTGCGGTCAGGGGTACGGGGAAGAGGAAGTGGGCGCCGATCGGGGCGCCGACGAGCGCGGCAGCGACGAGCAGCTGGGCCGTGGCGGGGATCCACGGCAGCAACCCGGCGACTCCGAGCAGCACGAAGGTGGTGGCCGCCGCGAGCATCGAAACGCTGTAGGCGTGCCGCTTGGAGGTCCGTTGCGCAAGGCGCGCGAACAGCGGCAGGCAGACGAGCGCTGCCCCGATCGCGACCGCGAGCAGCACGGTCGAGCTGAGCCAGCTGTGCTTCCCGACGATCGCATGCACGTAGAACGGGATGTCCGTCTGTAGCAACTGGAACGCGAGCGCGAACAGGACGATGCTCGGCAGGAGCACCCGGAACGCACCGTTCCTGAACGTTGCTCGCAGCGCGTCACGGAAGCCGATCTCGGCCGGGATGCGCGACAGCTTCGCTCGATCCCAGACGCCGCCGATCGCCACGTACTGGCAGACGAGCGCGAGCGCCGCGATCGTGACCGCCATCGCCTTGAACCCGACCCGGTGCACGAGAACCGTGCTGACGATCAGGCCGATCGCCGTGCCGGCGACGCCGAGGTAGACCTTGACCGCCTCCAGGCCGACCCGCTCGTCGCTGGTCGCGGCCATCTCCGGCAGCAGCGCCTCGTACGGGCTGATGACGACCGCGCTGAACAGCGAGACGGCCTCGAACACGAGCAGGAGGTAGACGGCCGTCGTCGCGTTTCCACGGTCGGGCGGCGGCGTGAACAGCAACACGAAGAAGATCGACCAGAGCGGGGCGCCCAGCACGATGTACGGGATGCGACGGCCGAAGGGCGAGCGGGTGCGGTCGCTGAACCAGCCCACGATCGCGTCGTCGAGGGCGGCGACGATCCCCCCGGCGGCGAGCAGCGCCCCGACGAGAAAGGAGGGCAGCAGCGTCGGCAGGTGCGCGTCGCTCGGCGGCGCGTAGTAGTAGAGGAGCCACAGACCGCTGCTCTTGCCGAGCGCCTCGCTGCCGATCCTGCCCGTTCCGTAGAGGATCCTTGTCCGGAGCGGAATCATTGGGACATGTTCCGCGGAAGATTAGGGCGGGTCCGTGCCGCGTTGCTTGCGCTGCTCCTGGCTGCTCTGATCTCCGGAATCGTGTACCGCTCCTGGATCGACGCACAGGCTCGCACGGTCGGCGTGCTCTCGCTGACAGGCAAGGTGCCCGTGCTGGCGTGGGCGACGCGGGAGGTCACCGACACGCCGCGCGTGCAGGACGAGCTCGTCGCGGGGGTGCCGACGACGGTGTACCGGCCGGGCGGCGGCAGCCACTGGCCGACGGTCGTCTTCCTGAACGGCGTCACCGCGCTCGGCCGCCACCACCCTGACGTCGAGCGGCTCGCCGGCGGGCTTGCCCGCGTCGGCTTCCTCGTGCTCGTCCCCGATCCGCCCGGCCTCGCGGAGGGCGAGATCACCGAGCGGACGCTGGCGGCCACGATCGCCGTTGTGCACGCGGCCGGTGGCCGGGTCGGCCTCGTCGGCGTCTCTGTCGGAGCCTCGCTCGGCCTGCTCGCGGCGGAGGAGCCGAGCCTTGCGAACCGGGTCACGCTTGTCGCGGGCATCGCTCCCTACGTCGACCTCGAGAACGTGGCCCGGCTCGCAACCACGGGGGCCACGCTCGAGAACGGGCACCTCGTCCCCTATTCCGCCGAGAGCTTCCTGCCGCTCGTGGTCGCCCGCTCCCTGGTCGCCGCGCTGCCTGCGAGCTCCGACCGGAGCCGCCTGCTCGCCGATTTGCTGCGCCTGCACGAGGGGACGCCCGACCCGCTCGCCCTCTTCCGGCGGCTGCGAGCGGCGGAGGTCGCCCCGTCCGCGCGGGCACTCGTCGAGCTGCTCGCGAACCGCGACCCGGCCCGGTTCGACAAGCTCTACGCCGCCCTCTCGCCGGCGCTGCGCGCCGTGCTGGTTCGCCTCTCGCCACTCCTCGGCGCAGACCGGCTCCGCGCCCCGGTCGAGATCGCCTCCGCGCCGCACGACAAGTACTTCCCGCTCGCCGAGACGCAGGCGCTCGCCCTCGCCGCCACGCACACCCGCGTGCACCTCACCGTCACCTCGACGCTCCACCATGCGATCCCGAGCCTCTCCGTCTCGGACATTGCCGACCTCTTCCGCTTCGACGCGTGGGCCGTCCGCTCTCTCCACGCACTGCGCCGATGAGCGCCGGCGCGCCGTCCCGCCATCAACGGAAGAGGTCGCGCTCCTCCGGCATGACGAGCTCACGGGCACTGCCCTCGCCGCTTGCGTCGTAGCCGCGGATCAGCGCCACCGGGATCCCGCTCGTCTTGCCGAGCACGAGCTCGGCCGCCCCGGCAAGCTCGTCGGCGACCGCGATCACGGTTGCGTGCAGCTCGTAGCCGGCCGGGTCGCGGACGCCCTTCAGGTCGAGCAGCGGCCGGATCCCGGCGAGGCCGATCGCCACGTCGGTCGTGCCCTGGCGCCAGGGGCGGCCGAAGGAGTCGCTCACGATCACACCGACCTCGACGCCGGCCAGCTCGCGCAGGCGCTCCCGGATTCGGGCCGCCGAGCTGTCGGGGTCCTCGGGCAGGAGCACGACTGTCTCCGGCTCCGGCGCATTCGAGGAGTCGACGCCCGCCGAAGCGCAGACGAACCCATGGCGAGTCTGGGCGATCACGAGCGGCGGGCGCGTCCGGACGATCCGCTTCGACTCGGTCAGGATCACCTCGAGGCGCCGCGGGTCCTCGTCGCCGGCGAGCCACCGCGCCTCGTCGGAGGGCTCCACCTCCGCCAGCCGCACGGTCCGGCCTTCGGCCTTCGAGACCGCCTTCTGGGCGACCACGAGCACATCGCCGCTCTCCAGCTCGGCCCGGGCGGCGATCAGCTCGGCGAGATCGTCACCCGCTCGGACCTCGGGCAGGCCCTCGACCGGGAGGATCCGGATCACGGGAAGCCGGTCAGCCGCAGGCCTGCGTTGATGCCGTACTCGCGGTTCACCGTCAAGATCACGGCCGTCATCGCCTCGAGTGCGCGCGAGTTCTCGAGCGGGCCCGCGTCGACGGCCCTTCCGCCGACGAGCCCGTCGGCCAGCTCGAGCGCCGGCTGTTTCGCGGCCGGGTCGCCGCAGACGAACGCGTCCTCGTCGGGCGGGTCTGTCGCGGCGAGGTGCGCCGCCGAGAGCGACTGCAATCCCGACGCGACGGGCCCGTGCACGAGCTCGCGCACCTCCTCGGCGAGCGAGCGTCCCTCGTAGCCCGGGACGACGCCGTCGTCGGTGAACGCGAGGTCGCTGGCGACACAGAGCACCGGAGTCTCGCCGATCGCCTCGGCCAGGTCGCGCGCCGTGTCGAGCGCCCCGTTGGACTTCGTCGCGAGGACGACCAGTTCGGCGCCGCGGACGACCTCCTCGTTGCTGCCGCCCTGGACACCGAGCTCGATCGCCCGCTCGCGCCCGCGCATGGCATCGCGGGAGCCGACATGGACGTCGTAGCCGAGCGCGCGCAGCCGCTTCGCCAGTCCACGGCCGAAGGCGCCGGTGCCGCCGACGATCGCGATCTTCACAAGGCGCTCGCTTGCGAGGTGAGCACGGCCTCGGCGAGCCGGCGCCGCGCGTCCACGTCGCGCATCAGCGTGCGGGTCACGATCGTCGGAATCCCGGCGTCCTCGTCGGCGTCGGCCTCGTCCACCACGAGCGCGTCGATCAGGCCCAAGTAACACTGTGTTACTTGGGCCGGTCCCGTCCCGCCGGCGAGACGGGCCAGCATCCGGTCGGCCGGGCCGCGGACCGCCCGCCCGCCGATCAGTGGGCTGATCGCGACGGCCGGCGCACGGCGGCGCTCCAGGGCTTCGCGGATCTCCGTCACGGCCAGGATCGGCCCGATGCTGACGAACGGGTTGCTGGGCGCGATCGCGATCAGGTCGGCTCCGTCGAGCGCCGCGAGCACGCCTGGCGCGGCCGTCGCCGTCTCAGCGCCCTCGAAGCGGACGCCGTCGAGGTCGTCGCGGTGACCGCGCCGCACGAACCACTCCTGGAAGGAGAGCTCGCCGGCGGGGGTAGCCACCCAGGTGCGGACGCGATCGTCGGTCGCCGGAAGGATCGCGGTCGCGACCCCGAGGGCGCGCGCAAAGCGGGCTGTCACAGCCGATAGCGCCTCCCCGCTCTGCAGCATCTCGGTGCGCGCCAGGTGCAGTCCGAGGTCACGATCGCCGAGCTGGAACCAGGTCTCCGCACCAAGGCCGGTCGCCGCCTCGCGCGCGTTCCAGCTCTCGTCGGCACGACCCCAGCCGCGCTCCTCGTCGAGCATGCCCGCGAGCGTGTAGAGGATCGTGTCGAGGTCCGGCGAGACGTGCAGGCCGGCGATCTCGAGGTCGTCGCCGACGTTGCCGACGACGGTCACGTCCGCGGGATCGATCGTCTCCGCAAGGGCGCGGGCAAAGCGCGAGCCGCCGAGGCCTCCCGCTAGGACCGTGACTTTCATCGCGCCGGCTCCTGGAGAACCGCGCATCGACCGGTGATCTCAGACGGGCGCACGAGCAAGCGACGCCTCACAGCGCCGCACGCAGGCCGTCGAGCGCCGCGGCGGTGTGTGGGCCCAGCCGGTCCTCGAGCCGCTCGAGATCGGCGAGCGTGTCCACGTCGTCCGCGAGCTCCGGCACCTCGGCGCTCACGAAGGTGGCGCTCAGCCGGTCGGCCCGCGCGCGGAACCGCTCGGCGCTGCCGGGCCCGTACACCGGTGCGAAGAGATGGGTCGACGAGAGGGCAAGCGCATTCGTCGTGCCGTCGGCCGCCTCGACGATCGCGAGGCCGCGCTCGGGCATCGCGCCGAGAAGCGCGAGCAAATCCCGCGGCCGGGCGCAGGGGAGGTCGGCGTTGACGATCAGGATCGGCCCTGACTCGATGCCCCGCAGCGCCGCCTCGACCGCTTCGCCCTGCCCGTCCTCGCGCGCGACGAGCGTCCGGCCGACGCTCTCGCACGCGGCGATGACGTCCGCGAGCATCGCCTTCGCGAGCGCCGCCCGCGCGGCTTCGGGAAGTGGAGCGAGCCGCTGCTTTGCGTTCTCGCCTCGGAAGGGCACGACCACGGTCGGCATGCGGAGAGGAGACTATCCCGCGATGCCCGGCTCGGGCCCGCCGCGCGCTCGAAAAACGGCCCGTCTAGAAGGCACATCCCGCCTCCTCCCCGTTGCAGATCGTATCGGCGAGATCGTCACGAGTGTGTGACGGGAATGTGCCGAATGTGTGCCAAACGCTTGCCCCCTCGCGGGCCGCCTACGCGGCCTGGC
>Ga0335077_10007826_pt1 | contig 13242 bp, 10 predicted proteins | sample Lox_Sample_31_FD_207151 | JGI IMG/M metagenome (GOLD analysis project Ga0335077, IMG submission 207151) | Soil microbial communities from Loxahatchee National Wildlife Refuge, Florida, United States - Lox_Sample_3.1 | ecosystem: Environmental > Terrestrial > Soil > Wetlands | place: USA... | reverse complement strand
TTTCCACGTCGACGCCGAAGTCGTCGGGATCGCCGAGCACTTCGATGACGCGGCCGAACGGAGGTTTGGTCGGAGTGGGCCAGCTGGTAATTTCCACGTCCACCACGAGGTCTTCGAGATCGTCCCTTGCGTGCTGCTGCGCCACCGCCTCCTCGCCCAATACGCGATGGGGCGTAGCTCCTTCGGCAACGGCTGGGATCTCCTGCCCTTCGGGAATCATGATGGGCTGCGTCATCCGGTCGTCGAAGGGAACGACGTGGTTGACTGCCCCGCGGCCCGAGCCCAGGTAGTCCGGCTCGCGCGCAAACGTGTTGACTGGCGGCCCATAGTGGAAGGTTCCAACCACGGTGGGATTGCGGCGCTCCATGATTCGCGCGATGCGGCCGAGCCGGCGGCCATCGGCGCGCGAAGGTGCGAGTTCGACCAGCACCTGATCGCCCTGCATGGCGCCATTGATCTCGTCGGGAGGAATGAAGATGTCGTCAGCCACCCCGCCTTGCGGCTGGCGCGCGAAGGGGCGCACGAAGCCGTAGCCGTCGCGATGCAGATCGAGGCGGCCGGCGACGAGATTGTCGCGGGAGCCCGCCGCGCTCGAGCGCGGGATGCTCCACATCTCGCGATCGAGTTTGACGATCTCGCCGCGCGCGGTCAGGCGGGCCAGCTGCTCCAGCAGCAGGCGCCGTTCGCGGCCGCCGCCCAGGCCCAGTTCCCGCACCAGTTGCTTGTATCCGGCCTTGGCGCCGGGGGAGCGGGAGATGCGCGCGACCAGTTCGCGATCAGTCATGCATCAAGCGTACAGGGACCAAGGGGCCAGGGAAACCAGGGGCCACGCCACCGGGAACTCAGGGACTGCGCTTCGCGCGGCAACGACGCGGTCCTCACTTGCGGCGCCTCGGGCCGGTTGGCCGCTGTGTAGACCAACGTAATGCCGCTTTTGTGGCAGCCGTGCCCGCATGAATGAAACGCGGGTGTACCCTACTTGGTTTGTTGCCGACCACACGGCCGGCGACACGGGAAAGCTGTATGAGTTCGCTCCTTTATCGTGCGTTCCGCTGGGCCTGCATCCTGTGGCTTTCTATCGCGTGCGGCCCACCCTCCCCGGCCGCGCAAAATCAGACGGACGCGAAAGCCTCCGCACCCTCCAGCACGGGCGCGCCGGTGATTCCCCCGCAGTTTGAGAGCGCAGGTCCCTTTTCAGAGGGTCTCGCAGCCGTACAGGTGGGGGCGGATCAGGGCTGGAAATGGGGCTACATCGAAAGGTCCGGGAGTTTCGCGATCGCTCCGCAGTTTGATTACGCTGACAGTTTCAGCGAGGGACTTGCGGCGGTTCGCGTCGGCGATGAAAAGACGGGCCAATGGGGCTTCATTGACAGAAGCGGGAAATATACGATCCCTGCGAAATGGGACTATGCGACACCGTTTTCAAGAGGCCTTGCAATTGTTCGGTCGGGCAACGTGGTAACCGGAAAAGAACAGGTAATCGATAAGCAGGGCAAATACGTTTCTGACCTGAAAGCCGGCGTGGTGTTGCCGTGCGGCAATGGCATGACCCTGGTCGGAATCAATGTGAGTTGGGTGGAAGGAGGCGTGAACAGGCGCTTCGGTTTTGTAGACAAAGCTGGAAACTTTGTGATCAAGCCGGCATTTGACGATGCCTTCTGCTTCACGGAAGGAATGGCGGCAGTAAGGGTTGGAGATGCGGATACCGGCAAATGGGGCTTTATCGACAGCACGGGGAACTTTGTGATGGGTCCGCAATGGGGGTTTGCTTACCCGTTCAAAGATGGCATTGCAACCGTGGCCCTTGCCGGCAGCGGGAAAAAGAAATGGGGAGCCATCGACGAGACAGGACAAGAGATCATCCCCATGCAGTACCCTGAGCCTCTCCGCTTCTGCGACGGACTGGCACTGGTGTCGAAAACCTCATACCAGTGGGTAACGGACGACGTCGGGAGAACCAGGATTCATGCCGACACGAATTACAGTTTTGTCGACAAAAGGGGGTTGAGCGCCATCGGTTCCCAGTGGAGGTCGGCTCTTTCTTTCTCTCAGGGCCTGGCTCCGGTGATGGTTGGCGAGCCCCCGGGGGGTAAATGGGGCTACATCGACGCGACGGGCCGGTTTCTTGTGAATCCTCAATTCGTGGATGCACGACCGTTTTCGGAGGGAATGGCAGCGGTGCTCATCCGCAACAACCAGGCAGACAGGTGGGGATATATCTCGCGGTGAAGCTCACGCCAGCCGTTCCCGCAAAGGCTTCGCGATTGAGAGTCCTCCGGCGGCGCTTTCCCGGCACAGCGCCCCCAGCTATTCACTCCTGGTGTTTTTTGACCCTGCCCGCCCTTGAGGCCCTGTTTCGGTCCACAGGAACGCCAGCTCATCGGCGTCGTCCTGGATGTGCTGGTCGACGCTGACCCCGGCCGAATGGCCGCCGGAGACGCTGTAATGCAGCAGAATGGGCCGCCCGCTCGATGACGCCGCCTGCATGAGCGGCGTCATCTTGCGCGCGTGCAGCGGATCGACGCGGGTGTCGCTATCGCCGGTGAAGAACATGATGGCCGGGTACGCCGTGCCCGCCTTCACGTTCTGGTAGGGAGAATATTTCAGCAGGTACGGGAAGTCTTTCTCTTTGTCCGCCGAGCCGTACTCGGTGGTCCAGTATCGCCCTACCTTGAATTTCTGGTAGCGCAGCATGTCCAGCAGCGGATAGCCGCACCAGATGGCGCCGAACAGTTCCGGACGCTGCGTCATGGAGGCGCCCATCAGCAAGCCGCCGTTGGAGCGGCCGCGGATGGCGAAATGTTCGGGCGAGGTGTACTTGTTCTCGATGAGGTACTCGGCCGCGGCGAACCAGTCGTCGAACACATTCTGCTTCTTCTCGAACATGGCCTGCTCGTGCCAATGCTCTCCGTACTCGTCGCCGCCGCGCAGGTTGGGCATGGCAAACCAGCCACCCTCCTGCATCCACCAGGCATATGCCGGGTTCCACCCGGGCGTCATGGCGAGTTGGAAACCGCCGTAGCCGGTCATCAGCAGGCGCTCGGTCCCGTCCTTCTTCAGGCCCTTTTTGCCGGCGATGAACATGGGAATCCGCGTGCCGTCTTTGGAGTTATAGAAGACCTGCTTCAGCTCGTACTCGCTTGTCTCAAACGGAACTTTGGGCTGGAAAAAGACATCGCGCTTGCCGGTGGTGGTGTCGACGCGATAGATGGTGGGCGGGCGGATGAACGACTGGAAGGTGAAGAAGCCGTAGCGGTCCGTTGTTTTGCCGGCCAGCCGCGATGCGGAGCCGATCTCGTTGTAATCGATCGTGCCCGCGGGCTTGCCCTCGAGGGTGTAGGCCGTGGTCTCGGTTTTCACGTCCTTGAGGCGGTTGACGTAGAGCTTGCTGCCCACGATGTTCCAGTCGTTGATGACCTCGGGGCCCTCGGGCACGATGGTCTTCCAGGCCTCGGGCATCACGCCGGGATCGCCGACGAGGATTCTTCCGTTGGGCGCGCCGTAATCGGTCTTCACGAACCACTTGTTGTGGGTCCAGATGGCGTCGAAGCGCGAGTCCAGGGTCCACACCAGGACTTCGAACGGCGAGCCGGGTTTTGTCAGATCGCGGAAGACGATGTCCACGCGGCTGGCCGGCACCCCGCGATGGATGGAGATGACCATGTAGCGCCCGTCGTCGGAGATTCTCGGCCCGAAGAGGTCGCTGGGGCCGAGCGGCTCGCCGCGGAACTCGCGCCCGAAGACCAGCGCGTCCTTCGACGGCCGCGTGCCCATCACGTGCTGGAAGAGCAGCGTTCCGTCCTTGTTGTTGCGGCCATAGTAGAAGCTCTTGCCGTCGGGGGCGAACTCGATGCCGGTATAGCGCGCGGCGGGCAGTTCATCCTCGAGCGTCTTCTTCGTCTTGACCTCGAAAACGTGGATCGTGTCCTCGTCGGCACCGCCCTCCTTCATGCCGTAAGCGATAAGGCCGCCGTCGCGTGAGACATTCTGGATCGACACCGAGGTGTTGGGATCGCGGCTCATGGCAGCGGGGTCGATGAGGCGTTCGTCCTTGGCCGCGAACCCGCGGCGCACGTAGATCGAGAACTGCTGCTCGCCGGCAACCCGGCGCTCGAAGAAGTAGTTGCCGGCGCGCTCGATGGGGGTGGTGGTCTGCGAGACGTTCTCCAGGGGGTCGAGGTCGTCGAGGATCTGGTTGCGGATTTTGGCCTGCTTGAGGTAGCGCGACGTGTAGGTGTTTTCCGCGTCGATGAAGGCGCGCGTCTGCGTGCTCTTGGCGTCTTCGAGCCAGCGGTAGCTGTCGGTGATCTTTGTGCCGAAGTAGTTGTCGGTAACCGGATCGACCTCAACCGGCGGCGGGGAAGGAAGCGTGATGCCGTCGCGGCCGTGAATGGCCTGAGCCGCGCAGGTTCCTCCGATCATCGCTATCGCCACCAACGCCACCAAGACCCTCATTGCTCCCCCCTCTGCGAAGGTTCAGTTTATCGTGATCCGTGGGCCGTGCGCCGCGATCGTGAACCATGAATCGTTAACCGTGAACTGTTCACTGTGCACTGTGCACTGTTCCCAGTAAAATCAAAGCAAGTGAACAGTTCCTCTTCAACTGAGCCGTTGCGGAGTCCGCAAACGCGGTGGTCGCGCGCGCTGGGAGCGCTGCGGCCGTCGCACGCGCACACGGCATTTACCGCTACGGTGGTGCTGATGGCGTCGACGTTCCTGTCGCGCATCATCGGACTGGTGCGGGTGAAGTACATCCTGTGGCTCTTCGGCCGGGGCATGACGGCCGACGCCCTCAACGGCGCGTTCGTGCTGCCCGACATGATCTCGTACTTCCTGGTCGGCGGGGCGGGGTCGATCGCATTCGTCACGATTCTCACCGGCTACCGCGACACCGGCCGCGAGGAGCAGGGACAGCGCTCGCTCTCGGTGATCCTGAGCACCATGTACATCGTGCTGGGCGCGGCCGTCCTGCTGGCCGAGATCTTTGCGCCCTGGTACATCCACTGGTGGTTCAACGGCTACGACGCTCAGAAAGCGGCCCTCTGCGTGAAGCTCACGCGCATCCTTCTGCCCGCGCAGTTGTTCTTTTTCGCGGGGGGAGTATTCGGCGCGGTCCTGCTGGTCCGCAAGCAGTTCAACGTACAGGCGGTGACCCCCCTCATCTACAACCTGGGCACCATCGTCGGCGGCCTGCTGCTGGTCAAACAGCTTGGCGTTTCTGCCCTGGCCATCGGAACCACCGCCGGCGCATTCTTCGGTCCCTTCCTGCTCAACTGGATCTACGCGCGCCGCGCGGGCACGCATTACCGGTGGATTCTGGACTGGAAGGACGAGGGCCTGCGCGCGTGGGTGAGGCTGTCATTGCCGCTGATGGCGGGGGTTTCGCTGGTTACGGCGGACAGTTGGATCATCGCGCATTTCGCGTCGGGAATCGGCGGCGCGGTCTCGCAGTTCACCTATGCCAAGCAATTGTTCACCGCGCCCATGGCGGTGCTGGCGCAGGCGGCGGGCGCGGCGTCGATGCCTTTCTTTGCCAATCTGTGGGCGCAGAAGAAGCACTATCAGTTTGCTACGCAGGTGGCCGATTCAGTATCGCGCGTGGCCTGCCTGGGCTTGCTAGCCGCCTCGCTCATGGTGGCGCTCGGGCTGCCGATGGTGGAACTGATCTTCGTGGGAGGCCGCTTCTCTGCCACCGACGCTCGCGAGTGCGCCGCCTACTTCGCCGTCTTCTCCATTTCCATGTTCCTGTGGTCGGCGCAGGCCATTTACGCGCGCGCCTTCTACGCGGCGGGAAACACGTTCGCGCCCATGGCCGCGGGCACGGTAGTCACGCTGGTCTCGCTCCCCATTTATGCGGCCCTGTTCCATTGGAACGGCGCGATGGGCCTGGCGATCGCTTCCGACATAGGCATCGCCGTCCAGACCGTGACCATCGCCGTCATGCTCCACCAGAAGCACATGGTTTCGCTGGCCAGCCTCGACTATTCCGAGATGGGCCGCTGCACGCTCGCCAGCCTCGCCAGCGGCGTGGTGGTGTGGGGACTGTTCACCGGGCTGCCGGGAGTCTTCTGGCGCACCCTGGGGCGGGATCTGGCGGCGAACAGCCGCTGGGTCGATCTGATCCTTCTCGTACTGGGAACGGGCGTGTGGCTGGGCCTGGCCAAATGGGTGCTGGAGAAATCCGGGTCGATGCTGCCGCAGGTGGCGATGCGGCGGCTGAAGCTGGGGTGAGGCGGGCGGCAGCAGGTCATCTGCTGTCTTGATGGCGCAAACGCGCTTGTGGGAGCCGTTGTTGACCTAGATGGCTCGACTCGGGTTCTACGAGCTCAGCCTTCTACTTGCCTTTTGCATCGATATGAATTGTTATGGCAATCGTCTGAAGTGTCAGTATTGAGGCGTGCAGCTCATTCTGAATTCTCGATGCTACCTGGGTAATAGCCGGCGTCTTGCTTTGACGGGCAGTCGAGGTGACGCGCTTGGCTTGTTTTTCTGAATAGTCCGAATTGAGTCCCAGATACCGCAGCAGTGTCGGTCGCGTCCGGTCGCGATCCAGTTTGCATTGAATGTCATTAAACATGTTGATCATGGTTTCGATTGCCATCAGATGATCCGTCGTTTGAGTAACGTCTTGATTAAGGGCGTCCACAATCCCGGCCTCATCCGGCCCGATAGTGCTGCGCATCTTCGCGAGTTCCTGATCGTAGGCTAAGAAATGGTCGATGTGCGCATCGAGGTTCTTGACATCGATTTGAAAGGTTGAAGGACTCTGCCCGATGGCGAGGGCGGGAAACACGGCGCAAAGACAGACAAGGGCTAATCGCAAGCTGGCCTTCATTCTGCTACCCACGTAAAGAAGGTGTCACAGGTTGTTAAATGCTACTCTCAGCGTCGACGGTGTACAAGGAATGCAGCGCGGCCCCGGGCGCAATGCTGTTGAGCAACAAGGCCGATCGGATTGAGCGCGGTTGTAGAGAAGTTGCCAAAACGGAACCCTCCAACAAGCGCGTGAAAGAAGTTAGCGCACCGTAATTCCCCAGCCCAGCCGGAGCTGCCTCACCGGACGCGGTTCAGCCAGTCGACGAACAGCGTTCTCTCGGCGCGCTTGTCCATGCCGGAAATGGTGAAGTGGTACTTCTTTCCGGAGACGAGCCGGATGCCATTGTCGTCGACCGAGTCGATCTGATGGATTGCGACCTGGAATCCGCTGCCCGGATCGGCGGGGCAATGGAACACCAGCTCGGTGCTGTTCAGGGTGAGCTGCCCGGCACACTCTCCGCCGAAGTGCTTGTCGTGGCGCGCGGGGTAGGAAACGGCCGCAAAGGGCGTCCTGCCCGCGGCCGGAACCGGCGGCGGCGGGGCGGGCGTCGAAGGCTGTGGAACGGGGGTGCGGACGGGAGCGACGGGCCGCTGGGGTATAGCGATCTGGGGCGGGCTCTCCGGCGCGAGGGGCGCCGGGGCCGGCGGGGCGATGGTGGGCGGGGGAGCCTGCGAAGGAGCGCCCAACGGCCTTCCGGGAGCGGGCTTGGGAATCCTTCCATAGGACGCCTCGGACGAGGCTCCGTCCGGGGTGATGGATGCGGTTCCGGCAGGCGGCCTTGAGAGGTAGCCGAGAATCATGCCCGCAATGGGGAGACACAACAGGATGCCCAGAACGACCAGCATCCAAATTGGAATTCCGCGCCAAGCGGAAGATGGGCTGGAGCCTGGGCGAGCACCGGCGCCGGTTTGGGGGCGCGGCTTGCGCTTCCACAGCGCGCTCAGCGGGCCAGGATCCCAGTCGTCCCAGCACGAGTGCCTGTGAGCTGTTGCGCTTGGCCCCTGGTGTTGTCCGGGAGGCGTGTCGGAGTCGCTCATCGAGATTCCCTGGCAGGACAGCCCAGGCGTGCGGCCGGGACTGAATCCATTATCGCGCTGAGGGGTTAAGGCTTTTTCCCGCCAGATCTCAGGGGCTGCGGCACGGCTGGAGCCGCGCACTGGTCCACAGGGCCTGCGCGGGGACGTATTCAGCGGCGGACACAACAGCCCCGGCGCATGCCGGGGCTGCGTGACGCAGCGAATTGAGACATGTTACTTGGCGACGGTGGCGGCGGGCGGCGCGGGCGCAGGCGTAGCGGCGGGCGCAGCGGCGGCCGGCTTCTGGTCGGGCTTGCGGATATCGATGCCGCCCTTGAAGAACGCGCCGTCCTCAATGCTGATACGGGCCGCGGCCACATCGCCGGTGAGGGCGCCTTCGGCGCGAATGTCCACGCGATCGGTCGCGGTGACGTTGCCCCGCACCTTGCCCAGGACCACCACTTCACGCGCGGTGATACTGGCGGAAACCTGGCCATTGCGGCCCACGGTCACGCGATTGCCGTTCAGATTGATGCTGCCCTCGACCTTGCCGTCGATGAACAACGATTCCGAGCCGGTGATTTCGCCCTTGATGAAGAGGCCCTTGCTGATGGAGGCCTGGTCGGTTGCGGACGCTCCCGCACGGTTTGCGGACTCGATCGGCGAAGCAGCCGGTGCAGGCCGCGCAGGCTCGGGCGGGGCTGCGGGGGGAGACGGTGGTTCGGGTTGGCTTGGTTTCCACATACGCTGTAATCGGTTCCTTTCCTTGTCCGCTTCGGGATTCGGGTCTAAGCAGGGCGAATTTCGATCGATCGCGACTGCGGTAATTCTAATCGGCCACCGCTTTCCGCGCCCTCAGCGAGACTGGGGACTCCAGGCAGGGGCGTCGGATAAGCGACTGAATTCTGGCTTTTCTGATTTTCGCACAAACACGCGGCGCAGGATGTGCGTGGATTTCCGCGAGAAATGCGTTTCGGAATCAAACTGCGCAATCCGGTACCGCGGGCTCCGCCCGCCGTCTTTGCCGGCCGCTTATGAATCTGCCTGTATACGGCTGATCTCCAGAGACCGATCAAACCGGGTCGGCCTGCTCTGTGACGACTTCCTTCTCAACCGTGGGGTTCATGATCTGCAGGCCTTCAGCCCGGGCAGCGTCGAGGAGCGCCTTGGAGGCGGATACGAAGATAATCTCGGTGCCCTGGAACATCTCGCGGGCCACCAGAGCGGCGGCGAGCTGGAGGGCATCGGGCCAGCGCAGGCTGCTGCGGTCGAGAAGCTGCCTTGCGGATTCGAGGACGGCCGGGTTCAGCGGCTCCTGGACGGTGCGGGCAGCTTCGAGGCGAAGGACTTCGAGCGCCGCCGACGCATCCTGGGCGGTGATGGCCCCGGCGCGCTCGCGGCGCCGCAATGCGGCATAGACTTCCAGCGGAGTCGAGGCAGCGATCAACTTGCGATTGTCCTCGACGGTCTCCATCAGGCGGATGAGCGTATCGGTCCCCGGCTCGCGCACAAACAACTTGGCAAATGCTGTGGCTTCGAGGAAGTAACAGCTCACATGGCCCCCCGTTCCTCTTCAATCACGGCGGTAAGGGATTCTCCCTGGATCGAGACCGGATGGAAGCGCTGCGCTTCTTCCGGAATCCCGGCCTCGGCCCGGTTGAGCCGAATGGTAGTGGTGGGGTACGCCGGAGTCTTTGGATTGGCGATCTTGCTGGTGAGGACGACGCCCCGCTGGATGGCTTCGGCCAGCACCGACTGGCGTGATTCGGGATTCTGGTTCCAACGGAAGGCCTTGCGAGGCAGGAAAGAGTCCCGGAACCACTTGAGTGCGATGAACGCATGACCGCCGCGTTCCGCCTCGGCAAGCGCGGAGCACAGTTCCTTCACGCGCGCATCGAGATCGGCGGGCATAATGGCTTCCTGGCTTTCATCGTCGCTCTCGGAGCGAGGTTCGTGAATCGGACGGGCGCTGCGGACCGGACGGGGCGCGGCTTCGCCTTCGTCGATCCGTTCAAAGTAGATACGCACCTCGTCTTCTTCAGGTGACCACTCCTCGGCGGTGGCATTGCGCCGCTTGCTGCGCCCGTTTTCACTGCATAATTCCACTATCGCCTGGTAACCCGGAGGAGCCAGGAATCGCAGCGCGCGGACCAAACCCGGATCCTGGGAAAAAGATAACTCGGCCAAGGCTTCTTCGATGATTTCTTCCGCATCAGGAATGGTCAGGTGACTAACGTCTATAGCTCTCTGCGCAGCTTTTTGCGACTTCATAGGTGCATCTCCCAATATCCGGTCCCTCGCCTGCATGCGTTGCGGCGTGCCAGGACCCCCCAGTCGGCCCTCTTTGCGATGGAAGCATGCGCTGTGCAGGTCTGAAGAATGCCCGCGATTACGCTTGCTCCGCACCATTTCCCGATTAAATGTAAGGTAAAAAAAGACCCCGGAACTTGTCCGGCGCCCATTCATAATTACTTGTCGTGAAAAGACCTTACGTTGGTCGAGAAAGGTTCTACCTATTTCAATGTGAAACTATCCCCTCGGTAAGTATAGACAATACGTCTCTCCGCATCCAGAGGCAAATTGCCTGTATTTTGAGTACTTCCGGGTCGCCGCACCTTCCGGGAGGCGGAACTCTGCCTCCCGGATCGAGTCCGTTCCACGCCCCCGAATCGTTGCTTCGAACATCGGACTCCGTACAATGGATGTATGCGCCGTAGTTTGCCGCTGATTTGTTTTTTGCTTGTGGCTGTGTCTCAACTAAGGGCCGACAGCCCGGCGTTCGATCTGTCCGGACCCAAGGTCGATGTTCATGTGAAGAGGGGGGATGTCACCCTCCCCATCGGCCAGACCCCCAACCTTCTGCCCGGCGATCGCCTCTGGATCCATCCCGATTTTCCCGAAAGCCAGTCGGAACGGTACGTCCTGGTAGTGACCTTCCTGCGCGGCGCCACCAATCCCCCGCCCGCAGACTGGTTCACTCGTGTGGACACCTGGACACGCCAGGCCCGGAACGAAGGTGTCTTCGTGAGTGTTCCGCAGGAGGCGCAGCAGGCCCTGATATTCCTGGTCCCGGAGACCGGCGGGGATTTCAGCACCCTGCGCAAGGCGGTCCATGATCGGCCTGGAGCCTTTGTCCGGGCCGGGCAGGACCTGCAGGCCGCGAGCTGGGACCGCATGCGGCTCGACGCGTACCTCAGCGAGGTCAGGGTCACATCCCAGACCGATCCCAAAACGCTGAAAGAGCGGGCCGAGTCGGCGGCGCGGTCGCTGGGCATCAAGCTGGATCAGCAGTGTTTCGACAAGCCGACCGACCAGCAGGCGCCCTGCCTTGTCCAGCACACCGAGGGACTGGTTCTGGATGACACCAATGCCCAGTCGCTGGTATCGCAACTGGCAAACGGCACCACCGGCGACCTGATGAACCAGCTCAGCTATTCGAGTCTGGGCGGCGGCGGGCAATTCAGTCCGTATATCGGCGCGATCGTCGATACGGCCAAGATCCTGTCCTCCCTCCACACAGCGCATTTCCAGTACATCCCGGCGCTGGCGCTACCGACGAAGGACACCCTTAACCTGCGCCTGAATCTGCCCCCCTCGTTCCGCGATCCCAAGTCGGTAGTGGTGATCGCGCTGCCGCCGGTCGGGCCCTCAACGGCGCCGCCCCTCCACCCCAGCACCCCCCTGGAGACAAGCTGCGTGCAGAAGCCACGCCTTGTGTTTCAGAGCGAAGGCGCACCGCTGGTGTTTGCCACGGAGCTGGCGCACGATCTCGCGCTGCACATCGAAACGGAGCAGGGACCGGTCGACGTCCCCGTGGCCGCCGAACCGGCAAAGGGCGGGCTGGTGCTGCAGAAACCCCTGCCAGCGCTACCGCCGGGCGAGCTGACCGGCGTGATCCGGGGCAAATGGGGGTTTGACGACTGGGAAGGACCGCGCTTCCACCTGCTTTCTGCCGGGCCGCAACAGTGGGCGGTGGCCGCGGACGATCAATCGGCATTGATCGTGGGGCGTGACGACACCCTGCACATCAAGGGAGCCAACACGCTATGCGTCGAAAAGGTCGAGCTGCGCAAACCCTCGGGCGGGGACGCGCTTCCACTCAAGTGGAAGGCGGCCAAGCCGGAGGTGCTGGAAGTGGGCGTGCCGCTGAAGGACGCGACGCCGCAGACGCTTCTGCTCGACATCCATCAGTACGGCGTGGCCAAGCCAGACACGCTGGACCTGGATGCCTACGCCGAGGCCGCATCGCTGGAACACCTCACCTTCATCGCCGGCGACCGCGTGGCAATGCTCAAGGGCACGCGGCTGGACGAGGTGGCCAAAGTGACCCTGAGCCAAGTCACGTGGACCCCCGCAGACCTGACCCGCGTCCAGGATTTCGACCAGCTTACCCTCAATACCGAGGGCTCGACGCTTGAACTTGACCCGGGCAAGTCATACACGGCCAGGGTGCTGCTCCGCGACGGACGCCAGCTGAAGGTGCCCGTCACCGTGAATGCGCCCCGGCCACAGGTCACGCTGCTGAGCAAGGGAACACAGGACGATTCACCGCAGGCACCGCCGGTCCGCCTGGGCAGCGCGGACGACGTACTTCTCGGGTCCAGGCTTGTTTTCTTTCTCAAGTCGGTCGTTCCCCAGACCTTCCCTCGCAACCAGAATATCGAAGTGGCGGCGGCGGACGGGAGCTTCCACACCGTTCTCTCGCTGGCCGATGGCAGCCTGATGCTGGAAGACAGCAAGACAGCCCTGGGAACCATCGAGCCGCTGGCCCGGTTTGGCTCCTCGGCCTTCGGTCCGCTGCGCGCGCGGGCGGTCTCGTCGAACGGCGTGGCGGGAGACTGGATGCCGCTGGGCACGCTGGTGCGCATCCCGGGATTCAAGGACCTCCGCTGCCCGCACGCGGCCAACAAGCCCTGCACTCTGACCGGCACAAACCTGTTCCTGGCGTCATCGATCTCTGCGGCGGAAGATTTCTCCAATGCGACGGAGATCCCGCCCGACTTCACCGGCGGGCAACTGGCGGTGCCGCATCCTGCGAATGGAGGCGTTCTTTACCTCAAGCTGCGCGATGATCCGCAGACCGTGCAGACACTCACCCTGCCGGTCACGGTTGTTTCGCCCGCGAACGCGCCTGCGGGACAAACCGCAGCCGCGACCCAGGCGCAGCCAGCGAGTGTTTCCGTTACGCCGCCGCCGGACGCAGCGCCTCCCGCCAAACCGGAACACCAGTAGTTAGCAGAGTTCGTTGGCTCGCTCAATGAACGAACTCGGGCCGCAGGCGCCAGCGCGGCTAACATCGCTGGCACCTCTAATCTAATCCGCCGCCCATCCGCTAATTGAAGAACGCCCGGTTCTTGTCGGCGAATCCGGCCTTGTCGGCGGGAAGATCGGACTCGGGGAAGATGGCGT
>Ga0335077_10007822_pt1 | contig 13247 bp, 13 predicted proteins | sample Lox_Sample_31_FD_207151 | JGI IMG/M metagenome (GOLD analysis project Ga0335077, IMG submission 207151) | Soil microbial communities from Loxahatchee National Wildlife Refuge, Florida, United States - Lox_Sample_3.1 | ecosystem: Environmental > Terrestrial > Soil > Wetlands | place: USA... | reverse complement strand
TCGCTGTTTTTCAAGCTCGATCCGTCCATGACAACCTCGGAGGCTAACATCGGCATGGGCGCGAGCTTCGCCAATAGGATTTGGGTGGACTGTCCATAAGGTGCAGCCCGCGCGGGGGTGAAGCAAGGGCGAGTTCTGGTCTGTCGTGTCGTCTAGGCTCTCTCTTTTTGGCGGGCCCATCTGAAATTTGTCCGAGCGGCTTGAGCCTCTAAAAAAAACCCATCCGTTCGCTCGCTAGATAGCCTGTGAGAAGGCCGATGCCGACGAGCATCACCAGACAAGCGGCGCCGACCTCTAAGCCGCGCAGCACCAATGCGCCGTAGCCGGAGCGAGTCGTGGCGATCCGCTTAGCCAAGGATTTGGCCCCGACCGCGAGCGAGGCAATGCTCCCAACGGTGATCGCGGTGCCAAGACCCATCACAAAAGTCGAGGCTATGCCGGCCCAGAATAAACCTTGCGCCAGCGCAAAGACGAGCACGATGATAGCGCCCGAGCAAGGCCGCATCCCGACGGCAATAATTGCTGAAAATCCGCGCTGCCAGCCGCCTGGTCCCGCCAATTGTTCTGGCTCAGGGCTGTGCGCGTGCGCCCAGGGCAGAATGCCTTCCTCCTCATCCTCGTGCGCGTGATGATGAGCCTGTGCGGTGCAATCGGCATGGACGTTTTCGTCGTGATCATGCTTATCATGAGCCGCGCTGGAGTGGCCGGGATGTGAATGCCCAACGTGTAAATGTTCGTGATGGCATTGCGCCTCGTTCGCCGCGGCGGCTGTCGGCACTGGATCAAATTCCTCCCGTATTTTGCGGACGGCGGCTCGGAAACTCTTGCCCTTCACCCATAGCATTCTGGCGCCGATGATGATGATAAGCAGGTAACTCGCGGTCTCGATGGTGCGCACGGCGTTGCCCATCAATTGGGCCGTTCCGCCGATCAGCACGGCGGCGACAGCGACGATCGTGATCGCGGTCAGCGACTGCAGCACCGCCGACGCGAATGATAGCGTCACGCCGCGCCGCCATGTCTCTTCATTCGCCAGCAGATAGGACGAGATGACCGCCTTACCGTGACCAGGACCGGCAGCGTGAAAAACTCCATAGACGAAAGAGATGCCCATCAGCGCCCAATATGCCGAACCGTTGGATTTCGCCTGGCGGATCAAACCCGCCAGCGCTTGATAGAAGAAGGCTTGTTGGGCGAGTAACCAGCCGAAGATACCGGTCGCAGGCGCCGGATGCATGCCGCCAAGCGTGCCGAATTGAGCCCAGGCGCTTCCCGCAACGCTCGTCAGCAACAGTACTGCGGCGGCCGTTGGCAGCAAACAGTGGCAAAGCCCCAGAACACGGTTGCGGGCGCTCATGGACAGGTCACTGTGATCCTGTTGGCGAAGCTCGCGCCCATGCCGATATTGGCTTCCGAGGTGACGAGCGCATGATCGAGTCGCAGCGTGGTGGGAAAATTGCCGTCGGGCGGTTTTTCGGTCGCCACCGCACACTGCGCGGGTGCCCCGACCAGAGTGACCGGGTCTTGCTTCGCCATTGCAAAATCGATGAAGAACGTCGGATCGTAGACTTCAATCTGTAGCGATTTCGCCTTGACCGGCACCTTGAACGGCAACGTGAAGTGCAGCGTCAGGAGCGTCGTCTTCGGATCGTAATCAAGCCAATAGTCGGACGTGGGTTCGTTGAAAGCATCCTTGACCCGTTTTCCGTCGACCTTCGCGTAGGTGAAATAATCGAAGTCTTTGAGCGAATCGACGTTGACCGTAGCAAGAGGCTGCAGCGTCTCGCGCGTGAACGTCCCGTCGGTTTTCGGGAAGCCCATGGTCGCGAAGGCAGAAAACATGTCGTCAAAGGTCCAGGTGTGGCGCACGGCGGTGACCGAGCCATCCGGCGAGTAGAGAAAATCGCTGTGCATTGTCACCCAGACATGCGGGTGTGCTGAGGCGGTGCCGATTGCCGTAACGACGCCCGCCACGGCGAGGATGACTGCGATGAGGCGATAAAGCATCGGCACCTGTAGCCAGCGTGCCGCCCCGACACTGCGCAGGCACTCTAGTGTCAAGTGAGGCGGAAACGAGGCCGCCTTCAATCGAATACGGTGAGTTTGCGGCGAACTGCACTAGCAGCCTCAGTCCTTGGCCACAACGAACGAAGTACCGGCGGCGCTGACCCGCAAATCGAATCGCAGCAAATCGGGTTTGTCTTTAGCATTGTCGGTGATTCGCAAGAGTTTAGTTGGTTTATCGTGCTGAGGCTCGGGAGAACAAAGGGAAGCCCTTTAGGTGCCGGGACATTCTGAGGCTACAGGCAGGCCGAGACAAACCATTACCGCAACGCATCGGCGCCGTCTTCGCAATGCGGCGCTTTGCGCGATGTTTTTAAGCATCATTGTTGGACCGATCATCTGGATCAGACAGGGTCACCTGACCGAATGGCTCTCCTATACTGGAACGTTGTCCTACGCGCTGTTGCAAGTCCGACCGTACGTGCTGAGTGCGATGCAAGAACGGAGGCTCAGGCCGGGAGATTCATTCCGGGAGTGTGCGTCCGAATGCCCAGAAATGATCGTCATTCCGGCAGGCGCGTTCCTGATGGGGTTGGCTTCGAGCGATCCAGGCCATCAAGCTTTCGAACAGCCGTTACACCGGGTTACCATCGCAAGACCCTTTGCAGTGTCCAAATTCGAGCTGTCATTTGCTGACTGGGACGCCTGCGCGGCTAATGGAGATTGCGATCCGCATATCAAGGACAGCGGTTTTGGCCGCGGCCGGCAGCCGGTGATCAACGTGACTTGGCGCGACGCCCAGCGCTACGCCGCATGGCTAGCAAAAATAACCGGCAAGCCTTACCGCCTCCTCAGCGAGGCCGAATACGAATATGCGGCGCGCGCCAGCACGCAAACTGCTTATCCATGGGGCGACACCATCGGCAAGAATAATGCGAACTGTAATGGTTGCGGCAGCCGCTGGGACGACTTGCAGACTGCGCCGGTCGGCTCGTTTCCCCCCAACCGCTTCGGACTCTATGACATGGCCGGTAACGTGTATGAGTGGGTGGAGGATTGTTTGCACGCCGGTTACCGCGGTGCGCCGACGGACGGGTCGCCGTGGATAACCGGCGGCACTTGCGTCGGCCGAATGATCCGCGGCGCATCCTGGGCCGACGATCCGGCTGACTTGCGCTCGGCCAGCCGGCCATGGAGCCCGGCTATCGTCCGCCACAACTTCATTGGGTTTCGCGTGGCACGATCGCTTGATGTGCGCTAATTTCCTTGTGACCGAATTTTCGCGAGGCCGCTGCAAGCGATCATGAGCGCTCAACAGGAGAATCGTTTTCCTCGCAACATGATCAATATCTTCACTCTCTCGCTCATCGGCGTTGCCTTGTTGGGACCGCGAGCTCTTGCCGCAGAGCAGCCGTCCGACGTTCCAGCTTGGCTGAAGGTCCATGTCGGGGAAGGCGAAGGTCAAATCGCGCAAGTGGTCTTGCAGAGAGCGCGGTCACTTTACTTGCGAAACATGAGGCAAGGCGCGGTCAGAAATCCCTGTTACTTTGCCATGGACGCCACCCGTCCCAACGATTTGGGCGACGGCAAATTGGGGCGCCGATTTTACGTTATCTGCGAATCCGAGCATTCATTTCATGCGATTTCGGCGGGTCACGGCGGCGGACGCGATTTGAATGGCATCGCGGATTTCGCAAACGGCAGGCGGTGCGCGAAAAATTTTGGCAATGCGCTGGATTCAAAATTGACGGCTGGCGGAAACTACGTCACGGGCGAGACAAAAGCGTCTTTCAAAGGCTATTACCGCGTCTCGGCGCAACAAGACGCGGTTCTGATACGTTCATTCATCCAGTTCGACGGCGAGGGCGAGACCGCCAACGCCAGAGCGCGCGAGATTGGCGGACATGCGGCCGAATTGTTGAGGAGCGTTTGTCTTCGAAAAGATCCGCACAGCCCATACGCGGACCGCGATGGTTATGTTCCGTTTGGACGGCTGGTGGTTTACGCCGGCGGCCGCAGCGACGGTTGCACCAGTTGGTCGCCCTCGGACGCCCGGCAAATCATCGCGATGGTGAAGGACAATCCGACGACCCTGTACATCTATCCAAACGCAGCCGACATCGACGGTGTCGCGCGAACGGTGAAGGCCGGCCGCCCGCTTGCGGGCGCGGGACTGTATTGGAACGCTTCCTGCTTGAAGGAAATCGGCACTCCGAGATTCTGGTCAAAGGAAATCCTCGGTCCGATTCTCGCTCAATACAAAAGGAATCATCCGGCGCCGCCGCCACGGCCGCCGCCGATTTGCTCGGGACGCTGAGGGTATAGCTGAGAAGCTCGGGATGTGCTGCGGTCCGTGAAGCTGCCAGTGTTTTGTCACGCGTCGGACGGGAGCCGCAAGTTGTCGGCGCTCGAGTTCCGCTCCGGGTGCACCCGTTCCTCACGTCAGGTAGTGTCGCCCACCACGCTATCATCATGCCACATTCGACTGCAACGTGACCGAAGCTATGGGCGCCGACTGTACCTGAAAGCAATGTCAGACGACTCAATGCTCTTCGAAGACGTGGCAAGCTGGCGCAGCCAGATCGTAAGTTGCTGCTGCTTGAAGTTGTCGGCGGTGGCGGCCTTGGCCATTCTTTTTGCGCCCGAGGCAGCCAATGCCCACATTATTGAGGGCACCCAGGGCGGATTCGGCAGCGGTTTTGCTCATCCGTTGACTGGGCCCGATCACTTTCTGGCGATGTTCGCCGTGGGCTTATGGGGCGCACAGATGGGTGGCCGCTCGGTCTGGGCTCTGCCGGTGACCTTTCCATTGATCATGGTCATCGGGGGCGTTCTGGGTATGGCCGGGCTGGTCTTGCCGGCGATCGAAGTCGGCATTGCGCTCTCGATCCTTGCGCTTGGCGGCGCGATTGCGCTGGCGTGGCGTCCGCCCGAGTGGATAGCGCTTATCCTGATCGCCTATTTTGCTCTCTGCCACGGCTACGCTCACGGAGTAGAGCTGCCGCTCTCCACCGATCCGGCCGATTACGCGATCGGGTTCGTGCTAGCCACCGGCATGATCCATCTCTTTGGCATCGGGGTTGGCCTCGCGCTTAACAAACCAATGCACGGTCGGCTCTCACGGGCGCTCGGCGCGGTTGTCGGCATTGGCGGGATTTATTTCCTTGTCCCTGCTCTCCTCGCTGCATAAGCCCGGCAATCCGGCTCGCTGGCGCGGTCCGGCTCTGGCGGCATTTGGACTGTTGTCGTTAGCTCTGATTGCCCTGATCTATCATCAGAGCTTTTTCGGCCGGTGGTTTTTATCGCAAGCCCTTACGCCCGACCGTATTCTCCCAATCGTGGGACTGGGGTTTGCTTTCGGGCTTGTCAGTCAACGCATTTTCTTCACTGCGCTCGTGCTGCTTATTGTCGGAATATTCGCCGGGTTTGCGTCCTATGATCGGGTCATTTTTGTTCTCTACTCTGTGTGGCACGCTCCCAGTCATTTCTCTATGACTGGCCCAATTTCATGTCTCGCAGCTGGTTTGACGCTCCTCCCGGGCGAGCGCACCCGTGCCTGGCTGCTGCCGATGGCAGCCTTCGTCGCAGGTTCCATGCTGGCAATCGCTATTTTTCTGAACGACCCTTCTTTTAGAGAACCGCTGTTTATATGCTCGCCTCTCGTTGTGGCGTTTTGGGTTATCGCTGCCGTGTCGCTGACGGTGCGCGCTTTCAGACATAAGTGGCTGGTAATTTGTGGACGCATCTTAGGCAGCTGGACAGTGGCGGTTGGAGTTCTCTATGGCGGAGCGTCAACAGCTCTGATCGTTAAACAGACACTTCCGTCGAGAATCATTCCGCGTGCATTCTCGCAGGGCGGCGGCGAATTCAATCCGCCCGTTGAGAGTGGGAATGGGTGGGAGGACAAGACTGCCCGCGATCCAACTGGGCGTACCCCGGGCAAATTCGATCTGCCGCCGCCTTATACTGACCCTCCTATTGAATGACCGGCGCAGCGCCGGCTTGGTCAGACAGCTGCGGGCACTTCTCGACCCTGGAGGCTCGGGCCGCGGCCGATAAACAGCGCGACGATGGCCGCAAACAAGCACATCATTCCTGAGAGTATAAAGGCTTGCATGTAGGTGCCGAACTCAGTCCGAAAAAGGCCGCCGAAAAACGCGGCGGATGCGCCGCCGATCTGGTGGCAGGTGAACACCCAGCCGTAGACGATGCCGCCCCGCTCGCGGCCAACCGCATTGGTGACGAGCCGTATGGTCGGCGCGACGGTGGCGAACCAGTCTAGGCCGTAGAACACGGTGAACAGGCTGAGGATATAAAAATCGGCGAACGAGAATGGCAGGTATATCAGCGAAAATCCGCGTAGCGCGAAATAGGTGAACAGCAGCAACCGATTGTCGAACTTATCGGCCAGCCAACCCGACGTCGTCGTGCCGATGAAGTTAAAGACTCCCATTGTGGCGAGCAGCGTTGCACCGGAAACCTCGGAATAGCCGTGGTCGATGCAGGCGGGGATCAGGTGAGTGCCGATCAATCCGTTGGTCGAAGCTCCGCACACGAAATAGGTCACGGCGAGCAGCCATACGTCGCGATGGCGCGCGGCGTCGCGCAGTGCCGCAAAGGCAAGCGCCACCGGATTGCCTACGGCTGCGGTGACCGGCTTGACCTCGCCGCTTTCGCCATAAGGCAGAAGCCCGACATCCTGCGGCCGGTCGCGCATCAGGAGCGCGACGAACGGCACGACGGCGGCCGTAAACACAGCGATGACGATGACGGTCGTGCGCCATCCGTAGGCCGAGGTGATATTGGCCATCACCGGCAGAAACAGCAGCTGCCCGGTCGAGGAGCCGCCCGACAGCAGACCGATCACAAAGCCGCGCCGCTTGGTGAACCATCGCGTCGCAACCGTCGCCGACAGGACCGTTGCGAGAAAGCCGGTGCCGGCGCCGACCAGAATGCCCCACGTCAAGATGAGCTGCCAGGGGAACCGCATCAGCGTCGTGGAAGCTACTCCCATAGCGACCAGGACAAGCGCGCACACCACCGAACGGCGGATGCCGAAGCGCTCCATGACGGCAGCAGCAAACGGACCGATGCAGCCGTACAAGATGAGGTTGATCGACACGGAAAGCCCGATGGTAGCGGGCGACCAGTGAAACTCCTGCTCGAGCGGCACCATCAGGATGCCGGGCGTCGAGCGCACGCCGGCGGCGGTCAACAGCGCCACGCAGGTCGCCCCGATAACAATCCATCCGTAATGAAATCTGCGGCCCCTCATGGACCCTGTTGTGCGGGAGAACGAGACGCGGATCAAGCCGCTCAAGCGGGCGGCAAATACCAAACAAGTCGGCCCCCGCAAGTGCAGGTTTTGATCACCCGCTGGGTTTATTGCTTCGCTCCAGCGTGGCGTGCGACGTCGGACCAGCGGGCAATTTCACTGCGCAGGTAGGGTCCGAAACGGTCGGGACCCTCGCCGATCGGATCGAAGCCGAGCTTTTTCAGCATTGCGACGGCGCTCGGTGCGCGCATCGCCGCGTCGGACGCCTTGGCGACTTTCTCGATCGCCACCTGCGGCGTTCCCGCGGGTGCCACAAGGCCCAACCAAAGGCTGGCGTCGAAGTCGGGCATTCCGGCTTCCGCAATCGAGGGGACATCGGGCAGCACGCTCGCGCGTTTCGTTGCCGCTGTCGCCAGCGCTATCAATTTGCCCGCCGCAATCTGACCGACCACACTGGAGGCTGGCGAGAAGAACATCGTGACGCGGCCGGCCATGAGGTCGCTGACAGCCTGCGGGCTACCCGGATAAGGGACGCGCACCAGTTCGATGCCGGCTCGCTGGGCAAACAGCACGGCTATCAGGTCCACCACGCTGCCGATGCCTGCGGTGGCGCATAGAAGCCGATCGGGCTTCGACTTGGCCAAGGCGATCAGTTCGGCCACGCTGTGCAGGTTTGACTGGGGACTGACGACCAGAACGACGGCGCCGCTGGCGAGCAACGAGATGGGAGCAAAGTCGCGGAGCAAATCGAATGCCGGATTGGGTTTTACGGCTTGGTCCGTGACGTTCGACACTGTCGCCAGGAACAGGGTGTAGCCGTCCGCGCTGGCGCGCGCGACGTAGTCCGCGGCAAGGCTCGATCCGGCGCCCGGCTTGTTCTCGACGACGACCTTTTGGCCGATAACGCTTTCCGCGCCATTGCTGAAAGCGCGTGCGGTGACGTCGGCAGCCGATCCCGGCGGAAAGCCGACAATGAGATGGATTGGCCGCGACGGATATGCACTCTGTGCCACTGCGGCAGCCGGCATCGATGGCACTGCGGCGACGCCGAGGGATGCATGCAAAAGATGGCGACGGGACAATCCGCTCATACCGTGCTCCGCGTTTGCTCGTGCTCCTTAACGGGTACGGTGCATCGGCTCGCGTTGCAATGTGTCCTATTGCCACGAAACGAGCGGATTAGGCGTCGTTAGCCGGGTCCTCGCTGCATCGCATTTGATCGATGTGAAACCGTATTTCAAATTTCGGCGCGCAGCGAATGTTGATGTTGGCTGAAGACGGCTCAGGCGAGCAGCGCGCCGAGCTTCTCCTTCACCTCCGTCTTCACCGCGTCGGCCGTCCGCAAGATCGCGGTCGCCTGCGGAAAATCGAGCGTGCGGAAGATGGCGACGTTCGGCCGGATCAATAGATCCGGCGCCGCGCGGGCGAGCTTGGCGGCGAGGATGGCGCCGCCCATCACCAGGATCGTGGTGTAGACGGTCTCCCATGTCCCCGGCATGTCGTCGCGTTCTGCCGCCGGAATGCCGAACACGTCGACCGCAACGACGACATCGGCCCGGCCGAACAGCACATCGAACGGCAGCGGGTTGGTGGTGCCGCCGTCGATCAGGATGCGGCCGTCAATCACGACCGGCCGGAACAGGCCCGGAATGGCAATCGAGGCGGCGATGGCCGGGCGTAGCGCGCCGGATGTCAGCGGCGCCTCGGCGCGCCGGTGCAGGTCGGTCGCCATCAGGATGAGGGGAATTTGCAGCGCGGTGAAATCGGCAGGCACGCTGTCGGGCAGGAACTGCGCGCAGAATTTCTCCGGGTCGAGGAGCGTTGCCTGTCCGAACACGCCGGACAACAGGGTGGCGAGCGAGCCCGAGCGGGCGGCAAGCAGGCGCCGTCGCGTCTCGTTGGGCTTATGCGCAATGCCGAGGACGTGGCGGCGGATGTCGTGCCCGCGCATTCCGGCTGCATAAGCCGTCCCGATCAACGCGCCGATCGAGGCGCCGGCAATGGCCGTGGGCTTGACGCCCATGTCGTCGAGCGCCTCGATCACCGCGATGTGTGCAAGCCCGCGCGCGCCGCCGGAGCCGAGCGCGAGTGCAAAAGTTTTCATGCTCCGGCCTGCAGCGCGAATTCCCAGGCCTTCGCAGCCAGCGGCCGCACCATTTCGGCCTTCGCCGCTGCATAGGCGCTGGTAGCCGTGCCATCGCGCACCCGTCCGACGATGCCCTGCAGGATGGCGGCGAGGCGGAAGAAATTGTAGGCGAAATAAACCGGCAGGTAAGGGCGCGGATCGAGCCCGGTGCGTTCGACGTAAGAGCCCACATAGGCGTCGAGCGATGGGATGCCGAGCGCCGCAAGGTCCTCTCCGACGAGCGATCCGGTGCCGGCGGCCGCCGGCGGCATGTGCCACTGCATCAAGTGGTATGAGAAATCGGCCAGCGGATCGCCGAGGGTGGATAGTTCCCAATCGAGCACCGCGGCAATTTCCGGCGCATTGGGAGAAAGGATGATGTTGTCGAGCCGGTAATCGCCGTGCACCACACGCGGCCGCTGCGCCGGCGGCAGGTGCGCCGGCAGCCAGCCGATGAGGCGCTCCATCCCGTCGATCGAGTCGGTCTCCGATGCGCGATACTGCTTCGACCAGCGCTCGACCTGGCGCGCCACATAATTCTCGCCGCGGCCGTAATCGGATAGCCCGATCGCCGCCGGATCGAACGAATGCAGCCGCGCCAGCGTCGCGTTCATGGCATCGTAGACCGCGGTGCGCTCGGCCGAATTGGAGCCAGGCATTTGCGGCTCCCAGAATACGCGGCCCTCGACGTAAGACATGAGAAAGAACGCGGTGCCGGCAACGGCCTCGTCGGCGCAATAAAGGATCGGCTCGGCGACCGGAAAGCCTTGCGCATGGAGCGCGCTGATCACACGGTACTCGCGGTCGACCGCGTGCGCCGAGGGCAGAAGTTTTCCCGGCGGTTTCCGCCGCAGCACGTAACGGCGGAGCGGCGTCTCAATGAGATAAGTCGGATTGGACTGGCCGCCCTTGAACTGGCGCACGACCATCGGCGGGGCGAATCCGGCGACATGCTCGCGCAGATACGTTTGCAGCCGCTCGACATCGAACCGCAGCCGCTCGGCGACCTCGCGGGTGCCGGAAAAGGCGCTCTGGCGGTCGATGTCGGTCATAGATCGGGATCGCTCCTTCCTACGTCAGCGCATGCCTCTATGGCCGCCACGCCGGCACGATGTCGGTCTCAGCGAAATCGTCGCCTTTGAAAAGTAGCGGCACCCCACGGCTTTTGGCGAGTGCATAAGCAAAACAATCAGCGATGTTGAGTTTGGCGCGGTGTCGCCCTTTCCCGTACGTCAAGAAGCCATGAACAGCCAGCTTTGCTTGATCCTGCGTAACATCGACAATTTCGACGCCTAGCGCCCTCAAGGTCGATTCGATAGCCGCCGCATCGGCTCGCAATCTGCGGCCGATCAGCACGATATGCGCTTCTAAAAAGGATACCGCCGACATAACTGCGGCCGAGCTACCATCAAGTATTTCGGTGAAGATCGACTCTTCGTCCTCATGTCTGACGATCGCAACGATCGCAGACGTATCAACAACGATCACGTTGGCAGCCCGTTCTCGTCGTAGCCGATAATTTCCTCGTCGGTGAGATGTTCGTTAATCTTGGGCAAGGAATCGAAATATGCGAGAAGCTCCGCGAGACGCTTGCGGTTCACGCGGCCTTTTCTTTTTTGCGGCCCTAACCGTTGCAAACGTTCTTCAACAGCTTGGTCGATAGCCATAGTCAAGCTTTCGCCGGTGCGTGCTGCGAGTTTGCGGATTTTCTTTTCCGTGTCGCGATTTTTGACGATGATGCCCATTTGCGCAGTTCGTATATATCAAACTAAAAGCAATATATACGATTGCACGCCGGATGGCCAGTCGCCGCCAGCCCGCTATTTTTCCCGCGCCACCGCACGCCAGCCGATATCGTGCCGGCAGAATCCGCCGGGCCAGCGGATGCGCGCGACGGCTTCATAGGCGCGCGCCTGCGCCTCGCGGACCGTGGAGCCGAGCGCGCAGATGTTGAGCACGCGCCCGCCATTGGCAAGGATTTTGCCGCCCTCTGCCTTGGTGCCGGCGTGAAATATTTCCACGCCTTCTATCGCCGCCGCGTCGTCGAGCCCCTCGATGACGGAGCCTCGCGCGTAATTGCCGGGATAGCCCTTCGCGGCCATCACCACGGTGAGGGCGGCTTCCGGATACCAGCGCAGATCGAAGGATCTGAGCATGCCGTCGCGGCTCGCCATAAGCGCCGGCACCAGATCCGACATCAGGCGCAGCATCAGCACCTGGCACTCCGGGTCGCCGAAGCGAACGTTGTATTCGATGAGCTTCGGTCCGCTGGCGGTGATCATCAGCCCGGCATAGAGCACGCCCTTATAGGGCGCGCCCATTGCCTTCATCGCCCGCAGCGTCGGCTCAATAATCTCCGCCATGACGCGTGCGCTCATAGCCGGATCCATGTTGGGCGCCGGCGAATAGGCACCCATACCGCCGGTATTCGGCCCGACGTCGCCATCGAATGCGCGCTTGTGATCCTGTGCGCTCGACAGTGCGATAGCGGTGTCGCCGTCGCACAGCGCGAAGAAAGAGGCTTCCTCGCCTTGCAAAAATTCCTCGACGACGATTTCGGCGCCGGCCTCGCCCAAGCTGCCGCCGAACATCATGTCGATCGCGGCTTCGGCTTCGCCGATGTCTTGCGCGACGACAACGCCCTTGCCAGCCGCGAGCCCGTCGGCCTTGACTACGATCGGCGCGCCGCGCGAACGCACATATGCTTTTGCAGGATCGGGCGAGCGAAAGCGTTCATAGGCCGCGGTCGGGATGTTGTTGGCGCGGCAGAGATCCTTGGTAAAGCCTTTGGAGCCTTCGAGCCGCGCCGCGGCGCGCGTCGGACCGAACGCCTTGATCCCAGCGGCTTCGAGATCGTCGACTATGCCGGCGCAGAGCGGTGCCTCCGGCCCGACCACAACCAGATCGCTTCCATTAGCGCGGCAATAGGCAATCACCGCTGCATGGTCGGCGAGATCGAGCCCCACGCACTCGGCCTCCCGCGCAATGCCGGCATTGCCGGGCGCACAGATGAGCCGATCGGCGAGCGGACTTGCCGCCATCTTCCAGGCGAGCGCATGCTCGCGCCCGCCGGAGCCCAACAGCAAAATATTCACGGCAGGATGGTCATGGGAGGAACACGCCTCAACGCCGTCTCCGTAGCATGGCACGCCTCCACAAGGCCATGCCGGCCAATGTTCAAGGGTCTTGACCCGGACTTGGCTCGGGGCGCATTAGCGGCCATCCGCAAAACTGCGCCGTTGACGCAATGAACGAGCCGCGCCTCAACCTGCCCGAACTGACCGTCTCCGAATTGTCGGCTGCGCTCAAGCGCACGATCGAAGACGCCTACGGCTATGTGCGTGTGCGCGGCGAGCTCGGCAAGGTGAGCTACCACGGCAACGGCCACGTCTATTTCGATCTCAAGGACGACCGCGCCTGCATAGCCGGTGTCATCTGGCGCAGCACGGCCTCGCGCATAAAACTCAAACTCGAAGCCGGGCTCGAAGTGGTGATTACCGGACGGCTCACGACCTATCCCGGCCGCTCGCAATACCAGATCGTGGTCGAGACGCTGGAGCCGGCTGGGCTTGGCGCGCTGATGGCGCTCCTTGATGAGCGCAAGAAAAGGCTCGCCGCCGAGGGGTTGTTCGACGAGGCGCGCAAGCAGCTTCTGCCGTTCTTGCCGACCTTGATCGGCGTCGTGACTTCGCCGACCGGCGCCGTGATCCGCGATATTTTGCACCGGCTCGCCGACCGCTTCCCGCGTCCGGTCCTGGTCTGGCCGGTGAAAGTGCAAGGCGATGGTTCGGCCGCCGAAGTGGCGGCGGCGATTGCCGGCTTCAATGCGCTGCCGGAATCTTC
>Ga0335077_10007819_pt1 | contig 13249 bp, 10 predicted proteins | sample Lox_Sample_31_FD_207151 | JGI IMG/M metagenome (GOLD analysis project Ga0335077, IMG submission 207151) | Soil microbial communities from Loxahatchee National Wildlife Refuge, Florida, United States - Lox_Sample_3.1 | ecosystem: Environmental > Terrestrial > Soil > Wetlands | place: USA... | reverse complement strand
GCGGATATCGGCGCTTACGTGCGGACGGCCGCGCTCGTTCCCGCCGAGTTCGGCGCCGCGCTGTTTCCCGGGCCCTATCGCGTCCCGTGCTATCGCGCCGACCTCTGGTCGGTGGTCACGAACAAGACGCCCGTCGGCACGCTGCGCTCGCCCGGACGTCCGGAGTGCAACTTCGTGCGCGAGCGATTGATGGATCTCGGGGCCGCGCGGCTCGTTCTCGATCCGGCCGAGATCCGGCGCCGGAACCTCATCCGAGCCGACGAGATGCCCTACGACACCGGCACCACCTCCTTCGGCGCCAGCACCGTCTACGACTCGGGCGATTACCCGGCACTCTTCGAGGAGTTGCTGCGCCGTCTCGAGTACGATCGAGCGCGCGCGAACCAGGCCGCGCGCAATGCAGGACCGGGATGGCGGCGCGGCATCGGACTGGCGGTCTACGTGGAGAAGACCGGTCTCGGGCCGTTCGAGACCGCCCACGTCGAGGCCACACCGGACGGTCGGTTCACCGTCGACACCGGCGCCTCCTCCATGGGCCCGGGGCTCGAAACCGTGCTCGCCCAGATCCTCGGGGACGCGCTGGGACTCGCCGCGGACCGCTTCGACGTGCGCCACGCCGACACCGCGCAGGTCGAGAGCGGCGTGGGAACCTACGGCTCGCGCGGCACCGTGACCGCAGGCAATGCGGCCGCCATGGCGGCGGCCAAGCTCATCGCCGAGGCGCGAGCGCGGGCGGCGGCCCGGTGGCATGTGCCCGAGAGCGACGTGACGTACGCAGAAGGCGTGCTGGAAGCGCGCGATCGCCGCGTCAGCCTGGCCGACCTCGCGGGCGAGCGGCGGCTCGCCGCCGGCGCCTCGTTCACAGTGCCCAAGATCACGTACGCCGGTTGCGCCGTCGGCGTGGTCGTCGACGTGGACCCGGACACCGGCGCCATGGAGCTCGTGCGCGTGGTGGTCGGCGCGGATGTCGGCCGCGCTGTCAATCCCGCGCTCGTGGACTCACAGCTCGTGGGCGGCGTCGCCTTCGGGATCGGCAACACGCTCCACGAATCGCTCGCCTACGACCGAAGCGGGCAGCTCATATCGGGGTCGCTGATGGACTATGCGCTTCCGCGCGCGCTCGACGTGCCGCCCGTCGGCGCGTTCTACCAGGAGGTGCCCGCGACGACCAACCCGCTCGGCCTGCGCGGACTGGGCGAGTGCGGCAACCCGGGTCTGGGCGCCGCCATCGCGAATGCGGTCTGTGACGCGCTCCGCGAACGGGGCGTTGGCCTCACGAGACTTCCCCTCACTCCCCATCTCGTGTGGGAGGCCACGCCGCGCGCGTAGCGAGCCGGGGTGTGCGCATCCCGCGCCGGCTCAGAGCGCGATCGGCGCCACACCGGAGGTGCCTTCCCGGAAGCGCGGAAATCGTCTCGGATGAGGCGCTGACGTGATCGCCGACGTCGTGTTCGATCTGCCCCGCCAGCAGCCCTTCTCGTACGTGATTCCCGAGGGCATGAGCCTACAGCGAGGCCAGCGCGTGCGCGCACCGCTCCACGGACGCGCTCGGATCGGCGTCGTGGTGGCGCTGCGCGACCTGGCCGTGCCCGGACTCAAGCCGATCGAGCGTGCGATGGACAGCGTGCCCATCCTCTCGGAGGCGGCACTCGAGCTGGGCCGGTGGACCGCCGAGGAGAGCCTCTCGTCCTGGGGATCCACCCTGCTCGCCTTTCTCCCTCCCCTCGCCGGCCGTCATGGTGACGTCGTGGCCCCGGCGCCGGACCTCGGTTCCGGCTCTGGCGCGCCAGCCGTCGAGGTCTGGGTCGGCGCCACACGCGAAGCGCGGCTCGTCGCGCGATTGCGAGACGGGGCGGGATCGGCGCTCGTCATCGCCCCTGACCGCGAGTGTGCCGCGCGCTGGGCCGTGCGCCTCGACGCCACCAGGCTCGACAGTGACGCCACGGACAGCGTGCGACGGGTAGCGTGGTTCGCCGCCGCCCGCGGCCGCGCACGCATCACGGTGGGCACCCGGTCGGCCTTGCTGACGCCGCTTCCACCGCCCGCGACCCTGGTCCTGCTCGACGAGCACGAGGCGGCCCATAAGCCGCCGGGTGCCCCACGCATGCACTCACGCGATGTGCTGAGGCAGCGGGCGATGCTGGAGGGCAGCCAGCTCCTCCTCGCCTCGGCGACGCCATCCGTGGAGAGTTGGTGGCGCGGCGAGACCCAGCACGCCATTCGCGAGGATCTCGAGCCAGCATCCGGGGCCGAGATCATCACCGCCGACACCCGCGGCATCCTGAGGCACCATCCCCTCACGTTGCCGCTCACCCGCGGCATCGACGAGATGACGCGTCGCGGGCGGCGCGTCCTCGTCATCGCCAGCCGACGCGTCGGTGCCCTCATCTGCCCGGAGTGCGGCGGGCTCCTGCGCTGCCGGGACTGCGGCGTGCCCCTGGGATTCGCGAGAGACTCGAAAGCCCTGAGCTGCCGGCTCTGCGCGAGGCGTGAGGCCCTGCCGGAGCGCTGTCCTCAGTGCGCCGGGCACCGACTCTCCCCGTTCGGCTGGGACCCCGAACGGATCCAGGCCGCCATCTCGAGGCGATTCCCGAGGCTCTTGGTCTCGCGAACCGATCCGCGCGCCCAGGTCGTCGTCGGAACGGCGGCGATGCTGCGGCAATTTGCTCCGGGCCGGCTCGGATGCGTCGGCATCGTGGCGCTGGACAGCCTCTTGAGCCTGCCTGACTTCCGGGGAGGCGAGCGAGCCTTCCAGCTCGCCTGGGCTGCTGCCGAGTCCCTGGGACCGAACGGCCGCCTGATCATCCAGACCCTGCATCCCGAGCACTACGCAGTGCAGGCCGTGAAGGATCGAGATCGACGGAGCTTCTACAAGGAAGAGCTGTCGCTTCGCGCCGAGCTCGGCTATCCTCCGTACCGCCGGATCTGCGTCGTGTCCGTCCGCGCGCACGGGGCGACCGCGGCGCACGCGCGGCTCGAGGATTGCGCCGCGGCCTTGCTCGGTATCGGCGGACTCACCGTGTATCCGCCGGCGCCGGTCGGCGCCGCTCCCGCGGAGACCGGCCGCTGGCGATTCGTCATCAAGGGGCCCGCGGAGTTGCCGCGGCTGATCGCGCCCGCGCTGGCCCCCTTCATGGAGCGCCGGCGGCGCGGCGCTATGATAGAAGTAGAGATGGATCCCGTGTCGTAGCCCGGATGCCTCGGCCGTCCTGAACGTCCTGCTGCGCGCGAACGCAAAGGAGACGCATCGATCATGGCGATCTTGGATGTGCGATTGTACGGCGATCCAGTTCTCCGGAAGGTCGCGGAACCGGTGGCCGCCGTGACGCCCGAGATCAGGACGATCATCGGAGACATGACGGAGAGCATGTGGCACCAGGTGGGGATCGGACTCGCCGCCCCGCAGGTGGGAATCTCGCTTCGCATCATCGTGATGGACGATGGCAAGGGCGGGGTCCAGCCGCTCCTGAACCCCGCGATCACCGAGCGACGCGGCAGCGTCCGTGAAGAAGAGGGCTGCCTGTCGCTTCCCGGCATCTTCGCGGAGGTGGAGCGCAGCAAGTGGATCGCCGTGTCGGCGCTGGACGACCACGGCGTGCCGATCTCCTTCGAGGCGCAGGGCCTCCGGGCGAAGGTCATCCAGCACGAGATCGATCATCTGGACGGCGTGCTCTTCATCGACCGGCTCCCGCCGGTGACGCGCGACCGGATCAAGCGTCGGATCCAGAAGGACGGCTTGGTCAAGGGCGCGCACTCTCACGCCTTCGCGCTCTGACCCGCCGGAGGAAAGGTTCCCCTCGACGAAGTCCATGCGCGTCCTCTTCTACGGCACGCCGGAGTTCGCGCTGCCGACGCTCGAGGCGCTGCTGACCCGGCACCGCATCGTCGCCGTCGTGACCCAGCCCGACCGGCCCGCGGGCCGCGGACAGAAGCTCACGGCGTCGCCCGTGAAGCGGCGCGCGGAGGCCGCCGGGATCCCGATCATGCAGCCAGGGAGGCTACGCGACCCCGAGTGGCCGGAACGTCTGGCGCGCGTGGATGCAGAGGTCGCCGTGGTCGTCGCGTTCGGCCAGATCCTCCCCAAGACCGTGCTGGACATCCCTGCGCGTGGCTCCATCAACGTCCACGCCTCGCTCCTGCCGCGCTATCGCGGCGCCGCGCCGATCGCCTGGGCCATCATCCGGGGCGAATCCGAGACCGGGATCACGACCTTTCACATGGACCCGGGCATGGACACGGGAGACGTGCTCCTCCAGGAACGGACGCCCATCGGGCCCGACGAGACCGCGGGCGATCTGGCGGCGCGTCTGTCTCGGCTCGGCGCCGATCTGCTGCTCCGCACGCTCGATCGGCTCGACACGATCATCCCCGCCTCCCAGGATCGTGCGGCAGCGACGCTGGCGCCGCGGCTCAAGAAGGAGGACGGCTGGCTCCATCTCTCGGAGCCCGCAAAGGCGCTGGCGAGCCGCGTGCGCGGCTGCAATCCGTGGCCCGGGGCCGTGCTGATGACGCCGGTCGGTCGCCTGTTGATCTGGCGCGCGACCGTGGTTCCGCACGAGGCCACCGGGCCGCCCGGCACTCTCGTCGCGACCGGGCCAGGCGCCACCGCGATCGTCACGGCCGAGAGCCTGCTCCTGCCCGACCTCGTGCAACCGGAGAGTCGCAAGGCGATGCCCTGGGAGGATTTCCTCCGGGGCGCGCGGCTCGGGCCGGGGGCGCGGCTCGGCGAGGTGAGCGCGTGAATCCCGTCCTCAAGGCGGGGCCGGTCTCGGGGGCGCGTTACGAGGCGCTACGGATCCTCGTTCGGGTCGAGCAGGACCGCGCATTCGCCGACCTCGCGCTCGAGCACGCGCTCGACGGCGCGAAGCTCGATCCCCGCGACGCGGCGCTGTGCACCGAGATCGTCTACGGCACGCTCCGATGGCGGCGACATCTCGACTGGCGCCTCGGCCCGCACCTCAGACGGCCACTCGCCAAGCTCGATCCCTGGGTGCGGAATCTGCTGCGTCTTTCTGCCTACCAGATCTTCTTCCTCGACCGCGTCCCGCGTTGGGCCGCCGTGGACGAGGCGGTAAGCCTCGCCCGGCTCAAGGCGCGGACCCCTGGCCCGGCCGAATTCGTCAACGCCGTGCTGCGCTCGCTCACTCGCGCCCCCGGACCTCCCGCGCTTCCGGAAAACCCGGTCCAGGCTCTCGGGACCCGCTGGTCTTGCCCTGACTGGATCGCGGCGCGCTGGGTGGCGCGCTACGGCCAGGCCGAGGCCGAGGCGCTGATGACTGCCATGAACGAGCGGCCCCCCGTGACCATCCGTACCAACCGGCTGCGGGCCTCGCGGGAAGATCTCGCGCGCCGGGTCCGGGACGAGGAACTGGCCGAGGCGCGACCCACCCGGCTGGCTCCAGAAGGTCTCGTCGTCCTGCGTGGCACCGTGGCTCGGTGGTCGGCCTTCGCCGACGGCTGGTGCACGATTCAGGACGAGGCATCGATACTGATCGCCCGGCTCCTCGATCCGCAGCCTGGCGAACTGGTCGCGGACGTCTGCGCCGCGCCGGGCACCAAGTCCACCCATCTGGCGGAGCTGATGGACAATCGCGGAAGGATCCTCGCGATGGATCCGCACGCGGGCCGGCTCAAGCTCCTCGCGGCAGCCGCCGCCAGGCTGGGCGGCACGATCATCGAGACGCACACGGGGGCGGTCGCGACATTGGCGCCGCGCTTTGCCATGCAGTGCGACGCCGTCCTCGTGGACGCCCCCTGCTCCAACCTCGGCGTCCTCAGACGGAATCCCGACGTGAAGTGGCGGCGGACGGAAGACGACCTGCGACGGCTGGCGGAAAAGCAGCGCGGCATCCTGGTGGCGGCCGCGTCGATGGTCAAGCCAGGAGGCCGGCTCGTCTATGCCACCTGCTCCCTCGAGCCCGAAGAGAACGAAGCGGTGATCGGCGCCTTTCTCGGCACGCATGCCGAGTGGAGGGGACAGCCCGCCGCCGACTTCGCGATCGCCCCCGACGCCGCCGGATTCATTCGCTGCTTCCCCCACGTCCACGGCACCGACGGCTTCACGGCGGTCCGCCTGGTCCGGCCGGCGTGATGCGGGACGCCGGTTCCATGACCCCTCACAGGTAGTCCAGGAGATCGAGAATGGCCGGGAGCGAGAGCTACGACAAGGGCCGCGCCATGCGCCGGCGCCTGCTCGGAGATGCGTACGCCGACCGGGCGAATCAGACGACGTACACCGATCCCATCATGCGGAAGTTCATCGACGTCGCGACCGAGACGGTCTTCGGCACGCTGTGGACCCGGCCGGGGCTCGACCTCAAGACGCGTACATTGGTCACGCTGGTGTCCGACGCTGCCACTGGTCGCTTGCCCGAACTGGCCATTCACCTGCGTATGGCGCTCCGTCAGGGCTGGACTGAGGATGAGCTGACCGAGGTGCTCATCCACCTCATGGGCTACGTGGGCGCACCCCTCACGCGAGATGCCCTGCTGACGGCGCGCGACGTATTCGCAGAGGTGAAGAAGGAAGCGGCATCGTAGCTCCTACGGCCGCGGATAGCCGAGCGCCTTGAGCGAGTCGGCGATCTCGTCCAGGACGGTGGGATCGTCGATCGTGGCCGGCACCACGTGCTCGGTTCCATCGGCCATCTTCTTCACGGTCCCGCGCAGGATCTTGCCCGAGCGCGTCTTGGGCAGCCGCTTCACCACCGTCGCGATCTTGAACGACGCCACCGGCCCGATCTTCTCCCGCATCAGCTCCACCAGTTCGTTGGTGATCTCACCGTCGGAGCGCGAGACGCCGGCCTTCGTCACCACGAACCCCACCGGCACCTCGCCCTTGAGCGCATCGGCCACGCCCACGACGGCGCACTCGGCCACGTCCGGATGCGAGGCCAACACTTCCTCCATGGCCCCCGTCGAGAGGCGATGCCCCGCCACGTTGATGATGTCGTCGACGCGGCTCATGATGTAGACGTACCCGTCCTCGTCCCGATAGCCGGCGTCGCCGGTGAGGTAGTGGCCGGGATGTCGAGTGAGGTACGACGAGACGTACCCGGCGTCGTTGTTCCAGAGCGTGGGCAGGCATCCTGGCGGGAGCGGGAGCTTGATGGCGATGCTGCCGATCTGGCCGGCGGGCACCTCATCGTTGTCCTCGGACAGGATGCGGACGTCGAAGCCCGGCACCGCCTTCGTCGGCGAGCCGGGCTTCACCGGCAGCATGCCCAGGCCCACGCAGTTGGCCGCGATGGGCCAGGCCGTCTCCGTCTGCCACCAGTGATCGATCACCGGAACGCCCAGGCGCTCGCGCGCCCAGAGCAGCGTGTCGGGATCGCAACGCTCGCCGGCCAGGAAGAGGGTCCGGAAGCGCGAGAGGTCGTACTTGGCCATGTGGGCGCCCTGCGGGTCTTCCTTCTTGATCGCGCGGAAGGCGGTCGGCGCAGTGAAGAGCGCCACCACGCCGTGCTGCGCCGAGACGCGCCAGAACGCGCCGGGATCGGGGGTGCCCACCGGTTTGCCTTCGTAGAGGATGGTGGTGCAGCCGGCGAGGAGCGGCGCGTAGACGATGTAGGAATGCCCGACCACCCAGCCGATGTCCGAGGCTGCCCAGTACACTTCTCCGGGGCCCACGCTGTAGACGTTCTTCATGCTCCACTTGAGCGCCACCGCGTGGCCGCCGTTGTCGTGCACCACGCCCTTCGGCACGCCCGTGGTGCCGGACGTGTAGAGGATGTAGAGCGGGTCGGTGGCGGCCACCGGCACGCAGTCCGCCGCGGGCGCGCCCGCCACGAAGTCGCCCCAGTCCACGTCACGCCCGGGGACGAGGGGCGCGATCTCCTGCTGCCGCTGCAGGATCACGCAGCGCTCGGGCTTGTGGGCCGCGATCTGGATGGCGCCGTCGAGCAGCGGCTTGTACGGAATGACGCGGTTGATCTCGATGCCGCATGACGCGGTGAGGATCAGCCGGGGCCGGGCATCGTCGATCCGCTTGGCCAGCTCATTGGCGGCGAATCCGCCGAACACCACCGAGTGGACGGCGCCGATGCGAGCGCAGGCCAGCATGGCGACGATCGCCTCGGGCACCATCGGCATGTAGATGATGACGCGGTCGCCCTTCTCGATGCCGTGGCGGGAGAGCGCGCCGGCGAAGCGCGCGACCTCGTCGCGGAGCTCCCGGTAGGTGTAGGCGCGCACGATTCCGGTGACCGGCGAGTCGTAGACGAGCGCCAGCTGCTTGCCGCGGCCGCGCTCGATGTGCACGTCGAGCGTATTGTAGCAGGTGTTGAGCATGCCGCCCACGAACCAGCGATAGAAGGGCTCTCGCGTGCTGTCCAGCACCCGATCCCATCGCCGGTCCCAGTAGATGTCCTCGGCGGCAGCGGCCCAGAACCCTTCCGGATCCCGGAGCGAACGGGCGTAGAGGTCCGCGTGAATGCTCGCCATGGGTGCGCCTCCTTCGGGAACTGGGCGGGGACTCGACCCCGTTCAGAGCTCCCCCTGAACAAGATTGCGGAGCGATGCTCGCGCGCGAAGCGAACCCGCTGGCTCCCGGTCGGTGCCAGCGATCACCAAGGCTACCCTCTCCACCGCGGCCACCGCAAGAGCCGGATACCCGTCAGGCCGCGACTCGGGCCCGCGCGGCGTGGTACCGCCCGGTGTCAGGGGTTGAGGCGCTTCAGCTTGCACGAGAGGAAGCCGACCGCCCCCAGGCTGACGAGCGCACCGATCGCGGCCGCGCCGCCGAGAGCCAACCGTTGGGACTCGAGATCGACCGCGGTGGGATGGAAGAACATGGTGGCGACCGTGGGACACGAGGCGATGGTCCCGATCATGAGCGAGAACAGCACGGTCGTCGCGACGAGGGCCACACGCTCCACGAGAAACACGTCGCGATTGCGACCGCAATAACTCTCGTAGGCTCGAATCTGCTCGTCGCTGCCCTGCGATTCCAGGAAATGCCCGATGACCCTGATCCGGATGTCATTGTGCGTGCACACCACGTCCACGTAGGCGCAGACCAGCGGGATGAATCCGAGGAGGATCGGGCGAATGGCGTGTTCCGGCTGTCCGACCCCGAGCGCGGCGCCTCCCAGGGCGGCGACGAGGATGATCTTCCACTTCAAGAGATCGGTGCGGACCTTCTGGGACTCGATGATCTCGTCGCGCAGCTTCAAGGTGGCGTCCGACATGGTCTGCCCCTCCCGACAGCGCCTTCGCAGCTACGCGCCCGCCCGCATGGACTCGAGCGCCACCAACAGGTTGGCCTGGGTCCATAGCAGCGGGGTGTGCGGATTCGGCACATACACGCCCCGCTTGATGTAGTAGAGCTCCGGGCAGCGCCAGTCGGCCGTCACCTGGGCGATCGCGCGCTGGAAGTGTCGGACCTGCCGCTCGCGGTCGCGCGCCCACCCCGTCCGGCGGTGGCGCTCGCCGTAGAGGGCACAGAGCATGGGATCGAACAGACACCATTGCGCCTCCTGGCCGACCTGCTCGAGCAGGGCGTCGCGCGCCTCGATGTCGTCGCTCCAGTCGCGCGTCCCCTCCCCGGGAGGGAGCCGGTCATAGTCCGGCGCGAAGTAGGAATCGCCAAGGTACCGCCGCACGCCGAAGGGACCCGTGAGGAACCGGTCGACGTCGTGGAGGACGAGATCGGCCATCGGGCCGCGCAGAACCCCCAGCGGATGGATCAGGAAGATCAGTGCCGCATCGTAACGCCGATTCTGCAAGGGGGAGGCCTGGACACACTCGCTGGGCAAGATCGCGTCGAGCGCCTCGATGCCTTCCTCGACGAGCGTGGCCACCGTCGTCTCGAAGCGCGCGCCGAGCCCGGCGGCACGGCAGATCCGGCGCTCGGAGGTCACGAGGGCCAGCATCTCCTGCAGGCCGGCCACCACCGTGCCGATGCTCGATGCCTCCCGCTTCCTCACCTCCTCCCAGTGACCGCTGTCCTCGTCCTGCCAGTAGTGAATCGCCTGGAAGTAGCGCGGGAACAATCCGAGCGTCCGCGCTCCCTGCTCGTCGAGCGGCATCGTCTTCGCGATGGCTAGCTTGGCGCAGAGCCAGAGGGCGTACCCGAGCGCGTCGTTCTGCGCGTGAGCCCATCGTTCGCCCGCGATCTCCGCGAGGCGCTCGCCGTCGAAACGCACGTGCGGACGCCTCATCACGTCCTCCGGATCGACCTCGCCGGCGATGATGGCCTCGAACCGCGGCCGCGATTTCTCGAAGAACGTCATCAGCGAGCGGGCTACCTTCACGGCGACCTCGGGCTGCCCGCGCACCAGGTGAGCGTAGGCGACGAACACGTTGTCCCGGACCCAGACGCTCTCGTAGCCTGAGCCGGCCGACGCATCGACGAGAGCGGCGGGGAACAAACCGCTCCGGAGAGCCCTGAGGGTCAACGTGCCTCGGCCCTCCAGCTCCTCCGCGATCCGCGCCACGTCCTCCGGACGACACGGGCTCTCCGCAGCCAACGCCCGGAGTCGTTCGTTGTTCCAGTGCGCGGCAGACATCACCTCGAGCTCAAATGACCCGCTCCGCCTTCAGCCGCTCCAGGTCTTCCACCCCGAGCGACAGCCACTCCTTGTAGACCTCGGCGTTGTGCTGGCCGAGCAGCGGCGCTGGGCGGACCTCCGTCGGGGATTTCGTCAGCTGCACGGGGTTCGCGGGCATCGTGAAGTCGCCCCATCCCGGGTGGTGAATGGTGGTGACCATGCCACGAGCTCGCAGGTGCGGGTCCGACAGGATCTCGGTCGGCGTGAGGCACGCGCCGGCCGGCACGCCCGCGTCGCCCAGCAAGGCCATGACCTCGTGCTTGGTGCGCGTCATCGTCCACTGCTCCACGAGCGCGTTGACCTCGCTCTTGTGCGCGGCGCGCCACTTCGGGTCAGACCACTCTGGATTTCCGATGAGGTCGGCGCGTCCGATCGTCCGGAGGAGGGCATCCCACATGTGAGGGCGCACCGGCTGAGGGTAGATGTAAGCGTAGTCGTCGGACCCGCCCGGCTTGCAGCGGAAGATGCCGGAGGGGGAGGTGTTGGCGACCTCGTTGCCCCGACGCGGCTCGAACTCGCCTCCCGCGTAAGCCAGCCGCATCGCGATACGGCAAAGGTTGACCACCGCGTCCTGCATCGAGACCTCCACATGCTGGCCCTGCCCGGAGCTCTGCCTCTGCCACAGCGCTGCCATCACGCCGAGGGCAGCATGGACGCCGGTGCCGGAGTCGCCGATGGTGGGGCCCGGCTTGAGGGGCGGTGAGCCGGGGAACCCGGTCAGCGACATCGCGCCGCCGGTCGCCTGGGCGATCATGTCGAAGCTCTTGTAGCCGCTGTACGGGCCGTAGGTGCCGAAGCCCTTCACCGAGAGATAGATCAGCCGAGGATTGATCGCCGCCAGCGCGCTGTATCCGAAGCCGTTCTTCTCCAGCGCTCCGGGCGCCTGGTTCTCGGCGAGGACGTCCGCGTGCTTGACCATGTCGAGGAACATGGCTTTGCCCTGCGGGTGCTTCAGGTTCAGGGTGACGCTCTTCTTGTTGGCGTTGAGCGTCAGGAAGTAGCTGCTGTCCACTCCAGGCTTCTCGGGACGGCCGTAGCGGCCGGGATCGCCCTTGCCGGGCTCCTCGACCTTGATGACCTCGGCGCCGAGCCACGCCAGGAGCTGGGTGCAAGAGGTGCCGGCCTCGAACTGCGTCAGGTCCAGGATGCGAATGCCATTGAGCGCCGTGCTCATCGTGGTCCCTTTCCGGGCTTTGCCCAGCGCAACGTCCATCAAATCGCATCGAGGTGGATGCGTCTCCGGACTCTTCGAGCTCCCGCGCGTGGGTCCGGAGAGCGGTAGCGGACATCATACCTCTTGTCCCGTCGCCGGCGGCGCCGAATGCGCGGAGTCGCCTGGTTGCGACCACAGGCGTCGGCGCAAACGAGCCCGCTCAGGCGAGCAGTCGCTTGGTGGGTGGTGCGGTCTTCAGGGAGCGAGAGAGTGGGCCAGCGCCGCGCGCTGGCCCACCGAGAGGCGGACGCCCCGTCGCGTCTCTCTCGGTGGGCAGGAGGACTGGTCGCCCCGAGTGATTGGCCTTCAGGCGGCGTGCTTGATCATCGTGGGGTCGACGACGATACGGTCCTCGACGCGACAGCTGGCCTGGGCCTGCTCCAAGGTTCGCATGATCAGTCGTATCGCGGCTTCGCGGAGTTCGGGGGTCGGCACCACACCGTTGATGGTCAAGCTCGTCAGCCCACCGCGCCGAAACGGCATCTGCACGACCGGTGTGAGCGTCAAGCCCGAGAGGGATCGGTCCATCATGAGGGCGTCGCTGATCCGCGCTTGCAGCGCCGCGGCCTCGTCTTCGTGGTTGCGCTTCACGTCGACGAGCTTGACCGCCACTCCGATGACGACGAGCAGGCAGAGGATGGCGACGGCGGCCACGATGCCCCCGATGGCCCCGTCGGATGGCGGCCCGGGGACCGCCGGCGCTTGCGCCCACACGGGAGCGATCAGGACGATGTGAAGCCCAAGGAGCGAGATGAGATTCGCCAACATCGAACGACAAGTCCGGTTCATGGCAATTCCCCTCCAACTCTGATCCAGAACTCCTGAAGGAATTTGGATCGGCGCTAGTACCGTCGACTGCATCGTGCATGCCAGATAGAAGCAATCGCCGGTCAGCGAAAGATGCCGATTCTTGGGCCGACTTTCCGGCAGGCCATACCGCAGAACAGCTATCGGGTCAGTAGCTTCTTCCGACCGAGAGGGTAGATCTTGGCAAGTCGAGCAACGCGTGCGCGCGTGCGGCCAGCGCGCGGATTCGCACTTCTACGCGCCGTCCCTCGACCAGCAGTCGGGGATTCGCTGTACAATGCGCTCCGCCCAGCCTCTCGCGGGCTCAGCGACCACCATACCTATTGGAGGGCACATGGATTTCGGAATCAGGGACAAGATCGCGCTCGTCACTGCGGCGTCCAAGGGCCTGGGCCGCGGCTCGGCTCTCGCTCTCGCCGGCGAGGGCTGCCGGCTCGCCATCTGCGCCCGCACTCAGCCTGACATAGAGCAGGCGGCCCGCGAGATCGCTGCCGAGACCAGGGCCGAGGTGCTGCCGTTCGTCGCCGATATGTCCAGGCCCGAGGACATCGATCGCCTGCTGAACAGCGTTCGCTCCCGGCTCGGCGAGCCTGACATCGTCGTCTGCAATGCGGGCGGGCCGCCGCCGGGCAATTTCGCCACCATCAAGATCGAGCAGTTCCTGCCGGCGGTCGAGCTC
>Ga0335077_10007818_pt1 | contig 13249 bp, 10 predicted proteins | sample Lox_Sample_31_FD_207151 | JGI IMG/M metagenome (GOLD analysis project Ga0335077, IMG submission 207151) | Soil microbial communities from Loxahatchee National Wildlife Refuge, Florida, United States - Lox_Sample_3.1 | ecosystem: Environmental > Terrestrial > Soil > Wetlands | place: USA... | reverse complement strand
GGATCCGGAGCCAGACTCGGTGACGCAGGCGCTGAGCGCAAGGATGCTCGCACCGATACCCGCGAGCAGCAGACTTCTCATGCTCGACTCCTCGTCGCACTACATCCAAATCGGCCGCTGCAATTATGAGCCGCGCCGACTCGGCAAGCCAACGAACACCCGAAGCTCTGGCGTATCATGGCAGCCATGCGCGTTCGCAGCCTCGCCGCTCTCTGGCTTCTGTACAGCTGCATTGCCTGCGCGCACGCGCAGAATTCCCCGCAGGGCACCCCCGCCGCGGCCCCCGAGGTCACATTGGCGCAGATCTACACGGTGCTGCAAGGCAAGCGCTTCGTCGATCTCACTCATGAGTTCGCTCCGGGCATTCCGCATTGGAAGGGCTTCAAAGATGAGCGTCGCCGGACGCTCTACTCCATCGAGAAGGACGGGTTCTGGGCGCAGGAGTATTCGCATCCGGGCCAGTGGGGCACGCACGTCGATCCGCCCGCGCACTTTCACCACGGCATGCGCACGGTCGACCAGATCTCGCTCAAGGAGATGATTCTGCCGCTCGTGGTCGTGGACGTGCACGACAAGGTGGCACACGACCCGGACTATGTGATCACGCTCGCCGACGTGCATGCATGGGAAGCCAAGCATGGGCAGATCCCGCGCGGTGCCTTCGTGGCGCTGCGCACCGATTGGTCGAAGCGCTGGCCTGACGATGCCGCCATGCAGAATCGCGACACCAAGGGCGTCGCGCACTATCCGGGCTGGAGCAAGCCCGTGCTGCAGTACCTCTACGAGGTGCGTGGGATCACGGCCTCGGGTCACGAGCCGACGGATACCGATCCGGGAGTCGCGACTTCGAGGGACGACTACTCGCTCGAGTCTTATGTCCTCGGCACGAACCACTACCAGATCGAGCTGCTCGCGAACCTCGACCAGGTGCCCGAGGCGGGTGCGCTGATCGTCGTATCCTTTCCCAAGCCCAAGGACGGCTCGGGCTTCCCGGCGCGCGCCTTCGCGATCCTACCTTGACCTTCGCGCACTCGGCGTCGAGCCGCCGCCGTGCGCGCAAATGAACCCGAGTTGTCACCGGATTCCTACCGGCCCGTTATCTGATCTTCGCTAGGCTGCTCTCACACCTTTCCGCGGTGAGGGCCTGGCATGACACAGCGCATTCGAACGGTCGCCATTCTCGGTGCCGGCTTCTGCGGTACGGTGGTCGCCGTCAATCTGCTGCGTTTGCAGCGCGGTCCGCTGCGCATCGTGCTGTTGGACGATGCGCCCCTCGCCCGCGGCCTGGCCTATGCGGCACACGACTATCCGTACCTGCTCAATGTGCCCGCTGGGCGCATGTCGGCTTCCTCGCACTCACCTTTGGAGTTCCTGCATTTCGCGCAGCAACGTCTTCCGGCGGCGACCGCCGCCGACTTCCTGCCGCGTGCGCTGTACGGCGACTATCTCGAGTGGCTCCTGCAGTCGGCCGAACGTGACGCGAGCTCACAGGTGCATCTCGAGAGAATGTGCACCCGTGCGCAGCGGCTCGCGCCTACCGGAGGGAGTCCCTCATGGAGCGTCGAGCTTGCCGATGGGCGGCTGCTCACCGCCGAGCAGGTGGTGCTCGCACTCGGAAATCCGCCGCCGGCTCGCGTTCGTGGCTGTGAGGCTCTGGAGGGTTCCGAGCGCTACATCGAGGATCCCTGGAGAGTTCCCGCGGCCTTCCATTCGGGCGAGACGTTGCTCGTGGTTGGTACCGGACTGACCGCCTGGGACATCATTCTCGCGGGCCTCGATGCCGCGCAGGGCCGCGCGGTCGTGCATGCGATCTCGCGTCATGGATTGCTCGCACACCCGCAGGGTGCCTTGAACCATGCCGAGTGTCTGGCGGACCCCCGAGCGCTGCTGGCAGCCGCGTCGTTCTCGGTGCGGCATCTGCTGCGCAGCGTGCGCGACTGGGTGGAGCGCTTGCAGAGTCGTGGAGCTGACTGGCGCGATGCTCTCACGGCGTTGCGTAGCCTCGCGCCGGCGCTGTGGCAACGGTTGCCGCTGCGCGAGCGACAACGCTTTCTGCGCCACCTGCGCACATACTGGGATGTCCACCGGCACCGCCTGCCCCCACAAACTCAACGCGCCCTCGATGGGCTGCGCAACACACAGCGACTGCACCTGCACGCCGGGCGCATCCTCCACTGCCGGCTGGTCGGAAGGCGTATAGGCGTCACCTGGCGTCCGCGCGGCGGCCACGACGCGAGCACGATGTATGTGGATCGGGTGATCAACTGCACGGGGCCAGACTACAACGCGGAGCGTTCGCCTGACCCGCTGCTGCGTTCAATGCTCGCGCAAGGACTGGCGCGTGCCGACGAGCTGGGACTCGGCCTGCGCACCAGCACGTACGGTGCCTTGATCGATGCGCACGGCCGCGCTGCGAATGAGCTGTATTATGTCGGGCCCATGCTGCGCGCCACCCACTGGGAGTCGACGGCCGTCCAGGAGCTGCGCGGGCACGCCGAGCGGTTGGCGCATGAGCTGGCCGCAAAGAGCATTGATCCGTCCTTCGCGTTGCGATTGCAGGGGCAGCGGCTATGAGCGCTTACACCTATAAGACAGCATTCATCGTCGGCACGGGCAGCGGTCTCAGTGCTTCGCTCGCGCGCCTGTTGCGCGCCGAAGGCCTGCAGGTTGCGCTCGCGGCGCGTGACATCGATAAGCTCGCGCACCTCGCGTCCGAGATCGGCGCCTTCACCGTGAGGACGGACGCAATGCAGCCGCAGAGCGTCGCCAGCGCATTCCGCGAAGTGGAACGCCAGCTCGGTGCACCCGATGTCGTCATCTACAATGCCAGCGCACGCCTCAGGGGCGCGTTCGTCGAGCTCGATGCGGCCGCTGTGCAGCAGGCGCTGTCAGTCTCGGCGTTCGGCGGCTTCCTCGTCGCTCAGCAGGCCGCGCGGCGCATGCTCGAGCGGGGATACGGCGCCATTCTGCTGACGGGGGCATCGGCGAGCGTCAAGGGCTATTCCCAATCGGCACCCTTCGCCATGGGTAAGTTCGCCTTGCGGGGGCTCGCGCAGAGCATCGCGCGTGAGCTCGCGCCGCGCGGCATTCACGTCGCGCACTTCGTCATCGACGGCGGCATACGCAGCACCGCGCGTCGCGAGCCCGAGGATGCGCCTGATTCTCTGCTCGACCCGGACGCCATCGCACGCACCTATCTGCATGTGCTGCGTCAGGACCGCAGCGCTTGGACGTGGGAAGTGGAGTTGCGACCCTGGGTGGAGCGCTTCTAGGCGTTCGGCTGCCGTGCAACGAACGGCATCGTAAGGAGCGCGAGCGCGGCGGCCAGCGTCACGTATCCCGCGGGCGCCAGCACCGATGCGCCGTAGCTGCGCCCGAACCAGGTGAGCAGCGCGGGCGCGAAGCCCCCGAAGAGCGTGATCGCCGTGTTGTAGACCAGTGCGATTCCCGTGGAGCGCACTCCGGTGGGAAAGAGCTCTGAGAGCATCGCCGGAGCGATGCCGACGAATGTGCCGACCATGGCGCAGAAGGCCGACTGCACCAGAATCAACACACCCGTCGTGGGCGCGCCCTGCAGCCACAGGAAGAGCGGCAGCACCGCGATGAAGAGCGCACACGAGCTGCCGGTCAATGCGGCCCGACGGCCGATGCGATCCGAAAGCGCCCCGGAGGCGAAGCAGGCGCTGACGAGGAACACATTGCCTATCAGCGAGGCCAAGAACGCCTGAGCCGCGGTGAAATGGAATGCCTGCTGAACGTAGACGGGAGCAAACACGATCAGCACATAGACCGCAACCGCCCAGAGGATCGAAAAGCCCATGCCGGTGGCGAGCGCGCGCCAATGATCGCGGAACACCGTGAGCAGCGGCGAGTGTGAGGCGTCCGCGCCGCGCCGGCGGCGCTCGCGCTCCGCCTCGAAGGCGCGCGTTTCGTGCAGCCGCTGGCGCAAGTACAGGCCGACGGGAGCGATCAGCAAGCCGACGATGAACGGGATGCGCCATCCCCACTCGCGCAGCTGCTCTCCGCTCAGAGCATTCGTCACCGCCACCCCGACGAGCGCGCCCAGAATGTTCGACATACCCATGCTCGCCTGCAGCCACGAAGCGATCCGGCCCTTCTGCCCCGGTGGTGCGCTCTCGACCAGGAAGGCTGCAGCGCCGCCGATCTCGCCTCCGGCGGAGAAACCCTGCAGCAGCCGCCCGAGGACCAGCAACAGCGGTGCCGCAATCCCAATGGCTGCATAACCAGGGGCCGACGCGATGATCAGTGTGCCGAGCGCCATCACGGCGATGGCCAGGGTGAGTGCACTCTTGCGTCCGGCACGATCGGCATAGATGCCGAGCAGCACCGCACCGAGAGGCCGGACGATGAAGCCGACGCCGAAGGCGAGGAACGCCTTCACGACGTTCATCGCGCGATCGCCTCCCGGAAAGAAATTGCTCGCGATGTAGGGCGCGAACAGCGCGTACACTGTGAAGTCGTACCACTCGAGCAGATTGCCGAGCGATGCGGCAACGACGGCTCGAGTCGTGCCGGTGTGCGTGCCCGCGCGCACCAGCTCAGGGGTTGCGGCGCTCATCGTGCGGGGATGATAGCGGAGAAGCGGCCGGCGACGTCATGAAGCCGATCTACCTCACCTTTCTGAGCGGTGTCGATATCGAAGCGCTCGCGCTCGAGGACACGGAGATTCTGAGCGCCGTCGAGGCCGCGCTCAGCGCGCAGGGAAACGGCGCGACGGTGGTCGAGCCGCGCGTGCATCTGATTCCCGATCGCAGCGTGCATGGGCACTTCAATGTGCTGCGTGGATACATCGGCGCCCCGATCAACCAAGCTGGGGTGAAGATCGTCGGCGACTATGTCGACAATTACAAGCTCGATCTGCCGTCCGAGCTCGGCATCCTGGCGCTCTTCGATCCGGCCACCGGAATGCCGCGTGCGCTCATCGAGGCGAGCTCCCTCACCGACATGCGCACCGGTGCCATGAGCGCGATCGGCGCGCGCTATCTCGCGCGCCGCGGAAGCCGCATTCTCGGGCACATCGGTGCGCGCGGCACCGCCTACTGGAACGTTCGCCTGCTCGATCGCCTGTTCGACTTCCGCGAGATCCGCGTGCATTCGCGTCGAGCTGAAAGCCGCGAGCCTTTCGCCGCGCGCCTGAGCAGGGACCTCGGTAAGCCGGTCATCGCAGTTCCCTCCTGGGAGGCCGCGGTCGCCGAGGCGGACATCGTCGTGGAGGCTGCGCGGCTCGAGCAACCCGCGCCGCTGCTCAAGACGGAGTGGATCAAGCGCGGCGCGCTAGTGATTCCCTACGGCACCATGAGTGCCGTCGAGCTGTCGCTGACGGACATCATGTCCAAGGTCGTCGTCGATGACTGGGGTCAGTGCCGCAGCGGTCCGTTCGGCGCCTTGCGCGCGCACGTCGAGTCCGGAAAGTTGAACCAGGCGGGCGTGCACGCCGAGCTGGGCGAGATCGTCGCCGGCCGCAAGTGCGGGCGCGAGCGCGCCGACGAAACGATCCTCTTCTGGCATCGCGGCCTGTCGATCACGGATGTCGCGCTCGGGCACTTGCTGCTCGAGAAGGCGCAGCGGCGCGATGTCGGACAGCGCCTGCGGCTTGCCTAGCGCGCGCCGGCGCGACCGAACCGCCGTCCCACGGCGCGCCCGATCTCCTCGAGCTCCCCGATTCGCAGCACTGCGGCACACCCGAGGAAAGCAACTCCCGCAACGACGATCGTGCCGGCGAGCAGTAGGAGCTTCGGCCAGAACCGCTGCAGCGCCCAGTGCGCGAGCAGATAGTGGCCGCTCAGCCAGCACACCGCCGCGAGTGCCGCCGAGGCCAGCAGCGTCTTGACAACCAGACCGAGCAGCGCGCGAGTCTCGAGGCGCCGCAGATGGCGATGCATGAGCGCGTAGAGGATCAGGAAGTTCGTGAGCGCGAGGCAGGCCGTGGAGAAGGCGAGCCCACGATGCCCCCAACCGAGCCTCCAGGTGAACAGCCAGTTGAGGCCGAGATTGAGTCCCACGGCGGCGAAGCTAACGATCATGGGAGTCTTGCGGTGATCGAGCGCGTAGAAGGCATTGACCAGGACTTTGAGGGCCGCGTAGCCGGAGAGGCCGATCGCATAGAAGCGCAGCGCGCCGGCGGCTTCCTGCGTCTCGTGCGCGCCGAAGCGACCGTGCTGATAGAGCACGGAGATGATGGGCTCGGCCAGCACGATGAGGCCGATCGAGGCCGGCAGCGTCATCAGGAAGGCGAGCCGCAGTCCGCGGGCGAGCTCGTCGCGGAAAGCGCGCAAGTTGCCGAGCGCCGCCATGCGCGCGAGCAGTGGCAGCGCCACCGTGCCGAGCGCAACACCGAAGATTCCGAGCGGCAGCTGCATCAGTCGAAACGCGATCGATAGCCAGAAGGTGGGGCCGTCACCGAGCTGGGAGGCGAAGATCGAATTGATGAGCACGTTGACCTGAGTCGAGCTCGCCGCAATCACCGAGGGGCCCATCAGCCGCAGAATTGCGCTCACTCCAGGGTCGCGCCAGTGCACGTCGGGTCGGTAGTGATAACCGAGCCGTCGCAGCGCCGGAAGCTGCACGCACAGCTGCAGCGCTCCGCCAATCAGTGTGCCGATGGCGAGCCCGAGCACTGCGCGCGGCCCGAAGTGCGGATCGAGCCGCCATCCTATGAGCACGCCCCCGGCGATCGAGCCCAGGTTGAAAAAGCTCGAGGCCATCGCGGGAATGCCGAACACGTTCTTCGCGTTCAGCATCCCCATGACGAGTGCTGCCAGCGACACCAGCAGAATGAACGGATACATGACGCGTGCGAGCATGATCGTCAGTTGCGCCTTCTGCGGATCGAAGCCCGGGGCGAGGACCGCGACGATCGACGAGGCGAACACGATGCCGAGCACGGTGATCGCGCTCAGCGTCACGAGCGCAAGCGTGGCGACCTTGTTCGCGAGATGAAAAGCGGCAGCGTCCCCCTCCACCGCGCTCGTCTTGCTGAACGTGGTGACGAACGCCGTGGAGAGTGCGCCCTCGGCGAACAAGTCGCGCAGCAGGTTGGGAACTCTGAACGCAATGGTGAACGCGTCCATCACGCGTCCCCCACCGAAGAGCGCGGCGAAGATCTGCTCGCGCGCAAGTCCGAGCACGCGACTGCAGAGCACGGCGAGCCCGACTACGCCGGCGGCGCGCGTATTCAGCTTTTCGGTGCGTTCGGTGAGGACGCTCGCGGACACCGCGGGCGCCGGTAGCTCAGTACTCAATTTTGCCTAAAGAATATGACGTAAGCCAATGATTCAAAATACATTAAAATCGAGGTCGATGCCACGTCCCGCGCCTCGTGGGGCCGCCTATCGTGAGCGGCCGCGAGCCCTGTGGAGCATTACACCGATGTAACCGGCGCGGGCGTCAACTGCGGCTGCGACCGGGCGTTCCGCCAAGCAGGGAAACATCGACCGCCGGCAGATCGGATTTTAGGCGCGCACGGTCCGATCGACCATTACGGCGACGATGCGGGCGGAGATGCACTTTGTGTCTCCGCCCTCTCCCACTTGCGCCGTCACGAGTGCAAGCGCGCCTTCGCGCTCGCACGCGCCGCCGCCATCCACAGCAGCGCGCAGAGCGCCGCGGCAGCAGGAACGATCATCACTGCCTGTTGTAGCGAGCCGAGATCGGACAGCGCGCCGATGATGGGCGGTGAGATCACATCGCCGAGCAGATGAATCGCAAAGACGCTGAGCGCGATGGCCGAGGCGCGCTCGGCGGGCGCAACCAGATTGACGATGGCCGAGTTGATGGGGCCGGTGCTCATGAACAGCAGCAGCTCCGCCGTCACGATCGCGGGATAGTAGAGCGAGGGCGCTCGGGCCGCGAGCGCGACCACGGCGACCGGAACGGCCAGCAGCGTCACGAGTCCCGACATCCAAAGATAGGCCTCGCGCGAGAATCTGAGCCAGTAGTCCCCGAGCCAGCCGCCGGCGAAGGTGCCGACGAGACCCGTGACGACCACGATCGCTCCGAACGCCGACGTGGCCTGCGCCGGCGCCACCCCGCGCGCGCGCTCGAGGAATGTCGGCATCCAGAACGCGAGCCCGCCTAGCGCGAAGGTATAGGCCGCATAGCCAAGAACGGTGAGCACATAGGGAGCATGACTCAGCAGGCCGCGGTAGATCGCGAGCGTGCCGCGCGCCTGCGGCGCGTTTACCGGAGACTCGCCCGCGCGCGCTTGGCGCTCCTGCAATCCGCGCGGTGGATCTGGAAGCGCGAGCACCGCCACGGCCAGTAGCATTCCCGGCACGCCGGCCACGAAGAACGCCGCTCTCCAGCCATACCAGTGATCGACCAGGCCGCCGACGATGTATCCAAGCGCCGCGCCGACGGGTATCGCCATGCCGAACACGGCGAAGACCCGACCGCGAACAGTCACGGGAAAATAGTCGGCGAGCAGTGTGGGCGCGATGGTGCCGTAGGCGGCCTCGCCCACCCCAACGGTTGCGCGAGCTGCCAGCAGCTGCAGATAGTTGCGTGCGAATCCTGAGAGGGCGGTCGCAATGCTCCACACGAATACCCCGACGGCAATCGAGCGAGTGCGCGAGCGCCGATCGCCCAGAGCGCCGAACACCGGAGCCGCGAGCATGTACACGAGCAGGAAGCCCGTCATGAGCGTGCCAAGACGAAAGTCCGAGAGACCAAGATGGGCGGCCTTCAGATCCGGCAGCACCGCGGAGATGACATAGCGATCGAGGTAGTTGAGCAGATTGACGAGCGTGAGGACGCATAAGCCCGCAAGCGCCGTGCGGCGGGTGAGTGGTGCATGATCGGTCACGGCGGCTGGTGCGGACACTTCGGGCTAAGCTCTCAGGCAGCGCTTCGGGTAGTCTAGCGGGAGATGCAGCAAGACTCCCGACACCCCCAGCGAATCGGCCTGGCCTATCTATCGCTCCTCGCCTTTGGCGTGGGAATCATCACTGGTTTCGGCGCCGTGGGTTTCCGGGATCTCATCGGGCTGATCCACAACCTGCTGTTCCTCGGGCAGTTCGCGGTCCGCTACGACGCCAATCTGTTCACGCCCGCAAGCCCATGGGGCGCCTACGTGATCCTCGTGCCTGTGATCGGCTCGCTGGCCGTGACCTTCCTGGTCTCGACGTTCGCGCCCGAGGCCAAGGGACACGGGGTGCCCGAAGTGATGCACGCGATCTATTACCAGGAGGGCCTCATCCGCCCGGTCGTTGCGGTGGTGAAGTCGCTGGCCTCGGCGATCGCCATCGGCAGCGGCTCCGCCGTGGGACGCGAGGGACCGATCATTCAGATCGGCTCTGCACTCGGCTCGACACTCGGCCAGATCGTGCCCATGCGCTCGGGCGAACGGACCATACTCGTAGCGGCGGGCGCCGGCGCAGGAATCGCGGCGACGTTCAACACGCCCATCGGCGGCGTGCTCTTCGCCATCGAGCTCATGATGCCCGAGGTGAGCGCGCGCAGCTTTCTGCCGGTTGCCATCTCCACGGGCACCGCGACCTTCATCGGTCGCTTCTTCTTCGGCATGCAGCCGGCATTCGTGGTGCCGCAGCTCGAGCCGCTGCAAGTGGATGGCAGCTCGGCGCTCATCCTCTGCTTGTACACGCTGCTCGGAGCGATCATCGGCGTCGCGGCGGCCGCATTCACACGCGGTCTGCCCTTGCTCGAAGATCTCTTCGACCGCATTCCGCAGCGTTACGCTCGCCATGCGCTCGGCATGCTCCTCGTTGGCATCCTCATGTATGCCCTGCAGCAGCGCTTCGGGCACTACTACATCGAGGGTGTCGGTTACTCGACCGTCCAGGCGATCCTGCTCGGTCAACTCTCCGCGGCGGGCTTGCTGTGTCTGCTCTTCGTGTGCAAGGGGCTGGCGACGACGATCAGCCTCGGTTCGGGGTCATCGGGCGGGATATTCTCGCCCTCGCTCTATCTGGGAGCGACGATCGGCGGGGCCTTCGCCGCCGCCCTCACTGCGCTGCATCTGCCCCTGAGGATCGATATCCCTTCGTTTGCCATGGTCGGCATGGGCGCGATGGTGGGAGGGGGCACGGGCGCGGCCATCACCGCCGTTGCGATGATCTTCGAGATGACGCGCGACTACGATATCGTCCTGCCGATGATTCTCGCGGTGGCGCTCAGTCTGGGCGTGCGCCGGCTGCTGTCGCGCGAGAACATCTATACGCTGAAGCTCGTGCGACGTGGACATGCGATTCCCAAGGCGCTGCACGCCAACATGTTCCTCGTGCGTCGCGCCGCCGAGGTGCTCGACCGTGACGCGGTAATCGCGCCCGCCGAGCTGCCTTTCGAGACTTTCCTTGCCGATCCGCACAACAGCGGACGCATGCGTCACGTCGTCGTCACCGAGCAGGACCGGCTGCTCGGTGTGGTGCGCGTGAACACATCGCTCAGACACGCCTCCGCGGACGCGCGCTCCGCGATCACCATGGGCGACATCGCAAGCCGCGACTTCATCGTGGTGGGCGAGCAGGACATCATGTACGAGGTGATCGAGCGGATGTGGCGTGAGCAGGCCGTCATGGCCGTGGTCGCGCGCGGCAGCGGCGTGCCGCGCTCAGCGGATGTCGTGGGCGTCATCAGCAAGGAACACGTCGCCGACTCGGTGGCGGACAGCATCGCGATCTATCCGAGCTGATCGCGCTCGCAACAGGGCGGGATGCGGTCAGCCCGCCGTGCGCACCGGTTGGGACGTCACGAGGTCGACACCCAGACTCCGGCGCACCTGGCCCCGCAGCAGCGCAAAGCTTGTGAGCGCCTGCAGTGCCACCGAGCCCACCGAGAGGTACCACAGTTGCCGCAGCTGAAAGTTGGTTTGCAGCGACAGCCAGACCGCCGGGACAACGAAGGTGGCCAGCCGGAACACCGAGCTCAGAAGCGACGGCCAGGTATTGCCAACGGCCTGAAAAAGGCTCGAGCAGGTGAAGATGATGCCGCTCGCCACGAAATTCCAGGAGCAGATACGCAGGTACGTTGCACCCACCGCGATCACGGCCGCATCGGTCGTGAAGATCCGGATCAGCCTCTCGGGTCGCCACTGACAGAGCAGCGTCGAGGCCAGCATGCAAACACAGCTCATCACGGCAGCCACCCAGAACGTCTCGCGTACCCGCGCGACATTGCGGGCGCCGAAATTCTGGCCGGCGAGCGGCGACGCGGCAAAGGCGATCGCGAGCACCGGAAGCATGAACGCCTGCATGACCCGTGAGCCCACGCCGGCCCCCGCCTGAGCGTCGGGACCGAAGCCGCGGATCGCCCAGTAGATCACGACCATGATGATGAACATCATGAAGAACTCACCGCCCGCCGGCAGCCCGATGTTGAGGAGGCGTCCGATCGTCTGCGCGCGCGGTCGCCAGAGCGCGGGACGCAGCGCGACGTAGTGCTCGAGCCGCACGAAATAGACCCACAGGCAAACAACGCCGCAGGCGATTGAGATCGTGCTCGCGAGGCCCGCGCCCGCCACGCCGAGTGGCCGATGCGTGCCCCAGCCTGCTATCAGGACCGGCGCGAGCACGGTATTCAGGACGACGGTCAGCACCTGAACGATCACCGTGGGCTGCACGATGCCGGTGCCGCGCAGCGCGGAACCCATGGCGACCATCGCGAACTGCAGCGCGAGCCCGGGAGCGTACCAATAGAGGTAGCTCGCACCATCCGCAGCTGCGGCGGCGTCCGCCGCGACCGATCTTACGTACGGGCCCGTGAGCAGGTATCCGCAGGCGAGCGTGAGCAGCCCGCAGAGCGCGGACAGCACTACGGACTGATTGAAGACGAGATTGGCTTCAGAGCGATCCTTGCGTCCGGCCGCGTGGGAGACCAGGGCGACGGTGCCGACGCCGAGCACCTGAGTCAGCGCCAGGACGACGAACGCGATGGTTCCGGCTGCGCTGACGCCGGCAATGGCGGGGCCGCCGAGCCCGGCGACGAAATACAGGTCGACGAGGTAGTACAGCGTCTGAAATACCATGCCCGCGGCGATCGGAACCGCAAGCGCAACGAGTTGCCTCGCAATGGGCCCCTGAGTCAGATCCTTCACGATGGTCTCCGGCAGCCGCGCTGGCCGCGCCTGCACGGCTTGATTAGACTGGTGCGCGTCTATGATACCCACTGTTCTCGTCGCCACGTGGCGTGACGGAGTGTTCATCGCCGGCACGACGCTCGCTCATGAGCTCGCGGGGCACCACGTGTGCGGCCTGACGCATGACGGACATGGGGCAGCGCTCGCGATCATCGATGAGCATTCGCTCTGTGCGCGCGCGGTCGATGGTACCTGGCGCACCCTGGCCTCCAGCGAGCTTGCTCTAGCCTGCTGCGTCTCCGTCGGCGGGACGCTCTACGCCGGCACCGACGATGCCCGCGTGTTGCGCCTGGTACAGGGGGCGCTCGAGCCATTGAGAAGCTTCGACGAAGTGGCGGGACGTGCCACCTGGTATGCGGGCGCGGCGCTCATCAACGGCCAGCTGCTCGGGCCCCCGCTCGGCATCCGCTCGATGTGCGCGACCTGTGACCAGGCGGTCGTGCTCGCGAACGTTCATGTCGGGGGCATCCCGCGATCGAGTGACGCTGGGGTGACTTGGCAGCCGACCATCCCGATCGATACCGACGTGCACCAGGTGAGTGCACACCCGAAGCGGCCCGAGTTGGTCGCCGCGGCAGCGGCCGTCGGACTTTGCATGAGCCGCGACGGCGGGGTGACCTGGACCACCGAGCAGGAGGGATTGCACGCACCGTACTGCGCAGCGGTCGCCTTCTGTGGCGATGATGTGCTGGTGTCCGCAGCCACGGATCACTTCGCCTCGGAGGGTGGCATCTATCGGCGCGCGATCGAGCAGCGCGGCCCCCTGTCGCGGGTGAATGCGGGCCTGCCGCGCTGGCTCTCGGGCATCCCCGATACGGGTTGCATCGCCGCGACGGGAAAGGTCGCGGCGATCGCGGACCGCCGTGGCCACCTGTACGTGTCGCTCGATGCCGGTGGCACGTGGAAGCAGCAGGCGGAGGGCTTGCCACCGCCGAGCGGCGTGCTCGTGTGTTGATGGCCACGAGAGCCCCATCGACGCCTCGAGGCGGGTCATGGTGAGCGGCGCGGAGCTCTAACGCGCCGCAGCCGGCGCGCAGCACAGCGATCGATAGAGTCGCTCGTCATAGAGCGAGCCCAGCACGGGCGCGACGCTTGCGCGAAACTCCCTCGCGGCCTCGCTCGAGGCGAAACGCTCGA
>Ga0335077_10007816_pt1 | contig 13251 bp, 10 predicted proteins | sample Lox_Sample_31_FD_207151 | JGI IMG/M metagenome (GOLD analysis project Ga0335077, IMG submission 207151) | Soil microbial communities from Loxahatchee National Wildlife Refuge, Florida, United States - Lox_Sample_3.1 | ecosystem: Environmental > Terrestrial > Soil > Wetlands | place: USA... | reverse complement strand
TGAAATCGAAATCCACCAGCCCGCCATGTCCCGCGGCAACACTGGGCTTCTCTTAAAGTGGAGCGTCGAAGAGGCGGGACCCGCCTTTGTGGCTGCGGGCCTCATCACGCCTAACCAGCTTGAGCAAACACTCGCCGGCATGCAATCCGCCGCCCAGGATCCGGATGTGCTCGTGCTCGCTCCCCGCATGTCGCTGGTTTGGGCCCGGAAAGAGTCGTGACTGACTTTTACAAATAACAAAACGTAGACCGAAAGGACAAACTGAAAATGACGATTCAAAAGAAATGGCTGCTGGCAGTTACCATGTTCGCTGGCGCAACCTACGCGCTTGCGCAATCAAAGCCCGCGCAAGAACATCCCCAGCAGGAACATGCAGCACAACATGCGGGGCCTGTCGTACAGATCGTGGCGCTGGACGAGTGCGATCCCACTAGTTTTAATGCCGCACTCGGGCCGGACTTTTGCAAGAACGTCGCGCTGGCGCCGCTTGGATTTGCCACGACGTTCCAGGACCTGTTTAAACTGGCAGCCGCTGGAACTCCAGATCCCGGCTGGGACTTCGAACCCGACACGCTCACCGTCAAACAAGGAACCACTCTTCTCGTCACCGACCAGGGCGGCGAACCTCACACCTTCACCGAGGTAAAGAACTTCGGTGGCGGATTTGTAGACGGGCTCAATGACGGGCAGCCAGTGGTTTCCGAATGCGCCGGCGGCTTTAAGAATGTCGATGTGGCCAAGACCCGGCTTCTGCAAGGCAGCAACGTAGCAGTTACAGATCTGTCAAAAGGTGAGCATCATTTTCAATGCTGCATCCATCCCTGGATGCGCATGACCGTCGAAGTAAAGTAACAACTTGGCTGGAGCGGGGACTCAGTCCAACCGTCCCCGTTCCCGCCCTTGTAAGCCCCGCGCGGGATGGCCGTGACCTTTCCAGTGGCAAGACTCCGAACCTTGCTAGAAACGGGGCGAGAACTCATTGAAATACATCCCTCGATGGACTAATCCGAAAATTGTTTTCGGTACCGATCGTGGAACCCGGAATTTCTTCTTCCTCCTGCCGGGCAGCCTTCAGGGACTCTTGTCGCCCTCGACCGGGTCAAAGACCCAATCCAGTTTCCGCTTGCCAGTTTCCGCTTGGGTCCGGCTAGAGCGGGAATGGCGGCTACCGCCCTTTGCTACGATCGCGGCCCTTCGCCAGCTCGGCGACATCAACGGAGAAACGGGAGCGGTCTTCGCGGGACAGCTTGGCAAGGATGCTCTCGGCACGCTTGCGGAGTTGCCTGGCTTCAGCCTTGCGTTTTGTCTTCTGAAGCAGGAACTGGTACCGCCACAGCGTACCCGCCACATTAGAGCTGTCCGGGCCGAAGACGTCTTCCTTGATAACCCAAGACTGCCGGTAGAGCGGCTCGGCTTGCTCGTACCGTCCTTGCATGTAGTAAGTCCATGCCAGCACATCCAACAAAATCGCCGTGTCAGGATGCTTCGCACCAAGGGATTTTTCCAGAATTTCCAAAGACTGTAAGTAGAGCTGTTCGGCATCGGTATACCGCTCCTGGTGGTAATAGACGTTGGCAAGATTGCCGAGGGCGACGGCTACGTCTGGGTGTCCAGGGCCGAGAGATTTCTCAAAGGACTGAAGTACCCACTTGAAGAGCACCTCCGCCTCAGAATAGCGATGCATTCGGACATATAACGCGGCCAGATTATTCCGGCTGGCTGCGAGCCTGGGATTCTCGGTCCCGAGGGCTGCTTCGAGGACGTCGACAGCATGCCGCAAAAGAGACTCAGCGTTCGCAAAACGATGTTGTTGCTCGTAGAGCGAGCCAAGGTTGTTCAGCACCACACCCACAGCGGGGTGTTCCGGCCCGAGCAGCCGTTCTCGGATAGCCAGTGCTTGCTTGAAGACTCTTTCCGCCTCGTCAACCCTGTTGGTCTTTCTCAAAACTTCGCCCAGGTTGTTCAGGACGGCCGCCGTCTCTAAGTCCCATTCCTTTGAGACTTTTTGCTCGATCGCAAGGGCACGCCGTAAGGCCGCCTCGGCTTCCGCGTACCGTCCCAAATGCCAATAGAGAAAACCCAGGTTATCCAAAGTCATCGCTACTTTTCGGTCGTCTCGGCCAAGAGCCTTTTCCCAAATAGCCAGCGCCCTCTGAAAGTACGCCTCGGCCAGGCTGTAACGGGCCTGGTCGCAGTAGATATTGCCAAGCTCAGTGGACACCGTTGCTAGATATACCTCCGGTGAGCCGGCATCCCGAGCTTCGCCGAGAACCGAAAGGTAGGCCTGTTCGGCTTCAACAGCATGCCCTTGTACGTAAAGCTGATGCGAAGCCAAGATCTTCTCGGGCAGAGAATCCGCAAACGCCGGAACCAAATACACCATATATACTGCGACGGTCCGAATCGCCATGGCTGCGATCATTCGGACGTTATGCGTAGATTTTCAAGCGACGCTTTTGTTCTCGTTGAACCTTCTGAATACACAGGAGTTTTATCAGCAGGTTCCCTGGCTGACCCGGTGGTACACTTCTGGAATCGATTTTTTGGAAAAGCCTCATGCCCGCTCGAGATCAGCGATACCGGGCCCTCTGTTTTGGGGTTTTCGAACTCGATTGTCATTCGAGTGAGCTGCGAAAGAACGGCATCAAGCTGAAACTCCAGCGGCAACCTCTTCAGCTCCTCCAGATCTTGCTGCAAAATGCGGGCACCGTCGTCACGCGCGAGGAGCTGCGCGGGAAGCTCTGGCCAACGGGCGTCTACGTGGACTTCGACCGAAGCCTGAACAAAGCCGTGGTCCGGCTGCGCGAGACCCTGTGTGACGACGCGGCTTCTCCGCGTTTCATCGAAACGCTTCCCCGCCACGGGTATCGGTTCATTGCACCGGTCGAAGCGCGGCCTGCGGAGAACCATGCGCCGCCGTCCCAACCACCGCCGGACCGCAGAATCCGCGCTATCTATTGGATTGCTTCTGGCCTTTTGATCCTGGCTCTGGGGGCCATCTTGTGGCGCGAGGGGCGCCGCCACGCTTCCTTGAAGTCCATTCAATCCATCGCCGTGCTTCCCCTGGAGAATCTCTCGAAAGACCCCAACCAGGACTACTTTGCCGATGGCATGACTGACGAATTGACTACTCAGCTCGCCAAAGTCGGATCACTACGCGTGATTTCCCGCTCTTCGGCTATGCATTACAAGCAGAGAAGTATCCCGCTGGCGCAAATTGCCCGCGAGCTCAACGTGAACGCTGTGGTGGAGGGTCAAGTCCTACACTCCGAAGATCGAGTCCGGATTACGGTGCAACTGGTGGATACGCGAACCGACCGGCACCTTTGGGCCGAGACTTACGAGCGAAAGCTGGGTGACGTGCTGGCCATGCAATCCGAGATCGCCCGGTCCATTGCCGCCGAGATCCAGGCCAAGGTGACGCCAGAAGACCGAGCCCGCCTGGCCGGCAACCGCCCGATCGACCCCGCAGCCTATGATGCGTACCTAAAAGGCCGTTACTTCCTGAACAAGAGGACCGGGCCAGGATTCAGTAAAGCCGTCGGGCTGTTCGAGCAGGCTCTGAAAATCGACCCCCGCTATGCGTTGGCTTATGCCGGGTTGGCCGACACGTACAACGTCATGGGCGGGTACGATGTCCTGCCGGGAACTGATACGGTCTCGAGGACCAAAGTAGCGGCAATGCGAGCCCTGGAACTCGACGGCACGCTGGCCGGAGCACATGCCGCGATGGGTGATGCGCTCCATCTGGATTGGGATTGGCCGGGGGCCGAGCGGGAGTTCCAGCTTGCCCTACGTCTCGACCCTAATAACGTCACGGCGCATCAGTGGTACGCCGACTACCTTGATTGTTTGGGACAGTTCGACAAAGCCATCGCCGAATTGAAACGCGCGCAGAGTATCGATCCCCTTTCCCTGATTGTCAGCTCCACGCTGGCGCGGGTGTACCGGGACGCCCGCCAATACGACCGGGCCGTGGAACAGTCGCGGAAAACGCTGGAACTGGACCCTAACTTCCCACATGCGCACTGGACACTTGGTTTGGCGTACTTGGGCAAGGCCATGTGCCAGGAGGCCGTTACCGAACTCCAAATGGCGCGCGATCTGGGACGGACCCCGGTCTTCGAAGCCTCTCTGGGTCACGCTTACGCAGCGGCTGGCGACAGGTCCAGGGCATTGGGCGTGGCCGAGAATCTAAAACGAGGACGGCCCCACGCGTTCGGCATAGCCCAGGTCTATGCAGGACTGGGCGACAAGAAACTAGCGATGGAATGGCTCGACCAGGCTTACAAAGAGCATGATCGAGGTTTGGTCATGCTGAAATTTGATGGGCTGCTGGACAACGTTCGGTCCGAGCCGCGCTTCCAGGAGTTGATGCGGCGCGTCGGCGTGGCGCAATAGTGCTCGGGGGCGCCTACTGCACGTCAAGCTGATCGAGTAGAAACGCAAAACGTCTGCAGCGGACGGCAAGCGTTTCGCGGTGGTGCCGGGATGGCGTCCTCGAACAGACCGGCCCGCGTCAGGCAGGCGCCGCAGAGGCGCCGAAGGAGGCGCCGAAGGGGACGGCGCCGAAGGGGACGGCGCCGAAGGGGACAGCCTGATCTGCCTCCTTCGGCGCCGAAGGGGACAGCCTGATCTGCCTCCTTTTTCCACGCGTGCGTGCGCGGCCCCCTGAAGCCCCGCCCCTTACTTCTCCAGTCCCAAGTCACCCAATATCTTCGGCGCCGCTTCTTCCATCGCCAGCAGATTGTGGCAGGTGTTGCAATCTTGCGTGATCTTTTGTCCTCCGGCCGCCGCATGCTGGTCGTCATGACACCGGAAGCATCCCGGAAAATCGTTGTGCCCCAGATTACTCGGATACGCGCCCCAGGTTACCTTCATCTCCGGAAACACGTTCCGCTGGAAGACCGCGAGCACGCCGCGCGCCGAACGCTCCACCTCGCTTTTCCGGCTCGCGTAAATCGCCGCATACTTTTCCTGGTAGAACTTCTCGAACGCCGCCGGGATGCGCGCTTCCGCGTCGGCACGCGTGCGGTAAGCCGCCTTTAGCAGCGCCACGCTGGTTTTCTTGGCCAACGGCAGCGACGGAGAAATCGCTCCTGCCGCCATCGCGCGATCCACTGCCGGCTCCGGCAACTCGTACGTGTGTGATGGCCGGTTATGGCAATCCACGCAGTCCATCTCCCGAATCTCCAGATTCCCGGGCATCGCGCCTTTGGCATCGCTCGCCGTGTAGGCCGTGGTCTTGCCGTGCGCATCGCGATACTCCACCCACGGGATGGTCTGCCGTTTCTCGTCGGCGGGCGCGTACCGGATGCGGATGCCCGGTCCCACGTGCGCTCCGTGAATCCCCTGCGTGCCGTTGCCTCCTCCGATGTGCAGCAGCAGCACCGTCTTCGAACCCGTGTTGCCCTCATCGTCCGCGTACTTCGAAATGATCTTCAGCCGGTCGCCGCCATAGACCTGCGGCCAGTGGCATGCCTCACACGTCTCCCGCGCGGGACGCAGGTTGGTTACCGGTGTCGGAATCGGCCGGTCGTAGGTGTGGAACGTCACCGCGAATACCTGCCGCACTCCCGAGAGCTTGCTGCGCACGAACCTGCCCGCCCCCGGCCCGATGTGGCACTGCACGCACTCCACTCGCGAATGCGGAGAATTCTGGTACGCCGTGAATTCCGGCTGCATCACCGTGTGGCACGTCTGCCCGCAAAAACTCACGCTATCCATGTAGCTCACCGCGCTGTAAGTCACCTGCCCGGCGATCACCACATTGACGAAACTGGTCAACACCACGAACACAGCCAGGCGCCGCAACTCGGGATTGCGAAAGTTGAGCGGCGGAAAGCTGGCGGGGGTTGTGCCCGATCTTCGCTCGCTGCGCCGCCGCAGCCAGATCCCCAGCGGGATAATGGCCAAGCCGCCGAAGAAGACCATGGGCAAGGCCAGGTACAGCACGATGCCAAAGTAAGGATTGCTTACGTTACCCCGCAGCGTCGCGGGCAGCAGCAAAACCCACAGTACCGTGGACGTAGTGACGACCACCACGCCGATCAGGCTGATCCAGTTGTTCGACAGATGCACTACTGGCGACAGCCAGCCGCGAAGGGGCGAGCCGGACGATTTTGTCATGATTTGGTGACGAGTTCCTCGGAGGCCTGGACACTTTCGGATTCCAGTTCACGCGGTCGCGTGCTGAATCCGGTAATCGCTGCAGTGTCCAAAGGATAAACATCGGGGTCGAAAATCACAGAATAGAAGTGCCAGACAAGAATAGCAAGCGTCGCCAGGACGGCCTCGTAGAAATGCACGGAAGTGGCCACATCCAAAATGCTCTTGGGCATCCACGCCATGGCGAAATCGTTGGCCCACAGCGTCACGCCGGTCACCATCATCACCACCGCCCCCCAGACCACCGCCCAGTACTCGGCCTTCTCGATGTAGCTGTGCTCCGGCAGCGCCGGCGGCTCCCTCAACAAACCCACGTTATATCCCAGACCGCCAATGCCGTCTCGAATATCCTGGGCCTTCGGCAGCATGCCTTTCCAGTGGCGCCGCAGGCGCGCGCTCGCAAAAAGCGAGATGGCATGCATCATGGCGACCGCCATGAATGCCACCGCCGCTATCCGGTGCACGAGGCTCCGAACGCTTCCCGTGGATTCCCACTGCAGCATGGGCCGCGCCCACCATTGATCCGGGTACTTGAGCGCGAAGCCCGACCATACCAGCGTCAGGAAGGAAATCGCCAGCAGCGCGTGCTGCAGCCTTTCGAAACCGAACATGCGGAACTGGGGCTCGCTCGCAACTCGAGTTCCGCCACGGGCTCTCCGGCTCAGACGCATCTGGTAGAGCTTCCGCGCCCAGTCACCCGCATTGTGCAACAGCATCAGGCCGATCGTGAAGGGAATCAGCCATAGATAGGTCCGCCGCACAAAGCCCACCGCTGCGGATTCCGTGCGTGCCTCAGTGAGATGTACGTGCCCGATAGCGAACCTTTTTCCGGCTCCTGGATGGCAGCGGCCGCACGTCGCCGCCAGGTTCTTGGCGTTCACCATCGAGCGCGCATCCGACGAGGGAAGGATGTTGTGCACTCCATGGCAACTGGCGCAATTGGCCACCGTCTGCGAACCTGCTTTCGCCGCCAGACCGTGGAACGACGCATCGAAACTAACCAGGCGGTCCGTCGGAAACCCAAACTTGCGCGCCAGGCGCACGTCGCCGTGGCAGGCGCCGCATGTGTCCCGAATATTGTGGCTGTTCACCGGAGAGGCGGCATTGCTCGGCGGCAGGATGGAATGTTCGCCATGACAATCCGTGCACACCGGCGCTTGCAGTACGCCTCGCGCGACCGCTTTGCCGTGTACGCTCGCCTCGTATGCCGTCGCGACATCGGTGTGGCACATGCCGCAGGTTTCCGGCACCGCGGCCCGGAACTTTGCCGACTCGGTGATTTGGACTTCGTGAGCCGCGCCGTGACAGGTGCCGCACTCGGGCGCCGCGGAATTTCCTTTGCGAGCTTCCTGGCCGTGGATACCGCGGGCGTGCTCGGCGGCTACCTGCGCGTGGCAGCTTGCGCAGACTGGCTTGGGGATTCCGTCAGGGTGAGGGTAGTTCTCGTGCTTGACGTGGCAGGTTTGGCAGCCGACCGCGGAGTGCGCCGACTTCTGCAGCTTCTTCCCAACATCATGGCAGGACGTGCAGGCGGCGTTTGCGGCGTCTTGCGCCAGGCAGGGGGCGCCGGCGGCCCAGACTCCGAGAAAAATGCAGGCGACGAACGCCGTTCGGCGCCCGTCGCCTGCTCGCTGCACGATGTTCACCCCTTCCACAACGTGCGCGAGCCCTCAACCCACATCTGGTACGTGTAGGCTGCGGCCAGCGCTACACCGTAAACCGCCACAACGATCGTCAGCAGCTTCCCCCAGCGGTCCACCACTTCCAGCCGGTGGGCCACCTCAGCTTGGTGAGAGACATTTATATCGTCAACCGCCGAGACGTGAAGCGAGTCATCTTCGTGGCTCGAAATCGTTTTGCGGTAGATCGCCAGGATGGCAACGGCGCACGCCATCACGATCCACCCCGCCAAAAATGGAGTCAATACAATGTTCATAATCCCCCCTTCAATTCGTTGTCAGCGGAAATGCCGGTTGCGCGGCAACCGATCCCGCTGGTCGATCAAACTTTTTTCCCGTAGCTTCCTCGATGGCATCCACAATCAACAGCAGATAAGCGTCCAGCGCACAGGCCACGCTTTCCCGCGTTTCACAGTTGCCGTCCGCCGCCTGGTGCTGACAGATAGTGCAGACTTGCTCCCGAATCGCTCGCACATAATCACAGATATCGTCGCTGTGCGTCGTCTGGATGGCGCGGGCAACCTGTGGAAACAGACGGAACAGCGCGCAAGTCCCGGGTTCCTCCAAGCCGCAAGAGCCGTCCAGCTTGCGATCCGAACAGACCCGGCAAATCTGGTCCCGGATGATGATCTCCAATTCCTCTAAAGAGCGTTCCATCATTCCCTCCCTTCCCCGACGCAACCGCAATGCACGCCGGTGTCCACTGCCAAACCATAAGCAATCAATGAGGCTTAACGCGATTGGCCATCCCCGGGCGCGTTAACTGGGGCATTTCCATCGGCCGATCCGGTGCATTGGGTGTTCTCACCCTCAACGCGGCCCCCATGACGGCAAGTGCCATGGTTCGTGGCGGATCGCTATCGAATACCACGCAACGAATCCCCGCTTCCCAGGCGCGCGACAGCCGCTCGGGCTCTCTCGGCGTGATCAGCACTACCCGCTCCGGCCGATCAATCGGCTGCGGCAGACGGTCCAGCGTCTTCTCGTTGACCACCATGACTCCCGACTGCCGGGGGTCCGGTTTGTCAACCGCCTGGACGTGGCAACTCTCGGTGTGCGCTAGCAGGTCACACAGCGTTGCGCCATAGGGAGCATTCCCAACGGCAAGCTGGACTGTATACATAGACTGCCTCCAACTGAGTCCGCCATTCACTCTCACTATTTAGGTTTCAATTGAGTGGCGTGCAGGCAACGAGGAATCTCAATTTGAGTCCCCTTCCCAACTCGGACAGGAGCAATCTCGGGGCCACAGCCGACAGGCATAGTTTCCGGCGTTTTGCTGCTGTTTGCAGTGGGGTTAAGTGCGCATGCCATGCGCCAGAGTTCACATCTCAACTCTCCCATTGGCTATACTGGCTTCAAATGGTCTCCAAGCTGGACCCGGTTTGGCAGCGCCCTCCCGTGCTCGAAGCGGTCTTCGACCAGCTGTCGGACGCGCTGGTGCTCTATGACCGGGAAATGGTGATCACCGGAGTCAACCGGGCAGCTGAAAAACTCCTGGGCATGACCGCCGAGGAAATGATCGGCAAAGCCTGTAAGGAAGTCTTCCGCTGTGCCGTCTGCGAGCCGGACTGCGGGGTTCTGCTGGGAATCAATCAAGCGGTCAGCACTCCGCGTTGTACGCTCCGGCTGCGATCTGCGGCTGGCCGCGAACGGCTGGCGGTGATGCGAACCACTCAGATTCACACCGAGGATGGCGAGCTACAGGGTGTGGTCGCCACCGTCACCGACATCACCGAGGAGGCGGATCCGCAGAAGCGGGAAATCGTGGCCGAATCGCGCGCCATGCGCGACGTGCTGAATTTCGTGCGCCGCGTGGCCGCGAGCGAAGCCACCACCATCATGCTCGAGGGCGAGAACGGAACGGGCAAGGACCTCATCGCCAAAACGCTGCACTATCAGAGCCTGCGGCAGGCCGAGCCGTTCATCGCCATCAACTGCGCTGCCATTCCCGAGACGCTGCTCGAGAGTGAGTTGTTCGGCTACGAGAAGGGAGCGTTTACCGATGCGCGCGCGCAGAAGCGCGGCATCTTCGAACTGGCGGATAAGGGGACGCTTTTTCTGGACGAGATCGGCGAGATGCCGCTCTCGCTGCAAGCCAAGCTGCTGCGTGTGCTGGAGGAGCAGTCCTTCCGGCGGCTCGGCGGCCTCAAGGACATCAACCTGGATTTGCGCGTCATCACCGCCACCAACAAGAATCTACACGAGGCCGTGAGAGAAGGCGCTTTCCGGCAGGACCTCTACTTCCGGCTCAACGTCATTCAGATCAGCATTCCAGCGCTGCGCGACCGGCCGGAGGACATCCTGCCATTGACCAACTTTTTTGTCGATCACTACAACAAGAAGTTTCGCCGGCACATCGAAGGCGTCACGCCCGAATCCCAGCACCTGCTGGTCGCCCATACCTGGCCGGGTAACGTGCGCGAATTGCGCAACGCTGTCGAACGGGCGATGATCCTCGAGGAGTCCGCGCGGCTGACCACTTCCAGCCTCCCGGTCACGCTCAACAATCCGGCCGGTACGGTTGACGGAAACCCCAGCCGGGCGGCCTATCAGATTCCTGATGAAGGCATTTCGCTCGAGGAGAATGAGCGCACCCTGGTGGCCCGCGCTCTGGAGAAGACTGGGGGAAATCAGACCCAGGCTGCCAGGCTTCTCCGTATCACCAGGGATACGCTACGGTACAAGATGAAGAAATTCCACCTGAAATAGGGTTGTTTAACCCAGGCCGAGCGTTTTTCCACTGACTTTATGCCCCAAAAAGCCCCAACGCCAGCCGCTACAAGGTGCCTTCCACCCTTAAAAGACGAAGGTTTGTTGATTAGAGAGAGTTTGGACGTTTTCCTGCACTAAGGTTTTCGCACCACGTCTGGGGAGCCGCAGGTATTATGAGGATTCGGAGATCATTCGATCTAGTGGCTCAGGCAATTGCGCGCGTCAGTCAGCGCACGCGATCAGAGGAAAATATGCGCATATCATCTTCGTTTTCGGTTCGTGGGGTTTCGCGAGTCCTTGTAGTGTTGCTGCTGGTGGCCGGAGCGGCCGCTTTGGTCGGCGGGTCCAAATCGCCCTACTCGCCCCGCGAGAAAGCCTTCTATGCGGATGCGGCGCTGGTTGATTTCGTGAGACCTGGTTTGAAGATCACCATCAACTCAGCCAAGATCACGAGCAGCGGCGTCATTAGTATGACGTACACGCTCACGGATCCGCAGGGGTTGCCTTTGGATGCGGCCGGGGTGACGACGCCAGGCGTGGTGACGCTGGCATACGTGGCGGCTTACATTCCCCGCGGCCAGGAGCAATATGCGGCCTACACGACGGAGCAGTCCAACGGCAAGGTATTGGGCACAATTACCCGGCCGTTTTTCGAATTGCCCTCTTTCGGATCGGGCGGCACGGTCACGTCGTTAGGGTCGGGCCAATACCAATACACTTTCAAGGCTCAGGCCCCGGCGGGATTTGACGCGGGCGTGACCACTACGGTCGCCGTGGATGGCAACCGCGATCTCACGTCCTTCAACCTGGGCATCAGCTACGCCGGCAACACCTTCAATTTCGTCCCCAATGGCGCAGCGGTCACCGTGACGCGCGATGTCATCCGCACGCAGAGTTGCAACACCTGCCACGACCAGTTGGCCTTTCACGGCGGTTACGCGCATGGCGTGGAGATGTGCGTGATGTGCCACCAGCCGCAAAACGCCGATCCGGCGACCGGAAATTCGCTAGACCTGAAGGTGATGGCGCACAAGATTCACATGGGTTCCCAGCTGCCCAGCGTGGTAGGCACCAAGACCACACCCGGGGTTCCTTACCAGATTGTCGGCTTCCAGAATTCCGTGAACGACTTTTCGACGGTGGTGGATCCCGCCGATCCGCGCCGCTGCGAAGTTTGCCATAGCCAGACCACCGGCGCGGCGCAAGCCAAAGCCTTCATGACGGAACCGAGCCGCGCAGCCTGCGGCGCCTGTCATGACGACGTCAATTTTGCCACCGGCGTCAACCACCCCGGCGGATTCCAGGCGGACGACACCCAGTGCGCCAACTGCCATATCGCGCAGGGGGAGACGCCGTTCGACGCCTCCATTCTGGGCGCGCACGTGGTGCCCACCGACACGAAGGCGAATTACCCGCAGAATCCAAATACGCTTTTGCCGGGCCTCAACGTCGCCATTACCGGCGTGACCAATACCTCCGCCGGGCAAGCGCCCACCGTCGCCTTCACCGTGCAGGACGACAGCGGCAATAACATTCCGTTATCCAAAGTCGCCACCCTGCAATTCACCATGGCTGGTCCGACTACCGACTACGGCTACACCAGTTTCGGAAGCAACACGACCACCACGCCGGGATACGTGACGGAGAGCGCTCTGAAGGCGACCTGCACTTCGGGTGGCGCTTGCACCTATACGTTCACTCATGCCATTCCGACCGGCGCCACGGGAACCTACACGATGGGCGCGGAGGCGCGCATGACGATCACGGTGTTGGCCGGCACGACGTCGTCGCAGAGCATCACGAAGGGCGCGGCGAATCCCGTGGTGAACTTCTCTGTGGACGGTTCGCCAGTTCAAGCGCGGCGCACGGTGGTGGCGCTCAACAACTGCAATAATTGCCATGTCGCCCTTTCGCTACACGGCGGCCTGCGCAACAACACCGAGTACTGCGTGCTGTGCCACAATCCGTCGAATACGGATTTCACGCAGCGTCCCAACGCGGTGGTGGCGGCCGACAAGACGGCACCAGCCCAGGGCATCAACTTCAGTTTGCTGGTTCACCGCATTCACGACGGTGTGAATGTCGTGCCCGCCGGCGGCAAGCCTTACGTAGTGGTCGGCTTCGGAGGGAGCCACAATGACTTCTCCGACGTGCTGTTCCCGGCCATGAATCCCGAGGGAAGCGCTACCGATCTGAAAAACTGCGCGATGTGCCACGCCAATGGGAGCGAGCAGAATCTGCCGATCGGCTTAAATCAAGTGACCGACCCACAGGGGTGGATCAACCCCAACCAAGCAACCGCGGCGGCCTGCAGTGGATGCCACGTGGCGAAGGACGCTTCGGCTCACTTCCTGGCGCAAACCAATTCGCTGGGAGAGAGCTGCGACGTATGCCACGGCTCCGGTGCGGCGTTCGCAGTTGACGCGGTACATGCGCAGTAAGATGCAAGCTCGCTAAGCTAGGAGGAGCCATGCGGGCCGACAACTTGATTTCGCGAGCTTGGCCGTCGCGAATCGCCAGCGCACCCCCACCTCCTCCTGGGGCCTGCTCCACAGGGGCGGGTCTCCCTCGAGCGCTGGCGATCGCGGCGGTCATCCTTTTTTTTGCCAGGGTGCTACCGGCGCAAACCGCCACGTATGTCGGGTCGGACACCTGCCAGGCATGCCATGAAGACATCTACAAAGCTTTC